>Ga0070698_100008859_pt1 | contig 10817 bp, 11 predicted proteins | sample KBSK1502metaG_FD_65477 | JGI IMG/M metagenome (GOLD analysis project Ga0070698, IMG submission 65477) | Corn, switchgrass and miscanthus rhizosphere microbial communities from Kellogg Biological Station, Michigan, USA - KBS K1-50-2 metaG | ecosystem: Host-associated > Plants > Roots >...
GCACCACCTCGCCGTCGACGCTCACGCGCCCCGCCTCGATCCAGCGCTCCGCCTCCGCGCGTGAGCACACGCCGAATTTCGACAGGGCCCGGGCGAGGGACAAGGGACCCTTCAATGAGCCGGGAGTGCGGTCCAAGCGCAGCGAGGACCCGCTGGCGCGGCTCCGCGTAGCGGAGGCGCGCAGCAATCCCGCTCCGCTCGCCGCCATTACCTTCCTTCTCTTGTTCACCACTTACGCGGGCGGTCGGCGAGGGCGAAGGTCATCTGGCCCTCGCACACGACGCGGCCCTCCACCCGGGCGATGCCCCTCAACGTGCCCATCTTCGCCCGCAGGCGGACGACGGTCGCCTCCAGCATCACCGAATCGCCGGCCACGACCGGACGGCGGTAGCGCACGCGGTCGATGCCCATGAAATAGATCAGGCGGGCGCGGTTCTCGGGCTTGCTCAGGATCAGCACCGCCCCCGCCTGGGCCATCGCCTCGGTGAGGATGGAGGCGGGCAGGGTCGGCCGTCCGCCGGGGCCGGCGATGAAGTAGCGCTCGTCGGAGGCGACGTTCTTCAGCGCGACGCAACGGCGGTCCGGCTCCAGCTCGAGCACGCGGTCCAGGAGGAGGAAGGGATAGCGGTGGGGCAGCACCGCCTTGATGTCCTCGATCTCCATGGGCAGCTTGAGCGTGCTCACCGCGGTCGTCATCGACCCCCCTCCGCGCACCTGGCCACGAGTTTATACGTGTTACCATTTTCAGTCTTGCGTGGCCCCGAGTCGGTCGAGAAGTCTCCGCTGCCGCCGGGGGCCCTGCTCGCCGAGCTGCTTCCCATCGTCGGGGAGATCGGGTCGGTCCTCGATCCGGACGCACTCATGCCCACGATCGCCCGCCAGCTCCGGCGGGTCGTCGACTACAAGCTCCTGGACATCTTCCTTCCCGAGAAGGACGGCAGCCTCGTTCCGGCCTTCGTCGACGGCTATCCTCCCGAGACGGCCGCCCAGCTGCGCATCCGGCCCGGCGAGGGCATCGTGGGCGCGGCCGCCCAGGCCCGGCAGCCGGTCTTCGTCCCCGACGTGAGCCAGGACCACCGCTACCTGCCCCTGGTCCCGGGGGTAGTGGCGGAGATGGCCATCCCGCTCCTCAACCGCGACCACCTCGTCGGCGTGCTGAACATCGAGGGGCCGGACCCGCGCGCGTTCACGCCCGAGGCCCGCACCGCGCTGCAGGTCCTGGCCCGACACCTCGCGGTGGCCATCGAGAACGCCACCTTCTATCGCGAGACCCGCTGGTACGCGGGGCTGCTCGCCACCCTCTACGAGATCGGCAAGGAGACGGCGTCCATCCTCGACCTCGACGAGCTGCTGCAGCGGGTGGCGGAGGTCGTCAAGCGCGTGATCGACTACGAGATGTTCGGGATCCTGCTCATCGACGAGGCGACGAACGAGCTCGTGGTGCGCCAGTCGGTGGCTTACGCGGTCGCGCCGGAGAGGCCGCGCATCAAGGTGGGGGAGGGGCTGACCGGCACGGCGGCGCTGACAAAGGAGCCGGTCCTGGTCGGCGACGTGCGCCAGGACCCGCGGTATCTGAACCTCATCCCGCACACCCGCTCCGAGCTGGTGGTGCCGCTCATCCACAAGGAGAAGGTGCTCGGTGTCTTCGACCTCGAATCGCCCGAGCTCAACCGCTTCACCGAGGAGCACGTCAAGATCCTGACGCTCCTGGCCAGCCAGGTCGCGGTGGCCATCGAGAACGCGCGCCTCTACGAGTCCCTCCGCGAGAAGGAGGAGCGGCTCGAGAAGGACCTCGATCTGGCGCGACGGATCCAGGGGGGCCTCTTTCCCGAGAAGTGCCCGGGAGGCCCCGGCTGGGAGGCCTCCGCCCACTTCGTGCCCGCCCAGGTCCTGGGCGGTGATCTCTACGATTTCTACGACCTCGGCGACCGCGTTCACGGCCTCGCGGTCGGCGACGCGGCGGGCAAGGGCGTGTCGGCCGCGCTCTACGGCGCCTTCGCCTCCGGGAACGTGCGCGCCCGCGCCTTCGAGCGCCACGCCCCCGCCGAGTTGCTACGCCACGTCAACAACACCCTCCGCCGGCGCGGGATGGACGGGCTCTTCTGCACGCTCACCTTCGCCCGCTTCGACTTCGCCGCGCGCCGCGTGACCATGGCCAGCTCCGGCCTGCCCTACCCCGTCCACTATCGCGCCTCCACCTCGCGCGGCCAGCCCATCGAGCTGCCGGGGGTGCCCCTCGGCGCCTTCGACGGCTCGACCTACGAGGAGAAGACCCTGGAGCTGGCGGCGGGCGACGTCCTCGTCTTCTACACCGACGGGGTGACCGAGGCCTGGAACGGGACCGAGCAGTACGGCGGCGACCGCCTGGTCCGCCAGGTCGAGGCTCACGCCGCCCTCTCCGCCGGGAAGATCGGGGAGCGGATCCTCTCCGACGTGGGCCGGTTCGAGGGGAGGGCCTCGCCCGCCGACGACGTCACCCTCGTGGTGGTCAAGCTGCGGTGACGGACGAGCGACGCAAGAGCCCCCGCTTCTCGGTGGAAGTGCCCGTGCGGTTGACCTCCGGCGGAGCCTCTTTCCCCGGCCACCTCAAGGACCTTTGCCGCGACGCGGTCCTGGTGGAGACCCACCGCGCCCTGACTCTCGAGTCCCCGGTCGTGGTGGCGATGGCCCTGCCGGGAACGGGCGGGCCGCTGGAGGTGGGGGGCAAGGTGATCCGGGTCGCACCGGGTGAAGGCGACGCCCAGCGCGTGGCCATCCTCTTCACCAGCGTCACCCCCGCCGCGGAGACCCGCATCGACTTTTTCATTGCCCAGCACGAGTGAGCCGCGGAGACTGTGCCCGTAAGGCACGGAAAAGGCCGGCCCCCCGCCCCGTGAGTTACGTCACAAATGGCGGGTCTTTCTCTGACCCTATACTGAAGATATGACGGGGAGGAGACGGCACCGCGGCGGATGGGCGGGAGCGGCCCTGATCGGCACCGCGCTCGTCGCGGGGGGCCCCCCGGCGGGGGGCGGCGACCAGATCGCCCGCTTCGCGACCCGAACCGACCTGGTGGTGCTGTCGGCCATCGCCATGGACCGGCACGGGAGGCCGGTGACCGACCTGCGGCGCAACGAGTTCTACGTCCGGGAGGATGGACGGCCCCAGGCGATCCAGCATTTCTCCGAAGGGCGGGAGTCGCCGGCGCGCGTCCTGCTGCTGGTCGACGCCAGCGGGAGCATGATCACGACGCCCAAGTCGTCCAGCCCGATCATGGCCGCGCGCCAGCTCCTCTACGCCCTGGATCCGACCGACGAGATCGCGCTGGCCGGCTTCGACCATCACTATTTCGGCGTGGTGGCCTTCACGACCGACCACGCTCAGATCCTGCGTGGCTTCTCCGAGCTGCAGCCCTTCGGCACCACGGCCCTCCACGACGCCCTGGGCCACGCCGCCTCCGACCTCGCCACCCACGGCGAGGGCCGGCGGGCGGTCGTGGTCATGACGGACGGCGTCGACACGGCCAGCCAGGAGTCGGCGGAGGCCGTGATCGCGCGCTCGCGGGCCCTCGACGTGCCGATCTACGCGATCTCGGTCCTGTCGCCGCTGGACGATCCCGCGTCCGGGCAGTTCGCGGGAAAGGCACGGCTGGCCGCCGCCACCCTGGGCAGCCGCGTGCTGGCCCGTTACGCGGAGATGTCGGGGGGCGCCGCCTTCGTGGTGAGCGACTTCGCGGGTCTCAAGCAGGCCACCGACACGATCGTGGGCGAGCTCAAGCACCAATACCGTCTGGGATATGATCCGCCCCCCGGGCCGACCGGGTTCCGGCGGGTCCAAGTCACCACTACGCGCAAGGGCGTTTCGGTCAAGACGCGCAGCGGCTACGTGCCGCAGTCCTGAACCATACCCGGGGCGAACCGCACGGCCCCGAGAACTGACGACGATGAAAAATGGAGGTCCGATGAGGCCGATCATCCCGGTATTGCTGATCGTCGGTGTGGCGGGCTACGGCTGCGCCACCAAGAAGTACGTGGGCAAGGAAGTAGGCGAGATCAACACCAAGGTCGAGAACCTGTCCGGCGAGGTCGAGAAGACCCAGGAGCGCGTGAAGCGCAACGAGGTCCGGATCGACGAGGTGAACAAGGACACGCAGTCGGCCAAGGCGGGCGTGGCTGAGGCCAAGGGCGCGGCCCAGCAGGCCATGACCAAGGCCACCGAGGCGGAGCGGGCGGCCAAGGGCAAGCTCATCTACACCGTGACCCTCTCCAACGACAAGGTGACCTTCCCGCTCAACCGGTTCGCGGTCAGCGAGGACGCGAAGCACATCGTCGACGAGGCGATCGCCCAGCTCAAGGCCGAGAACCGCGGCGTGTACTTCGAGATCGAGGGGCACACCGACTCGACCGGGCCGGACGCCTACAACATGAAGCTGGGCGAGGAGCGGGCCGAGGCCGTGCGGAACTACCTGCACGACCAGCACGGGATCGCCCTCAACCGCATGCAGGTCATCTCGTACGGCGAGAGCAAGCCGGTGGAGGACAACAAGACGAAGGAGCACCGGGCCCAGAATCGCCGCGTGGTGATCAAGGTCCTCGAGTAGAGCCGGACGGGACGGTAGCCGGAATAGACGGACCCCGGCCGGGGTATCTCCCCCGGCCGGCGGAGCAATGAGTGCCCCCGAGGAGGCGGAAAGCGAGAGCGGCCTGCTCGACCAGGCCCGCCGGGGGAGCCTGTTTGCCTTCGAGGAGATCGTCCGGCGCTACCAGCGGCGGGTGTACGCCACCGCCTACCGCATCGTGCGGCGGCACGAGGTGGCCGACGACGTGGCCCAGGAGGCCTTCATCCGCGCCCATCGCAGCCTGGACCGCTTCGACACCCGGCGGCCGTTCGGCCCCTGGATCTGCCGCATCGTGGCGAACCTTGCCGTGAACCACGTGCGGTCGCCGCAGGCCCGGGAGGATGCCCTGCCCGACGGCCATGCCGAGACGCCCTCCGCCGCCGCGGGCCCCTTGCAAGCGATCCTCGACGCGGAGGCGCGGGCGATGCTCGACCGGGCGCTGGGAGAGCTCCCGGCCGAGCAGCGAGCGGTCTTCTGCCTCCGCGTCTTCGAGGAGCTCTCGTACCGGGAGATCGCCGACGCTCTCGGCATCGAGATGGGCACGGTCATGAGCCGCCTGTCCCGCGCGCGGGAGAAGCTCCGGGACGCGCTCCGCCCCTACCTCGCCACCGTCCCGCGCCGCGTGGGGAGCCAGCCGTGAGCGCCCACGTGCTGGATCGGCTCTCCCTGTACCTCGACGGCGAGCTGGCCGCGGCCGCGCGCACCGAGGTGCAGGCGCATCTGCGGGGCTGCCCCGCGTGCGCGCGCCATCTCGAGGAGCTGGCGGCGGTGGACGCGGCGGCCCGCGAGCTGCCGGTGCCGGCGCCCGCCGGGTACTTCGACTCCCTGCCCGCGCGCGTGCGCGCCCGCCTGCCCGCATCTCGCCGCAAAGCGCCGCCGGTCTGGGTGTGGGCGGCCGCGGCCGGCCTCGCCCTGGCCGCCCTGGCCCCGTTGATGCTTCGCCAGACGGTCTCCCCGGTTCCGGAAGCCGCGCGAACCGACGAGACGCCGCGCGTCGCCGCGCCGCCGCCCGCGCCCGCCGCGCCCGCGCCCGCCGAGGCGCCGCGGGCGGGGGGCGAGCGCGTGAAGACGCTGGCCGCACCGAAAGGCGCGGCGCGGTCGAAGCCAGCGCCGACACCGGTGCCCCTCCTCTACGAGCACGGCCGGGAGAACGCGGCCGCGGCTCGCCCGTCCCCCCCCGGCCAGATCCAGAAGCACACGGGGCCGTTTGCCCAGGCCCCCGCCGCCGCGGCGCGCGCGGAGGAAATGCGCGCGGACGAGGCCCAGGCGGAAACCGCGCCCGAGAAGAAGCTGGAGCGCGACCAGGCCCGCCGCGGGGGGCTGCCAGATGCGACGATCACGGCCGCGCAGACGAGCGACGAGACCACGCGCTTCCGCACCCTGGTCGCCCAGCGGCCCGCTTCGACCGGGCAGGCGCGCCAGCTCCACGACGCCTGGACGGCCTTCGCGGCCGCGTACCCGTCCAGCCCGAGGGCGGACGAGGCACGCGTGAGGGCGATCGAGGCGCTCGCCCTCGCCTGGGACAACGGCGGCGACCCCGCCGACCAGGAAGGAGCCCGCCAGGCCGCCCTCGACTACCTGGCCGCCCCGCGGGCGCCGCAACGCGCGCGCGTCCGCGCCCTGCTCGACCGCCTCGGCTCGCCGAGGCCCTGAGCCCCGGTCAGGCCCGGCGGGCCAGCCGGCTATGCCGGAATCCGTACGCGAAGTAGATCAGGCCACCCACCACGAGCCAGCCGAAGAACCTCATCCACGACGACGGCGGCAGGTAGTAGATGAGCCCCAGGCAGGAGACGACGCCTAGAATGGGGACCGGGTACGCGCCGAACGGGACGCGGAAGGGACGCGGGCGAGCGGGGTCTTTGACGCGCAGGACCGTGATCCCGATGCACACGAGGATGAACGCGAAGAGCGTCCCGATGTTGGTGAGGTCCACCATGGCGTCGAGCGAGGTGAAGCTGGCGGTGACGCCCACGAAGAGGCCGGTCACGATGGTGGTCACGTGCGGCGTCCGGAAGCGCGGGTGCACGCGCGCAAATACCTGGGGAAGCAGGCCGTCCCGGGCCATGGCGAAGAAGATGCGCGGCTGGCCGAGCTGGAAGACGAGCAACACCGCCGTGTGGGCGACCACGGAGCCGAAGGCCACGATGCCCACCTGCCAGCGCGCCATCCCCACGTGCTTCATGGCCAGGGTCAAAGGCTCGGCCTGCTCGGTGGCCAGCGTCTGCTTGAGGGCGTCGTACGAGATCATTCCCGTGAAGACCGCCGCGACCGCGATGTAGATGATCGTGCAGACGATCAGCGAACCGATGATCCCGATGGGCATGTTCCGCTGAGGGTTCTTCGTCTCCTCGGCGGTGGTGGAGATCGCGTCGAAGCCGATGTAGGCGAAGAACACGATGGCCGCCCCCGCGGCCACTCCCCCGAAGCCGTTCGGCATGAAGGGGTGCCAGTTCGCGGGCTGGACGTGACCGAAGCTGACGGTCAGGAAGAAGCCGAGCACGACCAGCTTCACCGCCACCATGCCCAGGTTGAAGCGGGCGGACTCGCGGATGCCCCACACCAGCACCGCCGTGATCACCATGACGATGCCGAAGGCGAGGACGTTGCCGACGATGGGCACCCCGAGCACGTGCGGCGCCTGCGCCACCAGCTCGGGCATCTTGGCCATCGCGGTGCCGTAGTCGATGGCCAGCCATCGCGGAAACTCGATGCCCATCGTCTCCAGCCAGGTGTGGAAGTAGTTCGCCCACGAGATCGCCACCCCGACGTTGCCGATCGCGTACTCGAGGATCAGGTCCCATCCGATGATCCAGGCGACCAGCTCGCCCAGCGTCGCATAGGCGTAGGTGTACGCGGAACCGGACACGGGCACCATGGCCGCGAACTCCGCGTAGCACAGCGCGGTGAGGGCGCACACCGCCGCGGTCAGGACGAACGACAGCATGAGCGCGGGGCCGGCGCCGGGGCGATGCGCGTCCCCGGCGGCGGCGGTGCCGATGGTGGCGAAGATGCCCGCCCCGATGATGGCGCCGATGCCGAGGGCAATGAGGTTGAGCGGCCCCAGCGCGCGCTTGAGCTGATGTCCCTCCTCCCGGGTCTCGGCGATCATCTCGTCGAGCCCCTTGGCCTGGAAGAGCTGGCGGAGCGGCATGGCGCAGATCATAGCCTGCTTCGCTACAATGGGCCTTTCGCGCGGAGGGCAAGCGTGCTCGTCGTGATGCGGCAGGACGCGACGGCGGACGAGATCCGCGGCGTGGTGGACGCGGTCGAGGCCCGCGGCTACAAGGCGCATCCGATCCCCGGGGCCCACCGCACCGCGATCGGCATCACCGGCAACAAGGGCGCGGAGGAGGCGCCCGTCTTCGAGACGCTGCCCGGCGTGCTCGAGGTCATCCCCGTCACCCACGCCTACAAGCTGGTGTCGCGCGAGGTGAAGCCCGAGGACACGGTGGTGAGCGTGGGCGGCGTGCCCGTCGGCGGGCCCGAGCTGGTGGTGGTGGCCGGGCCCTGCGCGGTGGAGTCCCGCGAGCAGCTCCTGACCGTCGCTCGCGCCGTGAAAGCGGCCGGCGCGCAGCTCCTCCGGGGCGGCGCGTACAAGCCGCGCACGAGCCCCTATTCCTTCCAGGGCCTGGGCGAGGAGGGCCTGAAGCTGCTCGCCGAGGCCCGGGACGCGACCGGCCTCCCCGTGATCACCGAGGCCCTCGACTCCGAGAGCATGGACCTAGTGGAGCGCTACGCCGACGCGATCCAGATCGGCGCCCGCAACATGCAGAACTTCTCGCTGCTGAAGCGGGCGGGCCGCGCGCGCAAGCCCGTGATCCTCAAGCGGGGCATGTCGGCCACCCTCGAGGAGTTCCTCATGTCCGCCGAGTACATCCTGGCCGAAGGCAACTACCAGGTCGTGCTGTGCGAGCGGGGCGTGCGGACGTTCTCCGACCACTCGCGCAACACCCTCGACCTCGCCGTCGTCCCCGCGGTCAAGCGGATGAGCCACCTCCCGATCCTCGTCGATCCCTCCCACGGCACCGGGCGGCGGGAGAAGGTGGCCCCGCTGTCGCGCGCCTCGGCGGCGGTGGGGGCGGACGGGGTCATGATCGAGGTCCACCACGACCCCAACCGGGCGCTGTCCGACGGGCCGCAGTCGATCACGCCCGACATGTTCGAGGAGCTGATGCGGGAGCTGCGCCAGATCGCCCCCGTGATCGGCCGCCGCCTCTGACTAGGCGAACGAATGGCCTCTTGACGCAGAGGTCGCGGAGGCCCGCAGAGAACAAGGAACGAGCCACAGCGGCGAGCGGAGCGGGATTCACTCCCGCGGAGCGAGCGGGGGGTCTGGGGGGTGCGCCGCTAGCACCCCCCAGCTCAATTAAGCCCGATGACCTTGCGTTCGAGGAGGCGGGCGAAGATCAGCAGCGCGTCCTCCTCGGCCATCGGGCACAGCTTGAGGATCGAGCGGACGTCCCACTCGCCGTTGACCCGCGAGAGGACGAAGCCCTCCTGCGGATCGAAGTTCTGGCGGGTGAGCGTCGTCATGTCCATGAGCAGGACCGGCACCTTGTCGAGGGGCACCGTGCGCAGGGCGCGGTCCTTGCTGCGCGACTCCATCACCGCGATGAGGCCCTTCTTGGCGTGCTGGTTCAGCCGGTCGATCGACAGCACCTCCTCGAAGGCGCGCAGGGCGGCGTCGTAGCGCCGCTCGGTGAGCCTCTGCTGGGCCACGCTCAGGAGGTCCTTGATCGTGCCCACGAGGTCGGCGGCGGCCGCCGCCTCCCGGCCCACCTTGTCCACCGCCACCAGCCCGCGCTGGTGCAGCTCGAACAGCGCGCTGGCGGTCTCGAACTCCGAGCGGCGCAGCTCGAGGCTGATCTCGGCCAGGCTCTTGTCGAGGGCGGCCAGCCTCAGCGCCTCGCGCTCGACGGCGTTCTCGGGCAGACCGTGCCCGTTGATCACCCGGAACGTGACGCTCATGGAGGGGAGGACCTGCTTGATGCGCTGCCACTCGTCGACGCGGCGCACGCCCTCCAGGATCACGCCCGTGACGTCGACGTCGATGAAGACGCTGATGTTGGGGGGCATCTCCCCATCCTTGAACTCGAACTTGCCCTCCGGCCACAGGAAGAGGTCGTAGATCGTCTCCTCGGCCTTCGCCTGGAGGCTCCGGCGCAGGTCGTCCTCGTTCAGGAGCCCCTCCGCGATGAGGATCGTGCCGATGAGGCGGCCTTCGGTCTCCTGCCTGAGGAGCGCGCGGAAGAGCTGCTCCTCGGTGACGAGGCGCTCGCGGATGAGGAACTGCCCCAGCGACTCGCGGGGGTCGTTGGACCACGAGGTGTGGATCACGCCGCCCTGGAACACGATCCGCTTCTCGACCGAGCGGCGCTCAAGGTGCAGCGTACCCGTCTTCCGGCCCGAAGAGATCCATTGCAGGATCTCGGGGAGGTCCATCGTCCGGAGGTTGCCGCTGAGGCCCATGTCGGTGCGGGGCCTTTAGGCGGTCAGCCGCGTTCCCAGGAGAGATCCCAGTACAGATAGTCGCGCCAGCTGTCCGGCGCGCGATGCAGGCCCAGGCTGAGCGTCAGGTAGGGCAAGGCCGCGGGCCGGCGCGGCTTGCGGACGAGGTGGAAGCCGATCTCTTCGGGGGTGGCGTCGCCCTTCCGGCGGTTGCAGGGAATGCAGCAGGTGACGATGTTGTCCCAGCCCTTGTGGCCGCCCCGGGCGACCGGGATCACGTGGTCGAAGGTGAGCTGGGAGGGAGATAATCGGTGCCCGCAGTACTGGCAGGTGTGATCGTCGCGGGCGTAGACGTTGGCCCGGGAGAAGGGCACGTCGGCGAAGGGTCGTTTCATCCGGACGTGACGGAGCAGGCGGAGCACCGAAGGGAGCTTCACCCGTACCGTGACGCCGCGGATCTCCCGATCGTAGACGGCGATGACCTCCACCTTCCCCTGGAACAGGAGCGTGATGGCCTTCTGCCAGGAAACGATCCTCAAGGGCTCGTAGGTCGCGTTGAGCACCAGGGTCTGTTCCATGGCTACGTCGTCCGACAAAAATTGTCTGCGGGAGGAGGCGGAGTGTCAAGGTGAGCCCCCGGGCGTGTGAGGGGGCTCGCGGGGACGGGGGCGTGGATCAGACGGTCGCGCGGGCTTCCTGGACGATGCGCACGTACTCGCGGGCCTTCTCCGTGACCGCGCGCGCGTTGCCCTCGCGCATGGCCTTGGTGTCG
>Ga0070698_100008860_pt1 | contig 10816 bp, 11 predicted proteins | sample KBSK1502metaG_FD_65477 | JGI IMG/M metagenome (GOLD analysis project Ga0070698, IMG submission 65477) | Corn, switchgrass and miscanthus rhizosphere microbial communities from Kellogg Biological Station, Michigan, USA - KBS K1-50-2 metaG | ecosystem: Host-associated > Plants > Roots >...
GCACGCGGTATCACCTCAATCCGGTGACCGGCTGGACCATCGCCGCGGACGGCCGCGTCCGTTTCGCGGTCGAGCGGGTGCGCGTATGAGCCGCCCGCTGATCGTCCCCGCAGCCTTCTTCCTGGCCGCCGCACTGGTGATGGCGCAAACGCCACCGAAACGCCTCGGCATCGGCTTGCCCGCGACGCAGGAACAGATCGCCGCGCTCGACATCGACGTCAGGCCCGACGGCACCGGATTGCCTTCCGGCAGCGGCAGCGCTCGCGAAGGCGCAGGCATCTACGCCCAGAAGTGCGCGGCGTGCCACGGCGCTGCTGGCGAGGGAGGGACCGCCGATCCGCTCGTCGGCGCCGAGCCGAGCGAGGCGCCCCCGTTCGGCCCCGACTACGAGCGGTGGCGCAACGGCCGGCCCGACGTGCCCTTCACGATTGGCAACTACTGGCCGTACGCGACGACGGTTTTCGATTACGTGCGGCGCGCTATGCCAGCCAGCGCGCCCGGCAGCCTCACCGCGGACGAGACGTATGCACTCACGGCGTGGTTGCTGGCCCGCAACGGCATCATCGCCGACACCGACGCGCTGAACGCCGAGACACTGCCGCGCGTACGCATGCCGGCCCGTGCCCGCTTCGTTCGCGATAACCGGAAGGGTGGAACGGAAGTGAAGTAGCTACCTGCCGCCGCGGCCGCCTGGGAAGCCGAAGCCTCCAGGTCCACCACCGGGCGCACCGAAGCCGCCCGGCCCGCCGAACGGACCCGGTGGCTGGTTGCCTCGCCCGCGGCCCGGTCCCTGTCCAGGCGGCTGCTGACCGCGGCCGCCGCGGCCGCCGATCGTGCCCGGCGCGCCGCCGGGCAGGTTGATGCCGCCCGTGGGCGTCTGCGAGCCGGTGGGAGCGCCGGCCTGGACGCTCGTCTGCTGAGCCACGAACACCCACTCGTTGTAGTGGTCGCGGGCGTTGAAGATGCGAATCGACTGGTCCTTGCTCTTGCTCGCGACGCCGATGATGCCGCCCTGCGGCCCGGCGGTCGTTCCGCCGCCCGCGATCGTCGTCGTCGGCCGCTGCTGCGGCTGCCCCTGCGTCGGCACCGTGCCTCCGACGCTCGGCTGGGCCGACCCTCCGACGCTCGGCTGCGCCGACGCTACCTGGTTGGCGTAGATCACCTGGAACTCGCCGTCCTCGGTCATCGGGTCCTTGAACTTCTTGCGGAGGAAATGCTCGTTCAGCAGGACGTCGACGTTCGGCGGAAAGGTGTTGGCGTACTTACGCTGAAACAGCGCGACCGCGCGCGCGTACTGCTGGCCGCGGAAGATCAGTTCCGTTTCCTTCTCGCGCTGGGTCGCCGTCTTCCACGCCGGCAGCGCCATGGCGAGGAAGATCGCCATGATGGTCATGGCGGCGAGCAGCGCCGCCATGGCGAAGCCGGCGTCACGCGCGGGACGAATTCGCGGCCTCATGGATATGTCACTAGATGTTTATTTCCGTCTGACCGGTAGCGGTCCGTCCGTCGGTCGTGGTGACCTTGACGGTCACCTTCTGGACACCGATGCCGGTACTGTATATGTGCGTCACCTGGCTCGAAGAAGTCGTCGCGTCGATCGTTCCGTCGCCATCGAAGTCCCATTCAAATGTCTGTGCCACATCGGCCCCTCCGACGTCCGGCTTCACGGCGGCGGTGAACGTGACCGATGTTCGGCCACCGCTCGAAGTGGGCGTGCCGGCCGAGAGGGTCACGGTAAGCGGCAATCTCGCCGTGACGGTCACCGCCGACGCTGCCGTCGTTGTCTCACCGTTGACGTCGGTGGCGGTGACAGTCGCAACGTACCCCGCGGCGCCCGAGCCTGAAGGCCCGGCGTACGAATGCGTAACGGTCGCGGTCCCCCCGCCGAGATTGCCGAGCTGCTGCGAGGCGCCGTCGCCGAAACTGATCGACGCGCTCCGCAGGCTGCTCGTGTTCGCGGCTTTGGTGATCGTGAATGTCACGGCGGCGCTGTTGGTGGCCGCATTGGCCTGAACCGATGCGCACGACGAACCTGTACCTGATGCCACCGCGCAGGTGATCGAGATGCCGGGGGCGGCGCGCACGTCAACGACCGTCGCCGGTGTACTCGTCTTCGTACCTGCGGTGGCCGTGACGTTCGTCTTCTGAGCGGTCGTCAGCACCGTGCGCGCTTCGCCGTTGACGTCGGTCGGCACCGTCTGCACGGTCAGCGTCCCCTGGTCGGCGTTGAACGTGACCGGTACGCTCAGTACAGGCGCACCGCTCTCTGTGATCACTGACGCAATCAGCTCCACGGAGCCGCCATTGGGCCCCACGGTGCTCGGGTTCGCACGCAGCGTGACGGTATTGACTGCCGCAGCGCCAACCGTAATCTTCACCACGTTGGCCGTGCCGGACGTCGTCGTGGCACCCGAACCGGACGACGTCGTGGCTCCCGCCGCGCCGCCCGAGATCGCGTGCACTTCCGCTATGCCCGACGACGCGCCAGCCTGGAACGTCGCCACCGCGATGCCGTTGGTCGTCTGTGTTTCCGACGGAGTGACGGTGCCCAGCGTCGTCGTGAAGCGGACGGTCGTCCCGTTCTGCACCGGCGTGCCGCTCGACTCGGTGACGAACGCCGTGAGCCCGGTGGTGCCGTTGGTCGGCACCACGAGCGAGTTGGCCGACAGCGTTATCGCCGAGCCTGTCGGTGCCAGCAGCGGCACCTTGTCGCAGGCCCCCAGCAGGGCGACCACGAGGACGAGCGCCGAATACGTGAAAATGTCCCTCATCAATTCCAATCCGCGTAGTTGGTACCGTCGATCGCCTTCATGTCCGAACCGCTTCTCACGTCATATACACCCGGCTGCGCCGTCGGATTGTTGAGGTCGGGCTCCGACGGAACTTCGCGCCACGTCTCGGCGGAGTGCGTGAACGGATCGACCGGTATCGTCCGGATGTATTTCTCCTGCACGAGGTCCTGCAGAGACCCCGGGTACTTACCCTTGTCGGAGTAGTACTGGTCGATCGCGTCCCGCATGCGGAACAGGTCTTCCTTCAGCACCGACTCCTTCGCCCGGGTGACGCTGTTCGTGTAAATCGTCAGCCCGATGCCCGCGAGGATGACGATGAGCGCCATCACGATCATCAGCTCGATGAGCGTGAATCCGCCTTCGCCCGCGTGGCTGGCCCGCACGCCCCGGCGGGACTTCGCCCGCGGCCCGTTACCAATCACGGTATTTCGATCCATCGAGCGCGGTGGCGCTGCTCTTGGTGTACACGTCGAACACGTTCTGCCCGCCCCACGACGTCGTGTCCGGCTTGTCCTGGTACGCCCGCAACCCCCATTCCATGCTGTTGGTCATCGGGTCGATCGGAATCCGCCGCAGGTATTTGAGCTTCCTGCCGCTCGCGTCGTTGGCGGCCGAGACGCCCTCGACGAGCGTCTCGAGATCCGGTGGATACCCTTCGTTGCCGGGCCGCAACTCCGTCGTCGGAATCTGCCCGAGGTCGACGGCGTCCTTGAACCTGTCGATCGCGGTGCGAATTTCCCGCAGATCGCGCCGCAGCTCGGCTTCCCGCTGGCGCTGCGACGTCACCTGTGCGAGCGGCAATACGGCCGACGCCAGGATCAGCAGGATCGTGACGACGATGATCAGCTCGACGAACGTGTAGCCTTCGGCCGAAGTTCTCCTACGCATGTCGTGCTACCGGACCGTCACCGCGGGAGCCGGCATCACCTGGAGCGACGCGGCCGTGCCGCCCGGCGCCGTGGCAGTCCCTGTAACCGAGAGATTCGCGGCGCCTGGAGCGGCCGCGTCGAACAGCACCGCCGCGAGCAGGCCCGTTCCAGCAACGCCCGTCGCATCGCCGGTGCGAACGATGGCGATGTCGATGCGCCCCGTCGTCGGGTCAACCATCTGCGTGAAGGCCGCCTGCACGCCGCCGGCGCGCATGAAGCTGCCTTCCTGGACCGCGCGCACGCGCAGCACGGCCGGATTGAACGTGATCGTCAGCGACAACCCTGACAGGCGCGAGGCGTTGGTCGCGGAGATCGCGACCGTGTACGGGCCGCCGCCAATACGGAATTCGGGTCCGGGCGGCGTCACGACGATTTGCGCACCGGCAGGCGCAATCGTCGGGGCCGGGTTGGTTGCCGTTGCTCCCGTCGGCGCCGCGGGGACTGCAGCGGGGGTCGTTGCCGACGGCGCCGGCGGCGGCGCACCTGCGGCGGCGCCCTGCGCTGCCGCACCCGGCACCGCGGGCGAGGGAGCAGCCGCGACCGCTGTCGTCCCTGGTATCGGCGAACTACCCGGCGGAATGATCGATATTCCCTGCGCGGCGCCGGCACCTGCCGGCGCGGGAACGAGGCCGGGCTGCGCCGGTCCGCCAGCCACGGGCGCGCCGGCTGCGGGTGCCGGCTCGGGTTCGAGAGGCGCCGCAATCAGCGGCGGCGGTCCGTTCAGCCCGAGGTTCTGCTGCGTGCCGATGAAGATGGGGCTGAGATCGCCCGCCGTAATCTCCTGCGTGCGGACGATGCGCGGCGTCAGGAGCATCACGATGTCGGTGGTCCTGACCTCGTTCGGCCCGTTCAGCGCGAACAGCTTGTTGAGAATCGGTATGCGCACGATGCCCGGAACGCCCTGCAGCAGCCGGCGGTCGTCTTCCCGCAGCAGGCCTGCGAGCAGGTTGGATTCGCCGTCGCGCAGCCGCAGCCGCGTCGTCACCTTGCGGGTGCCGAACGACGGCAGGTTCTGCCCTGCCACGTTGACGTCGTTCGATCGCGTGCTGTTCTCGACGAGCAGGTCGAGAATCACGTCGCCTTCAATGGTCACGCGCGGCGTCATCTCGACGTTGATGCCGACCGGGCGGTAGTTGAACGACGTCAGCGGGTTCGTGTTGGCGCCGCCGGTCGCCAGCGGCGTGAAGACCGTCGACGGCACCGGGATGTCGTCGCCGAGGTTCAGCGTGATCTTCTGCCCTTCCGCGCCGCGCAGCTGCGGCTTGGCAATCAGCTTGGTCTCGCTGTCGGTTTCGAGGAAGTGCACCACCGCGGACGGCACGGCGAGGTAGAAATCGGCGGTCGACACGCCACGCGTGATCGTGTTCAGGTTGAATGTCGGCTGCGTGTTGAGCGTCGAGCCGGCGGTGGTACCGGTGCCGGTGCCGGACGAGGTCCCGCGCGGGTCCGATTCGGGCGAGAAGACCGCGCCAATCTGGTAGCTGGACAGGTCCACGCCGAACGTCTTCGCGCGGCCGCGATTCACTTCCAGGATCTGGACGTCGATGACGATCTCGGCGCGCGGCTTGTCGTTGGCGTCGATCATCTTCTCGATGATCGCGGCCACCGCCGTGGTCGCGCGGATCGTGATCGTGTTGGCCGTCTTGTTCGGCGCAATCATCGGCTGGACGGCCATCGCCGGCACGCGGATGATCGTGTTGATCATCTGCGACAGCTCGGTGGCATCGGCGTGCGAGATGAAGAAGGTGCGGATCACCTGCTCTTCGTAGTTCGCGCGCTTCTGCGCGTTGTCGGGGATCACCATGATGGTGCTCTGGTTGATCACCTTGTAGAAGAGCTGGTTCGCCGACAGGATCTGGTTGAGCGCCTGCTCGAGCGTCACGCCGTTCAACTGCACCGTGTACGCGCGGTCCTGGTAGTCGCGGTCGTATGTGACGTTGATGCCGGTCGCGTTCGCGATGAAGTTGAGGATGTCGCGGATGCTCGTGTTGTTGAAGCGGATCTCCGGCAGCACCTCGCTGATCTTGATGAGCGGCGGCGGCCCGGCCTGCCGCGCCTGCTCGCGCAGCTGTGCGGCGTTGCTGCGGGGCTGCGCCTCGTACTGATCGCGGATGCGCCGCTCCATCTCCATCACCTTCGCCTGGAGCTGGCGGTTGGGCGGGTCGAACTCGCTCGCGCGGCGGTATTCGCGAAGCGCCTCTTCGAGCTCGCCCCGTGCTTCGTTCAGCTGCGCCTGGTTCAGGTGCTCGTGCGACGCGTTGATCATCGAGCGCTCGAGCGCAATCTTGTAGTCGGTCCGCTCCGGCGCCTGCTGCACCGCGCGCCGGTAGAATTCGACCGCCGCATCCCAGTCGCCCATCCGCGCGGCGTTTTCGCCGCGGGAGAACGAGCGCGAAGCTCCGCATCCCGCGGCGGCCAGCGCCAGCGCAACGAGGACGACGAACAGCGCGAACCGGTTGCGGTCCGCCGGTGTGTGTACACGCATCATTGCCCCGAGAGCCGGATGGTCTGCCGGCCCCGTCCATCCACGTACGCGACATCGGCCGATTCCACGCCGATTTTCAGGAGGCGGTAGCGACCATCGATGATATCGCCTTCCCTCCCGTTGACGATGTCACCGCCCGTGTCGCGGAACACCGCGACGCGCCCCTGTGCAGTTTCGAGCACCCCGATGTACTTCAACGCGATTGGCGGCGGCGGCGGCGGCCCCTGCGGCACGGGCGGCGGGGCCGGCGGCGTCACCGGCAGCGGGATACCACGACCTGCGTTGGCCGTCGGCGGCGGCGCGGGCGGGGGCGCCTTCGGCTTGAACTGAAACGGGTTCCGCGTGGACGCTTCGAGCTCCGACGGTGCAGTCTTGAGCAGCTCGAGCTTCACGTCCGCGACCGGCGTCGCCGTCGCAGCGGCCGGCGTAGTAGCCCGTGCCGGATTGGACGACGCGGCCGGGCTTCCGGCCGGAGTGTTCCCCTGCCGCGCCATCACGACGACAACCAGCGCCACCCCTGCCGCGGCCAGCAGGAGCAGCCGGCGCGAGACGTTGAACCTCATTGCGACTCGTCTCTCGTCCCCGTCTCGCGGTAGTAAGTGGACAGGTGCAGCGTCACGCCGAGCGCGCCGCCGTCCGCGCCCTGCCCAAGCTCGATGTTGTCGATGACGACAAATTCGGGCGACGCTTCGAGCTCGTGGATGAAGGCGCGCATGTCGCTGTAGGTGCCCGCCAGCGCCATCTCGATCTTCAACTGGGTCAAGGTGCGGCTGCGCGGCGCGACCGGCTCGAAGGTGGCGCGAATGAACTTGAGGTTCGACTCGCGCGCCAGCTGTGCCAGCCGCAGGTGCGTCAGCCGCCGCGCCCCGGCGAGGTCGGACGGCAGCACGTCCTTGTAGAACGTCGCCAGCTCCGCCGCCGCGCGATCCTTGCCCGTGAGCGTGCCGGCCGCCTGCGCGTGGTCGCGCTGCGCCGCCAGGAGCTCCTCTTCGGCCGTCCGGTCGCGCTGCTCGATGTTGGCGACCCTCTGCGACAGCGGGTACACGACCGCCCCGTACACGATGACGTTCACGCCAAGCGCGATCGCCAGCGGCAGTACGGTGCGCCGGTGCTCGCGCATCACGCGCTGAAACAGCGTCCGGCCGTGCATGTCGCTAGCCACGCGGCGCCTCCGGCCGGATGTAGATGCCCCGGATCACCGCCTGCAGCAACCCTTCCTCGTTGGTGGCCTCCGCCGGCGTAATCACGTCGCGGAAGCTGCCGGTCTTTTCGAGCGCCTCGATGAACTGATCCACGTCTTCCGGCCGCCGCGCCTGGACCGTGATGTCGATGACGAACTGGCCCTGCTGGTTCAGGCTCGGATCGACCGCCCTGATCCGCACGTCGTCGGGCAGCGTCTGTTCGAGCTGGTCGAAGAGCCCGCTCCAGGAGAAGGCGCGCTGATCGATGATGCCGTTGGCTTCGCGCGCGGCGTTGGCGACGGTCTCCAGCTCCTTCGTGTTGATCTGCGCGCGAATGGCGGCCGCTTCCGTCCGCAGCCGCGCCGCTTCCCGCTCGGACTCGAACGCGTGGGCGCCCAGCGTCCGCTGGCTGGCCGTCAGCCGGACGACCTCGACGATGTTGAAGCCGGTGACGACCGCGACGATGATGGCCACCACGCCGAGCGCGAGCTGGACGGCTCGTTCGTTGTAGAACGGGCGCGTGGACAGGTTGATGCCAAGCATCAGACGTTCACCGGTTCCTTCCGCGTGCGAACCGCCATGCCGACGAGCGGGCCGAGCACGTCCATCAGGTCCGGGGAGGCGGCGATGCGATCTCTCAGCGCGGCGAATCGCGTCGGATCGACCTGCTCGACGGACGCGCCGAGGCGCTCTTCGAGGCTGCGCCGCGCCACTTCCACACCGGTGACGCGCCCGCCGCCGCCGAGGAGCACGCGCGAGAAACGCTGGCCCGAGAGGCGATCCTGGTAATACATCGCCGTCTGGTGCACGAGATCGGCGATCGAGGCTTCGTCGCCCTCCGGCCGGTTGCGGAAGAAGATGACCTGATCGCCGCGCACGATCGCGATCGACGTGTAATCGGAACGGAGGTGCACGAGCAGCCAGTCGCCCGACGGAGCGTCGGGCCCGCCGAGGTGCAGGTTCACGAGGCTCAGCGTCGCGAGGTCGACGAGGCCCGCGTGCATCTTCAGCTCGTCGCAGACGGCTTCGTACTCGGCAATCGCCTCGCGCCGCGCCGTGACGACCAGGAACTCGGCGCCGCCGTCGGAACCGCGCGCGCCGGGCGAATAGGTGACGAGCGCCTCCTCGATCGGAAACGGCGACGCCTTCTTCACCTGCCACCGGACGAATTGATCGAGGTCCTCGCGCCGTGTGGGAACGGTGTCGAACCGCACGAGCGACACCTTGGCGGCCAGATCCGGAATGACGAGCGCCACGCGCCGGGGCCGGGCGCCCGCCCGGTCGAGCGCCGCGCGCAGGGCCGACACGACCGCGTCTCGATTGTGGATGTTCGACGAGGTGAGCGACGGGACGACCGCCCCGGGCGGCAGCGCCTCGGCTGCGTACGACTGGACGACCAGCCCGGCGCTCCGCTCGCCGATCACGCCGACCGCGACACGATCGGCCGCGATTTCAATCGCCGCGTCGGGCGGTGGGCTCGCGATCCATGACGAAAACAGGCTCATTGCGGAGGGACGTCCTATTCGACGAACGTGACTTTATTGATCTCGCGCAGCGTCGTCAGGCCGTGCACGACCTTTTCGACCGCGGATTCGCGGAGGAACCTCATCCCCTCCTCGTGCGCGGCCTTCTTCACATCCGAGTTGGGACGTCTGTCGAGGATCATCTCACGGATGCGATCCGACAGGTCGAGCAGCTCGCAGATGGCGGTTCGCCCCTTGAACCCGGTCCCGCCGCACTCGATGCAGCCGGCGCCCTCGTAGAACTGATACGTGTTCGCCAGCGCCGGGTCGAGCGCCGACTCCTCGAGCAGCTTCTGCTCCGGCTTCGTCGGCCGCTTGCAGTGCGAGCAGATGAGCCGCACGAGCCTCTGGGCCAGCACGCAGTTGAGCGCGGACACGAACTGATACGGCTCCACGCCCATGTTCAGGAAGCGGCCGAGCACGTCCACCACGTTGTTCGCGTGGACGGTCGTGAAGACGAGGTGGCCGGTGAGCGCGGACTGAATCGCGATCTGCGCGGTCTCGGGGTCGCGGATTTCGCCGACCATGATCTTGTCGGGGTCGTGGCGCAGGATCGAGCGGAGGCCGCGCGCGAACGTCAGCCCCTTCTTCTCGTTGATCGGAATCTGCGTGATCCCGCGAAGCTGGTATTCAACGGGGTCTTCGATGGTGACGATCTTGTCCTCGATCGACTTGATCTCGGAGAGCGCCGCGTAGAGCGTCGTCGTCTTTCCGGATCCGGTCGGGCCCGTCACGAGCACCATCCCGTACGGCTCGCGGATGTACTTGCGGAACCGCCGCAGCTCCTGCTCGGGAAAGCCGAGAATGTCGAGCTTCAGCTCCGTGAACTGCTCGCTGATCGATTCCTTGTCGAGAATACGGATGACGGCGTCCTCGCCGTGCACGCTCGGCATGATCGACACGCGGAAGTCGATCGTCTTGCCGGGCATGCGCATGCGGAAGCGGCCGTCCTGCGGGACGCGCTTCTCGGCGATGTCGAGCTCCGCCATCACCTTGATGCGCGAAATGATCGGGCTATGGAACTCCTTCGCAATCGGCCGCATCGCGGGCTGCAGCACGCCGTCGATGCGGTACTTGACGTGCACCGCGTCGTCGCCGGTCTCGATGTGGATGTCGCTGGCGCGCCGCTGGATGGCGGTGAACACGGTCGAGTCGACCAGCCGGATAACCGGGCTGGTGTCGTTGGTCAGGCGATCGACGGTGAGGTTCTCTTCGCCCGTCTCGTCCTCCTTGACGACCTTCAGCTGAAAGCCTTCCGTCGCGTCCTCGAGCACGCGCTGCGAGCTCTCGCTCTTCTTGAGGATCGACTGGATGGCCGAGGGCGCACCGACGGTGACCTTCACCGGCGTGTTCAGCACGATGCTGAGCTCGTCGATCATCGGCAGGTCCGTCGGATCCGACACGACGATGACGAGCGCCCTGCCGTCGCGACGATGCGGGACGAACCCGTAGCGGAGCATCAGGTCGGCAGGAATCGATCGGAACAGCTCCTGGTCGATCCGGAATTCGTCCATGTCGACGAACTCGACGTGATACCGCTCCGCGAGCTTTCGCGCGCGCGCGACCTCCTCGGAGTAATCCTCCGGGGTCGTGACGAGATTGGTTGGATCTGCAGTTGCCATAATTTGTTCGTCGATCGGGCCGACCTGAAGGTCGGCCCCTACATCGTTATCACTGCACCACCGAGCTCAGCTCGAAGAGCGGCATGTACAGCGCCAGCACCACCAGCGCGATCACGGCGCCCATCACGACGAGGATCACTGGCTCGATCAGTGTGATGAACCGCGCGACCTCGGTTTCAATCTCCTCGTCGTAGAACTCGGCGAGGCTGTTCAACATCTCCTGCAGGGCGCCGGTGGATTCGCCAACCTCCACCATCTTCACCGCGACGTCCGCGAACAGCCCC
>Ga0070698_100008861_pt1 | contig 10816 bp, 17 predicted proteins | sample KBSK1502metaG_FD_65477 | JGI IMG/M metagenome (GOLD analysis project Ga0070698, IMG submission 65477) | Corn, switchgrass and miscanthus rhizosphere microbial communities from Kellogg Biological Station, Michigan, USA - KBS K1-50-2 metaG | ecosystem: Host-associated > Plants > Roots >...
CTCCTCGATCGCGGCCCGCTTCGAGCGGTTGGCTCTCACGGTTTTATCTCGCGGCGAGGGGACTTGGGGTCCGGGTCCCAGCAGGGTTCTGAGATTCCGACCTCCCCCCTGGTCATGCCGCGGCCCAGCCGTCCGGCCAGACATGGACCTCCTCCGCTGGCACGCCGCCGTGGCCGCCGCCATAACAAGCGGCGTGTGCCAGGCGCCGGGGCTCAGGACCCCACCGGACGTACTGAGTGCCCCGCTCGAACGGCTTGTGGCAGGTACCGCAGAGCACCTCCCTGGGCGCACCGGTCGCCGCCAGCTGCGCGATCGCCTTGTCAGCCGGCCGATCGATGACCTCCCGCTCATCGGGGCCGGCCTGACCACGGCGGTCCTCGGTCGGGTGGTACTTGCACCAGAGCGAGTCAGCCTGGTGGTCGTTGCCGCACTTCTTGCCCGCCTTCGTGAAGGCTAGGCAGCCCTTCGGTCGCCGGCCCTTGGTCGCGGTGCAGCTCGGGCACAGGTACGCGTCGTCGCGCGGATCCTCCTGGATGATGGTCGACGGGAACGCTCCCTGGCACCGCGTGCACCAGTCGTAGCCTGCGGTCATCCACTGATCGAGGAAGGCACCGTCCAGGTCATTCAGTGGCGGACCCCACCTGGCCGGCGGCGCCGCGACGGCGGGCTCTGTCCCGCCGGCAGCGGCGCTTGCGCCGCCGGCCGTACTCCTCTCTCCTTCATCCTCCTTCCTCTTGGGGGAGGAAGGGACGGGAGAGGAGGGGGACCCCGAACGTTCGCGCGAACGTTCACCCGAACGAAGGACCCAGCAGCGCTTCGGGTCGCAGAGCCGGTGGTCGTCCTTGTTGTGCGCGCGGACGCGCTCCATGCGGGCTCGGGCCTCTTCGCGCAGCTCCTTGGCCTTCTCGGCGGTGAACTGGTCGCCGAGCAGCCATATCAGCTGCCAGCCGTCGTCACTGGCCTCCCACAGGCCGGCCTCGACCAGGGCGGCCGCCGCCCGCGCCGGATCCGGCTCGGTGGTCATCTTCTGGAGCGCGGCTCGCGGGATCGACCCGTCCAGGCCGTAGCGGTTGCTGAAGGCGAGGGCCTCGAGGTGGAGCAGCACCGTCCCCCGCTCAAGCGCCAGCAGGCGCGGATCATCCAGGGCGTTGTCGTCCAGCTTGACCCAGCTCACGACGCCCACCGGCCGCGGTTGCCGCGGGTGCTACGATCAGGCCGCGGGGTGATCGCTGACACGATCGACCTCCTGGGCCGTCTCGGCGTTGCCTGCCGGGGCGGCCTTTTGCTGGGCGGCGTCGACGAGCGCCAGCACTAGGCGTCGTTGCTCGGGGGTCAGGGTGTCCAGGCGGATGACGCGCCGCTCGCCCCATCGGGCTCGAGCTGCAATGCGTGCGCGCTGGCTGGCCGGAGTGGGTTGGATAACAGAAGACGGCACGGTCGGACCTCCACATGGAGACCTTCCGGGCCGCCCTGGAATACGGCGCTCTTAGGCCCTACGAGCCGCGCCTCGCGCCTGTCGGCGTCTGCGCTTATCTCAGTCCGTGGTGGGCGCTTGTGGCGCCCGGCTCTTTCACGGGCCTCGGGTCAAGTGATTCAGTTGCCGAGCATTGTAGGACGCATGTCAATGCTTGTGTAGCCGAACCGCGCACGCATCCGTGTGCGTTGTCATACGCGCCACTCCGGCACGCGCCAGACGGCCTCCGTCGGCTGCATCTGGTCGTCGAGCTGGATGTGGGACCACAACGCCCGCAGGACCGCATTCAGCGCGGCCGCGGGGGCGTCCCAGGGGATTTCGCGCGGAATGTCGAAGGCCTGTTCGCGTACCTCGAGCTCGGCGAGCTCCGCGTCGATCGCCTCGCCCTTCGCCTTCGCCGCGTCGCGCGAGAGGAGTCCGTCGACCACGGCCAGGCCGATCCGATCGCGCTGCTCGGCGAGCGCCTGCCGTCGCTGCTCCGTCTCGGCCGCCAGGGTCACGACGTCGCCCGGGACGGCCAGGTGCGCGGCTTCGGCCTTCGCCCATTCGAGGATCGGCGCCTGGGTCGTGTTGTACGCGCCATGGCGGTCGCGGCCGATGGTGACGGCCCTCGAGCAGTAGAGCTGGCCACGGGCATTGTTGGGGGTCATGACGTGGCCGCAGTGGCACTTCACCAGCTGCGACAGGACCGACGCCGCGCGGATCCGCTTGCCGCTGGCGCCCTTCGGCGGCAGCAGCTCGGGCCAGTGTCGCGCGATCGTGCGCTGCACCATGCTGAGGGCCCACCGCTTGCCTCGCGGCGTCGGGATCCCCCGCTCGTTGAGGAGCTTCGTGGCGCCGAGCACCGTACCGGCGTCGAGGTAGGCGCGGCGGATCGGCTCGAGGTTGGCTGATTCGTCCTTCACGGCCACGATCGCGCCATTGTCGGCCTTCACGTGACGGAAGCCGAGCGCCGGGTGCCCGAACACGTCGCCGCGGGCTCTACGGGCCTCCAGCGCGGCCCTGGCGCGCTTCTTGGCCTTCTGGAGCTCCATCCGGCCGAACACTGAGCCGATGAAGGCGAAGGCCTCCGCGCCGGGGTCGTCGCCGTCGCCGATCGCCAGCTCGCCGGCGGTCGTCACGATCCGCACCTGGTGGGCCTGGGCGGCGTCCTGCAGGCGCATCAGGTCGCGCGGGTCGCGGTACAGGCGATCGACGTCGAAGGCGTAGACCGCGGACACCGCGCCGGCCTCCATGTCGGCGAGCAGCTGCGTGTAGGCGGTGCGCTTGGCGCTCTTGGCGACGTCGGCGCTGATCCCCCAGTCGGAGTACTCGCGGACGTTGCCGTTGTGCCCGTCGCGGTGCGCCAGGCGCTCCACCGCGGCACGCTGCGCCTCGAGCGAGATGTCACCCGGGCTGTTGAGGTCGACGTAGGATCGGCGAAGGTAGGCGGCCGGCTGTCTGTCCATGGCGAGCAGTATACTACCCGCGCTAGAACCCGAACGGATACTGCCCGGTTCACGCCACCGGCGTGAAGTTCTCCGGATCGATCCAGCAGATGCAGCAGGTCTAGCGCAGCTCACACGCTCGGATACAGCGAAGGGGCCCTCATCGGGCCCCTTCGAGCTGTGGTGCGGTGGCCGGAGCGATCCGGCCGCGTCGCCTACTTCTTCTTCGGCGCTGCCTTCTTGGCGGCCGGCTTGGCGGCCGGCTTCTTGGCGGCAGGCTTCTTGGCAGCGGGCTTCTCGTGGTGGCTCAAGGCTCAGCTCCCTGGTTGAAGGATGAGATCGACGCCGCGATTCTAGGCACGTGCCGCGACTCGTGTCGCGCGGTTCCAGCACCCAGGTGATTCCGCCATTGACAGCGACCCTTCGGTTGGTACAATGCGTGACATGGTACTTGGCGAGGCACGGAAGCCATTCACCGAGCTTCGGCGTGGCGTCGCCGAGTACTGCGTCCTGGCGGTCTTGCGTGAGGCCGAGTCCTACGCGTTCGACATCGTCCGCGTACTGGCCCAGGCCGGCGGCCTGGTCACCAGCGAAGGGACGATCTATCCCCTCCTCGCACGGCTGCGGCGCGACGCCCTCGTGACGACCTCATGGCGCGAGTCGGATGCGGGACCGCCCCGCCGCTACTACCGAATCACGAAGGAAGGCCTCGCATCGCTCGCTGCGTTCGTGGCGGACTGGACCAGCTTCCGAGACGCGGTCGATGCGGTGCTCGCCGGATTCAACAAGGGAGAGGCTTGAGGTGGATGCTGAAGCGCTCGTAAGGGACTATCTCGGCCGGCTGGACGTCGCCGCCGCCTCGCTCCCGCCCGGCCGACGCGCAGAGCTGGCCGGGGAGGTGAGGCAGCACATCGAGATGGCGCTGGCCGAGGCCGGACGGCGCGACGAGGTCACCGTCCGCAACGTTCTCGACCGACTCGGGCTGCCCGATGAGATCGTGGACGCCGAGCGCCAGGGGGAGGGACCGCCGCCGGGCTGGACCATGGCCCCGGTGCAGGCATCGGCCGCGGCACGTTCACCGTGGGGCGCGGTCGAGATTGCCGCCGTCCTGCTGCTGACGCTGGGGGCGATCTTCCTGCCGATCATCGGCCCGTTGCTGGGACTACTGTTCGTATGGATATCGGTTCAGTGGACCAATTGGCAGAAGACGATCGCGACCGTGATCGTCGTGCTGATCCTCTTCCTGCCAATCGTGCTGCTGCTGGGTGTTCGGGCAGGCGGGGTCGTCACCTCGGGGCAGTCATCGCCAATCACGTATCTCGGAGGGTGACATGGACTTCGCTGCTTACCTCCTGTTGATCCCGCTCGCCGGGATCCTGGCGGCTATCTACCTCATCGTGGTCATACGGCGTCGCCGCGACTGATCCGCGTCAGCCGGCGCGGATCTCCATATAGGCGGCGCCGGAGACGTCGATCAGGGTGCGGGTCGGCGTGCGAACGATGCGCACCACCACGTCACGGCAGATGCAACAGCGCAACGTGATGCCCGGACCCTGCGCCCAGGCCAGCAGCGTCCCCATCGCCCCGACGTTGCCACAGTGGTTGCATCGGTGCGTGGCCGCGGTCATCTCGAACCCGAACAGCTCGGCCAGCTCTCCCGCAACCGCGTTCGCGTCCAGCATCAGCGGATCGTGCATGGCGTCGTCTCCTCTCAGCTCGTCGGACCGAAGCGCTCGGTGCGCACCTGCGCCGGGGGGACTCCCAGCTCAACCAGGGCGTTGGCCGCCGCTTCGACCAGCAGGGTCGGGCCGCAGATGTACACCAACGGCCGTGCGCCGGCGGCGGCAATCGCCTCGGCCAGCATCCGGCGGTCGATGCGGCGGTCGTAGCCGGTCCAGCCCGGTGGCTGGGATCGCGTCAGGGTCTGGATCACCCGAATCTCCGGATCGTTGGCCGCGAGCGAGGTGAGCTCGTCCCGGTAGATGACGTCGTCGTAGGTCCGCGAGGAGTGGACGAGCACCGCGATCGGCCTCGGATCGGCGGACGCGCGCTCGCGCAGCATGGCCATCAGGGGCACCACGCCGGACCCGCCGGCGACCAGCAGCAGCGGGCCACCCAGTGAGGGCTCCCACACGAAGTAGCCGCCGATCGGGCCGCGCAGCTCGACCTGGTCCCCCACCTGGACGACGTCGTGGAAGTACGGGGAAACCTCGCCATCCGCGATCCGCTCGATGGTGAGGTCGACCTCGCCGACGCGGGATGGCGGCGACGCGATCGAGTACGAGCGCTGCGCCCGGTAGCCGTCCGCCGCCGTCAGTCGAACGTCGTAGTGCTGCCCTGCGCGATGGGCGCGCCAGGCCGGCAGGCGAAGGGTGTACGAGCTGACCTCCGCGGTCTCGGCGCGGATCGCGGAGACGGTGGCGATCTGCCAGGCCAGCGGCTCGGGCATCGGCTTGGCCTCTCAGTCGCCGGAGTAGCGCTCTTCGCGCCAGGGGTCCCCGCGGTTGTGGTAGCCGAGCGACTCCCAGAATCCGGGCTCGTCGTCCTCTCGCAGCTGCAGGCCTCGCACCCACTTGGCGCTCTTCCAGAAGTACAGGTGCGGGACCACCAGGCGGGCCGGACCACCATGCGCCGGCTCGAGCGGCGCGCCGTCGTACTGCCACGCCACGAAAGCCTGGTTGTTGACCAGGTCGGTGAGCGGCAGGTTGGTGGTGTAGCCGCCGTAGGAGTGGGCAGTGACGAACTGGGCTCGGGGCTCGATCTCCACGGCGGCGAGGAGGTCGTCGACACTCACGCCGTGCCACCCGGTGTCGAGCTTCGTCCACTTGGTGACGCAGCTGATGTCGACCGTCCAGTCTCGCGAAGGGAGGGCCGTGAATTCCTGCCAGCCCCAGCGGGCTGGTGCCTTGACCAGCCCGGTGATCGTGAATTCCCAGGTATCGAGCGGGATCGCTGGCGTTGGACCGGCAGAGAGGACGGGGAAGCTGTCGGTCAGGTACTGGCCGGGCGGAACTCGGCCGGCGTTGCCGCCAGCGTCCCGGGCCCGTCCGACGAAGCCACGCGAGACGAATTGGTCGCTCATGACCATCCTCTGCTGAGGCTCGGATTATCGCCTTGCGCGGGATATCCGGCTAGGATCGGAGCGCACATGGAGGAGGCATGAAGGGCGATCGGGTCGAGGCAGTGGTCGACACCGGCCAGGGAACGCAGACCTTCGAGATCGAGGCGACGCGAGCCGGCCGCCGGATCGAGGTGACCACCAGCCGGGGCGTGGTCGAGGTCAGCGAGGTGACACGCGGCGGAACGCCGGTGCGCACCGGACGCTTTATGTCGAGCCGGCTGATCGCCCTGGTCGAGCACCCGGCCCACGAGGGACGGGAGTCGAAGGTGGACGTGCAGACCCGGCGCCGCATCACGAAGGCGGGCGACGGGCTCTAGCTCCGGGGCGGGCTCACCCTCACCAGCAGGTAGCCGCCGATGGCGCCGACCGTGGAGACGCCGAGCGCCGCGAACGCTGCCAGGCCGGCTGCTCCCCCCACCTCGAAGAGCGGGATCCAGATCCCGGTCAGCAGCGCCCACAGCCACGGCCGACGACCGGAGAGTCCGGCGCCCATGGCTGAGGTCAGGAGGAGCAGCGCCGCGGTGATCCCGGTGTCGTCCCAGGTCGGCCTCGAATCGAGGTAGCCCAGGGTCAAGCCGATGGCTCCGGCGACGAGCGCCAGCAGCGCATCTCGACGTCCGATCCAGTGGCCCGCCGATTGCATCGGCGCATTCTGCCAGTGGTCCTGTTTGCTTATCCAGCGTGATGTGGTACGGTGCGCCGACAACGCCCCGAACGCGGGGCACATATACCGCGGCATCGACGTTCACTCCTTTTCTCACGGTTTTCGGCGAGACAGGATCGCTGAGGCCGCAAGAGAAGGAGTTTTTTTGTACACACCATCCACCTATTCGGACAAGATCCTGAGCTGCGTCGACTGCAACCAGGAATTCGTCTTCGCGGCGACTGACCAGCAGTTCTACGCCGAGAAGGAGTTCAGCGACCCGCGCCGATGCGCATCCTGCCGTGCAGCGCGCAAGGCAGCTCGCGGCGACAGCGGCGGCTCGAGCTACGGCGGGGGCTCCGGCTCCGGCTACGGCGGCGGCTCCAGCTACGGCGGCGGGCAGCGGGAGATGTTCACCGCAACCTGCGACGGCTGTGGCGGCGAGGCCCGCGTTCCGTTCCGCCCAACCGGCTCCAAGCCCGTCTACTGCAGCAACTGCTTCAGCACGCGGCGCTAGTCCCGCATCCGACCCGAGGCCCGGCGAGCAATCGCCGGGCCTCTTCGTTTTCCGGCACGATGACGGAACCGCGGTCGACGCGGCGGTGTACGGATGGCAGAGGTGGAGGGCCGTCCACTGGTCGAGAACGAATGGATCGAGGCGGCGCGACGCGGGGACGCGTCGGCCTTCGAGGAGCTCGTACGCCGATACCAGGAGATCGCCTACCGGACCGCCTACCTGGTCGTCGGCGATGCCGACGAGGCGAGGGACGCGGCACAGGACGGGTTCCTGAGGGCGCACGCCGCGTTGGGCCGATTCCGAGCCGGTGCGGAGTTCCGGCCCTGGCTGCTGCGCATCGTGGCCAATGCCGCGCGCAATCGCCGGCGGAGCGCATCCCGGCGCGCCGGCCTCGCGCTGCGCGCCTTCCGGGACGCAGCCTCGGGCGATGCGGCCCCATCGCCCGAGGTGCTGCTCCTCGCCGATGAGCGCCGGCGGGAGCTGCTGGCGGTGATCAACGGGCTTCAGTTCGACGATCGGCTCGTGATTGCGCTGCGCTGGTTCCTGGAGCTGAACGAGGAGGAGATGGCGGCCGTCATGAACTGCCCGCGCGGGACCGTCAAGTCGAGGCTGTCGCGGGCGATGCTCCGTCTGCGAGCAGGCCTCGGGGAGGATGGGTCGGATGGCTGACGTGCGCAATGGGCTGGAGGCTCGCCTCGCGGAGCTGAGTGGCGAGATCGCGTTTCCCACCACGCCGCCGCTGGTCGCGCTGGTCAGGGCGCGGCTCGCTCAGCCGGAGCATGGGTTCGGCCTGCGCCGGCCGCTCAGCCGCAGCCTGGCACTGGTCCTCGTCGCGACCCTGCTGCTGGCGGGGATCGCGGCAGCCTTCGGGATCGGCCTCGGGGGGCTGCGACTGGTCTTCGGTCCTGCCTCCTTCTCGCCCGCCCCGAGCCTGGTCGTTGGCCCGGGCCTCGGGGCGCCCACCACCCTGGATGCGGCGCGGGGCGACGTCACCTTCGCGCTGCGCGTGCCCCAGCTGCCGGGACTCGGCGAGCCCGACCTCGTCTACCTGGCGGACCCGCCGGCGGGTGGAGCGGTGACGTTCCTTTATGGCGAGCGCGCCGGATTCCCCGCCGAGCCCGCATCCGGGATCGGCCTGATCGTGACCCAGTTCCGCGCCGACATCGGGCCGGACGTGTTCGAGAAGCTGATCAACAGCGGCGTCAGCGTCGTCTCTGCCACCGTGCACGGCGGACCGGCGTGGTGGGTCGCCGGCGGCGACCACTTCTTCTTCTACCGCGACGCGCAGGGAGTCGAGGTCGATTCCACGCTGCGCCTGGCCAGTGCCACCCTCATCTGGGAGGAGGGCGGGGTCACGCACCGCGTGGAGGGCGCGCCATCGCTGGCGGACGCCGTCCGCGTGGCGGAGTCGCTCGAGTAGACGCTCAGAAGCCGAGGTTCGGCTTCACCACCATCAGGAACACGATCACGGCGATCATGACGCTCAGGAAGATGCCGCCCCGCTGGGCCTTCCTGACGAGGGCCATGAGCGCCGGTGGCGGCCCGCCGGGTGCGGCCCCCGGGGGCGTCTCCGGCGGCGGCGCGGAGGTCATCTCGATGATCCGCCTCGTGGTCGGGATCTGCACCGCCACCGAGAAGGTGAAGAGCACCACGTAGATCACGATCCCCAGCAGCAGCCAGCGCGAGGCGGGGCTGAAGACGTCGAATCCCGCCGACCAGATGAGGCCTATCCCGGTCACCGGCATCGTCAGCGCCACGGGGACCACGCGCTTGGTCGAGATCGCCAATCCGACGCGGGTGGCGAAGTTGCCGTGCGCTCGGTCGGCCGCGCCCATCGCACCGATGATCGGGAACGAGAAGCTCGGACCGAAGGCGATGATCGCCCCCAGCACGTGCAGGAACAGGAACCAGGGGATCAGCTCCGGCATCGGATCTCCTCATCGGGCTATCGGTGGCGCCCGCAGTCTAGGCCTGCGAGGTCGGCCTCAGCGGCTGATAGGCTCGTGTCATGACACTTCAGCGCCTCGACTTCATCTACATGCCGAGCACTGACGTCGCCGCGGACATGGAGTACTTCACCGCGGTCCTGGGTGGACGGCTCATCTTCGCGGTGGAGGGGATGGGGACGCGGGTGGCGATGGTCGAGCTCACCGAGGATCCGCCCCGGATCCTGCTGGCCGGGCACCTGGAGGGCGACCAGGCGGTGCTGGTGTATCGCGTCGACGATCTCGCCGTAGCGATGCGCGAGCTCGAGGCGCGCGGCTGGCAGCCCGAGCCATCGTTCGAGATCCCGCATGGACCCGTCTCGTCGTTCCGCACGCCGGGGGGCCATCGGATCGCCATCTACCAGCTTGCGCGACCCGAGGTTGGGGAGCACTTCGCCGGCCGGCGCGATTTCTGAACGTGCAAGAAAGCAACCCGATCGGCGTTGCGCGCGTCCTGCGGGCATGAGAGCCCTGATCCTGATGTTCCTGCTGGCCGGCTGCTCGCTCCTCACCAGGGGGGCCTCGGCCTCGCTCGACGGCGACTGGCGCCTACAGGCCGGGACAAACCAGGGCCAGCCGGTCCCGATCGTCGCCGGCAGCCCGATCAACCTGAAGATCGACGGCACGCAGGCCGGTGGCACGGCCGCCTGCAACCACTACGGTGGCACGGTCCACATCTCCGGCGGCAACGTCAGCTTCAGCGAGCTGTTCCAGACCGAGATGGCCTGCCTCGACGACCAGGTGATGGCCTCCGAGGCGGCCTACATGGCGGCTCTGCAGAAGGTGGCGGCAGCGGAGCGGAGCGGCAACGCTCTCACGCTGAGCGGGCCAGGGGTGGAGCTGAAGTTCGTCCTCATCCCGCCTGTTGCGAATGCCCCCCTGGTAGGCACCGTCTGGGTGCTCGACTCGCTGATCAGCGGGGACGCGGTGTCATCGACGGTCGGCGAGCGCGCCACGCTCCAGTTCAGGGCCGATGGGACCTTCGCGGCATCGACCGGCTGCCGCGACGTCACCGGCCTCTACAACGTCGAGGGCGACCACGTGCGGGTGACCCTGGATCCGTACGACACGTTCGGGTGCGGTGACGGCATCGGCGTTCAGGACGAACACGTCCTGAAGGTGATCTCGAACGAGTTCAGCGCCGTCATCCAGGGCGAGAGCTTGACCCTCCACACGGGGAACGAGGGCCTTGGCTACCGGGTCGGCCCCTAGCCTAGATCACCGCCCGTCGCCACCACGGGGCGAGGTCCCACATACCGGACCGCGATCGTCGAAACGGCGATGGTGACCGCCACCGTGCTGAGCAGCGCCGCGTACAACGGCCGCTCGATCACCCCGGCCGCCAGTCCGACGGACGCCAGCACGAAGCTGAATTCGCCCACCTGCGCCAGCCCGACGGCCAGCTGCAGCGGCCGGGCCGCCAGGCGGGTCAGTCGCGCGAGCCCGTAGGTGACGAGAACCTTCCCGACCAGCAGCGTCCCGAGGAGCAGCACCAGCCAGCCAGCCCCGCGGGCCAGCTCGTCGGGGTCGATCAACGACCCGATCGACACGAAGAAGAGCACCGCGAACAGGTCCCGGAACGGCAGCAGACGGCGACGGGCCTCGTCGGCGGCGTGGCTCTCGCTGATGGTCAGGCCCGCGACGAATGC
>Ga0070698_100008862_pt1 | contig 10815 bp, 10 predicted proteins | sample KBSK1502metaG_FD_65477 | JGI IMG/M metagenome (GOLD analysis project Ga0070698, IMG submission 65477) | Corn, switchgrass and miscanthus rhizosphere microbial communities from Kellogg Biological Station, Michigan, USA - KBS K1-50-2 metaG | ecosystem: Host-associated > Plants > Roots >...
TATCGATGACGTCGATTCGCACTGCGACTCGACCGTCGATTCGTGACCGTGATGCATCGATTGTAATCTCACCCTTTCCATCGCAGGCGTCTGCTGCATTCAGAATTACATTCGAGAGCGCGCCAGCGAGTGCGTCATGATGTCCGATTACATGTGGCAGATCACTTTCCGCGTTCACGCTGACTGCAATCCCCGGCGGCACACTCGAGGCTGAGTATCGAACCAGCTCCGCAATGTCAATTTCCGCGGATGGCCCTTCGGGGAGACGTCCGAACTCCGCGAATGCGCGCGCGATTCTTTCCAGTCGCTCCGTTTCAGTCTCGAGAACGTCGACGCTTTCGCGAAGCTCGGGGACATCCGCGCGATTGAGGCGTGCGATCGCGAAGCGGATGGGCGTGAGCGGATTCTTGAGCTCATGCGCAACCCTTCTAGCACTCTCACGATACGCCCTGAGACGCTCGGCCTCGGCTGCGCGTTTTCGTCCGGCATCGATCGCGTCTGCCATATCCCGCATTCGTTCCCGGAGCATTGCGAATTCGGGAGCGCCGCGCGCGACTGGAGCATCGCGCGGAGGGAGCGATTCGCCATGACCAATGCGCGCAGTCCACTTTACGATCTCATCGAGCGGACGGCTCATCTGGCGGCTCAGGTGTCCCGCAACTCTTCCGGAGATGAATCCCAGGAGCAGAAGATAGAATATCCCGACGACGACTACGACTCGTCCGGACCGGCTCGCAATGAAGCTGTAGCGGCGAGCCTGCTCGAGCGAGGTGTTGAGCTCGCGCTCGTGAGCGTCGAGAAGTTGCTCCTGGGCACGACTCAGGGGAGCCGATTTCACAGCCGCGATGGCTTTCTGGCCACTGGATGCAACGCTCTCCCACGCGCCCCTGCCGCTTACCAGAGAAAGGGTGCTGGAGACCGTTCCGCCCCATATCAAAGTCATCAGCGCAGCCGGTACAATCGCGAAAAGCGACAGTATGACGATGAGTCGCGTGCGATACCGGAGTTGATTCATGGGCATTGATGGATAAATTACAGGGGTTCACGCGACTTCGAGGATTCGGGGGAAGGCCAGCGTAAAGAGACGCGGCAATCCCTGACTGGACCTGAAGACGCCAAGGTCCCTGGCACAAGGCCCGGGACATACAACAGACAACACAATTCATGACATTTCGTCCACAACGGACCGCGCCGCCTGGAGCGCGACGTCCGATTGCTCCGATACATCGGGGCCCGCAGGCAGTAACCCATCCAGTTTCAGGACCATCCGCAGTTTCCCACCAGATTCACCATGCGCCGAATGCAGCGCTTCTCATCGACTTCGACAACGTCACGATGGGAATCCGCTCCGACCTTCAAACGGAGCTCAAGAACCTCCTCGCTTCCGACATCATCAAGGGAAAAGTGTCGGTTCAGCGCGCATACGCCGACTGGCGACGATATCCGCAGTACATAGTGCCACTCGCAGAATCGTCGATCGACATGATCATGGCGCCTGCATACGGCTCGGCGAAGAAGAACGCGACTGATATTCGTCTCGCGATCGACGCACTCGAGCTCGTGTTCGTGAGGCCGGAGATCGGCACCTTTATTCTTCTGTCCGGCGATTCCGATTTCTCGAGTCTCGTGATCAAGCTCAAGGAGTACGGGAAGTACGTGATCGGAGTCGGCATTCGCGAATCATCGAGCGATCTGCTGGTGATGAACTGCGACGAGTACTACTCGTACAACGCGCTTGCCGGGCTCGTGAAGTCCGGTGAAGAAGAAGTAGTGAAGCACGATCCATGGGAGCTCGTCACCGAAGCAGTGCAGCGAATGAAGCGCAACGGTGACGTGATGCGCGCCGACCGGTTGAAGCAGGTCATGCAGCAGATCGACAGCTCATTCGACGAGAAGAATGTCGGGAAGGCCAAGTTCTCACTGTTTGTTGCCGAAGCAGCAAAGCGCGGTCTCTTGTCGCTCAACAAACTCGAGAACGGTCAGCTCGAGGTGGATCTTCCGAAGGATCAGCCTGTTGCCGAAGCAGCTCCTCAACCCGCAGCTGTGCCGGCTCCAAAGGCAACGCCAGTGGCGGCAGCAGACGAGGAAGAGGATCGCGGTCGCCGCGGACGGAGAGGACGAGGGAGAGGACGCGAGCGCGAAGAGCGCACTCCAAAAGAGACAAAGCCCGAAGCCAAAGCCGAAGCGAAGCCCGAAGCAAAACCTGACGCAAAGGAAGTAAAGGCTGGTCCACCTGCAAAGGCTGACGACATCGGTGTGACTGGAATTCGACTTACGCGCGACGAGGCATTCGACCTGGTGAAGCGCGCGGTCGCATCAGCTGCAGCAAATGGGAAAGCGGCCGCATCAGCGAAGGTAAGAAGCGCGGCCCGCTCACTGCTCGGACGTGACAGCGAAAGCCTGAGCGAGCGCAACTTCATTCGCATTCTTCACGACGCGCACGATGCGGATGTCATCGATCTTCGCAAGCGCGGTGGTGACTATGAGGTAGCTCCCGCAGTCGCTGCGCCCACAGTCGAGCGACAGCTCGCGACAGCAGCCGTTGCAAATGCACCTGCTCCAAAGCCACAGGCTCCGGTGGTGCGCGGAATGGGTGCGAGAGGAATCGGCCGCGGGTCGATGGGATCGAAGGCGGCTCCTCCGCCAAATCTTCTCACGGTTGGAGTCGTTGCGAAGCGCGTGACTGCTCCGCCGGTTGCCGCGCCGACGAATACTGCCAAGCCGGCCGAAGATGCTGATGCGGTTGCCATCGTCGAAGCCGAAACTGCTGCGGCTGCCAAGCCCGCTGCAAAAAAGCGAGCCGGTGCAAAGAAGACAGCGCGAAAGAAAGCCGCCGCACCTGAAGGAACGACTCCAACAGCGAAGCGTGCCGCCAGAAAGAAAACCGCGGCGAATTCTTAGTCGCGCATTCTACGATCGCGATACTGAAGTCGTAGCACGCGAGCTTCTCGGTGCGGTACTGGTGTGCCGCACCGAAGATGGCACTGCAAGCGGAATCATCGTCGAGACGGAAGCCTACATCGGCGAGGAGGATCCTGCGTGTCACGCGGCGGTGGGCCGCACGCGCCGCACAGAGCCCCTCTACGGCCGTCCCGGACTCTCGTACGTCTATTTCATCTACGGCGTGCACTGGTGCTTCAACGCTGTCACGCGCGCTGAAGGTTTACCGAGTGCTGTTCTTGTCCGCGCGCTCGAGCCGCTGGATGGGATCGATCTCATGCGCGCACGCCGCGGTCCGAGGATCAGTGATGTGAATCTCACGAACGGGCCAGGAAAGCTTTGCGCTGCACTCGGTATCGATCGTCGCTTGAATGCACTGTCGCTGCAGACTGGTCCACTTGTAATACGCGCTGGTGATCGAGTCCCCGCATCTCAGATCGTCACCACCGCTCGCATTGGAATAACAAGAGCGGCCGATTGGCCGCTCCGTTATTACATCAAAGACAATCGCTTTGTGTCGCGAATGTAAAGCCTAGCGAATTCCTTCGCGTGCTCCGCCAAAGTTGTAGCGAACACCGGCTTCGAAGAACATGAGATTCTCATCGAGCAGGAAGCGATTGTTGGCAGGAATGAACGAGGCCTGACCAAAGACAGCCGCGCGGCCGAACCCTGCCTGCACGCCACCCATTCCAAGGAATGCTGCCTGGCTCTTGCGATCATCGATGCGCTCGTAGACCGCATCATCAACCTCGGTTTCGTTCTCGCCGACGTACGGATAGGCGTCACCGATCAGATTGATGGAGAGACCAAGACCTGCATACGGACGAAAGCGTCCGAATCTCTTCGGGAACGCGAGAGCTGCAAAGCCCACACGTCGCAGCTTCTCGACACCAACCGAGCGAGCACTGCCTTCTGCCGTCGGATCGAACACGAACGAATGCGTCTCGATGTTCGCCTGATCGACAGACACGTAGAGCGCGCCATGCGTGCGCGTAATGAGCCACTCAGCGCCGAATGTCGCGGCGTTTTCATAGTCGCCGTACACCGGGGAGTAGGTGGAAACGCCGCCTTTCACACCCCAGAACCAGGAATCCTCGAAGTCGCGCACCCGCTGTGCTGATGCAATTGCGGGAAACAGCGCGGCAGTGAAGACGCCGGCAACGAACAGTCTCGTCATTCGCATTCTTACGATGCCCCTGCCGGCTGACTTTGCGCTCACCGGCCGTTGGTGCGACCGGGGACAGTCACACGATTCTCTAGATTATTCCGAGCTTCCTTCCGACGGTTTTGAACGCGGCAATCGCCTCGTCGATGTCGTCGCGTGAATGAGCCGCGCTGAGCTGGCACCGAACGCGTGCCTGCCCATGCGGAACCACGGGAAACCCGAATCCCGTAACAAAGACGCCTTCCTCCAGCAACATGTCACTCATTTGAATGGCAGTGGCCGTCTCCCCCACGATAATGGGGACGATGGGGGTCTCTCCAGGCAACGGCTTGAAGCCGGCTTCCGTGATCTGCCCACGAAAATAGTTGGCGTTCTCCCTGAGCTGGGTAACTCGCTCGGGATGGGCGTTCAGAAACTCGATCGAGGCCAGCGCGCTTGCTGCGACCGTAGGTGGAAGCGCGTTTGAAAACAGCTGTGGACGCGATCGTTGCGTCAGCATGTCGCAAAGTGACGCGGGACCGGCCACAAATCCTCCCGCTGCGCCGCCAAGAGCTTTGCCGAGTGTCGACGTAATGACGTCGACTTCTCCGGTGACGCCGTAGTGCTCCGCAGTTCCGCGCCCATGCTCGCCGAGGACTCCCGTCGCATGCGAATCGTCCATCGCGACAATCGCATCGTGCTTGCGTGCGATCTCGAGGATGTCGGGAAGCTTCGCAATGCTGCCTTCCATCGAGAACACGCCGTCAGTCCAGATGATTCTCCGCTTCGAATCCTTTGCTGATGCAAGCTTTGCCTCGAGATCTGCCATGTCCGAGTGCGCATAAACCGCTGTGGTGCATTTGGTGATCGCTTTGGCAAGTCTGAGTGAGTCGATGATCGAAGCGTGATTGAGCGCATCCGACACGACGAAGTCGCCCTGCTCGACAATCGTTGCCGTGAATCCCTCGTTCGCGTTCCAGCACGAGACATACGAAAGCGATGCTTCGGTTCCCACCAGCTTCGCGATTGCACTCTCGAGATCGCGATGAATCGTGAACGTGCCGCAGATGAAGCGGACGCTTCCGGTGCCTGCGCCAAACTTCTCGAGGCCCTCTTCTCCTGCCTTCACCACTGATGGCTCGTCGCTGAGGCCGAGGTAATTATTCGACGAGAAGATGAGGACGTCGCCTCTGCCTTCCATCTTCACGCGCGCCGATTGCGGCGAGTCGAGGTAGTTGAGCCGCTTGTAGACTCGATCGGTCTTGAGCTGCTCGATTCCCGCCTTCAGCTCGCTGTCAAATCTCTTGTTCAGTGCCATTGTCGCTCACGCAATTTCAAATATTACTTTGCCCGCATCGCCGCCTTTGATGGCAGCAATGGCGGCGTCGAATTCGGCCATCGGGAAGCGGTGTGTGATGACGGGCTCAGGATTGAATTCTCCGGCGCGAAGAAAGCGAGTCATCTGATGCCACGTGTCGTACATCCTCCTGCCGACGACGCCGTAGATGGTGATGCCCTTGAAGATCACTTCCTTTGGAAGGTCCAGCTCGATCGGCTTTGATGGAATGCCCAGCATCTGCACTCGTCCGCCAACACGCACGAGCGCGAGTGCCTGGTGAATCGCGGCAGGGACGCCGGACATCTCGAGCACCACATCTACACCGAGTCCATCGGTCTTCGCCTTCACCACGGCGTCAGCCTCCTGAGGTGTGACGATATCGTGCGCGCCCATTTGTTTCGCCAGCTCGAGACGCTTCGGATTGATGTCGGAAGCGATGACGCGCGATGCACCCGCCGCTCTGCATATCCCGACCGCGAAGATTCCGATGGGCCCGCATCCGGTGATGAGAACTGTTGCGCCGGGAATGTCCGCGGTCAGGGCCGTGTGAAACGCATTGCCCATAGGGTCGTGAATCCCGCCGACGTCGTAGCTGATGTTGTCGTCGAGGTGCCAGACATTCGTCGCGGGCATCGCGATGAATTCCGCGAAGCAGCCGTCGCGATCGACGCCGATGATCTTCGTGAAGGGACATACGTGTGCGTTTCCGGTGCGACAGAGAAGACAACGCCCGTCTACGATGTGACCCTCGGCAGTGACTCGATCTCCCTCCTGCACGTCGGTGACAAGTCGTCCGACGTCGACGACATCGCCGGCGAATTCATGTCCGACGACGAACGGCGGCTTGCATCGCGACTTCGCCCAATCATCCCAATCGTAGATGTGCACATCGGTTCCGCAGACTCCTGCTCGGCGAACACGAATGAGAACTTCATCGTCTCTGATGCGCGGCTCAGGAACATCGCGCAACACAAATCCCGGACCCGCTGACTCTTTCACAAGCGCTTTCACTTAACCAATCACTCCATTTTGTTGCCCGAAATATGACACAGACATCTGACGCAGAGCAGGCGAGACTTCGAAAATGGCTTCGCCGAATTTTATAAAACTCATTGCGCGCAAAATCTGATGTATCTATATTCGCGCGTAGTTACGAATGCTTGCACACATCATGCTGTTCGTAACTGTGCGTGCCGACTCGGACGCGCTGCAGCAATCGCCGGTTCCACCGGGGGGCCGGCGAAAGTTCAACTCCACAATGGAGCGACAGATGGCAGCGAAGAAAGGACGCAAAAAGGCAGCAAAGAAGGGCGGCCGCAAGGCTGCAAAGAAGGGTGGCCGCAAGGCTGCAAAGAAGGGCGGAAGAAAGCGCCGCTAGCAGTTCGCCAGTTTAGCTGGCAGAACTGATTCGCAAGAAAGCCGGCCCGTGAGCCGGCTTTTTTGTCGCCGCTCACTTTGGTAATCCGCCGCTGCGTCAGCGTGAGTATCTCGCATTCGCGAGCTCGATGATGCGATCGACAAGTGCGGGATACTCCATGCCACTCTTAGCAGCCGCGCTGGCAAACTCTGCCTTCTTTTCCAGGTAGCAATTCGGATTCACTTCTATCACGTAGATCTCATTCTTCGGTGTCACTCTGAGATCCACTCGCGCGTAGTCGCGCAGTCGCAGCGCGTGAAATGCGTCGATGGCGACTTGCTGCATTTTCCCGGTGAGCTCCTCGGAGAGATCAGTCGGGAACACTGACTTCGTGCCCTCGAACTCAGCGCCTTTCTCGTCACCCTCATCACCCCACTTCGCTTCCCAGCTCGCGATCTTCGGCATGCCCTTTGGGAAGCTGGAGAAATCGAGCTCCATTACTGGAAGCGCCTGCGCGTCACTGTTGCCAAGCACGCCGACATAGAACTCACGACCGTCGATGAATTCTTCGGCAAGCACCGGACCCTGATATTCGGTTTGCAGCGAGCTCATCTTCTGAAGCATCTCCTGCACATCGTTCACGATCGACTTCTGCGTGATGCCAAGCGAAGCGTCTTCCTGCGGTGGCTTCAGGATCAACGGGAAGCTGATGTCACCCGCCCAGTCCACGGCGCCGCGAAACACGGTCGCGAACCGGGCTGTGAGAATTCCGTGAAAGGTCAGAACCTTCTTGGTGAGAGTCTTGTCTCCCGCGAGCATCAATCCGGCGGGGCTCGATCCGGTGTAGCGAAGTCCGAGAAGATTGAGAAGTGCAGCGACATTCGATTCGAGCGCGCTTCGTCCTGCAAACGACTCGGCGAGATTGAACACGATGTCGGGCTTATTCTCTGTCAGCGACTTAACCAGCGGCTCGACAGCGTCATCCACGACCAGCCGCGAGCAGTCGTGACCATTCGCGCGGAGCGCACCTTCGAGGTCGTCGAGCACCGGATCCACCGGAGGCTCGAGGGCATCCTTTGTGTGAAGGAGCACGACGTTCATGATTTCTTTCGCCGCCGTGTTACTGCATTTCGATAGTTCATCATGATTGCTGTGCCGAACGCAGTGAGCTCAATGAGTGTGGAAGCTTCCAGACCGCGCACTCTCAAATCGAGTGCTTCGGCACGGGAGCGGAGCATATCGATCAGCTGACGCACCGCCGAAGTGCTTTCGCCGGTCCAGTACGATATGCGTCCAGTTATCTCACGTCGATGCGATTTCAGAAACTCGGCGGCAGACTGGCCGTCAGGTGATTCACCTGCCGAGGCGAAGATGTTCTTCAAATCGCCGTCGAAGATCGATGAAGATTCGACAGGAATCTTCTCCGACATTCCGCGATAGTGATCGCTCAGCGAGTATCGCATTGCTGCAACTGGAAGATCATCGTCGGTGACCGACGGTGTGACCGGCGCGTCGTCTCCGACTTCACGCATCACGCGATCGACGTACTCGAGCTTTGCGAGTGCAGGCCATCCTTCATATGCCTTGCGCCAATCGAGATCCGGAGTGAGCCACACCGCGAACGATTCCGCGAAATCTTCGTCCGGATGCTTTTGCGCATACCAGCCGAGTATGTGGCGAACGTAGTCATGCGAGAAGGGATCGGCCTGGTAGCGCTCGCGATAAGGACGCGAATACGGTCCGAAAGTCTGCCGCCAGTCGGGGCGATCGTATAGGCGGTATGCGTAGTTGAATGCGTGTCCGGCTTCGTGCCTCAGGAACCGCATTGACTCCTGGTCGGACTCGATTCCTTCGGCGAAGTCGTCCTCGATTTTTTCCAGGCGCGGGTCTGCGAGGTAGAACGGCACGCCGATGAGCGGTATTCCGTCGGGGCAGCCCCATTGATCGCTGAGGTAGACGGGCGGGTGGAATTTGAGATCCCTGGCGTCCAGCTCCTGGTAAAGTTGATCGACCATCCTCTCGACTCTGGTCCCGGGGATAGCCAGACCGAGCTCAGATATCTGTCGGGACAGGAGAGTCTGGCGTTCGGACTCCCAGTCGGAGAAGGACTCAGTCATTTGTCCGGTGGGGAGAGCAAGGGATATACCCGACACACTACTACTATAGTAGTTGAGCATCGGAAAAACGTGCTGTTAGCTATTAGCAACACTAGCTCTCAGCTGGTTAGCAGTTCGGGAAAAGGAAACAGCGGAACGTCGGTGTTGTTCCGCCGATTTTCAATGCTAGCCAGCTAAGAGCTAGTGTTGCTAACAGCTAACAGCACGCTTCTCTGCCGTTTCCAAAAAAAACCCGCGTTTCCGCGGGTTCATTTCAGGCAACCTTCGTCGTGGCGTCCGGAACGGGATCCGGGGCAGGACCCCAGATGTATGCCGTGAAAATCGGTGGGATTTCCTTGCGACTTCCGCGGGATATGATGATGCCGATCGGTTCATCCGACTCGGTGATTTCGCGAACCTTTTTCATTGCAGTCTCACTGTATGCGCGACAAGAATCCGTAACGAGCGCGCGCTACAAAGGCACTGCTGATGCCAGGGTGGCTGTTTCTTTTAAGTTGTTCAAATGTAATAACTTACCATACGCAGGCCACGAGGACGCGTCGCCGGATGTAGCAAAACGACACGTGGATTTGAGACATATTGTGTTAAAACGACACAGGTTGTCGCGGGTCAGGCCACCGCTTTGCGGGCGACGAAGCTGCGGGAAGTATTGCCGTCGTCGAGCACCGAAATCGTCCATCCCTTGTAGCTCTTCTTGAGCTCCGAGAGGGATGGCTCGTTCCGGCCGGCGATGATCGTATCGACTAGGTGGACGCCGCCATCTCGCGTCGCGCTTTGAAGCACCTCGATCACTTTCGCTCGTTGGGCGGCATTGAGTCCAGCGAAAGCGGCGGGCGTACAAACCACGGCGCTGAGCTGTTCATCCGGCGCCCAGTCGGTAAGCGAGACCGGAAGCTTTGCGACACGGTCGCCTAGCAGCGCGGCCTCTTCGGGGTTCAGGGGGACTTCGGTGTCGTCGGCGGGATCGATCGCAGTGACGCTGCAGCCTTGTGCGGCGAGATATCGTGCGGCATTCGCCGCGGCGGGACCGGCAACCAGAACTCGTGAATGAGCCGGGAGATTCACTTCGCGCGCGAGTGCTGAATCCGGTCTTACGCCCCAGTGTTCCGGCCGCCGGAATTCTTCCAGCTCCTTGAGTCTCTTGAGCGCGTGCTTGCGCCAGGTTGCGTACGAGGGAATTCGCAGCCGCTTGCGAATGATGCGGTCAACTTCGTCGCAAAGAAGGAGCTCGTTCATTGCGAACTGAGCCTGCGACTCCAGCGAGGCCACGGCTTCATCGCCAATTTTGAGGAGCACAGTGCGGGAGATCGAGTCCTTGTAGACTTCGATCTCATTCTCGACGTATAGATCGTATTCGTGCTTCAGCGATCTTGGTGACAACTGATCCATCACATCGGGACGGAGGTGGGGCAATACTCCGGGCAAGCTGCGAGGAAGCTAGAGCAAGAAGTGCAATCCGCAAGAGTAATTTTTTCGTTGCACACGAGGGAAAATGCCAGAGCTGCCTGAAGTCGAAGAAGCAATGCAGCGACTGCGACGCGCAGTCGAAGGAAAAACAATAGCGAAAGCGAAGGCACTTCATCCCGCTCTTGCGCGACAGTTTCCGGACTCGAGCGCGCGACGATTGCGACAGCGCCGGGTCATCCGGATCGAGCGCAGGGGAAAGCATCAGCTGCTGCATCTCGACAGTGGCGCGACACTTCATGCGCACTTCAGAATGAACGGTGACTGGCTCCTCTCGAGTGTCGTCGATCCGGTGGACAGATTCACGCGCGCGACAATCGAGCTCACCGATGGAACGCGTATCGAGCTCAATGACAGGCGCGCGTTGTCCGCTCTGTCGCTTCACAGGAAGGGCGAGAATCCACTGCCATTGCTTGGCATCGAAGCGAATGATCCAGCACTTGATGCCGACTAT
>Ga0070698_100008864_pt1 | contig 10815 bp, 6 predicted proteins | sample KBSK1502metaG_FD_65477 | JGI IMG/M metagenome (GOLD analysis project Ga0070698, IMG submission 65477) | Corn, switchgrass and miscanthus rhizosphere microbial communities from Kellogg Biological Station, Michigan, USA - KBS K1-50-2 metaG | ecosystem: Host-associated > Plants > Roots >...
CGTGCCGCGAATGACAGTCGATGCATAGGGGGTTCGCCTCTCACTCGGGGTGGCCGCGAGTGACCACGTGCACGATCGTAACTTTCGTCTCGTTCGTACTCAATGGTTACTTTGGTTCTATTCTTGCCCACCAGCCCCAACGGCGGCGGGTGCCCGAGTTGGGGGGCATGCGGGGGGTGTCCCCCCGCATGGGTCAGTCCAGGTACGCGCGCAGCACCTGGGCGCGGCTCGGGTGGCGCAGCTTGGCGAGCGTCTTGGACTCGATCTGGCGGATTCGCTCCCTGGTCACGCCGAATTCCCGGCCGACCTCCTCGAGCGTCTTCGGGTGCCCGTCGGTCAGCCCGAACCGCAGCTGGATGATCGTCTGCTCCCGGGTGCTCAGCGTGTCGAGAATCTCCTCGAGCTGGTCTTGCAGCATGATGAACGCCGCCGCCTCCATCGGCACCACGGCGTCGGCGTCCTCGATGAAGTCGCCCAGGTCGGAGTCTTCCTCGCCGATCGGCGCCTGCAGCGAGACCGGTTCCTGCGCCACTCGCTGGATCTCGGCCACCCGCTGCAGGCCGATGCCCAACTCGGCGGCGATCTCGGCGACGGTCGCCTCCCGGCCGAGGTCCTGGTGCAACTGGCGCTGCACGCGGGCCAGCTTGTTGATCGTCTCGACCATGTGCACCGGGATCCGGATCGTCCGGGCCTGGTCGGCGATCGCGCGCGTGATCGCCTGCCGGATCCACCACGTCGCGTACGTGGAGAACTTGTAGCCCTTGGCGTAGTCGAACTTCTCCACCGCGCGGATCAGCCCGAGGTTGCCCTCCTGGATCAGGTCCAGGAAGATGAGCCCCCGCCCGATGTAGCGCTTGGCGATCGACACCACGAGCCGCAGGTTCGCCTCGATCAGCCGCTGCTTGGCCGCCACGCCGTCGGCGGCGAGCTGCGCCAGGTCATCGGCCCGCGCCCGGATCGGCCCGAAGGCCGGCAGCCCGCGCAGCTTTTCCTCGGCGAACAGCCCTGCCTCGATCGATTTCGCGAGCTCCACCTCGTCCTCGGCGGTCAGCAGCGGGACGCGCCCGATCTCGCGCAGGTAGATGCGGACCAGGTCACCGGGGGACGCCCGCCGGCCGGCCTCCGCCTCGTCCCCCCGGCGGAGGTCCTCCATGTCCTCGACGGGCGTGTCGAGCAGCTCCACCCCCTCGTCCGCGAGCAGCCGCAGCACGCTGTCCACCGCGTCGGGCGGCAGGTCGGTACGGTCGAAGGCGGCGGCGATTTCCGCCATCGTGACGCCGCCGCGTTCTCTCCCCAGGGCGACGAGGTCGCTCACCTGATCGGCTGTCAGGGGCCCGCTGGGCAGAACCGTAAGGCTCACGCTGACCAGTCTGCCCTGTAACGTTGTGGTTACGGGGGACCCAATTTTGTCACCTTGACGGCAGTAACGCCCGGTGACCGCGGAGAGATATACCTACTCCGGGGTACGCCAAGGGCGCCGTCCGGGTTGCCGCGGGCTACAGCGCTCCCGACGCGCGTTCGATGAGCACTTTGCGCCGCTGCTCCAGGCCGATGAGATCGCCGAACATCCGGTTGTAGTCGGCCTGCGCCGCCACCGGGTCCATCCGCTGCAGCCGCGACTTGACCCCGGAGATCTGCCGGCTGACGGCCAGCTCCTCCACCCGCGCCAGCACTGCGTCGACGTACCGCGGGTCGGGCTCGCCGTCCGCGCCGGGTGTCCGCAGCGGCTCGACGGCGAGCTGGGTGATCAGCGTCCTGGCCTGCTCGTCGGGCGCCGATTCGCGCAGGTCCCGGACCCACTCCCGGCCGCCGCGCGCCGTGCCGTCGCGGGCGTGCGCCGCGGCGGCGCCCACGGCCGTCGCGTCCGGCCCGGCCGCCTGGCGCTCGCGCTTGGCCGCTCCCCCGGCCTCCGGGCCCTCGCCGTCCCACCCGCTGCGCCGGCAGATGAGGCGGAACACCCCGGCGTGCGCGGGCACCGTGAACGCCTCCTCGCCCAGCGCCGCGAAGCCCGGCCCGCACAGGCCCGGGCGCTGCACCGCGAGCTTGAGCGCCTCGCGTTCCACCCGCACGACCGGGTCGCGCGGGTCGTAGGCGCGCTCGCCCGCCGGGTGGCCGGCGCCCGCGGCCGGCGGCCCGGCCGGGCTCATCCCGTTCGGCCCGGCGGCCGCCGGGCCCGGCCCGGCGCCCCGGGAGGGGCCGGCGGCGTCCTGGCCGCCCGGCGGGGCCTGCCGCACGACCCGGGGCCGGTCCTGCCCCCCGCGCGCGCGGACCCGGTCGAGCACGAAGCGCTCGTCCATGATGCCGAGCCAGCGGTCCAGCGCGACCGCGTACCGCTTCCGCAGGCCCTCGTCCTTGATCCGGGCCACGATCGGCGCGGCGGCGTCCAGCGCGGCCAGCCGGCCCTCGATCGTGTCGAGGTCGAACCGGGTCACCTCGCTGCGGATCGCGAACTCGAACAGCGGGACGCGCCGGGCGATCAGGTCCCGCACCGCCGCGTCCCCGCGGGCCAGCCGCAGGTCACACGGGTCGAGCCCGTCCGGCTGGACGGTCACGAACGTCTGGGTGACGAACTTGTCTTCCATCCCGAACGCGCGGAGCGCGGCCCGCTGTCCGGCCGCGTCACCGTCGAACGTGAAGATGACCTCACCCCGGAACTCGCTGGCGTCCATCAGCAGCCGACGCAGGATCCGGATGTGCCCGTCGCCGAACGAGGTGCCGGACGTGGCGACCGCGGTCGGCACGCCGGCCAGGTGGCAGGCCATCACGTCCGTGTAGCCCTCCACGATGACGGCCTGGCGGCGCTGGGCTATCTCCCGTTTGGCCAGGTCCGCGCCGTACAGCACCGAGCTCTTCTTGAACAGCGGGGTCTCGGGAGTGTTCAGGTACTTGGGGCCGTCGTCGTGCTCGGCGAGCTTGCGCGCGCCGAACGCGATCACGTCGCCGGTCAGGTCCCTGATCGGCCACATCAGCCGGCCGCGGAACCTGTCCACCGGACCGCGCCGGCCCTCGCGGGCCAGCCCGCCGGTCAGCAGCTCGGCGTCCGTGAACCCGCGGCCGCGCAGGTGCCCGGTGAGCGCCTCCCAGGAGTCCGGCGCGTACCCGATGCCGAACCGATCGGCCTGGTCGAGATCGAAGCCCCTGGAGGCGAGGAACTCGCGGCCGGGCGCGGCGTCATCAGCGCGCAGCCGTTCGGAATAAAAATCAGCCGCCGCCCGGTGCGCGGCGATGAGCCTGCGGCGCTGGCCCTGCTCCTGGCCGGGTACGTGGCCGCCCTGCTCGTAGCGCACATCGACGCCGGCCCGGGCGGCGAGCCGCTCGACCGCCTCGGCGAACGTCAGGCTGTCCACCTTCTGCACGAACGAGATGACGTCGCCGCCCTCGGCGCAACCGAAGCAGTACCAGAGGCCGCGGGCGGGCGTGACGTTGAACGACGGGGACTTCTCGTCGTGGAACGGGCACAGGCCCTTGAGCGAGCCGCCGCCGGCGCTGCGCAGCTGCAGGTAGTCGCCCACGACCTCGTCGATGGGCGAGCGCTCGCGGACGGTGGCGATGTCCTCGTCGCGGATCCGTCCTGGCACGCGGCGAGTCTAGCCGCTCCGGCCGACAGTATCCGGGCTCTGGCGCAGGCCGCGGGGCGGTCAGAGCGAGCCGTAGAGGGCGCGCTCGAAGTCGTTGTACAGCGTGATCGCCTCCGGGGTGGCGAACGGCAGGAAGTTGCTGTAGATGGAGCCGCATATCCCCCTCGTGCGGTCCACCCAGAAGTGCGTGTTGCACAGGCCGGCCCATGCGCCGGACCAGGCGCTGCGCATGCCGGGAATGTCCGCGGTGTTGAGCAGCAGGCCGTACCCCCACTTGAAGCCCGGGCCGGCGTTGAAGTCGCAGCAGGAGGCGGGGTCGGCGGTCGGCAGCTCGGCGGGGAAGTCGAGGGCGCCGATCTGGTTGGTGAACGCCGCGTCCACCGTGGACTGCCGCAGGATGCGGGCGCCGTCGAGCTCGCCGCCGCGCAGCAGCGCGCGCTCGAACCTGATGTAGTCGCTCGGCGGCCCGTACAGCCCGTGCCCGCCGGCCCAGTAGTCGGGCGACTGGTTGAGCACCTCGCCGATCGACGTCCAGGTGCCGTCCTCGGCCCGCACGTGCACGGGCGCGGAGTTCGGCCGCTGCTCGTCGGTCATCAAGAACGTCGTCTGGTCCATGCCGAGCGGGCCGGTGATGCCCTCCTTGATCGCGACGTCCAGCGTGGTGCCGGTGACCGCCTCGACGACTTTGCCGAGCCAGTCGACGTTGATGCCGTAGATGAACTGCGTGCCCGGGTCGGCGAGCATCGGCGCGGTGAACGACGCGGCGGATCCGGCGACGACGTTCGGCGTGCCCGTGGCGGCCTCCCACCGCACCAGCGCGTCGCTCCAGAACCAGTAGCCCAGGCCCGACGTGTGCGTGACCAGGTTCCTGACCGTGGCCTGGCTGGCCGGCGGGCGCAGCACCGGGGTGTCGCCGTCGAACCCGGTCAGCACCTGCACGCCGGCGAACTCGGGGCGGTACTCCGCGACCGGGGCGTCCAGGTCGAGGTTGCCTTGCTCCACCTGCTGCAGCGCGGCCACGGTGCACGGCATCTTGGTCATCGACATGATCCGGAACAGCGTGCCGGTGCTGACCGGGTCGCTCTCGCCGGCCGCGCGCGGCCCGGCCGCCCCCTGGTAGATCACCCCGTCGCGGTCCGCGGCGATGGCCGCGACGTGCGGGACCGCTCCGGACGCGACCGCGTCCTGCAGCACCTTGTCGATGGCCGCTGCGTCGATGGCAGAACTCATTGGCAGCCTCCCCAGCTCGCGCCTCGCCCGCTCCTCGCCCGCGGGGCCGGGCACACGGCGATTTATCCCTACATCGCCGCGGCGGATCCGTTCGTCTCAGCCTGATGCACGGCAGGGCGGGCCGGGGGCGGTCTCACACCTCGCCGAGCGGGACGTCCGGGTCCGCGAGCCGCGCCGTGTCGACGCGGTGCCCGGCCGCCCCGGCGCGGATCAGGTCCTGGATCGCGTCGTTCACGTCCCACACGTTCACGTTCATCCCGGCGACGACGGCGCCGTCGGCCAGCCAGAACGCGATGAACTCCCGGGCGCCGACGTCGCCGCGCCAGACCACCTGGTCGTACGTGCCGGGCTCGGGCAGCCCGGCGGTCTCCATGCCCAGGTCGTACTGGTCGCTGAAGAAGTAGGGCACGCGGTCGTAGCGGACGGCCTGGCCGAGCATGGAGCGCGCCGCGGCCGGGCCGGAGTTGAGCGCGTTCGCCCAGTGCTCCACCCGGACCCGCCGGCCCAGCAGCGGGTTGACCGCGTTCGTCACGTCGCCGGCCGCGTAGATGTCGGGGTCGGACGTGCGCAGCGCCGTGTCGGTCAGTATGCCGTTGCTGACCTCGAGCCCGGCCGCCTCGGCGAGCCCGGAGTTCGGCACGACGCCGATCCCGACGACCGCGACGTCGGCCGGGAGCTCGGCCCCGGCGGACGTGACCACCGCGGTCAGCCTGCCGCCGGCGCCGCGGAACTCGCTCACGCCCTCGCCGAACCGCAGCGCCACCCCGTGGTCGCGGTGCAGGCCCGCGAACACGGCGCCCACCTCCAGGCCGATCGACTGGTGCAGCGCGCCGGGCGCGGGCTCCGCGACCGTCACCTCACAGCCGAGTTCGCGCGCTGCCGCGGCCGTCTCCAGGCCGATCCAGCCGGCCCCGGCGACGACCACGCGACCGCCGCCGCGGAACGCGGCGCCGAGCCGCTCGGAGTCGGACACCGTGCGCAGGTACAGCAGGCCCTCCAGGTCGCCGCCCGGCACGTTCAGCCGGCGCGGGCGGGCGCCGGTGGTGATCAGCAGCTTGTCGTAAGCCACCTCGCCGCCGTCGGCCAGCGCCACGCTCCGGGCGGCGCGGTCGATGCCGGTCGCCGCGACGCCCCGCCGCAGGTCCACGTCGTGCTCGGCGTACCAGCCCTCGGGGTGCACGAAGACCGACTCCCTGTCGTCCCGGCCGAGCAGGTAGCTCTTGGACAGCGGCGGCCGCTCATAGGGCCGCTCCGCCTCTTCGCCGACCAGCACGATCGAGCCGCCGAACCCCTCCTCGCGCAGCGTCTCCGCGGCCTTGGCCCCGGCCAGGCTCGCGCCCACGATCACGTATCTCGGCTCCGCTGGCATGGCGCTCTTCCCTTCGCTGCTCACCGCGACTCACCCCCGCCGTCACGGTTCATCCCGAACGGCACAGCCGACGGTGCCAGGCGTTCGCTGACGTATCGGTGAGCGAGGCAATCTGGTCTATCACGGCCCGGCGCCGGGCGCGGTCACAACCGGCCGCCTCCCAGGCCGGCCGCAGCACCGGGTCGAGCGTGCCCGGCGCGCCCGCCTCGATCGCGGCGGCGAGCTCGGCCACCAGGTCGCGCTCGGCGGCCTGCGCGGCCGCGGCCCCGGCCCGGCTCATCACGTAGAACGCGGTCACGCCCTTGAGCAGGGCGCACTCCAGCCGCTGGACGCGCGGCACCACCAGGTCGGCGCCGTACCTGGTCAGCGGGCCGCGGCCGCCGGTGGCGGCGAGCGTGGCCGCCTCCGCGGCCTGGCAGAACCGGCCGATCAGGTCGCTGGTCAGCTGCTTCAGCGCGGCCAGCGACCGGGGCCCGCCGTCGAATCCGGCCGGCCAGCAGCCGAGCGCGAGCAGCCCGGTGAACACCTCGCCGAGCTCGGCCGCGGTCACCGAGCCGGGGTAGCAGTAGTCGGTCGCGGTGAGCTCGGCCACCGCGCGCCGCTGGCCCGCGTCCCGCAGCGCGTCCATCGTGATCAGGCCGGCGTGCAGCCCGTCCTCCAGGTCGTGCACCGAGTACGCCACGTCGTCGGCCCAGTCCATGACCTGCGCCTCCAGGCAGGCGTGGCCGGGCGCGGCGCCCTTGCGGATCCAGCCGAACGCGTCGGCGTCCTCGGCGTACGCGCCGAACTTCGCCGTGCCCGGCGGGCCCTCGCCGGCCGGCCACGGGTACTTGAGCGTAGCGTCGAGCGTGGCCCGGGCCAGGTTGAGGCCGGCCCCGGGTACCTTCGTCTCCAGCCGGGTCAGCAGCCGCAGGCTCTGCGCGTTGCCCTCGAAGCCACCGCAGTCCGCGGCGAGGCTGGCGAGCGCCGCCTCCCCGTTGTGCCCGAACGGCGGGTGGCCGAGGTCGTGCGCCAGGCAGGCCGCGTCCACCAGGTCCGGGTCGCAGCCGAGCGCCGCGCCGAGCTCCCGCCCGATCTGCGCGCACTCCAGCGAGTGGGTCAGCCGGGTGCGCGGGAAGTCGCCCGCGCCGACGGCCACGACCTGCGTCTTGGCGGCCAGCCTGCGCAGCGCCGAGCTGTGCAGCACCCGCGCCCGGTCCCGCTCGAAGGTGCCGCGGCCGCTGCGCTTGGGCGACTCCGCCACCCAGCGCTCGGTGTCGGCGGGGGCGTAGCCGGAGCCCGTGCTCACCGGCCGCGCGCCCGCCGCGCCCTCACCCGCCGTCGCCGGACCTCCGCCAGCTCACCGGCTGTCGCTGCCGCCGCCGGCCGTGAGCACCGCGGCGCGGCCGGCCTCCAGCCGGGCGACCGGCACCCGGAACGGCGAGCAGGACACGTAGTCGAGCCCCGCCTTGTGGAACAAGTGCACCGACTCCGGGTCGCCGCCGTGCTCGCCGCACACGCCGATCTTGAGGTCCGGCCGCGCGGCGCGGCCCTCCTGTACCGCGAGGGCGACGAGCCGGCCGACGCCGGCGGCGTCGATCGTCTCGAACGGCGACACGCCGAAGATGCCGAGGTCGATGTAGCGGCTGAAGAACGAGCCTTCCACGTCGTCACGGGAGAAGCCCCAGGTCATCTGCGTCAGGTCGTTGGTGCCGAAGGAGAAGAACTCCGCCGCCTGGGCGATCTCGCCCGCCGTCAGCGCCGCCCTCGGCACCTCGATCATGGTGCCGATCAGCGTGTGCACGCTGGTGCCGGTCTCCGCGGCCACCTGCGCGAGCACCTTCTCCGCCTCCTCGCGGGCGATCTCGAGCTCCTGCACGGCGCCGACCAGCGGGATCATGATCTCCGGCCGGGGGTCGCCGCCCGCCCGCCTGCGGTCGGCGGCCGCGTGCGCGATCGCCCGTACCTGCATGGCGAACAGCCCGGGGATGACCAGGCCGAGCCGGACGCCGCGCAGGCCGAGCATCGGGTTCTGCTCGTGCAGCCTGCGCACCGCGTCGAGCAGCCTGCGGTCCTGGTCGCTGGCCTCGTCGCCGGCCAGCGCCACCTTGACCGACAGCTCGGTCAGGTCGGGCAGGAACTCGTGCAGCGGCGGGTCGATCAGCCGGATCGTGACCGGCAGCCCGTCCATCGCGTCGAGGATCTCGGTGAAGTCGCCGCGCTGCAGCGGCTCCAGCGCGTCGAGCGCGGCCTGCCGCTCGGCGTCGCTGTCGGCCAGGATGAGCCGCTCGACCAGCTGCCGCCGCTCCCCCAGGAACATGTGCTCGGTGCGCGTCAGGCCGACGCCGCCCGCGCCGAACCGGCGCGCACGCGCGCAGTCCTCGCCGGTGTCGGCGTTGGCGCGGACGCCGAGCCGCCGCCGCGCGTCCGCGTGCCCCATGATCTGGTGTACGGCCTGGACCAGCTCCCCGGCCTCGTCGGACGCCGGGTCCAGCCTGCCCTCGAAGTACTGCACGACCGGCGAGGAGACGACCGGCATCTCGCCGAGGTAGACCGCGCCGCTCGTCCCGTCGATGGAGATCACGTCGCCCTCGCTGACGGTGACGCCGCCCGGCGCGGTGAACCTGCCCGCCTTGGTGTCCACGTCGAGCTCGTCGGCGCCGCAGACGCAGGTCTTGCCCATGCCGCGCGCGACCACCGCGGCGTGGCTGGTCTTGCCGCCGCGGCTGGTGAGGATGCCCTGCGAGGCGATCATGCCGTGCAGGTCGTCCGGGTTGGTCTCGCGGCGGACCAGGATGACCTTCTCGCCCTGCCCGGCCAGCTCGACCGCGCGCGCGGAGTTGAAGACGGCCTTGCCGACGGCGGCGCCGGGCGAGGCGCTGATGCCGGTGGTGATCCTGGTCGTCTCAGCGCGGGTGTCGAAGCGCGGGAACATCAGCTGGGCGAGCTGGGCGCCGGTCACCCGGGTCAGCGCCTCGTCGTCGTCGATCAGGCCCTGCGCGACGAGCTGGGTGGCGATGCGGAACGCCGCCGCCGCCGTTCGCTTGCCCACCCGGGTCTGCAGCATCCACAGTTTGCCGCGCTCGATGGTGAACTCGATGTCGCACAGGTCGCGGTAGTGGTTCTCCAGCGTCCGCATGATGTCCATCAGCTGGTCGTAGGACGCCTTGTCGATCTGCTCGAGATCCTGCAGCGGGACCGTGTTGCGGATGCCCGCCACCACGTCCTCGCCCTGCGCGTTCTGCAGGTAGTCGCCGTAGACGCCCTGCTGGCCGGTGCCCGGGTCGCGGGTGAACGCGACGCCGGTGCCGGAGTCCATGCCCAGGTTGCCGAAGACCATCGCCACGATGTTGACGGCCGTGCCGAGGTCGACGGGGATGCGCTCCTGGCGCCGGTACAGGATCGCGCGGTCGGAGTTCCACGACTCGAACACGGCGCGGACGGCCAGGTCCAGCTGCTCGCGCGGCTGCTGCGGGAAGTCGCGGCCGGTGTGCTCGCGCACGATGCCCTTGAACGTCTCGACGACCTGGCTCAGGTCGGCGGCGTCGAGGTCGAGGTCGTTGGCGGTGCCCCTGGCCTTCTTGGCCGCGTCGATCGCGTGCTCGAACGCCTCACCCTCGATGCCGAGCACCGTCTTGCCGAACATCTGGATCAACCGGCGGTAGGAGTCCCAGGCGAACCGCTCGTTCCCGGCCTGCTTGGCCAGGCCGTACACGGACTCGTCGGACAGGCCGATGTTCAGGACGGTGTCCATCATGCCCGGCATGGAGAACTTCGCTCCGGACCGCACGCTGACCAGCAGCGGGTCGGCCGGGTCGCCGAGCCTGCGGCCGATCGCCTGCTCCATGGCCCGCAGGTGCTCGGTGACCTCGTCGTCGAGCCCGTCCGGCACCCGGCCCTCGGCCAGGTAATAGCGGCAGGCGTCGGTGGTGATCGTGAATCCGGGCGGCACCGGCAGGCCGAGATTGGTCATTTCGGCGAGATTCGCGCCTTTCCCGCCCAGCAGATCCTTCAGATCCTTATTGCCCTCGGTGAAGTCGTAGACGAGCTTGCCCACTGCACGTTCTCCTTGCGACGCCACCGCGCTTCGGCCCGGGCGCCAGTGTCATGGTCCGGCCTCACGGCCCCGATGACCGGACTCTACCGGGCTCCGATGGCCACGGGGAAACGCGGCGGCGGGCGGGGCGCGGGCGGCGGGCGGGGCGCGGGCGGCGGGCGGGGCGCGGGCGGCGGGCGGGCGCGGCCGCGGGGCGGCCGCCGCCGCGATCATGAGCACCGTGGCGATGCCGCGGCACAATGCTCATCAAAAATCGTCAACATGGCCGGACGGCGTGCGCCGGCTCTGGCTGGTGGAGGAAAGTAGCGCGTGGCAGAACCCGCCGTTCCGCCTCGCGCCTTATTTTCGGCTGGCGCTCATCTGGCAGCGCAGCGAGATGTGGGTGCGACTGGACGTGCGGGTGCGAACAGGGAACTGACCTCGGGGTCAGGGCGCTGCGGGGGGCAACGCGGCGTGTTCGCGGTGGAGGCTCGGGTGGTGAAGCTCACGTGGGGTGTTTGCTGGGTAGGGTGGTGTAGCGGCGGCCGGCCGGGCTGGTCCAGGTCATGACGCCTGGCCGCGGCTGTTCGAGTTTCCACCCCCAGGCCTGCTTGCGCCGGTGG
>Ga0070698_100008865_pt1 | contig 10814 bp, 9 predicted proteins | sample KBSK1502metaG_FD_65477 | JGI IMG/M metagenome (GOLD analysis project Ga0070698, IMG submission 65477) | Corn, switchgrass and miscanthus rhizosphere microbial communities from Kellogg Biological Station, Michigan, USA - KBS K1-50-2 metaG | ecosystem: Host-associated > Plants > Roots >...
CCCACCGTCGCGACGTCCTGATGATCACGATCGTGCAGGCCATGATGATCAGGAACAGGATCCAGGCCATCGCCGAGGCGTACCCCATCTGGAAGTGGGCGAAGCCCTTGATGTACAGGTGCAGTGAGTAGAACAGGGTCGACTCCTCAGGGCCGCCGATGTTCGACGCCGCGCCACCCGTCGGCTGGCCGGAGACGGCGAAGCTCGCGATGTAGGCCTGCGTGAAGTACTGGAACCCGGCGATCACCCCGATCAGGACCGAGAAGAACATCACGGGGGAGACCATCGGCAGTGTGATGTAGCGGAACCGTTGCCACGCGCCGGCGCCCTCGATCTCGGCCGCTTCGTAGAGCTGTCGAGGGACATCCAGGAGGCCGGCGAGGAAGATCATCATCGTCTGCCCGACTCCCCATAGGCTGAGGAACACGAGCCCCCACTTCGACCAGAACGCGCTGAAGAACCACAGGGGCGGGTTGTCGACGCCGAGCGTCTTGAGCCCCTGGTTGATCGGCCCGAAGGTGGGGTTGAAGAGGTAGACGAATCCCAGCGCGGCCGCCACCGGCGGCACCATCGTGGGAAGGAAGAGGAACGTCCGGTAGTACCGGGACCCTCGCTTCGGCCGCGTGAGGAGCCAGGCGAGCGAGAGCGACGTCACGATCTGCAGGGGAACGCCCACCGCGATGATCCACAGCGTGTTCCGCATGGCCTGCCAAAACATCGGGTCCTTGGTGAACATGAACCGATAGTTCTGCAGGCCGACCCACGTCGGATCCTCGAGCAGGTCGTAGTTCGTGAACGAGTAGTACAGGCTGGCGACCATCGGATACGCGATGAAGACCGCGAATCCGATGACCGCCGGGAGCATGAACAAGGACACCGTGCCGTAGTAGCGCGCGCGGCGGCGCGCCGGCCGTCTCTTCGAGACCGGCCGGCGCCCCGCCGCCGTTAGCGTTCCGGCGATCGCTCCTCCTTCGCGATCAACCGCCCGCCTGCGCGAGCTGGTCGTCGATCTGTTTCGCGACGTCCGCGAGACCGGATTCGAGGTTCGTGATCCGACCAGACTGCCACTTCGCGGCGAAGCTCGAAAGGAGATCCTGATCCGCGGAGCCGAGCACCGACATGTCCTTGTAATGCGAGTTCGGGTTCGAGAACACGTCCAGGAACGTGTCGAACTGCGAGGGCAGCGACAGATCCGGGGACGCGAGCGAATCGAGGGTCGTCGGCACGTTGCCGATCGCGTTCGCCGCGGCGACGAGGCTGCTGGTGTTGGTCGCCATGAACTTCACGAGGAGCCACGCCTCGGCTTCGTGCGCCGATCCGCGCGGGATCCCGATGATCGTGCCCCCGACACGGCCGATCCCGTAGAGGTCCTCCCTGCCGTCGGGAACGGGCGAGGGCGCCGTCCCGTAGTTGAGGTCGGGCGTGCCGTTCTTGATGAACGCCGTCCGCCATTCGCCGTCCAGGGCCATCGCGATGCGGCCGAGCTGGAAGTCCTGGCTCGCCTCGCCCCATTCGTCACCCTGACCGGCCACGAACTTCTTGAGGTTGTCGACGCCGTAGAAGTCGACGAGGTCCTTCTGCCAGCGGAACATCGCGGCCCAGTCCGGGTCCGTTGCCATCGCCGCCGTGCCGTCGTCGTTGTACCAATCCGCATCCCATGCGATCGAGTGGTTCAACGGGTCGCCGTTCACGTAGTAGTTCCCGAACCACGGCACGAAGCCCGCGACCTTGATCGAGCCGTCCGGGTTGAACTCGGTGAGGTCCTTCGCCATCGCCGTGAGCTCGGAATACGTCCTGGGCGGCTCGGAGTATCCCTTCGCCTCCAGCAGATCCTTGTTGTAGTAGAGGCCGACCGCGTCGGTGAGGAACGGGAAGGCGCACCGCTTGCCGCCGAAGCCCGTGTAGCGCTCGACCGACGGCGGGAACACCGCGGAGAGGTCCATGCCGTCCTGCTCGATGTACGGCGTGAGGTCCTGCCAGGCGCCGGTGTCACAGAACGCCGCGAGGTCGTCCAGCTGCCACGACATCGTCGCGTCCGGCGGGGTGCCGGCCCGGATCGCGGCGAGCACCTTCGCGTCGTCCTCGACGCCCGTCGTCACATCCATGGTGATCCACGGATATTCGGCTTCGAAGGCATCGAACGTCGCCTGGACGCCGGCCACCTCGTGATCCGCGCTGAACGGGATCCACATCTCCAGCGTGACCGGGTCGTGCTCCGCGTTCGGATCGACGGACGGCGGCGGTTCGTCGGTGCCTCCACCCGCGGTGCAGGCTGCGGCGAACAACGCGAACGATGCGGCCACCGCCATCAGCGCGACGCGACGTTTCATCCCACTCTCCCTTCTGTTGCCCTCGGCCATCTCGGCCCTCGTGTCCCTCATCTCCTGCTTCCGTGACTTCCCGATTCGGCTCCACGCGCGAACAGCAGCGTCTGCGCCGCCTGCAGCGCCGTCGCCACCGCGCCGTGAAGGCTGGCTTCCTCCCCGAGAACCGATACGTCGATCCGGGGCCGGAACGGCGAGATGCTCGCGAGCTCGCTCTCGACCCGTTCGAGGAGCAGATCGCCGTTGCTCCCGATCCCGCCGCCGAGCACGACGAGCTCGGGGTCGATGACCGGGACGATCGCCGCGATCGCCAAAGCGATGCGACCGGCTTCAAGCTCGACCACCCGCTCGGCGACCGGATCGCCTCTCCTCGCGGACGCGAACACGCGCTTCGCGGACAGCGGGCCTCCCATCCCGAGCTCTCGGGCGGTCGCCACCACGCCGGCGGCGCCGGCCGCGGCGTCGAGGGCGCCGAGACGGCGGGACACCGGATCGCGGGGGTCCTCGGTCGCCAGGGGGAGATAGCCGACCTCGCCGGCCGCCCCCGCGTGTCCCCGGAAGAGCTGTCCGTTGAGCACGAGGCCTGCGCCGACCCCGGTCCCGACGTGGAGGTACGCGAAGTTGGCGATGTTCTTCCCGAGCCCTCGCCACTGCTCGCCGAGGGCGGCCAGGTTCACGTCGTTCTCGAAGGCGATCTTGGTCCCCAGCTCCTCCTGCACGGATTCGACGAGCCCGGTCCTACCCCACCCGGGGAGCGCATACGCGAGCTCCACGGTGCCCTTGGCGGGGTGGAACACGCCGGGGCTCCCGACCGTCGCGAAGGTGACCTGTCGCCACCGGATGTGTGCCTCGGCGGCGAGGCCGTGCGCGATCTGGCCGATCTGCGAGATCAGCGCGCGCTGGCTCTTCACCATCGTGCGTTCGTCACGCCTGGCGACGATGTCGCCGGAGAGGTTCGCGATCGCCGCTCGCACCCAGGCGCGGCCGATATCGATGCCGACCACCCATCCGGCCCGAGGGTTCAGCTCGTAGAGGATGGCGGCGGGCCCGCGCTTCCCGCTCGCTCTGCCGGCCTCCCGCACGAGGCCGGCTTCGAGCAAGGACGCGAGCGCCTGGGACACGGTGGGCTTGGAGAGGTCGCTGTCGCGGGCGATCTGCGCCCGCGAGACCGGGCCCATCCGCCGGACGAACTCGAGCACGGAACGCTCGTTGATCGCCCGCAGGAGGCTCGGTGTGCCGCCGGCGAACGTTTCGTCGAGGCTCGTCGTCTCCCCCTTCCACGCCTCGCGTTGCGTGCAGCTCGTTCTCTCAGGAAAGTTTCCTAACTATTGGGCGGATGCTACGCTCGCCGCCCGCACCACGTCAAGAGAGTCGGATCACGCATCCGCGTCGAGAGCGAGGAGGTCGCGGTGGCCGGATGGGATGCCTCCGCCAGGCTCCTCGGGATCGTTCGATACCGGCGTGGCGGGGATGTCGAGGGCGCGCTTGGAGCGCTGGTGCGCGCGGGGATCGGGCTCGTCGAGGTGACCCTGGACACGCCTGGCGCGCTGGATGTGGTCGAACGAGGGCGCCGTTCCGGCTGGTCGATCGGGGTCGGCACCGTGCTGACGCCCGATGACGTGAACAAGAGCCTCGATGCGGGAGCTGCGTTCGTCGTGACTCCCGGCGTCGTGCCCGGCGTGATCGAACGGGCCCTCGAGTTGGGCGTCGACGTCGTGCCGGGAGCCTTCACCCCGACCGAGGTCATCCGCGCTCATGCGATGGGGATGTCCGCCGTCAAGGTGTTCCCGGCCTCTCTCGGGGGTCCCGGGTATGTGCGTGCGCTCCTCGGGCCGCTCGCCGGTGTGCCGCTCGTCCCGACCGGCGGCATCGCGATCCAGGAGGTGAACGCCTACCTGGACGCCGGTGCCAAGTGCGTCGGGCTCGGCGCTGCGCTCGCCGGCGAGAGACCCCCCGAGAACGACGCGGAGCTCGACGCGATCACCGAGCGGGCGGTGGCCGCGCTCGCGGCCATCGCGGACCGGCCGTGACCCGCACTCCCGATGTCATCGCGATCGGCGAGACGATGTTCTCGTTGGTGGCTCTGGACGGGCCGCTCGACGAAGCGACGTCGTTCCACGCGACCCACGGAGGGGCCGAGAGCAACACGTGCGTGGCGCTCACACGGCTGGGCAGGAGCGCAGCGTGGGTGAGTCGTGTGGGCATCGACGCGCCGGGGGACCGGATCCTCGCCGTGCTCGGTCGCGAAGGGGTGCAGCTCTCATGGGTGACGAGGGATCCGGATCGCCCGACCGGTCTCATGCTCCGAGACACCGTCGGGGCGGTTCGCTACTACCGCACGGGTTCGGCGGCGAGCGCACTCTCGCCAGTCGATCTCGAGGAGGTCCCCGTCGAAGACGCACACGCGGTCTTCGCCACAGGCATCACCCCGCTCCTCGGTCGGGATCCGGGACGAGCCGTCCGCGCGTTGTTCCGTCGCGCCCGCGGCATGCGGGTGCTCGACCTGAACCTCCGCAAGGGCCTCTGGGGCTCCGATCGCACACTGGCCCTGATCGAGCCTCTGCTCCGTTCGTGCGATCTCGTCCTCGGTGGAACGGACGAGCTCGGCGCGTTCGAGGATGCACCGACCGAGGAGGGGTTGGCTCGGGCGTTCGCCCGCCGCGGGCCTCGCGAGGTCGTCGTGAAGGGTGGGAGCTTGGGCGCCGGCGCGCTCGACCCCGCCGGCCGTTGGCACGAGGTCGCGCCGGCGCCCGTCCCGGACGTGGATCCGGTCGGCGCCGGCGACGCGTTCGACGGTGGGTATCTCCATGCGCGTCTCGCCGGCGCCGAGGTGCCGGAGGCGCTCGTCGAGGGCGCCCGTTGCGGCGCGGCGGTCGCCGCGACCGTCGGGGACGCGGACGGCGTGTCGCGGATGTGACCTGGGTCAGGATCGAGGATCAGAAGCCGAGATCAGAAACACGTCGCGACGGCGTCGATCACGTGGTCGTCGTCGTTGAGCACGGGGATCACCCGCCACTTGTCGAACGCGGTGCACGGATGGGAGATGCCACACCCGACCAGATCCCCGGGTTCGATCGGGACGTCCGCTCCGACCCGAGCGTAGGCGTGCTGGTCGTTCAGGCGCTCGACGACCAGGGTGCCCGTGACTTCGAGTCGTTCGCCGGAGCGGCGCCGCACGGCGAACGGCACGGGGAGATCCTGGTCGAACGGGACGTCCCGCCGCCCGAAGCCGAGGATCGCAAGCTCCGGCTCGGGGCGAGAGAGCACGGACCCCCAGACTTCGATCGCGGGGTGGAATCGGTGCTCCCGATCCTGGCCGGCGAAGGGCGACTCCCGTTCGTGCTTCCCGCTGTCATGGGCGATATAGCTTCCCGAACGGAGGATCACGCGGTCGGCGACGCCGCCAGGCCGCCGTAGGCGTTCGACGACGAGGTCGAAGAACTCGCTGCCTCCCGCACTCACCCACGCTTCGTCGGTCTCCACGAGGCCGTCGGTGCGGAGGCTGACCGTGAGTGCGGCGAGCCGGTCGAGGAACGCACGGACCTCGTCGAGGCAGGCCGAAGTCCGGCCGTCGCAGATCGTGCCCTCGTAGCCGGTCGCGCCCGCCAGGACGAGCCCCGCCTTCGTCCGCACCGACCGAGCCACCTCGAGCGCCTCCTCCGGGTTCCGGCAACCGCCGCGTCCGCCGGGGTGACCGAGCTCCACGAGGACGGGGAGCGGGCGGGGCGCTCCTTCCATCTCCTCGGCGATCCCGGCCGCGAGCAGCTCCACACCGCGAGCCGAATCCACGGAGCAGACGATGTCGACACCGGGGTCACGAAGCTGCGCGGCGATCCATCCCACGGCGGTCGCGTCGGTCACCTCGTTCGCGATCAGCACGCGTGGCACGCCGGAGGCGACCATCACCCTGGCTTGCCCGACCGTCGCGGCCGTGATGCCCCATGCGCCGGCGTCGAGCTGGCGCCGCCAGAGCTGAGGCGCCATCGTGGTCTTGCCGTGCGGCGCCAGCTCGACGCCATGGGTGGCGCAGTACTCGGCCATCAGGGCGACGTTGTGCGCGAGCGCCGCCTCTCGGAGCACGAGCACCGGAGGAAGGAGATCCTCGAGCGTCCATCCCTGTCGGGCGACCTCGGCGAGCGGTATCGGCTCGTCGACGGTGGGGAAGCCCTTCGTGGTCGGATCGACCCGGACATCGCGTCGCGGGTCGAGGGCCTGGTGATCCGCGGTCATCCGCTCGCGGAGAAGCGCGGGAGGAAGGGGCGGTTCACCTCGAGCAGATCGTCGAGCAGTGGAGCGGCCCCCGCGTAGTCGCCGACCAGCGGGTTGGCGATCAGTGCTTTCAGAGCCACGGTCCGGTCGCCGGTCGTCGCGGCCTGGATCGCGAGGCGCTCGTACGCCTTCGCGTGCTGCACGATCCCGAGCATCTCCCAGGCGAGCGGCGCCGTCGGCTCCGGGTGCGCGCCGTCGCGATCGATACGCGCGGGGATCTCCACGATGTCGTCGTCGGGCAGGTTGGGGATCGCGCCGGCGTTGCGGACGTTCACGACCTGTACGTCGCCCGTGCCGGCGTGGAGTGAGGCCACGAGGGCCGCCGCGGCCTCGGAGTAGAACGCGCCGCCCCGCTCCTCCAGCAGCTTCGGCTTCTCGTCGAGGGACGGGTCGCGGTAGAGCTCCAGCAGGCCGGCCTCGATCTCCATGACCTCCGCCGCTCTGCTCGGATGCGTCCGCTGATGCTCGAGGACCTCGGAAGGGAAGTAGTAGTAGTGCAGGTACGGGCTCGGGATCGTCCCCAGCATCCGGATGAGCTCGGGCGGGAAGTCGTCCGCACCGGGGTAGGAGGCGGGGTCCTCGAGGATGTCCGCCATCCGGTCCTTCCCGTCGACGATGACCGCCCGTTCCCAGGTGAGGTGATTCAGCCCCACGTGGTCGAGGGTAACCCGGTCGTGTTCGACGGCGAAGCGTTCCGCCAGACGCCGTTGGAGCGAGATCGCGACGTTGCAGAGCCCGATCGCTCGGTGGCCTTCGTCCAGGAGCGCCTGGGTCACGAGTCCGGTGGGGTTGGTGAAGTCGACGAACCACGCGCCGGGTGCGCCGCGACGAGCGGTCTCTTCCGCGAGCTCCAGCACGACCGGCACGGTACGGAGGGCCTTGGCGAACCCGCCCGCCCCCGTGGTCTCCTGGCCGATGAACCCGAACCGGCCGGGGATCGTCTCGTCGGTCAGGCGCGCGGTCTGGCCGCCCACCCGGAGCTGCACGATCACGAAGTCTGCGCCCTCGAGAGCCTCGTCGCGGCGGTCGGTGAGGACGAGCCGGCCGGACCACCCCACGCGGCGGAGCATCCGGTCGGCGAGAGCTCCGACGATCTCGAGGCGTTCGGGATCGGGATCCAGCAGGACGAGCTCGTCCACGGGCAGCCGATCGGCGCGGGTCAGCAATCCCTCGACGAGCTCCGGCGTGTACGTGCTTCCCCCACCGGCGACGGACACCTTCACACCCACGGCACGGCATCGTACACTGCGGCCGTGAAATCGTTAGGAAAGTTTCCTGACCCTTTCTCCGCTGAGATCGCCGGGCAGCCCGAGGCGCTCCGGCGAGCCGCCGCGGGCCTCGGGGACCAGCTGGACACGCTCCGGTCGCTGGCCGGCCTCCTCACGGACGGCACCGTGATCCTCACCGGAATGGGCGGCTCCTACGCCGCGTGTTACCCCCTCGCCGCGGAACTCGCCGATGCCGGTATCACGGCCGTGATGCTCGGATCCGCGGAGCTCCTCCATTTCCGAGCGGGCATCCTCGGTCCGTCGACGCCGGTGATCGCGGTCAGCCAGTCGGGCGAGAGCGCGGAGATCGTGCACCTCGCCGAGGCGCTTCGGGCTCGCGAGGACGGGCCCTCGATCGTGGCGGTGACGAACGGGGCGAACAACACCCTGGCTCGCACGGCGGACCTGGTCCTCGACACACGGGCCGGGGAGGAGATGGGGCCGTCGACGACGACGTTCGGCGCGGGGCTCGTCGTGCTCGCGGGGCTCGGGAAGGTCCTTGGCGGCGTCGATCCCGATGCCGCATGCGAGGCGCTGTCGCGAGAGGCGGAGCGCGCGGCCGTCGCGATCGAGCGTCTCCTGGTGAACCCGGGCCTCGGGGATGGTCTCCTCGCGTGGCTCGGGCCACGCGAGGACGTCGTCATCCTTGGACGCGGCCCGGCACGGGCCGCGGCCGAGATGGCCGCCCTCACGTTGAAGGAGGCCGTCGGCCTGCCCGCCGAGGCGCTCGAGTCCGCGCAATTCCGACACGGACCGCTCGAGCTCGCCGGTCCGAACCTGGCGGCCATCGTGATCGCGACCGAGCCGGAGACGGCGGCGCTTGACCGGTCGCTCGCGCGAGAGCTCCGGGCCGTCGGCGCGGCCGTGCTCGAGATCACGCGCGGCGAGGGACGGTACGGCATCGGCGACGTCGACCGCTCGATCGCGCCGGCCGTTTCGGTCGTGCCGATCCAGCTCCTCGCCCACCGGCTGGCGCTCGCTCACGGTCGCGAGCCCGGGAGCTACGTGCATGCGGCGAAGGTGACGACCCGTGAGTGAGTCTCGTCCGCGCGTCGCGCTGACGTTCGACGCGGAGCACCCCGACCGCCCCGGCGCGAGCGCCGGGACGGTCGACCGGATCCTGGCGACGCTCCGAGCCACCGCGTCGCCCGCGACGTTCTTCGTCCAGGGACGCTGGGCACAGGCGGAGCCGTCATCGGCGCGCCGGATCGCCGATGACGGCCACCTGATCGGCAATCACTCTCACTACCATTCGCGCATGACGCTGCTCTCCGACCGTGGGATCCGCACGGACGTGGAGGAAGCGGACGCGGTTGTCACGGAGGCCACCGGCGAGCCGACCAGACCCTGGTTCCGATGTCCGTTCGGCGACGGCCATGACGATCCTCGCGTTCTGGACCTGCTCCGCGACCTCGGCTACCGGAACGTGCACTGGCATGTGGTGCTGGACGATTGGGAGCCGTGGCGGGCCGCCGACGACATCGCACGCGATGCGCTCGATGGCGTCGCGCGTCACGGGGACGGAGCCGTGGTGCTCCTGCACACGTGGCCCGATAGGACGGCGGACGCGCTCCCGACGATCGTCGAAGGCCTTCGTGCCGCGGGATCGGACCTCGTTCGACTCGATCAACTCCCCGAGGAGGCGCTTCCGTGAGGAAACCGGCTCTCCTCGCGGTCGATGCCGGAGGCTCGAAGATCGACGCGGTGCTGCTGCGGCGGGACGGCAACGTGCTCGGCGCCGCACGCCGGCGAGGTCTCGATCACGACGGGACCGGCCGGGAGAGTTTCCTCGAACGGATCGCCGACGCGGTGGTCGCGGCATCTCGGGACGCGGGGTTCGAGCCCGACCACCAGCCGGTGGCGGAGCTGGGGATGTACTGCGTCGCGGGCGCCGACCTTCCCGCGGACGATCGCCGGATCGCGGGGTGGTTCCGGCGGCGCGGCCTGACCGAGAGCGACGTGGTTCGCAACGACACGTTCGCGGTCCTTCGGGCGGGCACCGAGCGAACGTGGGGTGTGGCCGTGGTGTGCGGGTACGGGACCAACTGCTCGGGCGTCGCACCCAACGGCCGCACGTTCCGATTCCCGGCGTTCGGGGAGCTGTCCGGGGACTGGGGGGGTGGCCACGACATCGGGGCCGCCGCTCTCTGGCATTCGGTTCGGGCAGAAGACGGGCGCGGCGAGGCGACGACGCTTCGAACGCTCGTCCCGAAGCACTTCGGCTTCGCACGCCCGAAGCAACTGACCGAGGCGATGTACTTCGACCGGATCGCCGAGCGGCGCGTGGTCGAGCTCACGCCGATCGTCTTCCGCGCGGCGGCCGCCAACGACGCGGTCGCGCGCGCGATCGTCGATCGGCAGGCCGACGAGATCGTGCGGATGGCGGGGGTCGCCGTGCGGCGCCTTCACATCACGCGGCTCGACGTCGACATCGTCCTCGGCGGGGGGATCTTCTCCTCCGGCGACGAGAACTTCCTGCAGCGGATCGGCCGAGGACTGGCCGAGGTGGCTCGGGAGGCCCGGGTCCGCGTCCTCGACGTCCCTCCGGTCGTCGGGGCGGCCCTGTTGGGGCTCGACACGATCGGGGCGCGACCGGAAGCCCAACGGCGAGCGCGAACGGCTCTCGTGAACACGCGCCTCGGCGCGCATCCGCGACGTGAGAGAGGATGACGGGATGGCGAAGATCGTCTTCGAGGGAGTGACCAAGGAGTTCGGCGACGAAGTCATCGCCGTGGACGATCTCTCTCTCGAGATCGAGGACGGCGAGTTCATGGTCCTCGTGGGGCCGTCCGGCTGCGGGAAGTCCACGATCCTGCGCATGCTCGCGGGGCTCGAGGAAGTCACGGCGGGGGAGATCTGGATCGACGACACGCAGGTCACGGATCTCTCCCCGAAGGAGCGGGACATCGCGATGGTGTTCCAGAACTACGCGCTGTATCCGCACATGACCGTC
>Ga0070698_100008867_pt1 | contig 10814 bp, 8 predicted proteins | sample KBSK1502metaG_FD_65477 | JGI IMG/M metagenome (GOLD analysis project Ga0070698, IMG submission 65477) | Corn, switchgrass and miscanthus rhizosphere microbial communities from Kellogg Biological Station, Michigan, USA - KBS K1-50-2 metaG | ecosystem: Host-associated > Plants > Roots >...
GTTTTCGATCGCGCCGGAACCCTTCTTGGCATCAAATCCTAATGACATCCAAAAAGAGAACAGCGGCGAGCCGTATAAAGCCGGCAAAGAAATCACAATCTGTTGCGAAGAAATCCGCAAAAAGTGTGCAGGAAAAAAAGCTTCGTATCAGAGTCCTCATCGCTGACGATCACAGCGTAGTGCGTACAGGTCTCGTGTCGCTGATCGAAGACCAAGCGGACATGACGGTGGCCGGGGAAGCCAGTAATGGGCGTGAAGCGGTCGAGCTTTGGAAAAAGCATCGACCCGATGTGACGCTGCTCGATCTGCGCATGCCCGAGCTCGACGGCCTGAGTGCGATCAAAGCAATTCGTGCCGCCGCTGAGAATGCCCGGATTATCGTACTGACGACTTACGATGATGATGAGGATATCTACTGTGCCATTCAAGCCGGCGCGAAAGGTTACCTGCTCAAGGATGTACCGCGCGAGGCGTTGATGGATTGCGTCCGCCGAGTGCACCGCGGTGACATGTGCGTGCCGGTCCACCTCGCCACCAAGTTGGCACACCGCGTCAGCGGCGAAACGTTGAGCCAACGCGAGATTGAAGTCCTCAAGCTGATGGCGCAAGGTAAAAGCAACAAAGAGATCGGCTCGGCCCTCTTTATTAGTGAGGGCACGGTCAAGTCACACCTAAAACGCATTTTCCGCAAGCTCGGCGTAATCAGCCGGACGGAGGCTATCGCAAACGCTACTCGCCGCGGACTGATTCAACTGTAGCCAACGACGTAGGAAGTCAGGCATCTTGTCTGACTCGGCGAGAAGGGTTCAAGCCTGTCGCCGCAGTGTACGCTTGGCGTTGCCCTAGTTTTGCTCGGCTGTTGTGGGGCTCGCGAATTGCCTCGGTTGAGGGAGCGGCGATTGCCTCCGACGGAATAGCTCAGAATCTCCCGCCTGCGCCATAGCGCTCGATTCGGCGAAATTACACCGTTGCGGCGTGATCAAGATCGGCGCGCAGTTTAAATTGCTGGAGCCTCTGTCATCATATTTATCGGCCGGTTCTCCTGCGCCGAATGCTTGCCCGACTTACAAAGATCTTACCCTTCGCGGCTTGGACGTTTGCTTAGAAAGAGCCGGCAGAACATATGAGCTCTCGACGACCGACGCCCCCGATGGCGATGGGTTCCATTCGCGCGGTCTCGCCTTTGCGCGCCGGGTGGTGCCGCTCGCGCCAGGCATGTTGCTTGAGCAGCACATTGTGCTGCCCAATGCTGGTGACACGGCTGGCATTTCCTGGCGTTTGTTAGGCAACAAAATCACGGCAGTTCGATTAACTGCGACGCCGATCTTTTCTAGCGCGAGCCGAATCTCGAGCGAGATCTTTGTCTTTGAAGCTGAGCATGAAGGCGGTCGCCTTATGTGGTTACCGTTCCGTCGTGCAGGCAAAATCATCGCAGATACGAATGCTAACTGCACAGAGCCAGCCCTAGGGATTGACTCTGATGGGCAGGAAAATACAGTGGCGCCCTCAACCTTCGTGTTCGACCTGGGACGGACTCCTGCGCTCCTGATTCTATCCGTAGAACTGCCGACGAGGGGTGCAATGGATCCGCTCATAGGTGAATTTCTCGCGCACATCGCGAAATCCCGGAGCGAAGACAGCAACCTGGGGGCCGCTGCCTAACGACCCGTTATGGCTCGACAACAAGCAAAGGCGAATTCTTCACGCGTCAGGTGGCCCGATTCGCGGAGCGTTTCTTGGGGGAATTACCCTCAGCGCGCAAGTTCACCCGCGGCCATGAACTTGTTTTGCGTTGGCCTCAGCCATCATCGCACCCGAGTCGAGGAGCTCGAGCAATTTGCCGGTCATCCGGAGACGCTTGATTCCTTACGCCAGGCCGGCTGTGCCGAAGCCTTGTTGCTCAGCACGTGCAATCGCGTCGAAGTTTACGCGGCGGCCGAAGCGCTCGTCCCGATCCCGCAAGTAGCGCGCTGTCTCGCTTGCGACTTCGAGCGAACAGCCGAGACAACGCCGGATTTCTATTGTTATGAGGCCACCGATTGTGTGCAGCATCTTTTTCGTGTGGCGGCAGGAATTGATTCGATGGTCGTCGGCGAAACAGAAATCCTCGGCCAGGTGAAAAAAGCTTACGAATCAGCGCGCGCTTCAGCTGCGGCGGGACCTTATCTCCATCGGCTTTTGCAACGAGCATTTCGCGTCGCCAAACAGGTGCGGACACACACGCACATCACACGCGGGTCGGTTTCGATCGGGTCGGTCGCTGTGCACCTGGCTTCCAAAGTCTTCATGGACCTGGCTGAGCGCGAAATTTTGATTCTCGGAGCGGGTGAGACGGGTGAGCGGACAGTCCGGGCTCTGATTTCGCGAGGAGCCCGCAACGTCCGAGTCAGTAATCGGTCACCGGCTCGGGCGACGGAGTTGGCCGAGTTGGTAGGCGGAGTGGCCGTGCCCTTCAACCAGTGGCTCCAATATTGCGCGGAGGTCGATATTCTGGTAACGGCGACGGCTTGCGATGCGCCGTTACTCAATCCAGAGAATCTCGCGCCTATTTTGCGCGACCGAGTCGATCGGCCGCTCTTTATTATAGATATTGCCGTCCCGCGGGACGTCCATCCGGAGGTGAACCAACTGGAGGGCGTCTTTCTTTATGACATTGATTCCTTGCGATCGGTGGCCGAGCAATCTCTGGTGTTGCGTCGGCAGCAAATCGCCTCGGCCGAAGCCATCATCTCAGCCCATGTTTCCGAATTTTGGGCGCGTCTTTCCGGCGGTGCCTCGCGGGAGCAGTCCTGTCCAGGCGCCCTTAAGCGATCCGCAACTTCCGGAGCTGGGAAGTTAGGTCTTTGGTCCGCTGCCGAGCGATTTGTCGCGGAAGCTGCTAGTTTAAGGGCGCGGAGTCTCGAGGATGGCAAAAAAAGATCGTTCTTGGAACACGCGGAAGCGATCTCGCCTTGAGACAGGCAAACTTGGTCGAAACGGGTTTAAAGAGTCGTTGGGCCGATTTGGGGATCGAAACGAAAATCATTAGGACTCGGGGCGACGAGCGGCACGGCGATTTTGGTCTGGTCAATGTCCGCGCCAGTTGTGAGGGTTTGTTTACCGGTGAAATTGAGCGGGCTCTCGTGGCGAAAGCGATTGATCTGGCTGCCCACTTTGGCTTCGTAAACTTCATCGCCCGCTTTCCCTTTGGCTGTCACGACATCGATTGCCCGTTACACGTCAATGCCACGGTAATCTTGGTGCCTTTGCCGCGTGCGCTGGTGATTTTCAATTCGCCGCCCATTTGCGCGACCCGCTCGCGCATGCCGGTGAGACCCACACCGTCATGTTGATCGTTAATATTAAAGCCAACCCCATCGTCATGAAACTCCAAACGAAGCTTGTTTGTGTGGCAGACTAATCGAGTGTCAAAAGTGTTGGCGTGAGCGTACTTCAACGTATTCGTGAGGGCTTCCTGGCCGATGCGCAGTAGGTTCTCCTGCCAGTCAACACGAAGCTGTGGCAGTTTACCTCGCAACTTTAATTTGGTACGGATCGGCGTCGCCGCTGCTGTATTCTTGATAATTCCCTTAAGCGCTTCCCAAAAATTCGTGCGTTCCAGACTTTGCGGGCGCAATGCGTGAACCGATCTGCGCGCTTCATTCAAACTTTGCCGGGCCAAATCGCTGGCGCCTTGGAGACACTTGTTAACCTTGCTGGGTTTGCTGCGCGAAATCGCGTCGGCCACTGCTTCCAGTTGCACTATGACGCCGGTAAACCCCTGCGCGAGCGTGTCGTGAATATCGCGCGCCATCCGTGTACGCTCCTCCAATATCACCGCGTGCTGCCGTTGCTCACTCAGTTCGGCCTCGTGTGTTGCAATAATCACATGATGAGCAAGCGCCTGGGCCAGTTCGATCTCCTCAGGGCGATACGCTCCCCGTTGAACATGCTGAATACCAATGAAGCCGCGCACTTCTCCCAACACAAACATCGGGATAGCAAGGAATTTCTTGCGCCCTCTATTCATCAGGTATTCTCGGAGTTCTGCACCGATGCGGAGGTCCTGTTCGATGTCGTTGCACACCACCGGACCCTTCGTAAACATCTCCTGAAGACTTCTTTTCCATGCGTGCGGGTCCTTGACGAATGGATGCTCTTGATCCGGCGCGACCTGTTGGTCACCTTCGATCATGAGATGCAAGCGCACCGAGTCGTCCTCCTGGTTCCGCAGCCACAGCAAGACGCTACGCGCGTGCAGGTGCTGGCCAATTGTTCGAAGCATCTCTGCAATGAGCTTTTCCGGCGCAGCTTCAGTAGCGAGCACGTCCAGGCTGCGCATCATCACCTCCACGTGACTGCGTGCCAGTTGCTCCGACGCACGCAGCGCTTCTTCGGCCCGCTTGCGGTCCTCGATGTCGATGGCCGTGCCATACCATTTTAGGATCTTGCCTTGTTCGCTTCGCAATGGGACAGCGCGCACGAGCAGCCAGCGGTAATTTCCATGTGCGTCGCGATGCCGGGCTTCGCTTTCGAAGGGCTCCCCACTAGCCTGCGCCGCCTGCCACTTTGCCAAATGCTGTTCTCTATCCTCCGGATGGAGCGTTGCCGCCCAACCGGAGCCCCGGCTCTGCTCGCCCGACAAGCCTGAGAACTCAATCCATTGCCGACTAACGAACTCATTCGAGCGATCGGCGCGCGTGGCAAACACCATCGCCGGGATAGTCTCGATCAGATCACGAAGCTGCTTTTCGCTGCGGTGCACGGCTTCTTCGGCCCGCTTGCGATCGGTGATGTCTTCGCAGACTACGAGCAGAACCGGCCGTTTCTTTAGAAGAAGAGCGTTGGCCGTTTCCCGCACCCAGATGACCGTGCCGTCTTTTCGGACCTTGCGTGCCTCCCACTTGAATGTGCGACCGAGATTTTGGAAACAATTCTCCACGTGCTTCCGGATCTGTTCTCGGTCGGCCTTGTAAAAAACATTTAGTACCGACTGCCCCACCAATTCGCTCCGTTTGTAACCCAACTGGTCCGCACCGAATGCATTTACGGAGAGAGCTGTGCCCGTACTGTCCACCATGAAGTACATGACAGGATTGCTCTCGAACGCGGCCTTCCATTGCTCTTCGCTCTCGCGCAGTGCTTCCTCAGCGCGTTTCCGTTCGTCGGTGTCAACATTGGTACCGTACCAGCGGAGGATCTTTCCCGATTCATCTCGTAACGGCACTCCTTGCGTCAGGAACCAGCGATACTTGCCGTCCACGCCGAGGATGCGCGCTTCGCTCTTAAATAATTCTCCGCTGCTCGTTGAGGCGCGCCATTTTGCCATGTGCGCGTCTCTGTCCTCAGGATGATAGGCCTTAAGCCAGGCGGAGCCAGCGGCTTCACTGGACTTGATGCCCGTATATTCCACCCAACGTTTGCTGCAGTAGTCCCTAGCCCCATCTGCTAGTGCCGACCACGACATGGCGGGAATGGTGTCAATGACAAGCCGAAGTTCTCGCTCTATCCGCCGGCGGTCGGTGATGTTATAAGAGACTCCCGTTACACCGGTGACCTCTCCCCTATCGTCGAGGAGTGGAATCAAGTGGATCTCAAAGAACTGATTGTTGAACTCGGTGACAAACGTCACTTCTTCACCCGAGAGTGCGCGGTGGCCGTTCGCATGAAGATCAGGCGAGTCGTGATATAGGTCGAAGATCGACTGGCCGACCAATTGCCCCGGTTTGACCCCAAAAGCGTCGAGGCCTTTGCCTTCTGAAAAATTGATGACGCCAAATCGATCAAGCGAAAAGAGAATGATCGGGGCGTTGCCGATGACATCGCGCAAACGCTCCTCCGTCTGTGTCAGTCGCTCTTCAGTGATCTTGCGCTCGGTGATCTCCGCCTGCAGCTCCTGATTCAGCGCGCTCAACTTGGCGGTCCGCTCCTTGACACGTTGTTCAAGTTCCTCGCAGCTTTCCCGCAACGCTTCGTCTCGTTGGTCTAAGGTGTCGCCGGGAAGCATGGTCGGAAACTCAACTTCGGCGTGTTTCATAGACACACTCCTTCCGCTCGCGTCCTTGCAGTAAGTCTAACGACCTTTACCGGTCAGGTCGAGTTTTGATTGTTCCCTCGAAGGAGGTGTACCGCATTACCTCTTAAGTGCAACGAAAGACTCCTGCGACTGCTCTGTATTCTCCGCAGAGCATCTTCGGAGATTGTATTACAAGGTTACGGAATCCTTGTTCTCTCCATTGAACTACGATGACCGCTGAAAGTTCCCTAACGTAGCCGTCATGAAGAACCTGATGTCCTAAATAGGAGGCGGTGCGCTACAAGATATTCAAGACTGCTAGCCGCGAGAGGGAAGAATATCCGCATGGATCGTCACCGAACGAGCAACGGGACAGCAGCGCAGATCTGTGCGCTTCGGGCAAAAATATTATGATGGAATTGATTTAGCCGTCAGCTCCGACGGTCTACTGGTCGAGCCCCCTAAAAGGGGCAAGGCCGATTCCCTCACGCGCGGCAAAAAAAAATCCCACGAGTGTGGACTGGGCGCGAGAGGATTCCCGCAAAAAAGTAGGTCATCAAAATATTAAATTACGATTCAGGTAAACTAAATCACGGTTGCAATCGCACGCAGCTTTGCTGCAAAGCACACCCATTCAGGCGCAACGCCAGCGATGGCTTTGTATAGGAGCAAACCCGATGAGTGAACTCTGGCGCCTGTCAGGAAGCGAAGTCGCTCGCCTCGTAAGGACGCGCAAAGTGTCGGCCCGTGAGGTGGCGGACGCGGCGCTCGAACGGCTCGACTCCGTCAACCCGCGGATCACCGCGATCGCTCGGTGGGCTCCCATTCCGTTGCGCCTGATCGTTGGCTTTGGTTTTATCCAGCATGGTTTCGCCAAGCTGTCCAAGGGCCCAGACACATTCGCTGCCATCCTGCACGCGCTAGCTGTGCCTGCGCCACATTTCGTGGTGTGGATCACCATACTGACGGAGCTGCTCGGCGGCTTAGCAATACTTCTGGGCGCCTTCGTGTCCCTAGTGAGTCTGCCGATGGCAGCGCTTTTGTTAGTGGCGATTTTTACTGTGCATCTGCCCTACGGGTTTAGTTCGATCAAGCTCATCTCCGTAACTGCTACTGGCGCGCAGTTTGGACCGCCGGGCTATGAATGTGACCTGCTCTACCTGGCCTGCCTGGCGGCCCTCGTCTTGGGTGGCTCGGGACCATGCGCTATAGATGGACTCCTCAGAAAAAACAAGCGTACGTTAAAGCAAGAAGCGGAACGATCAGGGCTAATGCCGTGAACGCGTTTGGCAGCTTACACTTCCACTGGCCGGAGTATCTGATGGAAGCTGGCGAGCTGGCCTTATACATGTTCGTTACGTGTGCATTGGCGACCTTGTTACAGCATCCTGCTTCGCCGGTCCGACACTTGATCGTCAACGGCTTCTTTCGCCGGGCACTTATGGGATTAGGCATGGGTGCAACCGTCGTCGCAATTATCACCTCACCATGGGGTAAGCAGTCTGGGGCTCATTTCAATCCCGGTGTAACGCTCACATTTTATCGATTAGGAAAAATGGACTTCTCAGATGCAGCGTTCTACGTAACCGCACAATTCCTCGGCGCAGTGAGCGGTGTCGCAATCGTTACACTCGTGTTGCGAGGTGCGCCGGGTCAGGCCGCGGTGCACTACGGGGTGACAATGCCAGGCGCGTATGGCAGCACTATCGCTTTTGTCGCGGAAATGACGATTTCTTTTATTCTTATGAGCGCGGTCTTGTTCGTATCCAATCGCGAAAACATCGCACGATACACACCGTACTTTGCCGGCGCACTTGTTGCAGCGTACTGGGCCTTTGAATCGCCGCTGTCCGGGATGAGTACGAACCCAGCACGAACATTTGGTTCAGCATTTTATGCCGGCTACTGGCACGCGCTTTGGATCTATTTCACTGCGCCCCCGTTAGGCATGCTGGCCGCGGCGGAGATTTTTCTGCGGGTTCGCGGAGGCGTTGGTCCCCGTTGCGCGAAGCTGCACCATTCCAACAACAAGCGCTGTATATTCCACTGCGGATATCGAACAGCGCGCCCGCAATTATTAGCGCAGAGCCCTTCGACCACGATGTACGGGTGATCGTTGAGAAAGCGTAGGAGATTACAGCGGCGAAACACGAGACCACACATGCCGAGATGAAGCACGATGAGCATGCACGCCACGGCCCGGGGATGCTGCGAGATTTTCGCCGACGTCTGATTGTCTCGATAATACTTTCAATCCCGATTGTTGTCTTCTCCCCCGTTGGGAGGTTCGTCGGTCTGTCGGGCGTGCCACCCTTCGGTATTTCGCCGGGCGTTTTCCGATTTCTATTTGCCACTCCTGTAGTGTGGTGGGGAGGATTGCCGTTCATTTCGGCCGCCTGGCGGGCGCTCAGGCGCGGCGAAGCCAACATGATGACACTAATCGCGCTCGGCATTCTGGTCTCTTACATCTACTCCGTGGCTTCAACATTCATCTTTAAAGGCGAAGTGTTTTATGACGCTGCCGCGATGCTCACGTCCTTCAACCTTGCCGGTCATTGGCTGGAGATGCGCAGCAGGTTCTCCACCGGAAAGGCGGTTGAAGCACTATTAAAGCTGGCACCGGCGACCGTGCGCGTAAAACGTGATGGCGCGGAATCCGAGATCCCGCTTGAACAAGTCGTCGTCGGTGACGAAATAGTTGTACGACCGGGAGATCGCGTTCCCGTTGATGGGGAAGTTATTTCAGGTTCTTCTTACGTAGATGAGTCGATGATCAGCGGTGAGGCGATACCGGTAGCCAAGACTCCCGGTGGACGCGTCATTGGTGGCACGGTGAATCAGACGGGTACATTCAACTTTACAGCAACAGCTATAGGCGTTGACACCGCGCTCGCGCGGATCGTACAAATGGTTCAAAATGCGCAGGCGAGCAAAGCTCCGGCGCAACGCATAGCAGACACGGCGGGAAAGTACCTTGTCTTCGTAGCGCTCGGCTCTGGTGCTCTAGCATTTCTTATTTGGTACTTCCTCGGTGGCCACGGATTCTTGTTTGCGCTCACCGCAGCGGTCTCAACCATCGTTATCGCCTGTCCCGATGCTCTTGCGCTCGCTACCCCCACGGCCATCACCGTTGGCGTAGGAATAGGTGCGCGCGAAGGAGTTCTTTTCAAGAACGCGACTACACTGGAACTAAGTGCAGGAGTGGATACGGTGATTTTTGACAAGACAGGTACGCTGACCGAGGGCAAACCAGCGTTGACCGACGTCATTGCGGCAAACGGTTTCAGTGAAACTGAGTTGCTACATTTCGCGGCTTCTGCTGACCAGCCTTCGCAACATCCGGTTGCTCAGGCAATCGTTGATGGTACTCAAGCCCGAGGCATTAAGCTGTCGCCGTCCGAGGATTTTGAGTCGATTCCCGGCCATGGTGTTGAGGCATGCGTTCAACAGAGCCGAGTGCTTATCGGAAATAATAAACTGATGATGCGCGAGAAGATCGCGTTGGATGGACTCAAAGAGCGCGTAAACGCCCTTGCCGGCTATGCCAAGACTGCAATGTATGTGGCTGTAGATGGACATGCAGCAGGTGTAGTGGCTGTTGCTGACACAATTCGCGAAAGCGCGCGACGGGCAGTGAGACTACTGCGAGACTCTGGGGTGCAAACGGCCATGCTGACCGGGGACAACAAGTTCACGGCCGATGCTGTGGCCAGACAACTGGGAATTGATACTGTAATCGCAGAGGTCTTGCCGGAAGACAAAGCCAATGAGGTAAAGAAACTTCAGGCCTTGGGCCGGAAGGTTGCGATGGTGGGAGATGGAGTTAACGATGCTCCAGCGCTTGCGCTAGCAGACGTTGGGATCGCGATCGGCGCGGGAACCGACGTGGCTGTAGAAACAGCCGATCTGGTCCTGGTCAAAAACGAGCCCTCTGATGTGGCGCATTCAATCCAACTGGCGCGCAAGGTGCGAGGTAAGATCAAACAGAATCTTTTCTGGGCGGCCATCTATAACGTGATAGCAATTCCGGTCGCTGCAGGAATTCTTTATCCTTGGTTTCGACTGCTGCTGCGCCCTGAGTGGTCTGCTCTAGCGATGAATGCGTCCACGCTTACCGTCACACTTAATGCGTTGCTGCTCAATCGTGCGCCTGGGCGCAAGAAGCCCTAGTCGACGTAGTCGTTAGGCGACATTCACTGCAGAATTCATTGCAATTTCGTCGCTACCGCCATGCGACCGGAACTCCGTTCCGCTAGTTAGGAATTTCTTTGCTTCGCTTCACTTCGGCTTGGTCAGGTAGAATGATCCCTCTTTACCTCCAAAGAGGGAGCAAGCATGGCCTCCGATGTGGCAACCCAAAATCCCCCAGCCACGCAATGGCTGATGCTTCACGCGCCGGCATCGTGAGGCGAGGTAGAAAATGGAAATCGTCAGCGCTGGTGCTGCGATGAAACCACTGACAGTTCAACAACCAACAATCGAAAGGAAATTACCTATATGGAAACGCTGCCGGTTGATAAAACGCAACAGAAGACGACGCAGGAACCAATTTTGGTCCCGCCGGGTGGAGGTGAAAAACTAAACATCGCAGGCAGTCCAATTTCTCACAAAGTGAAGAGCAAGGACACGAACGGTGTCTTTTCCGTTATGGAGTTTGTTACGCCGCCGGGAAAAGGTGTAGCTCTTCATGTTCACGAAGGTGAGGATGAACTTGTTTATCTGTTGGAAGGGGAAATTGAGGTCACGCTTGGAGACCAAAAGATGAAAGCGGTTCCAGGGGTGATGGCATTATTGCCAAGGGGAATTCCTCATGGATTTA
>Ga0070698_100008868_pt1 | contig 10814 bp, 10 predicted proteins | sample KBSK1502metaG_FD_65477 | JGI IMG/M metagenome (GOLD analysis project Ga0070698, IMG submission 65477) | Corn, switchgrass and miscanthus rhizosphere microbial communities from Kellogg Biological Station, Michigan, USA - KBS K1-50-2 metaG | ecosystem: Host-associated > Plants > Roots >...
AGCAGCTTCACGTGATCGACGAGCGCGAGATCGCGGCGCGCGACGGCGGCGATCGCGAACAGGCCGATACCGAGCACGAGAAAGTTCACGTGCAACGCGCCGCCGATCGCGAGCGCGCAGCCGCAGAGCATGTATCGCCCGCGCACGAACGCCGCCATCGCGACGAGCCAGCCGAGCGTGCCGAGCGATGACGGCTGGAAGTAACCCGAAAACATGTAGCTGCCGCCGATCGTGATGTTTCGCGTGAGCGCCACATGGCCGGCGACGATCGCGAACACGCGCCAGCCGGGGATGAGCGCGCTGACGAGCCAGTACACCGCCGCGTACGAGGCGATTGTCACCGCGATGTGTGCCGCGAGCATCGCGATCGCGCCATCACCATCGAGCACGTACAACCACTGCACGAGCCACCCGAACACGGGATGATACGGCGGCGTTTCGCTCACGAGCCAGTCGCAGTGGAACAGCTCGGGATACGCACGATGTATCGGATCGAGAAGATAGGTCGCTTGATTGAGCGTGGCGTACGGCGCGGTGAACGCGAGCGTAAGGAGTGCTGCGACGACGACGACGACGGCGCGCATCTCCTCGCGCAGAGCAACGCGTATGCCGCGCTCGCGGGCATGAATTCGCGGCGAGTTAAACGCTACGCGCGACGAATTTTCGAGGCGTTGCTGGCGGCCATGTCGCGCGCGTGATTCGCGCCACGGCTAGCGCTGCAAGAGGCCGAGCTGCTGCAAGAGCAAGAACGTGTTCATCGCCGACCAGCTCTCGCGCAGCTTGCCGCCTTCGACGCGATAGATCGTGATGCGCTCGACGTCGATCGACTTGCCGGTCGCCGGGCGCCCGAAGAACTGGCCTGTATTGATGCCGATCATGTGATCGCGCACGACGACGCGGTCGCCATCGGCGAAGATGTCGTCGATCACGAACTGCAAATTAGAAAACGCGCGATGCATGCGGCGAATGATGTCGCGCTGCATTTGCGGCCCGGGAGGGTCATCCGGCCCAGCGTCGTGATTGATATATTCGGGACCGATCAGCTCTTCGACGAGCGATACGTCTCCACCAAGGCCCTTGGTGACCCAGCGCCTGACCAGCTCGACATTCTCGGCCGCTGACATGCAGGCGTTCAGCATCGCCGCGGGGCTTGCGAAGCGCAAGGTGGTCGTCTCATGATGCGACTATGGGCAGCGAAGACGTCCGATCAGTTGTCACGCGATGGACCCTGGAGGGGATGGGCCAGGGCCGTGTCGAGCTCGCGGACGAGTTGATCGCTTCTGATTTCGTCTACCACGAGCGCGGCCGCGAGGATCGGCGCGCGGGACCTGCCGGGCAGCGCCAGGCGATCAAGGCTCTTCATGACGCGTTCGCCGACTTCCGGATCACGATCGAGGAAGTCGTCGTCTCTGGTGATCGCGCAGCCGTCCGCGACCGCATCATCGGCATCCAGCGCGGCTCGTTTGCCGGCATCCCGCCGCGCGGCAAACGCCTCGATCTGATGCGCATCGTGATCTACCGCGTCGAGGGCGGAAAGATTCGAGAAAGCTGGGCCGCGACGGACGTACTCGCGATGGTTCGCCAACTCGGAGGTCGCAACGCCTAGCCGGCATCGATGGGAATCGATTTGACAGTCATCGAATCGGTGAGTATCGTACCGACCATGTCCGAATCGATGCCTGACCTCGTACGCCTCTTCAAAGGGCTCGCCGATCCGACCCGGCTGCGCATGATCGCGGCGATGGTCGACCGTGCGCGCTGCGGCCAGGATCTCGCCGCTGAAGTCGGCGTGTCGCCGGCGACGGTATCGCACCACCTTCGGGTGCTGTCGGACGCGGGTCTCCTCAAGGAGACGCGGCAGGCGCCGTATACGTTCTACCAGCTGGATCTCGAACAGCTCCAGGGCGCCGTGAAAGCGGTCTCGTCGCCCAAGCGCGTGCGTGAGCTCGCGACATCGGCGACGGTGGACGACGAAACGCGGGACGTGCTGCGCGCGTTCTTCGACGGTCCGCGGCTCATCGCGTTGCCTGCGCAGCGCCGCAAGAAGGACCTCGTCCTCGAAGAGGTGCTGCGCCGGCTGCCGCGGCGGCGCGAATACCGCGAGCCAGAGCTCAACAAGTTCATCGAGGTGATCCATCCCGACTTCTGCACGATCCGCCGCGAGTGGATCATGGCCGGCTACATGGAACGCGAAGCCGGCGTCTACCGGCTCGCTCCTCGAGGCCGCGCCGTGCTCGGGCTCCCAGAGAAGTAGCTTGCAGTTCGAGAAGCTGTCGAACTTCCGCGACGTCGGCGGTGTCGAGACCGCCGACGGGCGCATCGTGAAGACGGGGATGTTGTTTCGCTCCGACGAGCTATCGCGCATCACCGAGCGCGATCTCGCGAAGCTTCACGAGCTCGGCATCAAGCTCGTCTGCGATCTGCGGTCGCCCGGAGAGATCAAGCGAAGGGGGCGCGCGCACGCGATCGAGGTCGTTCAGATTCCGCTCAGCGAGAACGAAGCCGGCAACCGCAAACAGCTGCTTGGCTTTCTGTTCGGCAAGACCGGCGCCGATGACTTTCGCGACTTTTCGCGGCGAACGTACAACCACATCGCGTTCGAACAGACCGCGCGCATCCGCGAGGTGTTCACGCTGCTCGCCGAAGAGGGCCACTTGCCTGCCGTGATCCACTGCCAGGCGGGCAAGGATCGCACCGGGTACATCGTCGCGCTGATCCTGCTCTCGCTCGGTGTGCCGTACGAGCGCGTGCTCGCCGACTACCTGCGCACCAACGATCAGTACGAACCACGCCTCGCGAAGCTCATCCGTGTGATGCGCATCGCGACGCTGGCGCGCGTCTCCGAGCAGCGCATCCGCCTCGTGCTGATGGCACATCCGGAGTTTCTCGACGAGGTGCACGACAGGATCATCAAAACGCACGGCTCGGTCGCCGCGTACTTGCGGGAAGCATGCGGCGTCGAGCCGGCGACGCTCGACACGCTGAAGCGCCGGCTATTGTGATGACGATCAACGTGCGCGCTATTCACATGTGCGACCGCGCGCAGTTGCAGCATTACAGTCCGCTAGCTTACAGACGAAGGACGTTCGAAAAACGCATGCGGGGCGGCTTGAGATAAACTTCGGCATGCTCAAACGAATCGCGCCCTCTCTTGTCTTCCTTGGTCTCGCCATTTCGACGTCTGCCTGTGTCGTCGTGAACGACGGCGCCGATGGCACGTTGACCGTCGACAACCGCTCCGACTACTACATCTATCAGCTATACGTGGCTCCCGTCGGAACCACCAGCTGGGGACCGAACCTGCTCGGTGGTGACTTCCTCGCGCCAGGCGAGGTGATTCACGTCGACGTCCAGTGCGACAACTACGATGCGCGGCTCGTCGATGACACGGGCGCCGAGTGCAGGGTCTATAACCTCGACCTCTGCCTCAACAACGCCGACTGGATCATCACGAACAGCACCTGCTCGGCGTTCAACGTGAAGTAGCTGGCGGCAGCGGCTTCGCATCGACGTGCAGCTCGATGCGAACGTCGCCGTTGGATTGCTTGACCCAGCGGGCCGACGCGAGCACGAGATCCTCGAGCGCGTGTCCCCAGATGCCATACGCACCGTCGGTGCGCTTGCGCTCGCGGCGCTCGCCGCGGTTCTCGATCGTCGCCTCTTGCAGCGACGTTCCCTCTTCCGCCGCGTAGACGTGCGCGTACTCGTCGCAAATCATGCGCACGAGCTCGCCGCGGGTGAAGCCCTGCGGCAATGCGGATGTCACGCCGATGTGCGCCGGATGCGTGAGCGGGAAATCGATGACGAGCGTCGCGTGCTGATAGGGAATGACGATCTCGTCTTGCAGCTCGACCATCGCGAGCGCGCGTTCGGGATCGCTGACGCGCATGTTCGGCGGAAAGCCGATGCGCGTGATCATGAGGGCGACAGGTGTATGCGTGATCTTGCGCCGGCTGAACCACCACGCGAACGCGATAGCGGCCAAGAGCAGGAGCACCGCAACATAGGGCAGCGGCCAGAGCACGGCTGCACCCTACCAAACTGCCTCCGGGAGCGGCCATAATCCGCGAGCACTTCATGTGATGCTCGTCGGCGATGAGGGCGGTCGTCATCCTCGCGCTGTTGACCGCGAGCGCCGTCGCGGCACCGGTGCGCGGCGTCGTGACCGCGCAAGCCACGGGGCGGCCCATCGTCGGGGCGACCGTGTTCACGGATCGCGGCGCGCTCGCGGTGACCGACGAGGATGGCTATTTCTCGCTCGAGCTCACGCCGGATGATCACTCGATCACGGTCGCGGCGAGCGGGTATGCGTCGCGCAGCGTGGCGGCTTCGGATGCACTGCTGCGCATCGCCCTCACCGAGAGCGCGAGCGACGAAGTCATCGAGGTCAGTGGCAAGGCTCCCGAGGAGACAAAGCCACTGTCGTATCAATTGCGCGCCGACGAGGTGAGCCTCGTGCCCGGCACGGGCAACGACATCTTGCGCGCGACGCAGGCGCTGCCCGGCGTGTCGCGGATTCCGTATTCGTTCGGCGGGCTCGTCTTACGCGGCACGTCGCCGCGCGACACCGAGGTGTACCTCGATGGCATCGAGGTCCCGATCGCGTTTCACTTCGGCGGCCTCACCTCGTTCTACCCGACGAGCATGCTCAGCGAGCTCGCGGTCACGTCGGGTGGGTTCGATGTCGAGTACGGCCGCGCTGAAGGTGGCGTCGTCACGCTGACGACGCGCGAACCACGCACCGATCGTTGGCGCGTCGGCGGCAAACTTGGCCTACTCGACTCCGGCGCCGTCGCGGAAGGTCCCGTCGCGGGCGGCGGCGTGCTCGTCGGCGTGCGCTATTCGTATTTCGATAGCGTCGTCGGGCCGTTCGTCTCCGACGATCTGCCGCTGCCGAGCTGGTGGGATGCCCAGCTTCGCGGCTCGTTCGGCGATCCGACGCACCTGGGGCGTGTCACGCCGCTGTTGTTTCTGTCGATCGATCGCGTCGCGAATCAGACGAGCGGTGCCGTCGGTGCGCCGGAGCAAGTCGCGATCACGACGATGTTCGTGCGCGTCGCGGCGCCGTACGTGCGGCAATGGGGACCGGTCTCGCTCAAGCTCGTGCCGTGGCTCGGCACGAACTGGCTAGCGTTCGAGAACACGAACGAAGGCAACCGCGAGACGTTCAAGCGGCCGATGTATCCCGGCGGCGCGCGCGCGACGCTGACGCGCGACTACGGATGGGGACACCTGCGCGGTGGCATCGATACGAACGGCGGGTATCTCTCGCACTCGCAGTACGGGTTCACCGGCGATGGCCAAGGCCCGATGCAGAGCAACGGCACCTCGACGGTGAGCTGGTTCGATATGGCGCTGTGGAGCGAGGCGCGGATCAAGCTCGATGGGGAACGGTTCGCGGTAAAGCCCGGCGTGCGGCTCGATTACTTCGGGCTCAGCAACGAGTGGGTCGTCGATCCGCGCATCAACATTCATCAGAAGCTGTCGTCGATGTTGACGCTGCGACAAGCCGTCGGGCGGTTTCATCAGCCGCCGATTCCCGGCGATGTCGATCCGATGGATGGCAACCCAGCGCTCGACAGCTCGTATTTCGATCAGGCCTCGCTCGGCATCGACGCCGATTTCGGCAACGCGATGGCTTCCGTGACGGGCTTTGTCGGCTACGGCAAGCGCCTCGGCGTGCGCGTCGCGAACCCGATGCGGCCCGACGACGATTACGAGCCCGACACGGGCGGCCTTGGGCCGACGTTCGAGATGCTGCTCGAGAAACAGCTCGGCTTCGCGTTCTATCGCGACAATCGCGGTCGCGGCCGCAGCGCCGGGATCGAGCTGATGGTCAAAGCGAACATCGGCCGCTGGTTCGGCATGGTCGCGTACACGCTGTCGAAGGCGGAGCGCAATGACGATCACGGCTGGCATCCGTTCGAGCTCGACCAGCGGCACAACCTCAACGTCATCGGTTCCGTCGCGGTCGAGCGGTGGCGGTTCGGCGCGCGCGTGCAAGTTGTCACCGGAAATCCGTACACACCGACGACGTGCAGCGCGCTTGGCGATCCGCTGTCATGTGCTTCGTCGCCCTGGGCGGGCCGGTTGCCGACGTTCTTCCAGCTCGGCGTTCGCGCCGACCGGCGATGGACTCGCTGCTATGGCGACCTCGTTCTGTTCATCGATATCCAGAACGCGACGAACTACGCGAACGTCGAGGGCCGCAACTTCGACGAGACGCTGATGCGCGACACGGATATGCCCGGCTTACCGATCATGCCGTTTGTCGGTCTCGAGCTGATTCCGCGCTGATCGGCGGCGGCCTAGCCATGCGGTGAGCGCGAACAGCGCGAACCAACCCGATGGCGATGTGCTGTGGCAACCGCAGCCATCCTTGTTCGCGGGATCCGTTCCCGACGGTGAATCGCCGCCGACGTTATCGCCGCCGACGTTGGCCGGCGGATCCTTGAAGCCAGGGCCGATCGGCCAACCGGGATTGCCGCCGGCGGCGAAGCGATACGCGCCGACGTCGAGCGTGCCTTCGCGCGGCGTCCCGTTGAAGTCGTCCATCACGCCGTACATCGCAACGCCGGCACCGACGAGCGCGCTACCGGATTTCGGGAACACGTCGTTTGGAGGCGCGCCGCTGTAGCTCGCCGCGACGAAATCATTCGCGAGGTCACCGGCGGCGATGCCACCGACGGTGCTCGTGCCAACGCCGACATTGCCGACCGCGACGAGCCCCGTCGTCGTGCCGCTGACAGAGATCGCGGTGCCGCCTTGCGCGTAGAGCGCGTTGTTCGCGACGACGACGGACCCCGTGATGCCGCTGATGCTGATCGCCGCGTTCGTCGCGTGCAGCACCGTGTTGTGCACGACGACGAGATTCGACGGCGAGCCCGCTTGATGCGGCTGCATCGCGATGCCATTGGCCGCCGAGCCGAGCACGATGTTGTTGCGAATGATCGCGTCGGCCGCTGACTGGATGCCGTGATCGCCGCAGTGCCACATCACGTTACGCTCGATGACGTTCTGCGCGCCGTTGCCGACGGTCGAGTACGTGAGGATGCAGGGATACCCGGTGTCGTGGACGACGTTGTCGCGAATGATGTTGTTGTAGCTGCCTTCTTTGAGCTCGATGCCATCGCCCTGCGTGACGGTGGCGCCGTTCGTGTTGTGCACCCAGTTGCCCTCGATCACGCTGTCGAACACTTGGCACGCGTTCGAGTTGCACCCGAGGTACATCCCTTCGCCGGTACCACCGGTGTCGTGGATGTGATTGTGCTTGATGTGCAGCGCTTCGTAGCGCGCGCCGGTATCGTTCGCGCGGACGGCGACATCCTCGCTGTTGTGGACCTCGCAGTCTTCGATCGTGAGAAACCGTGCCACGCCGATGCGCAGCGCCGCAGAGCCGCCGACAAATTCGATGCCGCGGATCGTGACGTACTCCGCTCGATCGATGTCCCACAGGTTTTGCGCGGCATCCGGGCGCGTGAAGATCGGATGCTCGCCGTCGGCGGCGCGAATCACGATCGGCGCGGCCTGCGTGCCGACGAGGCTGACGCTGAAGCGGTCCGTGTTTGAGTACGTGCCACCGTGAACGATCAGCTCGTCGCCCGGTTGCAGCGACGCGATCGTGGCTTCGGCGTCACCGCTCGGCGACAGCTCGACCGTGCCCGCGACTGCGGGCGAAGCAATTGCGAGCAGTAAGATCGATCGCCCCATCTCGGGCAGTGTACGTCAGTCGAGATCAAAACAGGCGACGCGCGCGCCGCCACCGTCGTGGATCACGACAGATGCCGCATCAGCACCAGCGAGCTTGTCGACCCACATCGTGTCGTAGGCCCCGCCTTCGGCATCGCTTGTAAGCTCGAGCCACATCTCGTTGTCGGCGCGCGCGTCGCTCACCGTGCGATCGAACTTGAAGTGACCACCGCCACTGGCCGCCGCACACACTTGGTCGTGCACGTGCGCCTTGTAGGCGGTGTTCGCTTGCAGACCCGCGATCACGATCGCGAGCTCCGTCACGCCCGTCAGCTTGCGCGTCATCACGGCGCTACCGCTGACAGCATTATCGGTTTGCAGCGCCGTCGCCGTGCCCGACGTTTCGAATGCGAGCTGCGCCGTCGTGCGCGTCAGGTTCGCGCACGCGATCTTCGGTTTCGTCGCATCCGGTAGCGTGCGGTGCAGCACCACCGACTGCGCGTCGGCGCGGATCACGTGTGTGGCGTTGACGGTCGCTGTCGAGGTGCCCGCTGTGTAGTTCGTGACCGGCAACCAGATCTCGTTTGCCTCGAGCGTGTCGGGGATCAAGGGGTCGAGCTTGTAGTGCCCGCCGCCCGTCGTGACCTCGCACGGCAGCGCGTGCACGTGCGTGCCGTAGCCGAGCGCCGTCGTCGTGAGCCCGCTCAGCGTGAGTGTGAAGCTCGTGCCGGCCTCGGTGCGCTGCGCGTTCAGCGTGCCGCGCACCGTCATGTCTTCGGCCGTCGCGGCGGCAAATGGTGCGAGCGTTCCGGCGAAGTCGAGCGTCGCATCATCGTCGGTCAGCAGATCCGCGCACGCCATCTTCGCGCCGCTCGCCGGATCGTGGACGACGATCGACAGCGCCTCGCCGCGCGTGAGGTGTGCGAACGATGCGTCGGCGATCAACGTGCCCGTTGCCGAGCTCGTCCCGTGCAGCCACAGCTCGTTCGCCTCGTCAGCAGTTAACACTGCCGGATCGATCTTGTAGTGACCACCGCCCTGAAAGCGGCACGACGCAGCGTGGACATGCGCCGTGTACATGACGTTGATGTCGAGCCCGCTGATCGCGACGCTCACGTACGTCTGGTTATCGAGACGCCTGCCCATCAACGCGCGACCCGCGATGCCGGCGTACGTACCGAGCGGATGAAACGATCCGCCGGCGACCGAGCTGAGCTGCGGTGTTGTCGGCTGCGGAGTCGGCGGATCCTGCTGGTTGTCATCGCCGGGCGGGTCGGCAACACCGACGGTACATCCCGCCGCGAGCAACAACGTCATGACGAGCTTCATAGAGAAGCAATGTACGACACAAGGCGCGTATTTCCGATGACGCCGCGATGACGCCGCTAACGGGATGTGATTTCGGCGTTTGGTGCGAGCGCAAACCGCGTCGCGCCGCCCGTCGGTGCGCGTTGGACGAGGCGTGGTCCCGCGAGCCCCGCCTCAACGAGGTCGCGGCGACAGCGCGCGATCAGCACGTTGATGTCCTCGCGCGAAGCGCCCGCTTTGCGCGGCCACACGATCGAGGTGACGACCTCGTCGGGAATGTAGTCGCCGGCGCGATACCCCTCGGGTGGTTTGAGGAGCGCGACGATGAGGTCGAGGCGTCGATCATGCAAGAACACGGCGTGCTCGCCGCCTTTGAGCGTGAACACGACCCGGCCGCCGCGTGGCAGCACCTCGATCGAGACGCGCGTCGGCAACTCGGTGCGCTCGGTGACCTGCGTCGGCGGCACGTCGAGCGCGGTCTGCGAGATCATGAACCGCTCGTTGCGATACTCGAGGTGATCGCCGGGCATCAGCGGCTCGAGTGTCTTTGTCGGAATCGGATCGCCGTTGCGCAGCGCCTTGCCTTTCGCGACGTCGACGAACAACTCGCCTTGCGCGATGTGCAACGTCAGCGCGTGTGCCGGCCATTTCTTGATGATCAAATCGTCGCTGCTGTCGCCACCGACGACGAATGGGCTGTGCGTGACGCCAAAGCTTCCGCCTTGATCGCGCGTGAGCCGAAACATCGGCTCGGGATCGTTGCCACTCGTCGATAGCTCAACGCTGAGCTCGAGGCCGGGCAGCTCGATCTTGTCTCCGTGGTGTAGCTCCTGCGGGCGATCGTAGTCTTTGCCGTTGACCTTCACCGCCTGCCGGCCGAGCGGCAGGATCTCTGCGCTCGTCTGTGTCACGCGAACGAGCGCGTGCCGGCGGCTCAGGTGCGGATCGTCGCCGACGACATCGCAGTCGCGATCGCGCCCGATCCACACGCCATGGCTACCGACGCGACGCGACGGCCCGCCGGTAACCGACAGGATGCAACGTGCACGACGCGACGCAGACCACTCCACGTCGCGATCTTAGTCATGCAACGAGCCATGTGAAAGCAAGGCACAGCGCGAGCACAAAAGCGATATAGATCAAGCGGCTGGGCCGGGCATCTGCGCGTTTTGTTGGCAATAGGACGGGTTTGGACCCGCGTGCCCACCTCGTGGGGGGCAAATGCAGCAGGCGATCGGTGGCGGTAACCAGCTGATCGGCATTTATCAAATCAATTTCACACTGTGATTGTTCCCGGCGCATAAGACCGAGTGTCCCTCAGTCTCGTCGAGACACCGATAACGCACCGGTATCACCGCGGCGATATCGGCGCGTTATCGGCGCTCGGTGCATGCGGGGCGACACTGTCAACATGCGGGTGTACCGGCTCGTGGTTGATACGTTACCGACGCGCGAACTCGCGTTTTACGTGCTGTCGCAACACACGTGGTTCGTCGTGCTCACAGTCGGAGCACTCGAGATAGCGATAGATCGAGACGGCTATCGAGTGTCTCCATTGCACTCGCCAACTCCTGCGGCGTGATTCCGAGCGCCTCTTGCACATCCGCCCTCGTATGCTCGACCAACTGCTCGCGAGCGCTTGCCAGTGTCCGTGCCACCGTCGCGCGGTGGACCGAGTAGCTCGCGGCGATTTGATCGAGCGTGAGCCGATCGACGTAGGCGTGGCGCAAGAACACGCGCTGCCGCGAGTTGAGTCGGCCGACTGCGTTTGCGAATGCACGCTTGATCGCGGCGCGGACCTCGTCGCTGAGCCGCGC
>Ga0070698_100008869_pt1 | contig 10814 bp, 7 predicted proteins | sample KBSK1502metaG_FD_65477 | JGI IMG/M metagenome (GOLD analysis project Ga0070698, IMG submission 65477) | Corn, switchgrass and miscanthus rhizosphere microbial communities from Kellogg Biological Station, Michigan, USA - KBS K1-50-2 metaG | ecosystem: Host-associated > Plants > Roots >...
TGCATTGGGCGGCAATTATGAGGTTATTCATCATACGGTTTTTTTACAGCAACTGATAGATGAAGGAAAAATCAAGCTAAAAGATGGTGGTGCATTTAAAGGAAAAAAGATCACCTATCATGACAGCTGTTATCTCGGCAGGGCAAATAATATCTATGAGGCTCCACGAAAAGTTTTGGAAGCTTTTGATGCAGAACTTGTGGAAATGAAACGTTGCAAAACAAAAGGCCTTTGCTGCGGCGCTGGCGGAGCACAAATGTGGAAAGAAGAAGAAAAAGGAACAACAAGGGTTAACATTGAACGCAGCAATGAAGCAATAGGGACCGGTGCAAATATTATTGCGGCTGCATGTCCCTTCTGCAATACTATGTTAACAGATGGAGTAAAAGCGACAGAGAAAGAAGATACTGTAAAAGTGCTTGATATCGCAGAATTAGTTGCAGCGAGTTTAGCTTAATTTTGCTTCATGAATCTTGAATATAAAAATCTCCTCAACCAAAGTTTTTCTCCGGACAGTCGTGTGTGGGTCTATCAAAGCAGCCGGTTATTTACATTAAATGAAGCTTTGACTATCGAAGAACTCGTAAATGATTTTACTGCTGAATGGTTATCACATGGCACACCTGTAAAGGGAGCCGGCTATTTATTTTTTGGACAGTTTATCATTTTAATGGCTGATGAAAAAGCAACCGGTGTCAGCGGATGCAGTACAGATAGTTCGGTAAGATTAATTAAAGATATTGAGCAACGATTTAGTGTAAATATGTTTGACAGAACAACACTGGCCTTTGTTGTAAAAGATAAAGTACAGTTGTTGCCGCTTTCTCAATTGCAATATGCGTTTGATAATCGGTTTATTGACTCGCATACTTTATACTTCAATAATCTTGTACAGACCAAGGCCGAATTGGAAAACAATTGGCTGGTTCCAATAAAAGATAGCTGGCTATCAAAAAAGATCACTGTAAATGTCTAAATTAGAAACACAAAAGCGGCAGTAGCTCAGTTGGTAGAGCATTAGCTTCCCAAGCTAAGGGCCGAGGGTTCGAATCCCTTTTGCCGCTCCCTGGTAGTCCGCCACTGGCGGATCCCAAGCTGTAGGTAGCGGGTTCGAGTCCCGTCTTCCACTCTTTAAAATAACATAAGCTATTTTTTTTATCGTCCACTTTTCAGGTAAAGGTTTTTCTCTTTGTTTCAGGTTCTCAAATGATGTATCATAATCAGCTCGCATAGTTCCCATCAGCCTGTCCCATATTGTAAAATACAATCTATAATTGCCTTTAAAATACTGGTGATGCAGATTATGACTGACAGAAGTATTCATCCATTTTCCGAACCAATGTTTATTAAAACCTTTGGGATAAATTTCAAAACCTAAATGCCCATATACATTATATACAAGACTGACAACAAAAAACACAGTGCATGAAAGCGGTAACAAAAAATCTATCTGCGAGATCAGGTGTATAAATTGTGGCGAATTAAAAAAGTAGATGCCGATGAGCAACGGCAAAAAGAAGCTGCTGCTGCAAGATTCTGGCCCGTCTTTGAATTGTTTTCCAGGTGTGCCTTGGGTAGACTGAAATTTGACATTAATTTTTACGTTTGCAAATAACATATGAGTCTCTGTGCCGAGAAACTTCTTTATACTTATCTGGAACATATCCTTCATGGTATCACGGTCAAATAAAGACTTCTTTTATCATCACCAATCCAGACAAATTTTGTCTATTCAGGAAAATTCATTCGTTGCATTAAGTTCTTATACCGGGGTTCATTTTGAAGTGCATCCAACCATGGCCATGCTTTAAGTTCTTTCATCCATACATCACGTTGTTCATAGCCACGTTCCAGTTGTTTCAATGCTAGTTCCTTATTTCCCAATGCCAGATAAATGCAGGCAATATTGAATCCGGAAATGGTTTGCTGATCCGGGTTGTTCAGCAGTTCATTCAGAATGTTCGTTGCGTCCTGTTGCCTTTTTGCACGGGCATACGCAAGAGCTAGCATCGCTTTATAATGAACAGATGCCGCTTCTTCAGCTGATTTTTTTAAAGGAGCTATTGCCTCTGTATATCGTCCCTGCGCAATATAAAGTTCTCCGATATTGTGAAGTATCAATGGGTGATTGGGATGTAGTTTCAATGCCTGTTGCAATACTTCTTCTGAATTTTTATACTGTTTAGCAAAAAGATAAACCTGCGCTGTGTAGGCAACTATAACAGGCGAAAGTGGATCCAGGTCTTTCGCCTTTACAAGCAGAACCAATGCTTCATCAAAGCGTCTGATAAACCCCAGAGCCCGCCCATACCATTGATAAGCGATAGCGAAACCCGGATTCAACTCAATAGCTTTTTTGAATTCTTTTTCAGCTTCTGTCCAGTCCCATTCGTAAGATAATTTCCAGATTCCATTTGATGTATGTGCTTCCGCAAGATTTTCATTTAACTCAAGAGCTGTGTTGATTGATTCTTTGGCTAACAACCGGGCTTCTTTTTGCGGTATACCACCTTGTTCACCTATTAAAATGTAACAGTCAGCCAACGCAGCATAAGCAAGAGCATAACTGCTGTCTTGATCCAGCGCCTTTTTATAACTTTCAATTGCTTGTTTATAACTCTGCATCGTTCTTTGATACCAATAGTGACGACCAATCAAATAAAATTCATAAGCCCGGGTATTCACCAGGGGAGTTGAATCAAGTCTTCCCTTGTCCTGCGGTGTTAATGTAATTTTTATTTCCCCGGCAATTTTTTTTGCCACTTCACTGTACAAGGCAAGAATATTTTGTAATTCACGATCGAAATCCTGAGACCAGATATGTTTATCCGTTTTCCCATCAATAAGCTGCACACTGATGCGTACCTGGTCTCCTTCTCTTATCACAGAACCTTCCAACAATGCTTTTACGCCGAGTTCCTTAGCAATTTGAGGCAACGGTATTTTTTTGTTTTTGTATTGAATAGTTGATGTACGGGAGATGACTTTTAAAGCGCTGATCTTTGAAAGTTCAGAAATAAGCGTTTCATGCATACCGGAAACAAAATACTCTTGTGTAGAGTCGCCTGAAAGGTTTTCTAACGGCAGGACGGCAATTGAATTAATGCTTGAATTTTTTTTAGGTAGAAGAAGCAACAAAGCAACTATCAGCATAATTATAATACTTGCCGTTAAGAAAGAGATCAGTCTTACTGATCTCTTTTTGAATATGGAAGACAATGAATAAGGTTCAACGGTCTTACCGTGGATGTCTGCCGGCAACGGAATCACCAATCCTTCGTTTGCCCCAGCATATACTTCAACGGGTTGCTTTACATTTTTAAGATGAAATTTCCCAATCGGTTTCGTTTTAATATCCCGCTGGTTCTTTATTTCATCGTATACCTTGGCGGAAAAAAGAACAGCTCCCGGAACAGAAAGCGTTTCGATACGTGAAGCAATATTTACACAATCACCATAGATACCTTCACTATCATATACAATATCACCGGAATGTATACCAATCCTTAATTTGACCGCGGGTTCTTTCTGCAATTCACTTTGAATAGCAATACCACACCGCACTGCATCCGCTGCGCTATCAAAAATGCTAAGTGTTCCATCGCCGAAGTATTGAAGGATAGTTCCATGATGAGCAGGTATCAATGAATTAAGGGTCTGCCTTTGACGGTGTCTTAAAAGTGTTGCATGGGCCTCATCTTCCTGCATCATGGCAGTATAGCCAGTCATGTCAGCAAACATAACTGCTCCCAGCTTTCTTTGCTCACGGGAAGTAGTGTTTTTATTTGTATCGTTCTGCATGGCCCGCTTAAGATGTTATCATGAAGGTAAATTGTTCAAAAACGATTAATAGGAAAATTTGCAACAATAAAAATCATGACAGGCAGCCGGCAATTTCAGCCAATTATTTTTCTACCAGGCAGAGTTTGGTTTCTCTAAAATCAAGACGAAACTAACCTGTCATGAGATAACTTTTTTTTCGTAGGGTATTGCGAAGCCCCGGCGATCCTTGAAAACTGCAGTACCCATCGATGAACGTTTCCCATCTTCGTATTGTTTCCCGGCGTGCCTCTGGCTAGAGAGAAATTTGACATTAATTTTTACGCTTGCAGATAATATATGAATCTCCGTGCTGCGGGACTTCGTTGTACTTATCTGGTGCATATCCTTCATAGTAATAAAGAATCTCAAAATCTGCGAAAGATTCACGAAGCCTGTTTTTCTCAATATAGTATCTGATTTTGCAGCAGTCTTCTTTTTTTCTAAAGGTATTAGGCTCAATCATTTTTTCCGTTGAAACATAATCAATAAATTCCGGGTCAAGATAATTTCGTAATGACATAATAATAATACCAGTTCTTTTGACTGCCTGCTTAAGTACCATAAGCAACTTTTCAAAATCACTTCGCTTCATGCAGCAACCAACAAGCAAGCAATTAATTACATCATAAAAGTTTTGCCGATAACGATGAGTTATTACATCATCATATTTTATTGAAATATTTTTAAGCTTATTGTCGATTATAAATGCTTTTAAGCGATTTAAATATATTTTATTACTATCAATAGCCACAATCTGGAATCCTTTATTTGCAAAAAACACACTATCTGCTCCCTCTCCACACCCGACGTCAAGCAGACGCTTTCTGCCTTTCAGATACCGCAACGCCTTTGCTGCCAGCAGATCATGTTTAAAAGGATATTCAAAACCATATCTATTTCGGAGCGAGGTAGCTGAGATTCTCATAATATTATCAAATTCTGGGGTCACACTTTCGATAGTATGCCCGCAATACTTAAATATACGACAGCTCACCACGACACTTTACTCGGTCATGATATTTTTTTACTTACTAAAAAATAAATATTCATTTTGCCTTTTATTTCTAGCAGCATGCTACATCAATTTCACGCCGGCCAGAAGTTCCAGGTCTATTCAGAAGCGAAACTGGTACGTAAGAAATAAATCAATTCGTTCTGGTCCATGTTTCTTCCAAACAATGATATTGCTACTGATTTTCAGTTGCAGGTTTTGTTCTCATCTTCAGGTTTTCAAATGAATCATCGTAGTCAGGCCGCAAGGTTCTCATCAGCCTGTCCCATATTGTAAAGTACAATCCGTAATTGCCTTTGAAATACTGATGATGCAGATTATGGCTGACAGAAGTATTCATCCATTTTCCAAACCAATGCTTATTAAAACCCTTCGGATACATCTCAAATCCTAAATGTCCATATACATTATATACAAGACTGAATACAAAAAACCACATTAGGTGGATGCTATGGACAGGAATAGTAAACAAGAATATGACAAAAATCATTGACTCCACAATGGCTTCCAGCGGATGAAAAGCATAAGCAGCCCACGGCGATGGATTCGTAGATCTATGATGAACTAGGTGAACCAACTTAAATAACCAAGGATTGTGCATTAAGCGATGCGCCCAGTAAAAATAAGTGTCGTGCATTAATAGCATCAAGGGAAAAGCAAGCATAAAATAAATTGTGCCATGTTCATCAATATGCGTATAAAAAGTAGTGTGAGGTCTTATTGCATCACTATAAAGCATTAACAAGGGTGGCACAGAAAAGATAATTACAGAAAGCGTAGAAAAACCCAATTCACGGGCATAGTCTTTCAGCTTTGGAAATTTTGCCTGTATCTTTTTATAAGAAAATCTTTTTCTGAAAAAAACATAATACACAAGGAAGAAGGGTAAGGAGATAAAAAAGTACTTAACAGCATTGTCGAGCAGTAAAAAAACAAATTTATCCCACGTCATAATTTCTGAATTTTAATAATCAAAACTATGAACCATGAGTAGCATAAAAACTAACCCAAGTTACTTTCATTTTCCCGCTAATCTGCGCCGCAGACGACTAAGACTGGGAGCTTCTATGCCAAGATAACCTGCAATATATTTTATAGGTATTCTTTGCAGAGCCCCCGGAATAGTATTTTCAAGAGCAAGGTACCTTTCCTCAACACTCAGCGTCTTCCTGTTTTGTTCATTAAGTAAAACAACTCGCAGTTCTTCTGCAAGTATCTGGCTGAACAAGGTTTCAAATTTTGAATTTGCCTTAAAAATTACAGACAGGTATTCTTTATTTAAAACAAGTGCTTCGCAATCTTCAATAGCAATAAAATTTTTATGCGAAGGAGTATTATTGGCAAGCCCTTCGGTATAAGTAAAAAAACATCCTTCATGTTTAAATTCAGAAGCCTTTTCGTTTCCGGTTTCGTCCACAAAAGTTGTTACAATAAATCCTTTATTCAGGAAACCGATGAACCGGCAGTGTTCCCCAGCTCTTAGAATATAGTCACCTTTTCCAAATTTTTTAAAATCGCTGTATTTGAGACTTTCCTCAATCTCCTCACGGCTGATTTCAATCCGTTGTTTTATATAATTGATAACTTGCGAGTACATTTGAAAACCAGAGTTAACAAATGTAGAATAAAATACAGGACAAGACGGTTGGGCTATGTGGCCTCCACAAAATACATATCTATCTCTCCTTTATTCTTCGCTTCAATTTTTCCACGATGTACACAACTGAATTGTTCCTTAACTAACTCGTATGTATGACGCGAGATATTTATTTTTCCCGGAACTCCTGATTGCTCCATTCTTGCTGCAAGGTTCACGGTATCGCCCCAAATATCGTATTGGAATTTTTTTATCCCCACAACACCTGCAACAACGGGCCCGGTATGAATACCGATGCGTAATTCAAAATGAGGCTTGTTTGATGTGACTCTTTCCTGTTTTAGTTTTTCAACTTCCTGTTGCATAGCAATGGCAGCTTCAACTACATTTTGTGCTGTTGCTGAATTTTTTTCCGGAAGTCCTCCGGCTGCTATATATGCATCACCGATTGTTTTGATTTTTTCCAATCCGTATTTTTGAATGATGCCATCAAAAGCACTGAAATAGGTATTGATTTCTTTTACTAATTCCTGTGCAGTCATTTTCTCTGCTACATTGGTAAATCCTTTAATGTCGCTGAACAATACCGTTACTTCATCAAAAGATTTTGCTGTCGTATATCCTTTCTCCTTTAATTCTTCGGCTACTTCGGAGGGAAGTATATTTAAAAGTAATTCATCTGATTTTTCTTTTTGTCTTTCTACTTCAGCTTTTTCCTCTACAACTTCCGCTGTTCTTTCTTTTACTGTTTGCTCCAGTATTCTTTTTTGATTGCGCAGTGTTGCTGTACGCCAGCGGTAAATACCATACAAAAGAAAAAGCAAACTAATACCCATTAGTGTTCTGAGCCACCAGGTTCTCCACCATGGTGGAAGCACTTTAAAGGTGTAAGTGATTGGCTCATTCCAAACGCCATCAGGGCTGCGGGCTTTGAGTTTGAAAGTATATACACCTTCGTGGATATTGCCGAAAGTGGCGCTGGTTTTATCGGTAACCGGGCTCCAGTCCTTCTCGTATCCTTCTAACATGTATTGATACCGAACCAAAAAATACCTAGCGGGCTCTATTGCTACAAAATCAAAAGTTACGCTGTTGTGATTATAAGGAAGCACCAGATTTTCGGGCAAAGGATAAAAGCGGCTGATGCTGTCAAATTTTATATCAGCGAATTTGTATCGCAATGAATCCCTTTCTGAATTGGATAAAATTCTGCCGAAAGTGAGGACTTCATCGTTGAGAACAACTAAAGAATCAAATTCAGGATTTATTTTTCGCTTTTTTATCAAATGATTCCAGCTTATATTTTCCTCATGAATTTTTACAGCTTGAATGAATACTGCTGGTGGTTCTGTATTTTTAAGTATAGCGTTGTAATCAAATCTTACCACTTTATCTCCGCATCCTCCCCATATTATTCCTTTGCTATCCATGAACATAGCGTTGATGTCCAGATCTTTTACCGGGTAGCCGGTTTTTTTGTTGTAAAGTTCAAACACAGGTTGATAATTTTTCAATTCTTCGTTGACAAGAGAATTAACGGCTGGGATAATTTCACCGTTTGACGTGGGGTTAAGAGTAGGGCTTTTAAATCCTTTGAGGACACTGAACCCCAAATTAGTTCCAATAAATATGTTCTCTTGAAGGTCAATCACAATATCATACACTACATCATCTGCCAGCCCTTGTGTCGTAGTAAAGTTGATAAATGATTTACCGTCATAACGGCTTACACCTCCGCCACCTGTACCGAACCAGAGATTTCCTGTTTTATCTTCGGTAATATTCCATACATCATTATTTGCCAGCCCTTGTGCTGTAGTAAAATTTGTAAAAGATTTACCGTCATAGCGGCTCACTCCTCCTCCACCTGTACCGAACCAAAGATTCCTTGTTTTATCTTCCAGCGTAGTCCATATCTTATTGTTTGCAAGACCTTGTGCCGTAGTAAAGTTGGTAAATGATTTTCCATCATAGCGGCTCACCCCACCGCCATCCGTACCAAACCACAGATTTCCCTTTTTATCTTCCGTAATACTGAGTACAGTATTATTTGCGAGCCCTTGTTCTGTAGTAAAGTTGGCAAATGACTTTCCATCATAGCGACTCACCCCACCACCAGTTGTGCCCATCCAGAGATTTCCTGTTTTATTCTCCGTAATATTCCAAACATATTTACTCGCCAACCCCTGTGCCGTAGTAAAGTTGGTAAATGATTTTCCATCATAGCGACTCACTCCTCCGCCGGATGTGGCAAACCAAAGGTTTCCTGTTTTATCTTCGATGATGCTCCAAACACTATTATTTGCCAGCCCCTGCGCTGTAGTAAAATTTGTAAAAGATTTTCCGTCATAGCGGCTCACTCCTCCGCCACCAAATATACCGAACCAGAGATTTCCTGTTTTATCTTCGATGATGCTTCTAACACCATTATTTGCCAGCAGCCCCTGCGCTGTAGCAAAATTTGTAAAAGATTTCCCGTCATAGCGGCTCACTCCACCGCTATCTGTAGCAAACCAGAGATTTCCTGTTTTATCTTCAATGATGCTCCAAACACTATTATTTATTAATCCCTGTGCTGAAGTAAAGTTGGTAAAAGATTTCCCGTCATAGCGGCTCACTCCTCCGCCAAATGTGCCGAACCAGATATTCCCTGCTCTATCTTCTATGATGCTGTAAACACTATTATTTGCCAGCCCCTGTGCCGTAGTAAAGTTGGTGATTGATTTACCGTCATAACACATCACTCCCTCGCCATCTGTGCCGAACCAGAGATTTCCTTTTTTATCTTCCGTGATACTTCTAACAGAATTATTTGTCAATCCCTGAGCCTTAGTAAAGTTGAAAAATGATTTACCGTCGTAGCGATTGACTCCTCCACCTGTACCGAACCAAAGATTCCCTGTTTTATCTTGAGTGATAGTCCATACTCTATTATTTGCAAGCCCCTGCGCCGCAGTAAAGTTGGAAAATGATTTCCCGTCATAGCGGCTCACTCCACCGCCATCTGTGGCAAACCAGAGATTTCCTGTTTGATCTTCTATGATGCCGTAAACGGCACCATTTGCCAGCCCCTGAGCAGTAGTAAAATTGGTGAACGATTTTCCATCATAACGGCTCACCCCGCCACCATCTGTGCCGAACCAAAGATTTCCCGTTTTATCTCTGAACCCACAATCAATGCTGCTCAAAGCCAGGCCCTGTTCGGTATTATAATTTGTAAAATTGGGTGCACCTAACCCATCTGAATTTGGGTTTGGCTTCACCTCTGGTTTGCCGGCTACAATGGTTTTAGGGGCATTGGTTTTACCAATAAAAGTGATAACAGGCGGGGCGGTACTGTCTTTGCTGATTACTCCAATTACTTCCTTTGGATTATCAGCTGTTGTTTTTATGTCTTGCTTTTGGACGCAGGCAAATGCTAATAGGATTATGAAAAATGGAAACACTTTTATTCTCATACATTTTTCGTTGATGGATGAGGTAAGTTAACAATAAACTCCGCACCTTCACCTTTCTTAGTTTCCACTTTCAATTCTAACTGAAACTGATGGTTCAACCTTCGGGTCGTTGTTTCATCTTTTCAGTTGCAGCATAAAATTTTCATTGATAAATAAGTTCAGCGATACTCTTGATTATAGGCCTTCTCCTGTATTTATTTTTCCCTTACTCCACAAAATACATATCTATCTCTCCTTTATTCTTGGCCTCGATTTTTCCACGATGTACACAATTGAATTGTTCCTTAACTAACTCGTAAGTATGTTGCGAAATATTGATCTTTCCCGGAACACCTGATTGTTCCATCCTTGCTGCAAGATTCACGGTATCTCCCCAAATATCATATTGGAATTTTTTTATCCCTACCACACCTGCAACAACAGGGCCGGTATGAATACCGATGCGTAATTCAAAATAAGGTTTGTTTGATGATACTCTTTCCTGTTTCAGTTTTTCAATTTCTTTTTGCATGGTAATGGCAGCTTCAACTACATTTTGTACTGTTGCTGAATTTTTTTCCGGAAGTCCACCGGCGGCTACATATGCATCGCCAATTGTTTTAATTTTTTCCAATCCGTATATTTGAATGATGCCATCAAAAACACTGAAATAGGTATTAATCTCTTTTACCAGTTCCTGTGCCGTCATTTTTTCTGCTACATTGGTAAATCCTTTAATGTCGCTGAACAATACCGTTACTTCATCAAATGATTTTGCTGTAGTGTATCCTTTTTCTTTTAATTCATCAGCTACTTCAGAGGGGAGTATGTTTAAAAGTAATTCATCTGATTTTTCTTTTTGCTTTACTACTTCGGCTGTTCTTTCTTTTACCGTTTGTTCCAGTATTCTTTTTTGTTTGCGCAGTGTAGCGGTTCGCCAGCGATA
>Ga0070698_100008870_pt1 | contig 10813 bp, 15 predicted proteins | sample KBSK1502metaG_FD_65477 | JGI IMG/M metagenome (GOLD analysis project Ga0070698, IMG submission 65477) | Corn, switchgrass and miscanthus rhizosphere microbial communities from Kellogg Biological Station, Michigan, USA - KBS K1-50-2 metaG | ecosystem: Host-associated > Plants > Roots >...
GGTCACGCACTTTGCAACTCCTGGCCACCAGGGGGGCATTGCCTTCAACAGCGACAGCCCGCACCTGCCGACATCAGTACTGGAGACCGCGTTCGACATACTCGAGGTCTGCGACCTAACAGCGCCTCAAGCGCACTCGCTGTTCCCGTCCCATCACTGGTGAACAGTTCTGGATGGGAGGCTCTCGCACGGACAAAGACTGTGCGCGCCCGTGCGCTAGGGCTTTCGGTACATCTGACCGATCCGTTTTGCGACGTCGATGTAGCGGCGGATCTCCGTCAGTTTGCGGATCAACTGCAGCGCATTACCAGGGGCGGCACCAAGAACGGCCAAATGGCTCCGAGTGGACAAGTGCGGGGCGCGAATAAGGGGTCTCTCTCTATGAAGAAGATAGTTCCAATCTTCCGGGGCTATACCCAGCGTGTTAAGACTCATTGGCCCCGTGGCATTGTCACGCTAGGACTCGCTGCCCTAGCGGCGGGATTGACAGTTATCTTCAGGTGCGTCGAGCGGCAGCAGGACTTGGAGGCGCGCATGCCGGAATTCATCGGACTCCTGCTGCTTGCCGGCATCCTCTACGTGATAGGCGTATTTTGGGTCGAGAGGTTTCAACTCGGAGCAACCGCTCTTCTCATCATCCTGGCTGGCGGGGGTCTGTTTCGCGTCGTGCTGCTGCCGGCCCGGTCGACACCTTCTGACGATGTGTATCGCTACCAATGGGATGGTCGGGCGCAACGAGCACATTTAAATCCATACGTCGTATGGCCCAATTCGCCAGGACTGGATTGGCTGCAGAATCCTGAGCACCCTGAACCGCCCGGTGAGGAGACTCCGACGATTTACCCGCCTCTGAGCGAATTGGTCTACCGCCTGATCGAAACGGTGCCCGGATACAAGCGGGTTTCGACGATCCTCGATCTGGCGAGCGCCGTTGTGCTGATGCTCCTTCTAGCAGCGATGAAACAGCCTCTGCATCGCGTGCTTGCCTACGCGTGGAATCCCACTGTGCTCATTTCGTTTGCGATGTCCGGTCATTTTGATTCGCTCGCCATCGTCACATTTTTGGCGGCACTCTTTTTCCTTGTGACGAATCGCCCGGCGCTTTCAATGGGTGCGCTCGCGCTGTCGTTTCTGTCCAAGTTCTTCCCGGTCTTGCTCTTGCTTACCTTCCTGAAGCGCGTGCGGCTCGCTCATGTAGGTCTCTTCGTGTCGCTGATTTTCGCATTTTATGCTCCGTTCTTGAGGGTCGGGCTGCACCTATTCGACGGCGCGAGAAACTTTGCTCAAGATTGGGTGAACAACGGCAGCCTCTTCCACCTGCTGCGCTTTGTCGCGGGGTCGCGCGCCGGTGGCGAACTGATCGCGGCCCTGATGCTGTTAGCTGTGATTGGCTACTTAGCGAAAAAACGGGCGGCGCCGCTGTGGTCGAGTCTCGTTCTCTCGGGAGGAGCTCTTCTGCTGTCGCCGACTGCCTATCCGTGGTACTTCACTTGGTCGGTCCCGTTCTTGTGTTTTTACCCAAGCAGCGCATGGTTGCTCATGAGCGTCACTAGCGTCTTGGCCTACACTCCTGCCATCGCCTACGGGGCAGGGGAACCCCTCAAGAATTCCCTTCTAATGTTGTCGCTCGAATACGGTCCCGTCTACCTTTGGCTGGCATACTATTGCTGGGCCGCGCGCAGGACGAAGCTACTTCCGGGTCCGCAGGACGTTGGGCTTTCGGCGAATGGTATGCAACGCTCCTTTGCCGAATGAGCAGTCCCGCTGCTTGATTCGCAGCCCTGGAACGTCTGGCTGTGCCGATGCCGCTGTCACTAGTGTGCTGGCCCATCGTCTATCCCTTGTACCTGCTCTCGCTTGTTCCATTGTTCTGCTCCATCGAGGAGAAGCACGAGGTGTCGGCTTAGAAAGAATGATTTCATGACTTCTCAGGGAAAATGGGCTACATAGTTTTCGAGAGAACTCGAGACACTGCTTCATCGTGGAATGAACATTATCTCCAACCGCGCGTGGCGAGGTAGATGTGTAGGATACAGGGCATGAAGGAAGATTCGACTCCTCCGATCCTCGGCCATGCGCTCGATCAACCGTCCGCATTCACCCCCAAGAACTTGATCGACGATGTGCGCCGAAGCCGGCAGATCCCGGCCGGAATCGTTCCCCCCGTGTGCATCCTGGAGTTCGATGGAGACATCACCGACTGGCTGGTTCGAGATAGCATAGCCAAGCCCTTCGGGCCCTGGGCATGTTTTCACACCTCGATGTTCGCGATGGATCTTGAAGGTGTTACCTGCGGAATCATCGCGCGAACCATCGGCGGACCCTACGCGGTACTGATTGCCGAGCAGCTCCAAGCCGCGGGGGCCAAACTCATCATCGGGCTGACCTCCGCCGGCCGCGTCTCTCCCGATTTACCGCTCCCGTGTCTCGTCGTGGCAACCAGCGCGATTCGGGACGAGGGGACTTCCTATCACTACCTGCCGCCAGAAAGAGAGGTCGCGTGCAAGTCGCCGGTGCTCCCGCTTCTCGAGCGCGAGTTGATCCCCACCGGATGGGCCGTCCGCTCAGGTAAGGTGTGGACCACCGATGCCCCCTACCGCGAGACCAGAGCGCAACTCAATCAATGGACCCGCGAGGGCGTACTCGCGGTCGAGATGCAGGCCGCATCGCTTTTTGCCTTTGCCGTCGCCAGGCAAGCTTCCGTAGCCTCGGTTGCCATGGTCAGCAATGCCGTCGATCATGCGGGAGCGCAGTTCGATACCGGCTCACAGGAGGATGGTCTCCGAGTTCTCAAGGGGATCGCTCGAGCAGCCCGATCTCTTTTCGCCACCGGGTGATCTGTTCAGTCTGACTAAGTCCAGACTCGGCCCATTTACTAAGCCTCAGTATTCACACACCGGGGTGATTGCCAGGAGGCTGATTCTTGAAGAACGACATCAGAAGAGCGACATCAATTGCATAAACGAGCCACTCCGCTGTTATTGCGCGTCCACCCAGGTGTCCGACCCTACTAGCTTGACGGACACATTCGAAAAGAAAATTCGCGCCGGCTTGCCGTCCGCAGTACCGCGATGGTCCGTTGAGACAAGCAGAGGGCCAGACTTCTTGTAGCCCGCCCAGGTGGTTGTGACGTTGCTCGGCTTCTTGGGTCCGCCCCGATGATAGATGAATTGCTCGACTCGCCCATCCGACCCGACGTAAAGATCCCAAGTGTCTCCCGGCGTGTACCCCCCAACCTCCGCAGGATATTTCACCGACACAAGCTTCGCCGTACCCTTTCCCAGCGGCAGTTTTTGGTTTTCCTTCTCTTGCACATTAGCGCCGGTGTCCCAGTAAACATGGAAAGGGAAGATCAACCAATAATTGTCGTTGACGAAGGCCGGCTCAATCTCATCTTTCACGTTGGCAGGCGCGCTGTTGATCTGAGACCGGAGATACGTAACCTTGACCGGCTTGCCGTCCTTATCTTTTCCTTCATACGAGACTTGCCCGGTTTTGGGCTCCCACATCCAGGAACGAGAGAGATTCACATTCAAGGCCGGGAGCTGGAGGTTGAACGTATAGCGGATCGCCTCGATTTGCCCAAACGAATCAAGGCCGTAGGTCTTGGCAAGCTGTTCGACAATTGGCGGGCGCGTCTGTGCCCAAGGGGTTGCAGCTAAGACCAGCACTCCGCAAGCCAGAAGAAGGATGATCTGTAAACGCCTCGCATGTGTCATGGAGTTCGCTCCTAGGTGAATGAAGTGGGTGCTGTGTTGGATGACGGGCAAAGGTTCGGGACCCGAGAGCAGGTCGACATCCTATCCTTCACGCACGCCAGCCGTTCACACCGCTTTCTTGAGTGGCCGCGCATTATACAGCACACCTGGCGTGTTTGTGTTCTCACATGCGCACGCGGCCACAATCGTTATGCCACAAAAGTCTGCAAACCGACATCAGCAAAGGGCACTTACTCCGTTAAGCATGGGGTTGCCGCCGATCGTGTGGACCGGCGAAAGGCGATGATTGCACCCGTTGCCACCGAGCCGTATTCCAGCAGCATAATCCAGCCAGGAACCACCCATGGACGACCTACCGTCCGCAAATGCCAAACGTAGTAAGTCGGGATGATACTAACTGTCCAGATGACGATCGGCAGCGTCGAGACCGACCGCAGAAACGGCAGCAGCCAGAGAAGGTACCATGGATATACAACCGGTGCACATAGAAGCGATGCTGCCATCGGCCATGCAAATGCCTCCGAAGACCATGCCGGGGCCTTGCTTCTCAGCCAGACTGCGGTAAGAAGGCCAACGAGCACCGCCAGCACGACTACGACCTGCGGAGCAACCACCCGCTCGAGCGTTGCAAACACCGGATCGTTAAAGCGAAAAGTCTGCACGTAAGTCCCAACCGAGCCGATCGGAATCCTCCCATGGTTGAGAAACGGCAGGTACAGGAGTCCGACCACGAGTGCCGCCAGCGCGCCGTCGCGAATACGAACGCGCCGCCAGTAGAGTGGTAGCAGTATAATCGGGAGCAATTTCACCGCAACAGCCAGCCCATATGCCACGGCTGCGACCGCACGCCAGTAGCGCCCTAGCGCGGCGAACGATACCAACAGCAGCAGTGCGCCGACAATGTCGATGTGACCACTGCCCGCCACTTCCGTCGCCAGCAGTGGGTGCCAGGCATAAGCCAGAACCCAGTGCGCTCCTTGCCCACTACAACGCAAGATATCGAGCAAAACGAGAACAATTGCGAAATCGCAAACAACAAATGCTACTTTCAGCGCAAAGACAGACTCATGAATCGCTGTTACGCCGCGGAAGACAAGCTGAGCGCCCGCCGGATATGGGCTCGGTACATCCGGGTTGTTCAGTGTGCGGGTCTCGGGTGTGTGCAACCTGCCGAGCGCAGGGTCGCTGGGAACTAGAACATAAGGGCTGTAGCCGAGCCGCTGCACGCGGCCATCCCAAACATATCGATGAACATCATCATCTGAACTCGGCGGCATCAATAGAAATGGAAGATGCCACAGACCAGCCAACACGAGCCCGATGACGATGACGTGGTGCGGGAGTCTCGGCGTGGAGAAGAACTCACGAATGGCGAGGAGGTACGCGATGCCAGCAACTGCCAGCGGAATGATAAAGGACAGCTCACCCATGCTGCTGAGGTTGCGTGAGCAGATCGTCAGCGCCACAAGCAAGATGGCGCCGCACCCGTACAGCCTGCCGGATGGCGTGAGCTTCACAGGTCTCCCGTGCCCATCCGCAACTGTCCCGAGGCCTGTCCCCACTGTTTCAGCCAGACCGCCGTTCGTGGCGCCCGAGCCGGCGCGAGCTGGAGTTCCGCGGCCAGCCGAGTTAAGTCGTCTTCTGCGTCGATGTCATAGAACGGATCCGTGAAACCAACGGAAAGCTGCAGTCCGCGAGCGCGCACCAGCAGGGCCTCAAGCGCGCTCTTAGTGCCCATGCCGTCGCCATCGAAAAGCGCTGGATGGTCGGCCTTCGCCCCTACGAGATAATAGCCCCCATCATGTGTCGGTCCAACTACCACGTCGTGCACGGTGAGCGCCTCGAACGAGCTCCGAAGAACCGAAGCCGGCAGATGCGGGCTGTCACTGTTGAAGGCAACGACGCGTTGCCGGCCAGGCGCGGCGAAGTGTGCAAACACCGAGGTCAGCCCTGCCGCAAGACCCTGCCCCTTCTGCGCCACGACACCCACCACACCTCGCGCCAACCGCGTTAGTTCTTCGACATCCGTAGCGGGACACATTATGGCAACCTCTACAGTGCCCAACGACCGCGCTAGCGCCATTGTGTCGCCCAAAAGGCAGCGATAGAGCTCGGTGACGGCTTCAACGGGAAGGCTTTGAGCCAAACGGGTCTTGACCATGCCCGGCCTGGGTGCTTTCGCCATGACAACCAGCGTGCAGCCGCTGTTGGGCGAGTGTGCCGTACTTTCGCTGGAGGATTCCATAGGCGATCGCTGTGCTAAGACTCACGCGCCGTGGCATTCCGGCCCTTCGGCGACGAAAATAATAGCGCACTATCAGGTAGAGGATGAACACGCCGTCCGACTGTGTCCCTCAGCGTACCGTTAATCCTCGATTTCCCAATGCGCGGATAATAGCTCCCGGTTAAGGATTTCCGCGTAGCTTGGGATAAAATGTGTACAGCGTCGATGTTGATATCGACCCGCACGATTTTAGGCACGCACGGCGGTCAGAAATTTGGTACGTTCAGGTGTAAGCGAGAGAGCCGCTATGAGAATAAGCGGACACGTCACGCGTTCCGTTTTTCGACTGCTACAACATCGGCAGCGAAGACGATTTGACAGACCGGGAGCGTATGACAGGCAGCCGGAAACGGGTCGCGAGCCGACCTCAAGACCGGATGCGGATTCGGCGCGGATTGGCCGCGCGTCCTGAACACCCGTTGTCAGACCTACTGCTTTCTCTTTGAAAAATCATTTTCGTGCGAGAATTTGTGCGCTTCTCTCAAAGCGGGACGCAGAAACTTACAATTCAAAATCCCCTGCCGAACGCACTCGCTAACTTGTTGATTCCCCGAGGTCGATTTTCTCGGATTCAGCCTTGCACAATCATCTGTTTTTGAAAGAAGCCGCGCGCTCCGAATCGCTGGCAAATCGCAAACTCTGCCACGTCCCACGCGTACAGCAAGAACATCACCTACAGAAACGCATGGCGATGTCCTTACGGAAAGCACGCAAAACGGTCACACGCTCTCCGGCCGATGCAATTCGCGCATTCCGATAGACCCGAATCAAGCGGCCTCCCGAGCCGCGCGCCATGCGCTGGACGCGGAGACGCCGAGAGCTTCACCGATTTCTTCAAAGCTGCGTCCTTCCCGCCGCATCGCTTGAACCTTAGCCGCGTCAACTTCGACTGCGGGCCGCCCGAGACGCCTCCCCTTCGCCTTCGCCTGTGCAAGACCAGCCTCGACGCGCTCCGAAATGCGGATGCGCTCTTGCTTTGCAATGGTCGCAAGAATGGAAATGACGGCGTCTTTGAGGATGCCGCAAGAATCGAAATATTGCTCAGTGAAGCTTCGGTAGTTCACGCCGTAAGACGTGAGCCGGTTTAGATGTTGCAGCGTTTCGAGGACGCCCTCTCTAGACAACCGGTCCAAGGACCAAAAGAGCAGCACATCGAACTTTCGTTGACTAGCCGCCCGGAACATCGCCTGGAACTCCGGCCGTTCGCTCGTGGAACCACTCTCACAGTCAACGAACTCGCTACACACTCGCCAGCCCTGCTTCGCGGCGAAGTCCCGGAGTTGCGCGAGTTGATTTTCAACTTCCTGCCCCTTATCACGTGTCGAGATTCTCGCGTATAGTGCGCAGTTCACTTTGCACCCTCCAGACTGAACGTCACTTCTTTTCCGTCCCGGTCTTCTCTACGTGCCGCGTCAGCACTACGCGGATATAGTCACTCAGCGACCGCATGTCCTTCGCGGCGAGGTCCTCAAGTTTCTTTCTGAGTTCCGCGCCGAGTCTTAGCGAAATTGGCATTTCCTTCTTCACGGCTACACCGTAGCGCAATGCGCTCATCCTGTCTATGGTACGTAGGTACTAGCGAGGGTCAATAGCGCGAGTTAGGTGAGAAACTCAGTCACGCATTTCTGTCTTGTAGCCGAGCGCAGGTAGAGTGTCAGGACTCTTCAACTCCAGTATCAGAGTAATTTCCTGCTTAGGAATGAAGGCTTTGACTGACTTGACGGGCTGACCGGCCAGGGCACGCGGCCAAAACACTATTTCCACAAAGTGGCGGTCGGAAATGTCAAAGTGGGTCGCCGGGATAACTAAAACCACGCGGTCTGGATTGACGGTCGCTGACCTGAATATTTCTCCAGAACCTGTCTCGTCCACCCATTTCTGGCGAACATAGACTAGAGCCTTGACGGGCTTGTCGTTCTCTGACGTCATTTTGTCGAGCTTGCCTGCCACTTTGAATGTGCGCCTGATTCTTTGCATCGGTCAGACATCGCAACTATATACCCATCGCGCCTATTGCAGCGATTCTGAAGCAGAGGTCTTTACGCTCAAGCCCTCGCCTGATTCTCTTTCACTACGCTGCGAGTGTCCTTGTCCGTCTTCGGGAGGGAACGCAGGACCTAATGTCTCGCAACTTTTTGGGCCATGTGCAGCAAGAGTTTTTGGTCGTCAGGTCCCATTTTGGCCAATAGCCTGCGCAACTTCGAGAAATAATCCGCTTCTTTGCCTGTGGTTCCCCACTCCTCGCTACCCTTCGGGAGCTTCTCGTTGCGAATTGACGATGCTACTTCGCCTTCATGAAAGAAGGCGGTACATCGGCACCTCTAAGGCCCGTGCCAGCTTTTCCAGCGTCTCGATAGCCGGAACTGTGTGTCCGTTTTCAACGCGGGAAATGTAACACCGTAGCAAGCCTGTCCGCTTTTCAATGTCGCCTTGCGAGAGTTCCTTTGATTCGCGCAGTTCTCTCAGGCGGTGGCCGATTACCATGATTCTGTCCTAGAATCTCGATTTTAGCCGCGACCCTCTCCGTCGCTTCCTTAGATGGCTCTTGTTGCTTCAATGTTACTCGTCGTACTGCCGAATTTCAGTGAGAAGTGCTCGCGGAGCTTGAGCATCAGCCAGGCCGCCAGCGTTCCGACTACGACCTTCTTTCCGGGGATGCGCGTTATGTAGTCTGCCTTCTTATCGGCCTACAGCACGCGGTGCGCCTTTATGCTGCTCTCACTGGCCACTCCCTATTTGAAAATTAGCCTCTAGAAGTTTCTCGCCGTTTTCCATCGCTTCACAGTATCGTGTGAGACGGTCTTGCGCCTTTTCTTCACAATCTTTCCGGCAGTACCCTGAAACTGTTCCTTCCATCGTGTACGGTCCCAAATTGGTGCGAATGAAATATTTCACCTCGTAACGAAGACGAGGAGGGTCCTCGCGGGTCGTAAAGATATGACGGGCCGAAACCCATAGCGCTCTGTCTTTCTTTACCCTGTCGATGCTGTCCCACCAACCGCCGCAGTAGAGAAATTGCTTCTGACTCTTGTGAGAATACTGAGACATCGTGAAAAGCCAACCGAGTCCGCAGCCAATCAGGCCAGCCGATAACAAATGCAAGCGCGGCGCAACCATCGTGATGAAGACTGCGAACACGTACAAACCCAAGAAAACCGTGACCCAGAATTCTCGCCATTGGCGGTCAGTCAGTTGATGGTTCCACCAGGCATCCTTCTCCCACCACGCCTTTTCTCTTGGCGTGCTCACTTTCGTTCCTTTCGTCGCTGAACGAACTCGGCTAGGGCCATGCGAATTACTTGCGCCAGTTTGAGCCCCATCGACTTCCCAATGGTCCGCATTTCCTTCAAGGTCTTTGTGTTGAGGAAGATGTTGTAACGTTTCAGCACGCAAACAGTGTAGGCAGCGAAGGTGTGTATGTTGAATAGGACTTCCGTACTACTGCCGAATTTCAGTGAGGAGTGGCGCGGTGTTAGAGATGTACGGAGAGGCTCGCGGTCTGATTTAGGATTAAAGGACTATCTTATGGCGGTCGCACTGACGAAGATTGTTGACGAGAAACCGGCAGTATCCGACATGCTGACGAATGAGCAAGAGGTGAAGTGTCCGCGATGCGGACAGACCTACCGGCTCGGCCACTCTGACGGCGAATGGCACCGCGTCCAAGATTGGCTGAAATTGGCGGACACGGCGATTCGGAAAGAGCACGATGCGCGGCACGAGGCCGTCACCATTCCGCTGACGTGGAAGGGAATAAAGCGGCGTTGACCCGGGGCGCAGAGCCCGGCCCGTTCGACGTTGCGGTCTAGGGCACGCTGCGAGCAACGTGAACTACGCAGTTGTATAATCCTGTCAGCTTGCGGGAGTGGCGGAACGGCAGACGCAGCAGGCTTAGGACCTGCCGGGCGCAAGCCCTTGGAGGTTCAAATCCTCTCTCCCGCACCAAAAATCCTTGGAACCGCGCCGCAGAGCGCGTTGCCCATCGGCTGGGCTGGTCGGGCCGAGAAGGAAACAACCATGAGCGACATAGTTCTGAAGTATCCTAGCTGGCAGGAGCCCTACCGAGCGGCCGTAATAGAAACAAATCTTAAACTACTCAAACAGAGAATTGCAGCCGCAGAGCAAGCTGCGAAACTGCGATTCAAAGAACTAGAGAACAGCGCAGACCGCCGAGAGGAACGGATAGCACTAACGGACGCGCTGACGGCATTGAAAATACTCGGAGAATCAGGCAGCTTGTAGCAGACCTCGAACACATTCGAGTAGCTTCCATCCCCCGTCAGGCTTAGAAAGCACCGCGTCGATACCAGCGTCGGAAACCGTCGTGTTGCCCACGGCTTCCCCATACAACGTGAAAAGGACTATCGGCACCTGCGGCAACATGCCTTTGATGACCGATGCTGCTTCGATGCCGTTCATTCGGGGCATCACCAAGTCTAGGACAACTAAGTCAGGTTTTAGTTCTTTCGCTTTTTCAACGGCGTCTACGCCATCAACTGCTTCGCCGCAGACTTCAAGGTCTATTTGGGTCTCTAGGAAGAGGCGAGTGATTTTCCGAACGCTAGGGCTGTCATCTGCGACTAGGATGCCTTTAGACATCGCAATTTACTCCGGACTGCGGACGCCTTCGACGATTGTCGCAGCCCTGCTAGTGGGATGCTTCCGGAGCCAAAAGGACTGCATACAATGAGCACTGAATATCTTGACCGCTTGGCCCGCCAACTCAAGGTCGGTAAGAGCCCGGCTTGCTGTCGGGCTATCAACAGGGTTCTCGCAGAGATGAAAAAGCGCTGCGAAGCTGGTGAATACA
>Ga0070698_100008871_pt1 | contig 10810 bp, 8 predicted proteins | sample KBSK1502metaG_FD_65477 | JGI IMG/M metagenome (GOLD analysis project Ga0070698, IMG submission 65477) | Corn, switchgrass and miscanthus rhizosphere microbial communities from Kellogg Biological Station, Michigan, USA - KBS K1-50-2 metaG | ecosystem: Host-associated > Plants > Roots >...
CCATGGAGATCCTCCCGCAGGTTTGTCGCCGCCGACGCTCCCTTGATTGCGACGGAAGGTCAAGTCTCGGCCATTTCCGCCGATTGACAGGCCCGGAGTGCGGACCGATCCTCCCCGCCAAGGCATTTGTTGCTGACAGGAGAGGACGGCCATGGCCCTCCAGATCACGCCGCTTCATCCGCATATCGGCGCCGCGGTCAGCGGGCTCGATGTCAGCCGCCCGATCGACGATTTGACGGTCGCGGCCGTCTGGCAGGCGATCGATCGCCACGCGGTCCTGGTGTTTCACGATCAGCAGATCACCGACGAGCAATTGCGCTCGTTTACTGCCCGGTTCGGCGAGCTCGAAATCGGCCGCTCGGCAGCGCGCGGCGGCCGGCGCCGGCTGCAATTCCCGGAGATCGGCGACATCTCGAACCTCGACGAGGACAACCAGCTGCGCGCCCGCGACGACCGGCGCCGCCTCGACAGCCTCGGCAACCGGCTGTGGCACACCGATGCCTCCTACATGCCGGCGCCGGTGGTGCTCGGCATGCTGTTCGCCGTCGCGGTGCCGCCGGCCTCGCCGTTCGGCGCCGGCGAGACCGAATTCGCCGACATGCGCGCCGCCTATGACGCGCTCACCGATGAACAGAAAGCCCTGGTCGATCCGCTGATCGCCGAACATGACGTGTTCTGGTCGCGCGCCCAGATCGGCTTTACCGAGTTCCCGACCGGCGAGCGCGAGCAGTACCCGCCCTCGCGCCAGCGCCTGGTGCGCCGCCATCCCGGCTCCGGCCGCAAATGCCTGTATCTGTCGGCGCACGCCTCGCACATCGTCGGCTGGCCGGTGCCGGAAGGCCGGCTCCTGCTCCGCGACCTCAGCGATTTCGCCACCCAGCCGCAATTCGTCTACAGCCATAAATGGCGGGTCGGCGATCTCGTGATCTGGGACAATCGCGACACGATGCATCGCGGCCGTGCGCACGACGAAAACCAGCCGCGCGACCTGCGCCGCGCCACGACGCTCGACACCGGCTCGACCCTCGACGAAGCCGCCTGACGCCGCCTCGATCCCGCGCCGGGGTTCCATGGAGAAGCAGCCCGAGACCGACCGGACAAAGCGTTTCACGGCGTATATCGAGGCGCGCCGGTTCGATCCGCCGCGCCCGCTCCTGCTGAAGGCCGCCGCGCTCGCTGGCCGAAAAGAGCACGCGCTCGATGTCGGGGCAGGGGCGTTGAACGCGACCAAATATTTGCTGTCCGCCGGGTTCGGTCACGTCACGGCGCTCGATGCATCGCCGCGCGCCCAACAGGCGGCCGAGGAATTCCCGCGCGAGCAGGTCACGTTTGTCCTCTTGCGGTTTGAAGATTTCGCTTTCCCTGCTACTTCGTATGATCTGGTCAATGCGGAGTTTTCGCTGCCGTTCGTCAATCCCGGGAACTTCGCGTCGGTCTTCACAAAGCTGCTGAGCTCGATAAGGGGCGGCGGGACATTCACCGGGCAATTATTTGGCCCGAACGATAGCTGGAACGTCGAAAACAGCGGGATGAGCTTTCACACCCGCACGGAAGTCGAGGCGTTGTTCCGCGAGTTCGAACTCGTTCACCTCGAGGAAGAAGATCACCCCGGAACGACGAAGCTCGGCGAGCCGAAGCACTGGCATATCTTCCACATCGTCGCTGCGAGGAGGACACCCGCCGAAGGCCGGTAGCTTTTTCAGCTGGAGCCTCGGACAAGCTCACCCCGGCGAGCCGCGGGAGACGTTTCCGCCATTGTCTCCTGACGCCGGCCGAGCCATAGCGCGTTGAGCAGCCACAACGCCGCGATCGGGATCGCCACCAGCGCCAGCTCGGCGGCACCGGCGCCGAGCGCCCGGAAACCCGCGACGCCCCAGGCGCCGAGCTGGTCGCCGAGGCGGTAGACAAACGTGTCGATAAAGCTCTTGGCCTTGTAGCGGTCTTCGCGTGGCACCACCGTGAACAGCACCTCGCGGGTCGGCCGCGCGATCCCGTAATCGCTCGCCCGGCGCAGGATCTGGAACACCGCGATCGCCCCCAGGGTCGGCGCCACCGCCAGCGCGCCGAAGCCGAGGATCGTCAAGGCCGGCAGAAACGATAGCGCCAGCGCGACGCCGAGCCACAACACGATCCGTCCGGTCAGAAACAGCTGGATCACCAGGGTCAGGATGTTCACCAGCAGATCGACGGTCGCGAAGAACGCGGTTTGCGCCCCACGGTCGCTGAAGCTCTGGCTGACGATCCCGGCCTGCTGGAAATACAGCACCGTCGAGGTGATCGCGAACAGCATTAGAAACAGGCTGACATTGACGAGGTAGGGCGAGCGCAAGGCATGGGTGATGCCGGCCAGCACGCTGCCGCCGATCGGCTGCTCCTCGGCCGCTACCATCGCTACCGGATGCCGCTGCAAGCTTGGCGACAGGCGCGACAGCCGGCCGACCGCAAACACCGCCAGTTCGAGCAGCACCGCCGCGCCGAGCAGCAGCGCCATCGCCGGGACCAACCGCGCCAGGCTCGCCGTTACCGCCGAGCCGACGATCGCGCCGATCGTTGCCCCGGCGGCAATGAAGCCAAACAATCTTTTGCCCTGCTCGGGGCTGAACAGATCGACGTTCAGCTGCCAGAAGATCGAGACGACGAACAGGTTGTAGACCGACACCCAGATAAAGAAGGCGCGGCCGATCCAGATCGTCTGGTCGTGATCGGCAAAGTGCAGCGCGATCGCGAACAGCACGATATTGGCCGCGAAGAACCGGTAGGTGAGGGGGATGAAACGGCTGCGCGGCAGGGTCTTGACCAGCCACGCGAAGGGCAGGTTGACCACCACCATGCCGATCAGCGTGCCGGTGAACAGCCACGGCAGATTGTTGACCCCGCCCGCGACGCCCATCTCGTCGCGGATCGGCCGCATGATGTAATAGGACGAGAGCACCGCGAAGATGTAGAGCCAGCACCACAGCAGCGCGGGCAACTCCTCGCGCCGCACATCGATGATTCGGCACAGCAGCCGATACCCGGCACCTCCGACGCCGGACGACTTCTCGCTATCGCTCAACTTTCCCTCGACGACGCAAATCTGGCGCGGCGGCTGGATCGCAGCTGTACGTCCTTCGAGACGCCGGCTTCGCCGGCTCCTGAGGATGAGGGATCCTTCTTGATGCCATCAAAAGTGTACCTCATGCTAAGGAGCGCCTTCGGCGCGAGCCGAGGCGCGTCTCGAAGCACGCATGATGCCGTTGCAGCGCTACTTCAGCGTCGCGGCGATCTGCTTGATCTCGTCCGGCGTGTGCACGCCGGCGAGCGGCGTGCCGACATTCAGGTATTTCCCCATCGCGAGGCCGCCCACGACCACCGGCTCGAAGCCGATCTCCTTGATCAGCTGCGAGGCGAGCGCCACCGCTTTCTGGTCGTCGCCGGCGATCGGCACGCCGACCGGATCGCCCTGCCGGTGCGCCAACTGCGGCAATTGCGCATAGCCGATCGCATTGAGGGCGCGCACCAGATGCGCCCCGGGCAGCAATTTCGCGGTGGCCAGCGCAGCTCCGCCCTGCTGCTCGACCCATTTGACGAGCTCTTCGCCGTCGCGCCGGGCAATCGGGTTCGAGACGTCCATGACCAGCGCCTTGCTGGCCAGAGCCGGTCCGAACTCCTTGCCGATCTGCTCGACCGCGGTGTAGGGCACGACCAGCAGCACGACATCGGCGAAAGCGACCGCCTCCGCGACGGTACCGGCCTTCGCGTTTGGACCCGCCGACTCAACGAGGTCCTTCAGCTGCTCGGGATGCCGCGAGGAGAACATCACCGGGTGTCCGGCCTTGGCGAACAGCGTGCCGAGCGCACCGCCTTCGCGGCCGGCGCCGATCGTGCCGATCTTCAGCTTCCCGCCGCCGGGCGCGGTTTGCGCGAGCGCGGCGAGGGGCGAGGCGGCCAGCGCCAGGAACGCGGCAGCGCTGCCGGCGAGGCGCAACACCTCGCGGCGATGGAGTTCGGAAAGCGGGTGCATACTCATGGCGGGTGCTCCCGGGAGGGTACGGACTCCTCGTTTATACGATTCCGCCCGCCAGCCCTCCCATCACGATTGCGCCAGCGCGCCCACCGGACTGTCCAGCTGCGGGCTGTGCACATGCTCGGGGCGGACGCCGATGCCGACGATCCGCGCCGGGATGCGCCGCAGAAACGGAAACCGGTTGAACAGCCGCACGACCCAGGGCGCGGTGACCGGCTTGTCGGAATCGAGTAACGGGTCGACGATCCGGCTCTGCACCGCGAGTTGCATGCCCTGAACCACCTTCATTGCAAGGGTACGGCGGCGCTGAACCGCAGCGAGATCGCCGGTGGTGAGCCTGCCCTCGCGCAACGGTACCGCGAGAATATTGGCGGCGGCGACTGCGTCCTGCACCGCCAGATTGACCCCGACGCCGCCGATCGGCGACATCGCATGCGCCGCGTCGCCGATGCACAGCAGCCCGGGCCGCCACCATTGCGTCAGCCGGTCGACCGCCACGGTCAGCAATTTGATATCGTCCCAATCCTTCAGCTCTTGCACCCGATCGGCAAGGTAGGGTGCAAGCTTGACGATCTCGGCGCGGAACGCGTCGAGCCCGCGCGCGCACACCTCGTCGTGGCCGCCCTTGCGGATGACAAAGGCGCATTGCCAGTAATCGCCGCGATTGAGCGTCACCAACAGATGGCCGTAATTGATGAAGCCGCCGGTCTGCTCCGGGTCATTCGGATGGCGTGTCAGCCGCATCCACAGCACATCCATCGGCGCGCCGAGGTTCGTCACCTGCAAGCCGGCCCGCTCGCGCATGGTCGAGTGGCGGCCATCGGCGCCAATCACCAGATCGGCGCGGATCTCGATCGGGCCGCCAGCGCTGTTGGCGCGCAGCCCGACCACCCGATCGCCCTCGACGATCAAGTCGGTCGCCTCGGTTTCCATGTGCAGGTCGAAACCCGGATAGCGCCGCCCCTGCTCGGCCAGGAAATTCAGGAAATCCCATTGCGGCATCAGCGCGATGTATTTGCAGACCGATGGCAGATGTCCGAAATCGGCGACCTGGATCTCGGTGTCGCCGATCAGCAGGCGCAACGAGCGGACCTTTTCGTGCGGCAGCTTCAGGAACTCATCGAGCAATCCGAGCTCGTGCATGATCTGCAATGTCGAGGGGTGGATTGTGTCGCCACGGAAGTCGCGGAAGAAATCCCTGTGCCGCTCCAGCACGACGGTTCGGACCCCGGCCCGCGCCAGTAGAAACCCCGCCATGATCCCGGCCGGTCCGCCGCCCGCGACGCAGCAGGTTGTTCGCAAGGTACTCGAATTCATGCGGTCATCTCGCAGTCTCGGCTGCTAGCCGGGGGTGTCCGTCGGCTTCGTCACGGCGAGGCCGTCGCCAAGCCGCATCGGCACCCAGCGGGCCGGATCTGCCATCGCCGCCTCCGGCGCTTGCCCCGACAGCGACATCCAGCGTTCGCGATGCCACGATGTCATCGCCACCTCGCCGCGCAATAATGACCCCGGCTTCGGCGGTGCGACCCCCAGAGCCGACCAGGGCAGCAGCAGTTCGGCGGTAATGCGCGGCTGGTCGGCGCCGAAATACACCGCTTCGGCTGCTGGAACCGGGGTGCAGCCGCGGGCGATCGCTGTTTCGGCCGCACCGGCACAAAGCAGAACCGCCATTGGCGGATGATCGTGCAGTTTGGTGCGCGGCGGGATGAAGAACAGCGTAAAGCGGCGCGGCCCAGCGCCGAAATCGGCGCCAAGCTCGAGGCGATAGGCCTCGCCGAGCGGAAAGCTTCCGGGGTAGGGGAACAGCTCGATGTCGAAATAATCCTGCCCGGTCGTGCCCAGCGCCAAGCCGCGCTCGCTCCACGACAGGTACACCTCGCCGAAATCGACCGCGCCGGGCGATGGTTTAAGCGGCGGCAGCAGGCTCTTCGGTTTCGGCCAGTCCGAGAGCGAATTATCGTGCACATCGACCACGGCATGCGGCAGCACGATCGGCGCGTTCCGGGTGTCGGCCTTTGGGCTGGCGGCGGAGTGGATCGCCGGCGTCTCACGGTTGGCGGCGGCGAGCGCCTGTGCCAGCTCCTGATACGGCCGGTCGTCGATGTCGACGAGGCCGAAATTATAATCCTCGCCGTCGGCGCGGCCGCCTTTCGGATGGTCGTAATACTGGAACCATTGCGCACCGACGACCGTCGGCAGCGCGGCAAAGTTGCGGGTCGCCTCCGCCGCGCCGCGGGCCCGCTCGGCCTGCGTGCCGACCGTCATCAAATGCCCGTTGTTGCGGTTGCCGGTGCGGTTTTCGCGCGCCGCGAAAAACCACTCGGTGATCAGGACCGGCTTGCCGCCGGACAGTCTTCCCAGCCCGTCGAAGAAATAGCGCGCGATCCAGCCGTCGCCGGCATCGACATTGTAGTTGATCGCGAGCGCGTCGACGTGCGGTGTCATCGCCCGTACCGCCGCCGGGTCGTAATAGATCGGCAGGCGGTCGCCGAAATAGAGCGCCTCCGGATCGGCGGCGCGGATCGCGCGCTCGGCGAGCGTGTAATAGCGCTCGGCGACGATGCCGGCCCATTCCCGCACCGCCGCGATGCCGTGGCTACCCGGTCGCAACGCCGTCAATTCGCGGGTCGCGAGCAGCTGGTCCCAGGATACGACGCCATCCGGCGGATGAAAATCGGCGGAGAAACCTGCCCAGTCGTCGGCATAGTGCTGGCGCAGCATCGCCACCCAGCGCTGCTTGGTGAAATTGTCGGCCGGTTTCATCGAGAAAAAGCCGAACAGCGCGCCGGCCCACCAGCCGACTTCGTTGTCGGAGAAATAGCCGATGCGATAGGGCGAGCCGCGATAGGGCGCCACCAGCTCCTTGGCCAGCGCCATCATGCGCGCCTCGGTGTCCGGCGAGAAAGGGTCGAACCAGTGGAAGCGGGCGAGGCGTCCGAGCTCCAGATTGATGACCCCCGGCAGCTTCAATTGCTGCGGCGGCAGCGACCAGCCCCCGGCGCTGTTGAAGCCCCATCCCTGCAGCCGTCTCCGGGCTGCAACGGCCCAATCGGACAGGGTCGGCGCGAATTTCGCCCAGTCATAACCGGTATAGGCGTTGCCGAGCTTGGCGTGCTCGCCGTTGCCGCCGTCGAGGATGTTGACGCCGATGCTATAGAAGCGGTCGCCGCACGGCGTTTTCAGCCAATCGACCCCGTTCTCGACAGCGACGGCCCAGCGGCTCGACGGTGCGTTGTCGAAATCGCAGGCGAGCGCTGGTGCCGCTCCGCCTGCAATCAGCAGCGTCCAGCAGAGGATAACGGATCGAAGAAGCAAGGTGCGGTCTGCCTAAACCCCTCTCCCGCACTGCGGGAGAGGGAGGGACCCGCGCCAAAGCCGCGGGAGGGTGAGGGCGTCCTCGGTTGAAAGACCCTCACCCGGCTCGCTGCGCTCGCCACCCTCTCCCGCAATGCGGGAGAGGGAAAGTTCCGCGTTCGTCGCCGTCACGCCGCGGTGCCGCCGACAGTCAGCCCGTCCATGCGCAAGGTCGGCTGGCCGACGCCGACCGGCACGCCCTGGCCGTCCTTGCCGCAGGTGCCGACCCCGTCATCGAGCCGCAGATCGTTGCCGATCATCGTGACCTTGGTCATCGCGTCGGGGCCGTTGCCGATCAGGGTCGCGCCCTTGACCGCCGCGCCGACCTTGCCGTCCTCGATCAGATAGGCTTCGGAGGCCGAGAAGACGAACTTGCCGGAGGTGATGTCGACGCTGCCGCCGCCGAAATTCACCGCGTAGAGGCCGCGCTTGACCGAACGCATGATCTCCTGCGGGTCATGCTGGCCGGCCAGCATGTAGGTATTGGTCATGCGCGGGATCGGCGCGTGCGCAAAGCTCTCGCGCCGGCCGTTGCCGGTCGCGGCGGCGCCCATCAACCGGGCATTCAGCCGGTCCTGCATATACCCTTTGAGAATCCCGTCCTCGATCAGCACGTTGTACCCCGACGGCGTCCCCTCGTCGTCGATCGTCAAGGAACCGCGCCGGTCGGGAAGCGTGCCGTCATCGACGACCGTGACGCCCTTTGCGGCGACCTGCTGCCCGATCTGGCCGGAGAAGGTGGAGGTTTTCTTGCGGTTGAAATCGCCCTCCAGCCCATGGCCGACCGCCTCGTGGAGCATGACGCCGGGCCAGCCTGGACCAAGCACGACGGTCATCTCGCCGGCCGGCGCCGGCACCGAGCCGAGATTGACCAGCGCCTGCCGCAATGCCTCGTCCACCTGTGCCCGCCAGTTCGCCGGATCGAGATAATGCTCGTATGTGACACGCCCGCCGGCGCCATGCGACCCCGTCTCCATGCGGTCGCCGTCGCCGACCACAACGGCAACGTTGAGCCGTACCAAGGGCCGGATGTCGGCGGCGCGGCGGCCGTCGGGCCGGATGATCTGCACCGCCTGCCAGACGCCGGAGAGCGATGCCATGACCTGCCGCACCCGCGGGTCGCGGCCGCGGGCATAGGCGTCGATCTCGGTCAACAGCTTGGTCTTGGCCCCGAGATCGACGATGCCGAGCGGGTTGAGGTCAGTGTACAGCGTGCGGTTGGTGCCCTGCGGCGGGCCCGCGAGCGTCCCGGCATGGCCGGCGGCCACCGCCCGCACCGCCGTCGCGGCGCGTTTGATCGCCGCCTCGGACAATTCCGAGGCATGGGCATAGCCGGCCGCTTCGCCGGCCACCGCGCGCAACCCGAAGCCCTGGGTCGTGTCGAACGCGGCGCTCTTGATGCGGCCATCGTCGAGCGCGACGCTTTCCGATTGGCTGTATTCCAGAAACAGCTCGCCATCATCCATGCCGGCGAGCGCCTCGCCGACCAGCTTCTCGACCCGGTCCGAATCCATTCCGGTGCGGTCGAAAAACAGGTCGTTGGTCACGGCAAGATTGCTCATCGGCGGCTCCAGGCTGCGGTTTCGCGGTGATTACTCTCGAAATATGGTCGCGCCAGGGCGGGAACGAAAGGCGGACCGCTCGCGGCAAGAAACCAGCGTCGCACAGTTGCCCGGCATGCGACGGCTTGCCGCAAAGCGCGGGGCCAGCGCGAGGCCGGCCCGAGTTGTGGCTTCCGCGCGCTTTGGTGTAGGGTCCGCCTCGGTTGCTGCCGCTCCGGCCGGTGCGGAATCGGGCGGCGGCGCGGCTTCGGCCGAACGGCGCGGAGCCCGGACCATCCCGCTCGGACATCCTTATCCGAACAGCGGCTCCGGGTAGCGCGCCGGAAAGCCGGGCTGGAGCCTTTGTCTTCAGGCGAGAGACATTCTCGGCAGAGGGGCTGCGAGAGCATGTTGCGTTCGGCGAGATCGATGGCAGGGCGGCCGCTGGCGCGAGCCTGCCTGGTGTTGGGCTTGGCGCTGGTTGTCATGGCGGCGTTCTCAGCGGTCGTCTGGGCGCAACAGCCGCATCCCTGGCAGCTCGGCATGCAGCCGCCGGCGACCCCCGTCAAGGAGCGGATTCACTTCCTACACAACATCATTCTGATGCCGATCATCACGGTCATCACGATCTTCGTGCTCGGCCTGATGCTGTACGTGATGGTGCGGTTTCATCATAGCCGCCATCCGATACCGACCCGCACCTCGCACAACGCGGTAATCGAGATCCTGTGGACCGTCGTCCCAGTCCTGATCCTGGTCGTCATCGCGATCCCGTCCTTCAAGCTGATGTACTATATGGACCGGGCGCCCGATGCCGAGATGACGGTCAAGGTCACCGGCAACCAGTGGTATTGGTCCTATGAATATCCCGACCAGGGCGGGCTTGCCTTCGACAGCAACATCGTGCAGGACAAGGATCTGAAGCTTGGTCAGCCACGGCTTCTCGCGGTCGACAAGCCGCTCGTCGTGCCGGTCAACACGACGATCCGGGTGCAGGTCGCCGGCGTGCCGGACGGCGTCATCCACAGCTGGTTCGTCCCCTCCTTCGGCGTCCAGGAATACGCGATGCCGGGGCGGCTCAACGAATCCTGGATGCGGGTCGAGCGCGAGGGCACCTATTACGGCGAGTGCAACCAGATCTGCGGCATCAACCACGCCTTCATGCCGATCGAGGTCAAGGCGGTCTCGAAGGCCGATTTTCAGACATGGCTGGCCCAGGCAAAGAAGAGCGCCGCGGCACCGCCGCCCGAGAAACCGGCACCCGAACGCGGCCCGGTCTTGGCGGCGGCGCCGCCGGCGAGCTCTACGGCATCGCCGGCCGGCACTGACAAGGAAGAGGTCTCTCGATGACTTACGGGCATGATGCTCACACGATCGGCGCCGATCACGCGGCGCATGATCATCGGCCGGGTTTCTTTACGCGCTGGCTGGCCTCCACGAACCACAAGGACATCGGCACCCTCTACATCTGCTTCGCGATCTTTGCCGGCATCCTCGGCGGCGCGCTATCGGTGATCATGCGGGCGCAGCTGATGCACCCGGGCAATGAGCTAATCCAGGACCACCAGTTCTACAATGTGCTGATCACCGCGCACGGCCTCATCATGGTGTTCTTCGTGGTCATGCCGGCGACCTTCGGCGGGTTCGGCAACTGGTTTGTGCCGTTGATGATCGGCGCGCCCGACATGGCCTTCCCGCGCATGAACAATGTCAGCTTCTGGCTGCTCGTGCCCTCGTTCCTGCTGCTGGTCGGGTCGACCTTGGTCGGCGCCGGGCAGGGGGTCAACGGCGCCGGCGCCGGGGTCGGCTGGACGGTCTACCCCCCGCTTTCCTCGGCCGGACCCGGCGGTCACCCCGGCCCGGCGATCGACATGGCGATCTTCTCGCTGCATCTGGCGGGCGCTTCGTC
>Ga0070698_100008872_pt1 | contig 10810 bp, 9 predicted proteins | sample KBSK1502metaG_FD_65477 | JGI IMG/M metagenome (GOLD analysis project Ga0070698, IMG submission 65477) | Corn, switchgrass and miscanthus rhizosphere microbial communities from Kellogg Biological Station, Michigan, USA - KBS K1-50-2 metaG | ecosystem: Host-associated > Plants > Roots >...
TCCGAGCGGGTCAGGACTCCGGCGTCGAGGGCGTGGTGGAGCTCGCCGATCGACGCGCACTGCTCCAGGACGTCCACGACGAGCCGGGCAGAAGCGAGGATCTCGGAATCGAGCTCCTGCTTGTCGGACGAATCCGCGCCCACAGCCGCCAGGAAGAGTCCCGCCGGCAAGTCGGGGCGTCGAAGAAAAGCGCTGCGCGAAGGGGTACACGTGACGCACACGTCGCAGGCGGCGACGGCCGCCGCCGCTTCGCCGACAGGGACGATCTCGAGACCGAGGATGGGTTCCATCTCGCGCGCAAAGCTCTCCGCCGTCCCGGAGTCCGTGTCGAAGACGATCGCTTTCGTCAGGGGCAGCACCCGGCAGAGAGCGGCGAGCTGCGCGCGCCCCTGCCGGCCGCATCCGCAAATCGCGGCGACGCGCGAGTCCGGGCGCGCGAGCGACTTCGCCGCGACCGCCGTCGCGGCCGCGGTTCGCAGACTCGTGATCTCCATCGAGTCGATGAGCGCCAGAGGCGAACCGTTTTCGGCGTCGCAGAGGACGACGACGCCCTGGATCGTCGGAAGGCCAAACCGTTCGCGATTGCCGGGGAAGTTGCCGTTGACCTTCGCCGCGAAGTAAGGGCGTTTGAGCTCGAGCGCCGCGGCCTTGATGTGGAAGCCTCCCCCGGCGGTCGGAAAACTCAAGATTCCCGGGCGCGGCGCGCGCCCCTCTCCCTCGAGGCGGAATGCCTCCTCGACCGCGGTGATGCAGGCGTCCATGTCGAGCAGCTCGGAGACGTCGCGGCGAGTCAGGACCAACGTGCCGGCCGTCACGCGGGAGCGCTTCCCGTCAGGTATTGGTCGATCCGCTGGCCTGCCGCCGCTTCGACCGGGTCGAGGCCGCGCCGAAAGATCCGCGCGCCCGGCTCGCCCTTCAGGACAACGGCTCCGGCTTCCACGCACAGCATCGCTCCCTCGCGCAGGCCGACGACGGGAGTCGCGTGCTCCTCGTGAAACTGCCGGATGCGCTCCTCCTGAGTCTCCCCCATGTGGGTCGAGGCCGGATCGGGATCGAGATAATGGGGGCTGATCTGAAACGTCGTCAGGCCGAGCGCCCGGAAGGAGGGCGGCTGGACGATCGGCATGTCCTTGGTGGTCTGGAGAGTCGGGCCGGCCACGATCGAGCCCGCGCTGGATCCGACGTAGGGAACGCCGCTCGCGACGCGGTCACGGATCGCATCCAGGAGTTCGTGCCGATGCAGCGCGTCGAGAAGGCGGAACGTGTTGCCGCCTCCGATGAAGACCGCCCGCGCTCTCCGCACCGCATCCGGAGGGTCCGGCGCCTCGTCGACCGAGTCGAGCCGGAGGCCCATCGCCTCGAACCGCGCGCGCGCCTGAAGCGCGTAGCCCATCCGATCGAACAGCGCATAAGGCACGAACAGAACGCGGTCGACGCCGGCCAGAACGGCGCGAATCTCCGCCTCTCCGTGGTCGAGATACCCGCGCCCGTAGACCGTGGAGTTGCTCAGCAGGAGCAGCCGCTGCTTGCTCAAGCCTCGTCCTTCAGCCCGCCTGCCCCGCGCAATACCGAATGGCCGTCTCGACGAGGACGTCGCGGCAGAGCACGACCTCGTCGGTTCGGACGTACTCCTCCAGGCCGTGCAGGCCCGACCCTCCCGGACCGAAGACGACCGACGGAATCCCCGCGGAGCCGAGGATCGCCGCGTCGGTCCAGAAGCTCATTCCTTCACGTCGGACCTCCCGCCTGGAGGACGCGAGAACAGATGCCAGATCTTCGACGATCGGACTCCCGGCCGGAGTCGCATAAGGAGGCTGGGAGAACAAGTGACGAACAGAGGAGCGGAAGGCCGGGTCTTCGCGCGCGAGCGATTCGAGCATGTCGCGCAGCTCGGAGAGGGCGGCGTCGGGTGCTTCTCCCGGGAGAGTTCGGCGTTCGAGCTGCAAGACGCAGCGATCCGGATAGGTGGAGAGCTCGCGACCGCCCTCGATGAGCGAGCCGTGGAGCGAACCCGGGCCCAGAAGCGGATGGGGCGGACGCGAAGCGAGCTCGGCGCTGAGCGATTCGAGCCGCCCGAGCACGCGACCCATTCTCAAGATCGCGTCTTCCCCCTCCGCCGGCCGGCTCCCATGGGCGGCGCGGCCCTTCGTCTCCACTTCGACCCAGGAAAAACCCTTGTGGGCAACTCCGATCGCGAGGTCCGTGGGCTCGGTGACGATCGCCGCGTCCGCGCTCCACGTCTTGACGAGCTCCGACGCTCCGAGGCTCGCGTGCTCCTCGTCGGCAACGGCGGCCACCACGACCCTGCCTGCTGGCAGACCGCGGCGAGCGAGGATTTCCGCCGCCGAGAGGATCGCGGCGAGCCCGCCCTTCATGTCCTGCGCGCCGCGTCCGTAGAGGCGGCTCTCGCGCTCGACGGGATGGAACGGAGCGGACATCCCCTCGACACCCACCGTGTCGAGATGACCGCAGAGCATGAGGGAGCGGCCGGGCCGCGGTCCCTCGAGAATGCCCACGATGTTGGGCCGGCCGGGGGCGGCATCCTGCCTCTCCACCCGCAGGCCCGATGCTTGGAGATGCCGTGAGACCGCCTCGGCGATCTTCACCTCTCCGGCTCCTCCGCTCACCAGAGCGGGGTTGACCGAATCGATCGACACGAGCTCGACCAGCAGGGAGATCGCGGGATCCCGCATCGGTAGGATTCTAGCAGTTGCTATATAAAACTAGCAAATGGTATAAACAGACTCATGGAGCAGGCGCTGCGGGCCGGGTGGCGGCATCGGCTGGCCCTGCGGGGATGGCTGCTGCCGGCGGCGGCCGGAATCTTCGTTTTCGGCCTCGGCCAGGAGCTCTGGTCCCGATACCTTCCCGAGTATCTCCGCTTTCTGGGCGCCTCCGCGCTGGCGGTCGGAGCCTTCGGCGCCCTCTCGGACCTGCTCGACGCGGCCTACGCGTACCCGGGAGGATGGCTCTCCGATCATTGGGGCGGCCGACGCGCGCTTCTCTTCTTCGGATTGCTCACGGCAATAGGATTCGTCGTCTATTTTCTCTGGCGCTCGATCGCGGGCGTCTTTTTCGGGCTCTTCCTGGTCATGGCCTGGAAGTCGCTCGGCCTGCCCGCCACCTTCGCGCTCATCGGCGAGGAGCTCTCCGGCTCCCGGCGAATCGTCGGCTTCACCGTTCAGTCGATCCTGCGCCGCATTCCGATCGTGATCGCTCCCCCGCTCGGCGGCCTGCTCATCGAGCGCCTGGGAATGGCGCGAGGAATGCGCACCGGCTTTGCCGTTTCGATCGCGCTTTCCCTCGCCATGCTTCTCGCGCTGCACCTGGCCTTCCGCAGGAGCTCCTCACCTTTGCCCCCTCTCCCCTCGGGAGAGGGCCGGGGTGAGGAACTCCAATCCGAGTCCCGGCATGGGCGAAGCCCCGCGCCGACCCAGGAACTCCTTCTCCCCCCGGGAGAGGGGCGGGGTGAGGTCCGGTCAAGTGTCGTTCCGGCGTCCCGCGAAGCGGCCGCGCCGGCCCAGGAACTCCCTCTCCCTCCGGGAGAGGGGCGGGGTGAGGGGGAAACTAAAGTCACCCCGGGCTCTTCCGTCACTCTCCACCCCACTCTCAAGCGCCTCCTCGTTGCCGACTGCCTGATCCGCCTCTGCGAAGGCCTGCCCGACGTGTTCCTGGTCGTATGGGCTCTGGAGGTTCTCCGTCTTTCGCCGTCGGAGTTTGGCCTGGCGACGTCGGTCCTGATGGGAACCTCGATCCTGTCGTATTTGCCCGCCGCCGCGCTGGCCGAGCGGATCGAGAAAAAACCCTTCGTGATCGCGACGTTCCTGTTCTTTACACTCTTCCCGATCGCCGTGCTTCTCTCGCGTTCTTTCGTCCAACTTCTCGGAGCCTACGTCGTTGGCGGCTTGCGGGAGATCGGCGAGCCTGCCCGCAAGGCTTTGATCGTTGATCTCTCGCCGCTGGATGCGCGCGGCCGGACGGTGGGTCTCTACTATTCCATCCGTGGGTTCACCGTCGCTGGTGCCGCCCTGGTCGGCGGCGCCCTCTGGACGATCCGGCCGAGCCTGACCTTCCTCGCGGCGGCCCTCCTCGGGCTTGCGGGGACCTTGTGGGCGGCGGTCGCGCTTCCCTCGCGGCCGGCCGCGGTGGTCGAGGCAACCCGATGACAGCGCAGCGGCGCGCGAAGAGCCGTTCGATCCGGCTCCCGTGGTATCTCCTGATTCACCAGCTTCCCCCGCAGCCTCTTTATCTGCGCGCGAAGATCCGGCAGCGGCTGGCGCGCGTCGGCGCCGTCGCGCTCAAGAATGCGGTCTATGTTCTTCCGCGGCGCGAGGATTGCCTCGAAGACTTTCAGTGGATCGCGCAGGAGGCGGTTGCGGGAGGAGGCGAGGCCTACGTCTGCGAATCCGAGTTCCTCGAGGAGCGAACGGAGGCGGCTCTCATCGCTCAGTTTCGCGCGGAGCGTGAGGTCGACTACGAGGACCTGACGGACACGCTCCGGCAGTGGAGCGGCGCGGGCGGTGGCATGCAAGGGGAGGAAGGCTTTCCCGCCGAGGTGGCCCGCGCGCGCAGGCGCCTGGACGAGATCACCCGGATCGACTTCTTCGCGGCACCGGGAAGGCGAGAGGCCGACAAGCTGCTGCAAAGCCTGGAGGCGCCGGGGCGGCGGCGCACCGGCGGCGGACGGGGACGGCAATCCTTCCGCGGCCGCACCTGGGTGACGCGTCGTGGGATCCACGTGGACCGCATCGCTTCCGCCTGGCTGATCCGCCGGTTCCTCGACCGCAAGGCGCGTTTCCGCTTCATCGATCCGAAGGAACCTCGCCGCTCGGGCGAGCTCACCTTCGACATGGTCGGAGCCGACTTCACGCACGAGGGCGATCGGTGTACCTTCGAGACGATGATCGCCCGAACTGGGCTGGCCGACCGCGCGCTCACGCAGATCGCCGAGATCGTCCACGACATCGACTTGAAGGACGAGAAGTTCGGCAGGTCCGAGGCCGCTGGGATCGAACGACTTCTGACCGGTCTCGTTCTCGCAAACTCCGCGGACGAGGCCCGCCTCGACCGCGGCTGCGTCCTGTTCGACGAGCTCTATCAATCGTTTCGGAAGACACTTCCAGCAATTTCCAAGGAGAGGTCAAAATGAAAAGAGCATCCCTTCCCGTGGGCTTGGCAATCCTTCTCTCCCTCTCGACCGCGGCCGGCGCCCAAAACCCGGCAGGCGGCTGGGAGACTGTCGACAAGATCTTCGGCCGTCCTGGAAAGGATCAGCCGGGGGACGTCCATAAGTTTTCGTGGCCGCGAAGCGATCTTCACGTCCGGATCGGAGACGTTCGCGTCGAACCGGCCCTCGGATTGGGTTCCTGGGCGGCCTTCAAGAAAACGGGGACCGGACAGGACGCGATGGCGATGGGTGACCTCGTGCTCCTCGGTCCCGAGGTCGCGCCCGTGGTCGGAGCGCTCGAGGACGGAGGGTTCGAGGTGCTCGCGATTCACAACCACTTGCTGGATGAGACGCCCCGGGTGATGTACGTCCACTTTCACGGGAGAGGCGATACCGTCGCGATCGCGAAGACGCTCAAGGCCGCGCTCGACCGGACCAAGACTCCCCTCGGTGCTTCGTCCGGCAACACCCCCGCCGGTCCGACGGCTCAGCAGGAAAAGATCTTCCAGCAGATCCAGGACATTCTCGGACGCAAAGGCTCGATGGCCGGAGTGGTGCTCCAGTTCGGCGTGCCTCGGGCCGACGCGATCCAGGACAGCGGCATGGAAATTCCCCCTTCGATGGGAATGGCCACGGCGATCAACTTCGAAACGGCCGAGGGCCGCGTCGCGACAACAGGCGACTTCGTGCTCATCGCCGACGAGGTCAATCCCGTGATCCGCGAGCTGCGCGCCCACGGGATCGATGCAACCGCGCTCCACTCCCACATGCTCCGGGAGACGCCGCGTCTTTTCTTTCTCCATTTCTGGGGCGTCGGGTCGGCGGAGAAGATCGCGGCGGGGCTCAAGGCTGCGCTCGCAAAGGTGGCATCGAAGACTCCATGAAGTGGATCACCCGCAAGAGCATTCACGTCAACCGGACGGCGACCGGGTGGCTGATCCGACGGTTCCTCGATCCGGCGGCCGAGATCCTCTTTGTCGAGCCGGGAGAGGTCGCAGCCCTGCAGGAGCGGGACGGGGCGATCGGCTTCGACGCCCCGGACGCGACGTATCCGCATAAGGATGATCGGGGGCGGTGTTCCTTCGAAGCGCTCGTCGCGCTGAGGCTGCCGCAGGACGGAGCGCTCCGAGAGATGGCGAAGATCGTCCATGGAGCGGATTTTCCCGCTGAGATGGATACGACGCGCGAGTCCGCCGGGCTCTGGGCCATCAGCCAGGGATTCACCGACGTCGGAAAAGACGATACCGAGATTCTCGAGAGGGCCTCTTTTCTGTATGACGCTCTCTACGCCCATCTTCGGCGTGAGGTCTCCAGGGCGGTTTCGACAGGCAACGGAGGAACGTCAGTATGAAGTCGTCACGAGGTCGGGTCGTTGTGGCCGTTCTCTTCTTGGCAGAGTCGTTCCTGTTTGCGCAGCAAACGCCCGGAAAGAAGCTCGACTTCGAAGCCGACTCCGTGGGTTCGCCGCCGGCGGGCTTCGAGTTCGGCCGGACCGGCCAGGGCGCCGAAGGCAAATGGATCGTGCGCGCGGACAAGGACAAACCGGGCAACCACGTTCTCGTCCAGGAGAGCGCCGACCCGACGGACTACCGGTTCCCGCTGGCCGTCGTGAAGGAGGGAACGTACAAGGACGTCACACTCTCCGTACGCGCGAGGCCCGTGTCCGGCGACGTCGATCAGGGCTTCGGCATGATCTGGCGATACAAGGACGCCAACAACTACTACATCACCCGCTGCAACGCGGACGAAGACAACTGCACGATCTACCACACGGTCGCGGGCCGGCGGCGGCCCTTTCAGAACAAGCCGATCAAGGTCGCAAAAAACACCTGGCACACGCTGAAAATGGAGGCCGCCGGGAATCACTTCGTCGTCTGGTTCGACGCAACGAAGGTCCTCGACGCGACCGACGACACGTTCAAGGAGGCCGGACGCGTCGGACTCTGGACGAAGGCCGACTCGGTCATCGAGTTCGACGACTTCGCGATCGAAGGAAGGTAGCGGGCTTCCGCCCGTCGGCGCCACTCCCGTCGATGGCAAGACGAAAGGCCCCCGCCAGGCCTTCCCGCGGGAAAAGCTCCACGGCCGTGGATTTTCGCGAAGCGTTCCGCTATTGGGTTCGGCTGGGATTGATCAGCTTTGGCGGTCCCGCCGGCCAGATCGCGATCATGCAGCGCGATCTGGTCGATCGGAAGAAGTGGATCTCTCAAGGGCGCTTTCTGCACGCGCTCTCCTATTGCATGTTGCTTCCGGGGCCGGAGGCCCAGCAGCTGGCGATCTACATCGGCTGGCTCCTGCACGGGATCTGGGGCGGAATCGTGGCGGGAGCGTTCTTCGTGATTCCGTCGATCTTCATCCTCTGGGGTCTTTCGGTGGTCTATGCCTCGTACGGGAACATCCCGGTCGTGGCGGGTGCTTTCGCAGGACTCAAGCCGGCCGTCGTTGCGCTCGTCATCGTGGCCTTGATCAAGATCGGATCGCGAGCTCTGAAGCCCCGTGGGCTGGTCGGGATTGCCGCCGCCGCGTTCATCGCGATCTTCGTCGTTCACGTCCCCTTTCCCTGGATCGTTCTGGCCGCCGGCGCCGCGGGATGGCTCTCCGGCCGCGTCTGGCATCGCGCCTTCGCGTCGTCGGCCAAGGAATCCATGAAGGTCGAGGAATCGGAGCCGGCCTGGGAACAGAGCCGGGAACGCGTCGAGAAAGCCCGGGGCTCCTGGGGACGCACGGCCCGGATCGCCGCCGCCGGCATCTTTCTCTGGAGCGGGCCTTTTCTCGCGCTGGGACTCTTGCGGGGATGGTCGAGCCTCCATGTGACCCTGTATCGGTTCTTCACACAGGCTGCGTTCGTGACATTCGGCGGCGCCTACGCGGTGCTCGCCTACGTCACGCAAGCGGCCGTGCAGTCGTATCACTGGATCACGCAGGCGCAGGCCATCGACGGTCTCGGCCTGGCCGAGACGACTCCGGGCCCTCTGATCATGGTTCTTCAGTTCATCGGATTCATGGCGGGCTGGAACCGGCCGGAGGGAATGAGCCGTCTCGCGGGCGCGTCGCTGGGCGCCCTCGTGACGACATACGTCACTTTCCTCCCCTGCTTCTTCTACATTTTCCTCGGCGCCCCCTACGTCGAGACCCTGCGAGGCAACCGCAACCTGACAACGGCGCTTTCCGGGATTACCGCGGCAATCGTCGGCGTGATCCTGAATCTCGCGGTCATCTTCGGTGTCGCCGTCCTTCTGCCGAGCGGATGGGGGCACGCGCCCGACTGGTTCGCTCTCGTGCTGACGGCCGCGGCGTTCGCGGCGCTCGCCCGATTCCGAATCGACGCCATCTGGGTCGTCTTGGCTGGCGGCGCCCTCGGCCTGCTTCGCTCGTTCCTGCAGTAGATTCTCGAGCTGCGTGCCGGGTGCCCCCGGTCCAGTCATGCGGCGAAGAGAAAACGGAGGAGATTTGACGGGCCGGAGAGCGTCGACGCTCGTGTTGGCCTTCGCGGTCGGCGTTAGTTTCGTGCCGCTCCTCCCGGCTCAGGTCGCGCGTCCCTCCTTGCCCGTTCTCTCCTTGGATCGGGATCTCTCCGCGTCGGACTTCGACGACGAGGCCTGGGAGAGGGCACCGTCCGCGCGCGATCTCTTTCAGCAGGAGCCGAGCGAAGGCCAACCGGCCACTCTGTCGACCGAGTGCCGTGTGATCGCGACTCCGAAGGCCCTTCTTCTTCGTTTCGTCATGGAGGAGTCCGCCTCCGAATTCGTCGCGAACGAGCTGCGCCGGGACGCCGATCTTTCCAACGACGACCGCGTCGCTTTCGTGCTCGACACCTTCCAGGATCGCCGCAACGCGTACTTCTTCGCGACGAATCCCAACGGCGCGCGTGAGGACGGTCTCGTTACGGAAGAGGGAGATCCCTCGCTCGACTGGGATGCTGTCTGGGACGTCCGTGTCCGGCGCACTCCGAACGGCTGGGATGCGCTCTTCCGCATCCCCTACGCGGCCTTGAACTTCCCCGGAGGGCCGAGTGGGATCTGGGGGTTCAATTTCTCGCGTCTGATGAAGCGCCGCACCGAGACGGTGCGCTGGACAGGCTGGCAGCGCCCGTTTGCCCTCTCGAAGATCTCGCTGGCAGGCGATCTCGTCGGAATCCCGGCCCTTCCGAGCCGACAGCTCCGCAGCCTCACGCCGTACGCGGCGGCCAGGCTCGAGAACCTGACGACCCCGACGAATACCAATCTGCTCGGCAAGGGCGGCCTCGACTTTCGCTACGGCTTCTCCTCTTCGACGGAAGCGGACCTGACGGCCAATACCGATTTCGCCGAGACAGAAGTCGACACGCAACAGTTCAACTTCGGACGCACGTCCCTCTTCTTTCCGGAGAAACGGCTGTTCTTCCTGCAGCGCTCACAGATCTTCGCGTTCGGCAGCGATCGATCGACTCTTCCGTTCTTCTCTCGGACGATCGGCCTGAAGACGAACAAGGAGGCGATTCCGATCCCGATCGACGCGGGCCTGAAACTCACGGGCAGACTCGGCCGCACGGACTTCGGAGCGCTGGCGGTGCAGACTCGCTCCGCCTCCGGAGATCCGCGGACGGACTTCTTCGTCGGCCGGGGAAAGTTCGACCTCGGCCATGCCTCCTACGTCGGAGCGCTCGTGACCGACATCGAGCGACCGTCGGCAGGCCCGGCCCTCCGGTATTCGCGAACCTACGGCGTCGACACGGGGATATCGCTCACGCCCGAGTGGAGCGCCAGCGGTTTCTATTCGAAGACCGACAACCCGGGCGTCTCGGGCGAAACCTCGGCGTGGAACGCGACGCTTGCTTACAACGGGAAATACGCCCACGGACGGATCGAGCGCACGAACATCGGGAGCGGTTTTCTTCCGCAGATGGGGTTCGTGAGCCAGAACGGCATCCACGCCAGCCTGATCGACTTCACGGTGATCCCGCGCCCTCACGTCCTGGGTCTCCGGGATCTCAACTTCGAAGGGTTCGGATCTTTCCGGTACAACGAGAACGGGACCTTGAATGAGCGCGAGTACCAGTACACGTTCCGCGCGGAATGGCAGAACGGGGCGTACTCCGACGATGACATCGTCGATGTCTTCGACGAGAACCTGACCGAACCCCTGCAGCTAACGGACAAGGTGACGATTCCCGTCGGCCTCTACCACTTCGCTCGCCACCAGATCGCCTTCGGCACCGACCCCTCGCAGCGGATCGCCTTCCAGGCAAACTTCAACTTCGGCGACTACTACGCCGGCCGTCGAAACCGCTACGTCGGCCGGATCTTCTGGAAGCCCGACGAGCACGTGGGCGTCACGGTCATCGAGGACTACAACGCGGTGCGCCTTCCGCAGGGCAATTTCAACCTGTCGCTCTTTTCCGGACGACTCGACTGGAACTTAAACGTCCGGCTGCTCACCTCGATCATCGTTCAGAGCGACAACGTGGACCGGTTGACGAATGTTCAGGCCATTGTCCGGTGGCTGATCGACCCGGCGACGGATCTTTTCGCCGTCTACAACCGGCAGATCGGCGCGGGCTTCGAGCGTCCCGGCACCCGCGTGACGATCAAGCTGCGCAAGACGTTCGACCTCTGAGCCGAGCGGGCTTCAGGCTCACTCGTAGCGGAGGGCTTCGATCGGGTC
>Ga0070698_100008874_pt1 | contig 10808 bp, 9 predicted proteins | sample KBSK1502metaG_FD_65477 | JGI IMG/M metagenome (GOLD analysis project Ga0070698, IMG submission 65477) | Corn, switchgrass and miscanthus rhizosphere microbial communities from Kellogg Biological Station, Michigan, USA - KBS K1-50-2 metaG | ecosystem: Host-associated > Plants > Roots >...
GACCTTCGCCTTCTCGGCGCTGATGATCAGCCTGGTCAAGGTCGCGCCCCTGGTCACCGAGGAGCTGACCACGCTCGGCGACATGGTGCGCAACCTGAGCTTCGGCGCGAAGTTCATCCTGCGCACGCCGATCCTGCGCTCGATGAACCTGGTGAAGGTCCCGGTGCTGATCGCGTTCGGGCTCCAGAACGTGTTGCTGCTGCCCTTCGCCCTCAAAGCCCTCAACGCCACCGAGTTCGAGTACGGCATCCAGGAAGGGCTCACGTCGGTCGGGTTCGTGGCAGGCAGCCTCCTCATGGCCCGCCTCTCCGACCGCCTGCGCGAGGGGCAGTGGCTCGTCCTCAGCTACCTGGGGATGGGGTTCTTCGGGCTCGTGTACGCGCTGCAGACCAACGTCTGGCTGGCGATCGTCCTGATCGCCTTCTCCGGCGCCCTGAACGCACCATCGTTCGTCGCGGCGCGCCTGATCAACCAGCGCAATACGCCACGCGAGATGCGCGGCCGGGTCTTCTCGACCTCGTACGTGATCACGACCGTCGTCTACCTGATCGGGATGGGGATCGCCGGACTGGCAGATGTGATCGATGTGCGTGTCATGTTCATCGCGGGGTCCGTGGTGGTCATCGCCGCCGCCCTCGTGACCGCAGTCCTGCCCGGGCTCGGTCAGCCCGCCGCCGAGTGGCGCCGCGCCATTGCGCTGCTGCGCGGCGCGGGATCGGCGCCGGGGATGGCCTTTGGACGGCCGGCCAGCCTGCAGGACATCGAGATGCTCCTCGGCTACATCCCCGCCCTGGCCGGCATGCCGCCCCGCGATCGGGACGCCATCATCAACCACGCCCGGGTGCGGGATGCCGCCGCCGGGACGGCCATCGTTCGCCGAGGCGACGCGAGCGACTCGGCCTTCTTCGTGCTGGGCGGACGCGTGGTCGCGGGAGTGACGTCCGGGGCCGGCGCGAACCAGACGCTCTCGACCATGACGGCGGGTGACCTGTTCGGGGAGATCGCCGCACTCACCGGGAGCCTGCGCACCGCCGACGTGGTGGCCGAAGACGACTCGACCCTGCTCGAAGTGCCGGCGGACACCCTCCGGCGGCTGATGGCGATCCCTGATTTCAGCATGATCGTGCACGGCAAGATGAGCGAGCGGCTGGCGCGCACCGCCAACCTCGCCGACCTGCCGCGCTTCGGCGGAATCGACCCGACCGCCCTGCGCCAGGCGGCCGCCGAAGGGGCTGCGGCCGCCGAGACGGCCCCGGAAATGGTCTGAGGACGCCCGGGGCGGCATCGGTACAATGCCGGTCCCATGCCGCCGATTCGCCTCCACAACTCGCTGACACGCCACGTCGACCCGTTCGAGCCGATCACGCCTGGGCGCGTCACGATCTACACCTGCGGCAGCACGGTCTATCGCTACGCGCACATCGGCAACCTTCGGACCTACCTGTTCGGAGACCTGCTGCGCCGCACCCTGGAGTACCTCGGCTACGACGTGCTGTACGTCAAGAACATCACCGATGTCGGCCACATGCGCGAGACCGGCGAGGACCCGATCCTGCTGGCTGCGGAGCACGAGGGAAAGTCGCCAACGGAGATTGCCGAGTTCTACACCGAGGCATGGCTCGAGGACGAGCGGCTCCTCAACATCCGACCGCCGGACGTCATGCCGAAGGCGACCGACCACATCCCCGAGATGATCCAGCTCACCTCGGCCCTCATCGAGAAGGGGCTCGCCTACGAGGTGGAGGGGAACGTCTACTTCGACGTCTCGGCGTTCCCCGCCTATGGACAGCTCTCGGGGCAGCGCGCTGACGAGATGCGGGCAGGCACTCGCGTGGACGTGGAGCCGGACAAGCGCGACCCGGTCGACTTCGCGCTCTGGAAGCGGGCCGAGCCGGATCGGCTCATGAAGTGGCCGTCGCCGTGGGGCGAGGGCTTCCCGGGATGGCATATCGAATGCTCGGCGATGAGCATGAAGTATCTCGGCGAGCGCTTCGACATTCACACGGGCGGGATCGACCTGAAGTTCCCGCACCATGAAGACGAGATCGCCCAGAGCGAGGGGGCGACCGGCCATCGAGCGGTGAACACCTGGATGCACGGCGAGTTCCTGACCCTCGACGACGCCAAGATGGCCCGCAGCGTCGGCAACGTGATCCGGGTCACCGATCTGCCGTCGAAGGGCTTTCAGCCGCTGGATTTCCGCTACCTGGCGCTCACCGCTCACTACCGGTCGAAGCTGGACTTCACCTACGAGGCGATGCAGGCCGCCGCTCACGGGCTTCGGCGGCTGCGCCGGGCGACCGACGCTGCTTCAGACGCGGCCGCGGTGGACCTCTCGGCCGAGCCGATGGCGGGCTACCGCGCCCGCTTCAGTGATGCGATCAGGGACGACCTGGCGATGCCGGCGGCGATCGCCATCGCCCACCATGTCGCTTCCGATGACGGGCTGACCCCGGCCGCCAGGCGAGCCCTGCTCCTCGACTTCGACCGGGTCCTGGGGCTTGACCTCGACGCGCCGGCCGACCGGGTGGATCAACCGCTTCCCGCGGGAGCCACTGAGCTGCTCGAGCGACGAGCGGCGGCACGGGTAGCGCGCGACTACGCCCTGGCGGATGCGCTCCGTGCTGAGCTGGCATCGATGGGGGTGCAGGTGCGCGATACCCCCGATGGCCAAGTGGCGACGGCTCGACCGAACCCGATCTGACACGCGGCGGGCGAGAGCGTCACGCGGGCCACCGTCCTGCTGGATAGCCCACCTGACGCAGTACGGTGGGCTCCCGCCGCCTGTGGTGAGGTCTGCGTCGGTGACCTACGGCCAAGGCGGCAAGTACGACTACGCGATGGTCAGCGGGTCCTGCGACCCGCACAGTTGACCGATCGCGGCCGACGGGCGCCGCGGGACGAAATGGCAAACCCGGTGTGAGCCGGGGACGCAAAGCCACGGGGCTGGCTCCAACGGCGCGCGGAGCCAGTCAGCCGGGTTGCCGACACGAACGGTTCGCACGGCCGATCCCGTCAGCGGTCGACGCATGCGGCTCGGTCCTCGGCAGCAGGAGGAACCGACCACATGCGGACCGACAACCATCTACCACCCCGACGCGCCAGATTCTCATTCATTGGGCGCCGCGCCTCGGCACTTGCCGAGGGGCTGCTGGTCTATCTGCTCGTCGCCACCCTCGCGGCCGTTGGTGGACTGACCGCCCTCACCTTGGCGGCCCCGGCGAACTGGGCCGGGCTGGAGGCGCTCGAAGGGATGATCAGCGTCAGCCACGGCGACGACTTCGCCCATGGACGCGAGGCGTCCCATTCCTTCTTCCTGACCTCAGCGGGCGGCGTGACCGAGCTCATGTTCGAAGGCTCTCCACCTCCGGACTCCATGGCCGGGGCCCGAGTTCGGGTTCACGGGGTCGCGAAGGGGAGGCAATTCCTGGTGGCCGCTGGAGGCACCCAGCAGGTCTCGTCGCCGCCGTCTGGGAGCTCCGGCTCCATCGGCGCCAAGCGGGTGGCCGTCGTCCTCTTGAATTTCGCGAATGACACGAGCCAGCCCTACACACCGTCGTTTGCGGCCGGGGTTGCGTTCACGAACCCTGACTCAGTAGCCGCGTACTACGCCGAAACCTCGTCTGGGCTCCTGACCTTGAGCGGCGACGTGTTTGGCTGGTACACGATTCCGGATTCCAATGCCAACTGCGCGACGAGCACATGGGCGACATCCGCCACGATGGCAGCGTCGGCCGCGGGCGTCGACCTGGGCATTTACGACAACGTCGTTTACGCGTTCCCAACGGCACCGGATTGCTACTGGGGTGGGATGGCGCAATTGCCGGGCCGCTCCTCCTGGCTGAACGGCGCAGGAGCCATGAGCCTCCACGTCATGGCACACGAGTTGGGGCACAACTTCGGGACCCATCACGCCAGCGCTCTCAACTGCAGTGAAGGCGGGATCCGGGTTTCGCTCTCGGCGAATTCGGCCAGCTGTACCGCGAATGAGTACGGGGATCCGTTTACCGTTATGGGGCAGGCCGTTCAATACGAGCATTCGAACTATTCGCAAGGCAACTTCGGGTGGCTGCAGGCCCCGAACACCGTCACTGTTGTGAACGCCGGCGACTACACCGTCGCTCCGGTGGAGAACAGCGACGCAAGTGCGGTGCGGGCGCTCCAGATCGCTCGGACCTCGAGCACGTTCTTCACGCTCGAGTACCGACAACCGTCCGGAACCTTCGACACGTTCCCGCCGACGATGCCTGTCGCCACCGGTGTCAGCATCCGGATCACCTACGCCTACAGCTCCCCGCTCCAGTCGCAGCTGGTGGATACCGTCCCGGCAACGACGAGCTTCATGGATGCACCTCTTCTGGTCGGCAGCACCCTGGTGGATCCGCTCAGTGGAGTCTCGATCACGACGCTGGCTGCCACATCGTCGGGTGTCACCGTACGGATCGGGTTCGGATCCGGTGGCCAACCGTCGCCCACGGCGGCGCCGACACCCTCGGCGATGCCGAGCCCGACGCCTGGGCCATCACCCTCGCCCCCTGCGGACGTACAGCCCCCCACGGCGCCAACCGACCTTCGCACTGCGACGGGCAAGGGAAAGAAACTGATGCTCTTGTGGGGCCCCAGCTCGGACAACATCGGCGTGGTTGGCTATCGCGTGTACCGCGACGGAGCATTGGTGGGGACGGCGACAACGACGTCCTTCGGAGTCCTGCTGGGCAGACGCGCGGCATCCTACTGGGTTATCGCCTACGACCTGGCCGGGAACGCAAGCGTTGCGTCGGCTCCGATATTGATCTCCCCGTAGCCGACGGCTGCCTGAGCTGGTGGCGCCTGCACCCGAAAGGGCGCCCAAACGCTGAAGGAGCCGGGCCTTGCGGCCCGGCTCCTTCGATGGTCCGCGATTCCAGAGTTAGCCGGAGGCCCCAGTGACCACCGGAATGGAGATCGTATTCAGCTCGCCGCACGCGGAGGACGAAGCGTTGAACAGACCGCTCGGGGTGTAGTCGACGGTCCAGTAGTACTTGCCGTCACTGTTCACGTTCACATTCGTGATGACGTTCGTGCCGCTGGTTGTTCCAGCACCCGACGTCGACGCAGCGCCGCTGGCGTTCAGGCCCACGCTCGCGCTCACCCACTGGGAGACGGTGCAGAGGCTGTCGCTCCACAGGTTGAAGACGACGCTGCCCGTCGCGGAGTTCGGAGTCAGCTGTGCGCTGTCGCTCAAGGTGACCGACCACGTCCCACCGGACTGTGTCGACACTGAGGTGTTCGCAGCCGTCGGAGTCACGACGCAATCCGACGGGTCGGAGTTGGGCTCCTTCGATGGGTACGAGCAGGTGTTGATCAGGGTGCCACCCGTCAGGTCGCTGATCGGGGGGTTCGACGCAGCCGCGAGAGCGGTGATGTCGCACACGATCAGCGTGTCAGCCGCGTCGAACTGGCCACCGGCCTTGTCGGTGACCGTGCAGTACGTCGAGGCCGTTGACGTCGCCGTCAACCGGAGCACGGGATTGGTGCACCGATCGACCCGCTTGTCACTGCAGGAATAGAGGCTCACCGCAAGCAACGTGACCGGGTTCTTGCCGGTGACGGTGCCACAGACGGCGTAGTCGACGAGGCCGTTCTTGACGGCGTCGGTGTCAAAGAGCGAACAGCCGTCGCCCGTGTTGTTGCCGCTCCAGGCGGTGTCGTCCCACTTCCAGGCGGTGAAGAAGTGGTTGGGAGCAGAGGCGTCAACAGCCGAAGACTGCGCTGTCAGGTCCTTCTGCCCAGGCTCGTCGTTCGCGCCCTGGTCGTCTCCCTGGAAGGTGAAGGAAGGTGCCGCGACCGCGGCGGACACCAAGAGGGTGCTCGCAAGCATGACGATGGCAATCAATGCCAGCCAGCGCGACTGCTTGTGAGGTGCAGATGGTTGAAAACTCACCGATGTGTCTCCTTCAGAGATCTAGCCAATCTTGTGTCTCTGCCCGGCCGTGCTGGCCGGCCATCGTCGGGCGAGGGCCTCACGGAGGTCTCTGCATCGTCTAATCGTGATTGGGGTATGGGCTCTCTACCTCATCTGCCAGGCAGGTTCGTCGTGAACCACGTCGTGATGTCGCCCGGTAGGCATCCTCCTCATCCCGCTCAGCACCCCTCGAAACAGGCAGTACTCACCAAGCGGACGCAACCGCCCTCCCAGTGGAGTGGTGGCCGCGAGACGACGGCCTTGGAACTCGAACCAGGGGGAGGACGGCAGCACGACGCGGCGGCGCGTTTCCCAAGGCGGGGTATGGCGTAGCCGACGACGCGAGGCGGGCACATATGTGGTTGGCCTGGCTGGGCGCCCCAGACCCGGTTACCCAAACCTAGTACGTCGGAACCGCTCTCGTCTATCAATTACCCGACACATCTGGCCCGGTCCGCACGTAACTGATCGCGGAGCGGGCTCGATCAGGGAGTCAGCAGCGAGGGGATTTCGGCGATCAGCTTCGAGCGTGCCCACATCGGGCCTAGGCCGGCGGCCCGGGCGTCGGCGTGCGCGGCCAGGTCGGTGTGCGGGCCAAACAGGACCAGGCGCGGCCGAGCCGATGCCGGCGAGCGGCTGTGCCAGGCGTTGAGCTGCTCGGCCCAATCCGGGGTGCGGGCGCCCCAGTCCACGAGAACCAGGGTGAGTTCCGCGGGGGACGGCAGCTCGCTCGGATCATCGAACCGCCGGACCACGATTCCGGCGCTGGCGCCCGCATCGGCGATCCGGGTGGCGATCATCAGGTCGCGCGCGACGACGGCGACCGTCACTCGGCGAGCGCCGGCTCCGCGCTCAGGGGCTGGTGCATCGGGTGCGGATGCACGCCGTTCGATCCGTTGAACGAGGCGCCATCCATGACGTAGCGGGCGACACGCATCGGGAAGATCCCGACCACGACCGGCGCGCGAACCTCGACCGAGAGCTGGATGCCGATCTCGTCACGCAGCCACAGGTCCTGCAGCTTGGTCGCCTCCCGCTCGGGGAGGCCCACCCAGATCACCTGCCCGTCGCGCTCCAGGCGGGACATGGCGTCGGGCTGGTCGAGGGTGAATCGACGCCGCAGCTCTGCGATGGCGACATAGGGCCGCGAGCTGATGAAGCGGCGCAGGCTCGAGGTGCTCGGCCGCTTGTTGGCAGTCATGCGCGGGCAACCATGGTCCGTCCGAGTCTAGCGATCACCGGGCCGATGCGCTGGCGGGGCTACCCGCCGCGCCCGTGCCCCCACCCACGCGCGCGCTCCACTGCTCGGCGGATGAGCCGCTTTCCCGGGATCGGCTGGGTGAGCGGGCCGTCGTGGTCGTCGTCATCCGGGTACGCCCGCAGCCGCAGCCCCACCTCTCCCACCCCGGATGGATGGATGTCGGCTCCGTCGATGCGGATCGTCGGCGATCCGGGAAAGCCCAGCAGCTCGGCGTCCTCGGTGGAGTTGATCGCGATCATCTGGATCGGCGTTTCGAACGCGTCCTCGGTGAGGACCTCGACCAGTCGCTGGCGCGCCGTCATGTAGTCCGGGTCGGCATCCCAATAGAGGAGCTCGACGCGCATCGGCTCAGAGATACGTGAAGAAGCCGACGATGCTGAAGACCGCGGCGAGTGCCAGTCCGCCAGCGATCACCAGGCGTCGCCGCTCCGCGTCGGTCAGGCGCGGGTCGGGGGGCCGCTCGCCGGCTCGACCGCGCCACGCGAGGTAGCGCTCGGTGTTCAGGTCGCGCCTGCGGCGCGCGACAAAGCCGCTCCAGGTCGGCCAGCCGAGGAGGTAGGCGCCGATCCCGGCCGCCCCCGCAATGACGAGCCAGATCCAGCTCATGGCGGAGAGGCCGCTCCGGCGGCAGCGGCATCCAGCAGCCAGAGCGTCGATGCCGCTCGCACCCGGGCCGCCGGCAATGCAGGGGACCTGGCTTGAATCGAGCGCATCGCAGCCGCCTTGTCCGCCCCGGCGACGACGAACAGCGCAGTCCTCGCCGCGTTGATGAGCGGCAGCGTGAAGGTCATCCGTGCGGCAACCGGGGAAGTCTTCGGCGCGGTGGCAAGTGCCACCCAGCGCGCCCGCTCGAACAGCACGCGGGAGCCGGGGAAGAGCGACGCCGTGTGCCCATCGGGGCCCATCCCGAGCCAGATGAGATCGATGCGCGGCCGACGCCGCCCGCCCGGTGGGAGCGCGAAGATCCGGCGCAGCTCGTTCTCGTACCGCCCGGCGGCTGCCGCGTGGTCCGGGTCATCGGCCGGCATGCGATGCACCGATGCCTCTCGGATGCCCGGGAGGTGATCCAGCAACAGTCGGCGCGCGAGGCCGTAGTTCGACTCGGGATCGTCCGGAGCGACAGCGCGCTCGTCGCCCCAGAAGAATTCGACCCGCGACCAATCGATCGCGTCGCGGCGCGGCGGCGCGGCAAGCAATGGGTAGACGAGGCGGGGCGCTGAGCCCCCTGACAGGGCGATCACGAATCGCCCCCGACGTCGGATCGCGTTGCGCGCCGACGCCACGATCCGGTCCGCGGCAGCCTCGGCGACGGCGGCCGGCGTGGGCAGGACGATGAACCGGGCGCTCACCCCGCCAGGTCTACCTGCCGCGCTGCGGCGAGGAAGACGGCCGCCGCCCGGAGCGCCGCCTCATACACCGGATCGTGCCGGTCTGTCACCAGGTCCATCGCCAGCAGCTCGGACTCGGTTGGCTGCTCCATCGGCACCCGCCGCAACAGTGCGGTCATCCCGTCCGCGTTGGAGGCGACGACCGCCTCGTCGGCGGAGCGCTCGATGATGAACTCCGCGGCGCCCATCTCGCCGAACGCCCGCAGGCGCACCGCCACCAGCTCGCCCGGCGTCAAGTCGTCGTTCTCGACTGGCTCGATCAGCAGGTCGACCATCTCGTGGCGCCCCTCCAGCTTCAGGCGCGCTCGGCCGTTCTCGAGCGGCTCGATCGTCGAGTAGCGTCGCCACTCGATCCGTGAAGCGATCCAGCCGGCGTAGAGCAGCGGCGCGGCCAGGGGCGACGACACCGGCGGCTGCGCCTTGTCTCCGGGCTTGGCCCGGCGCTTCCGCGCCGGCTTCGTCGAGGGGACCGCATACCGGATCAGCAGGCGGTTCAGGTTGGGCAGGTAGCGCCGGAATCGCGGCGCATCGAAGAACTCGGCGGTCAGCTCCTGCCACCACGCCAGCCTGCGCCAGGCCAGGTCCCCGACGCCGCTTCGGCGCCGCAACGTGGTGAGCCGTCGGAGCCCGTAGAGGAGGTCCGCGAACTCGTCGCTGTCGACCACCAGGCGGTCCCCCATCTCAACCAACTGGTCGAAGATCGGATCGGCGAAGGGAGGGTCGCCGGGCCACCAGACGTGCGTCGGCAGATCGTGGATGAGGAGCGGCGCGACGATGCCGGACAGGTGCTCGGCAGCCTCGCCGTGCACGGTCAGGACCACCACCTCGAAGCAGATCGGGTCAGCCCCTTCAGGCCCGGCGTGGCAGTGGGCAGTAATGCTCGCGCTCAGCGGAGGGCCGGCGGCGGCTGGATCCGCGGCCAGCACGATTGCGCGCGACGGGTGGCGGACGCCAAGCCCGACCATGGTCGCCACCACTCGGGTCGCCGCGTCCTCATCCGGGACCATCACGATCAGGTTCAGGACCGATGCGCGTGCGTGGGCCATTCCCTTCTCGGTGACCCGCGAATCCTCGCCGGAGGCCGGGGCGACCCACAGCTGCGCCAGCTGAGCGGCGATCGCCTGGACCGTCGTCGCGCGCGCGACCCACGGCTCTGCCACGATCGACTCGGCCTGGCCGAAGCGCATCAGGCGGCGATGCACCGCCAGCGCCCGACGGGCTGCCGGGGAGCGGCTTACGGCCGTCGCCATGCCCGTCCATCCGCTTCGAGCAGCTCATCGGCCGCCGCCGGACCCCAGCTGCCGGCGGGGTAGAAGTGCAGCCGGCCACCCTCGCCCGATGCCCAGGCGTCGAGGATCGGATCCAGGATCTCCCAGGCGCGCTCCACCTCGTCATCGCGGGTGAAGAGGGAGGCGTCGCCGATCATGCAGTCCAGGAGGAGCGTCTCGTACGCGTCCGGCGAATCGACGGCGAAGCTCGACCCGTACCGGAAGTCCATGTTCACGCCGCGGATCTGAAGCCCCGGCCCCGGCACCTTGGCGCCGAACCTGAGCAGGATCCCCTCGTCCGGCTGGACCCGGATAGCGAGGATGTTCGGCTCCATCGGATCGCCGCCCGCCCGGGAGAAGAGGGCGAGCGGCGCCTGCTTGAACTGGACGGCGATCTCGGTCACGCGGGTGGAGAGCGCCTTTCCGGTTCGGATGTAGAACGGGACCCCCGCCCAACGCCACGATTGAATCGCAAGCTTCAGCGCCACGTACGTCTCGCGCTCGGAGCTGTCGGGAACCTCCGGCTCCTCCCGGTAGGCGACGACCGGCTCGCCCTCGACCCAGCCGGAGATGTACTGGCCGCGGACCGTCGAGGCGGCCACCTCGGCGGGCGACATCGGCTTCACCGCGCGCAGCACCTTGACCTTCTCATCGCGCAGGTCGGACGCCTTGAACTCGATCGGCGGCTCCATGGCGAAGACCGCCATCAGCTGCAGCAGGTGGTTCTGGACGATGTCGCGCAGGGCGCCGGTCTCGTCATACGACTCGCCACGCCCCTCGATCCCCACCGTCTCGGCCACCGTGATCTGGACCGAGTCGATGTAGCGCCGATTCCAGATCGGCTCGAAGAGGCCGTTCCCGAACCGAAAGACCGAGAGGTTCTGGACCGTCTCCTTTCCCAGGTAGTGGTCGATCCGGAAGATCTGGTTCTCATCGAAGACCTCGCG
>Ga0070698_100008875_pt1 | contig 10807 bp, 10 predicted proteins | sample KBSK1502metaG_FD_65477 | JGI IMG/M metagenome (GOLD analysis project Ga0070698, IMG submission 65477) | Corn, switchgrass and miscanthus rhizosphere microbial communities from Kellogg Biological Station, Michigan, USA - KBS K1-50-2 metaG | ecosystem: Host-associated > Plants > Roots >...
CCTTGCGCTTCGCTATCACTTCACGTCCATCACGTTGTGAAGAGGACTTCCACCTCCTAGCTGATAAACATGCTCGGCACACAGAAAAAGGGGCTCCCGCTTGGGATCGGGAGCCCCAGAGGGCGCGTTTCGTTGCCAGTGTCGTTTTCACACCGGCGCGTGGGGTCATCCATCCTAGCTTCCCTCCCAGAGGCAGGTGGGAACGAATTGCAGTTGGCAACGAGCAAGCCCCTTCCCCCTCGCTTCGTTACCCGCTACAACTCGTGTTTTGAAACGCGCCCACGCGGGGGTCATTGCACGCGGGCAGCCAACACACGAAAATCGCGGTCAGGTAAGTACTTTATTGGTTAAATATTTGGAGACTGGCTAGAGCAAAATCTTCGCCCCAAAATCGATCTCGAAATTCAGTTTGGAACGGCTTCAAATCTGAATCGGGAACTGCCTACTTTCTCGGTTTCGCGGCGACCCTGACTTCGTTCCAGAACTTCCGTAACATCGCCGTGCCTCGCTCCGTGCTATAGGTTTTCTTCCCGCCCTCGTCTCACAATCGCATATGCTTGCGCTCTTAGTCGCTCTCACCTTTCGACTTCCGGCTCTACGCTGGGCATTGTTGCTCGTTCTTGCCATCCTGTGCTCAGCGACGGAGCTTCAGGGCGACACCACTCGTCTCCTTCACTCAAGCCGCCCATCGGGGTGCTATTGTCATTGCCCTGTATCCGCTGCCCGGAGCGGCTGCACGAAAATGTGTGAGTTGCCCAGATACGCCTCCCGTTGGTGGGCGACTTCCTGTTCGAGGCTGCGTATGCGCGCGCCCGTGGAGAATCCCGGGGCAAGTCCCCGCCTTCCCCATCCTAACCGCGCCGAGCGCGCAGGGATGGCGACGCCAAAGGAAGGCGCTTCGCTGTAAATCAAGTGGTCAGTTGCGCTGCAGGAGTGGCCGCGCGGTCTGAAGACGCATTGCCGCCGGGTTCTTCGAGCAATTTAGCAAGAATTTCCGGGATCTCGAAGATCGCCCGATTGTCCAGCGCCGCGACATTCTTCCGAAACTCCGCTAGGTTTGCGGGCTCGAGCATTTGCCGAACGCCAGTCACGACATCCCGAAAACTCTTCAGCACAATGCCAACGCGCTTTTCCACCACCCATTCCGCGTTATAGCGTTCCTGGGGAAGCGTCCAGGCATTGCATTCGATCAGCACCGGCAGCTTGCGAACCATCGCCTCTGCAATACTTCCGGGACCAGGTTTGCCGATCAGGAAGTCCGCCGCTCGCATCAGCTTATGCACTTCCTTTGTGAACCCGACTATCTTCACGGGCATGCTCCACGTGCGAGAACGAAGCTTGTTGGCGAGTTCTTCGTTGCGCCCGCAAATCAGAATCAATTGAACAGGTAAGCGCGCGGCGTCGAGCCGTTCCGTGATTTCGTACATGACTCTCGAGCCGTGTCCACCGAACAGCACGATGGCCGTCGGCAAGTCAGTCTGCAGGCCAAGCTCCGACTGGAGCGCGATCGGATCGACATTGTCAGGCTGGTAGAAATCGGGCCGCAGAATCATGCCCGATGTCCGAAAAATGTGGGCCTGATCATGGCCCAGCGCCCGCGCCTGTTCGACGGCGCGCTCGGTTCCCGCAATGAGGTACTGCTCGCGGATAGGCTCGATCCAGAAGTGCGGCGGGAAATCGGCCAAGTCCGTGATGATGGTCACAAATGGACGTCCGGGATACACCTTGTTCCAGCTTTCGTAGAGTTCGCGATTGAAGTGCGGGATCACGGAAACCAGTAGGTCGGCGGGCTTATCACGCCAAAACTTCGTGAGCAGCCGGACTAAGGGGCCGTGGAAAAGCCAGATGGTGGCCTGCAAAATCCGCAACAGGTACTTGCTGCCCAGCGTCCAGCCGTTTTGAAGGAGCACGTTGTACTGCTCCTGGATACGAATGCCTGTAAGTCTGCGGAGCACGTCCAGCCGATCCGTGACCTCCTGAAAATGGACCAGCTCGACCTGCCAGGGCCGCTGCTGCTGGGCCAGCATGGTTTGCAGTGCCACGGCGGCATTTCTGTGACCGCCGCCCGCGTCGTGAAACACAATGTGTACTTTTTTCATGGCGGCGATTGTCACATACGCCTATTCTTCGCCAAGAAGAGCAACCACCATACCATGTGGATAACGACGGAAGTCATGTGTGCTCAATAGGTTCCAAGAGCACATTCATGCAGATTTTGCGACCTCTTCACGGATTGTTCATATCCATCCGCGAAAATATCAGCATGCGCTGCGATCTCCACATTCACTCCACCGCATCCGGAATGTGTAACACTCCCGGCCTCAGCCGCGTTTGCCGCGAGTCTTACAACGATCCCGAGGAAGTCTACCATCGGCTGAAGCGCCGTGGGATGTCCCTCACCACGATGACCGACCACGACTCCATCGAAGCCGCGGAAGTCCTCCGCCGCTACACCGACTTCTTTCTGAGCGAGGAGGCCACCGTTCGGATGCCGAGCGGCACAGAGGTACACATAGGAATCTACGGCATAAACGAACGCGATCATGCGGAAATTCAGCGCCGTCGAAACGATTTTATCGCGCTGCTCATGTATTTGACCGAGCGTAAGCTTTTCTTCAGCGTGAACCACGTGTTTTCGGGGCTTACAGGGAGGCGCGACGCCGAGGACTTTAGCTGGTTTGCCTCTTACGTTCCGGCGTTCGAGGTTCGCAACGGCCAGATGTGGCCAGAAGCGAATATGCGCGCGGTGCGGCTGGCGAAACGGCTCGGCAAGATCGGCATTGCGGGGAGCGACTCACATACGATCGCCGGGATCGGGCTGACGTACACGGAAGTACCTGGCGTGCGCACCGTAGATGAATTTCTGGCGGGCCTACGCGCCGGTCGCGGCATTATTCATGGAGTACACGGGAGTTACGCGAAATTGACGGCGGACGTCTATCGCATCGCGAAGTCATTCTTTTGTGAAAAGCCCTGGGCGCTCCCGGTTTTGCCTCTCACGGTTCTGGTCCCAGCAATTACCGCAGGTCACTGGCTCAACGAAATTCGCTTCTGCCGCAAATGGTCCGCAGCGGTGGAGAGCGACGAGAGGCGTCCACGCATGTTGTGGAACCTCGATTCCAGCCTGGAAGCAAATCTGGCGAGCTGACCGGATGACGGCCAGCCGAATCGAACAAAGAGGTGACGCGATGCCGGTCGCACGCAGCCTCTGGGGATACATCGAACGCCGCGATCTCCGCGTAATGCGGAGGATGAACCGCTGGCGCGCTCCGCGCTGGATCCGTTACTGGATGATCGCAGCCACGCGGATGGGCGACGGCTGGTTGTGGTATGGCCTGGGCGCGATGCTACTGGTTTTTGGTGGACCGCAACGCTTCTATGCCGTAGGGTCGGCCGGCGCCGCGGGCATTACTGGGATCTTCGTCTTTAAGGCGCTGAAAAAACTAAGCCAGAGGTCGCGTCCTTGCCAGCTCGAGCCACACTGCTGGTCCAAGGTGCTGCCGCCGGATAAGTTCTCCTTTCCTTCCGGCCACACGATGACAGCGTTCTCCATCGCGCTGGTGGTCAGTTACTTCTATCCCTCGCTCGAAGGACCACTCTTCTTTCTGGCGGTAAGCATTGCGGTTTCGCGTGTAGTGCTCGGGATGCATTTCCTGAGTGATGTACTGGCGGGCGCGATTTTGGGCGTGGCCTTGGGTCTGGCTTCGATCACGACCTTCGCGTCATTTGGCTGGGTCTAGCGGCTGGTCTAGACGCCCCCTCCTGGAGTCTGCACAAAGAACATCGGCATTGGCGTGGAGCCCTGTAGCAGAAGTTAGAGCAGGTACGGCGTGCCGTGCGTCTGCAAGCGTAGCGGCGGCGGACGCGCTAAAGCGCGCCCCTACAGACCTTTCCGCAAACTAGAGGGGCTTGGGGTGAGCCGCCAAAGCTTCGCGGAAAGCGGCGAGATTGCTCTTATCTATGATCGCGGTGCCCGTGTCTACCCAGGCGGGCATAGGCGGGGCGGGCGCGTTTCGCCAATCCTTGAATTCGTGAACCGCGTTGTGGTGCAGATCGTCCGCGAATTTGAGGCCGTAGTAGGCCATGATGTAAGGCTTCTGGGCGACGGTCGCGTTGATGCCTCCGCGATCGACCCAGTTCAGCGTATCGGGATCCTTGTCGAAGGAAACGATGGGGATCTTTCCGGTCATGTCGGTACGATGAAGGGCGTCAGCGGCCCCCGCCCCACCGGAAGCTTCCAGACACAAAATTCCGTCAATTTTTGTTTTCTTCGCGAGCAGACCGGAAACGGCGTCGTAGGCATTTCTCGCGTCGCCTTTATCATCGACGGTTTGGGTGATCTTGATGCCCGGATACTTTTGCAAGCCGTCATAGACACCACGGATCCGGTCATCCAGATTCAACTGGCCGGGAATAGTGATCAATAATAATTGACCCTGGTTCTTCAACAGACTGGCCATGCGCTTGGCGATTTCCTGGCCGGCGCGGAAATTGTCAGTGCCCACGAAGAGTATGCGTTTCGAGTCCGGCGCGTCGGCATCGATGCAGATCACCGGAATGCCTTGCTGCACGGCTGCGTCGATCGCGCTCTTGAACAAGTTTGCCTTGCTGACTGAAACTAAAATCCCGGCCGGATGCAAAGCGACTGCTTTTTGAAACGAATCCAATTCTTCTTGGGGTGAAAGACTTGTCGGGCCGTCCATCTCCGCTTTGACGCCCATCTCTTTTGCCGCGTCCAGCAAGCCGGCCTGGGCCTCCTGCCAATACGGAAGATTTATGTTCGCGGCAATGAAATAATATTGTTCTTCCTTTTGATGATAGGGCTCTTGGCACGCCAGCAGAGCCGCACCCAAACCCACCACAACCCACATCATGTATTTGGAATTGAGTTTCATCGGAGGTCTCCTCTTGGCATCTCCGGCTCGGGACTGAAGAAAGCAAATGACCGAGGGAAACCCGGATTGTCTGGTGGGCAAGCCTATCACAAGGGGAGGTGAGCGGAGATAGCGCGGTGGTTCGAGCGCAGAGCCGCGGAGAGTGGGCTTGCAGTCCTTCACGCGCCGAGGCTCATCAAAAGTGCAGACGTTCCCTGCGGTGCCGTGGTTGCACAGTTCAGGGGATTTCCACTTCTATGGAGAGAAGAGTTCGCGCTGGGCATCCTTGGGTTCTATTTTTGGCCGCCGCGGTTTTTTTCGCACACCCATCGTTCGCTGCAGCGCAGGAGTTCACTCACACCTATCTGCCAAAATGTTTGGAGCTGAATTGTCCGCCCCTGAAAACGTATTCCTTCGACTCGCTGCCAGCTGCGCAATCCACTTCTAAATCGTCTACGCCTTCACAAGACTTCAAGGATTCCGAGCCTATTCGCGAAGGCACCTGGCGCAAATTGCCTTCAAATTTTCTGCACGACCAAAAAGACATGTGGCTGTTCCCGGTGAGCGTGGCCGAAGGACATCATCTGCTACCCGCCGCAATTTTCACTGGCGCCGTGGCGGGGCTGATCGCTTCTGATCCGCAGACGATGCCGCATATTCGGCAAACGGACTTATTTCAAGACACAAATAGCGCGCTGAACAGCAAGGTTTCGGGCGGAATCATCGCGGGAATTCCGTCGGCGTTTTACGTGGTGGGCTTGATCCGCAAGGATTCCTACGCGCAAGGCACCAGCCTGCTTGCGGGCGAAGCCGTCGCGGACGACACAATTCTGATGATCGTGGCCAAGGCCATCACTCGCCGGCTCCGTCCGTCGGACATCCCTGTGAACGGCAAGTACTCCGACACTTTTTTCAAGAGCAACAGCGGGCCACTCGGGAAGGGCAGCAGCTTCCCTTCGGGTCACGCGATGATGGCGTTCTCGATCGCGACCGTATTTGCGCGACGATACCACGAGCATCGCTGGGTCCCGTTCGTCGCATATGGCCTCGCGGGCGCAATCAGTTTCACGCGGTTGACAACCGGCGCTCACTTTCCGTCGGACATTGTGTTCGGCGCGGTGACCGGATATGCGATCGCGCGGTATGCCGTTCTGCACGGGCAATAGCGGCGTCGGCGAGGTGCAGGAAGCTAGGCTGGGCGAAACGGATTGAACACTGCAATGCCAAACGGCTTGAAATCGCGCTCATTTCGGGTCGCCACAGTGAGTCCATGGACTTGGGCAGTGGCGGCGATCATGGCGTCTTCTCGGAGGGCGCGGGAACGGCCGTGCATCTTACGGGCGTATTCGCGAAAACAAGTTCCATCCATTGGCAAAACCTCCGGTGTAGCTGCCACGCGGCTAATCCACTCATCGATCTCGAGGGCTTTCGCAGCATCTTGAATACGAGTGATTTCTACACCGGCCTGCAATTCGCCCAAAACGACGGCGGGAAGAAATATCTGATCGGGCGGCACGGCAGCGAACCACGATGACACGGCGCCGTGCGGCTTTCGTTTGCGAATTTCAGAGACAATGTTGGTATCCAGCAGAAAACCGCTCAATCGAACACCACTGGCGGACGGCTTTTAATCCTGCCGCGCTTGGGGATGGGAATTTCGAATTTAGGGCCACTCAGCAGGACATCCTTCAGCGAAGGCCGTGCCTCTTTCAAGCGCCGCCATTCTTCGATGGAAATGACGACTGCGGTCTCCACACCTCGGCGTGTGACCACTTGAGGACCCTTCTCAAGAGTGTCGTCAATGAGCTCGCTGAAGCGCGCCTTCGCTTCCTGCAACTGCCATTTACCCATAAGGGTGCCACCTGCCACCAGGATATGACTAGTCAGATGACTAGTCAAGTCACGGGCGGGGCCCGAGCTAGGTGTGGCGCTTAGGCCTTTTGGGCCTGGCGGCGGAGGAACGTCGGGACGTCCAGATCGTCTGCCGGCACTTCGTGGCTGAGCTCGCGGACGCTTTCTTGTTGAACCTGGTTCACCACGGCGGCGGGTTGCGGCTGCGGGGTGGGCTCGGGAACATCGCGGCCCGCTTTCCATGTCCTGGGCAGGAAGGAGTGCTTTTGAGGCTCCTGCTTCTTGTTGGCATCCTTGAAGCCCGCGGCGATCACGGTGATCTTGACGGTGTCTTTCATCTGATCGTCTTGCACCGCGCCAAAAATGATGTTGGCGTTTTCGTGAGCGGCTTTCTGGATGACCGAAGAGGCTTCGTGAACTTCGTGAAGGGTCAAGCTGGAGCTGCCGGAGATGTTGATCAAGATGCCTTGCGCGCCCTGAATGGAATTGTCTTCGAGTAAGGGGCTGGCGATTGCGCGATTGGCGGCATCGACGGCGCGATTGGTGCCGGTGGCGACGGCAGTACCCATGACCGCATAACCCTGGCCGTGCATGATGGCTTTCACGTCCGCAAAGTCGCGGTTGATGATGCCGGGAACAGTGATGATGTCGGAGATACCTTGTACCGCTTGGCGCAGGATGTCGTCGGCGATGCGGAAGGCGTCGAAGAAACTAGTGCCGCGCTCGACGGTTTCCATCAGGCGCTCGTTGGGGATGACGATGACGGTGTCGACGGCGCCGATCAGCTCCTGCAAGGCTTGTTCGGACTGCATCATGCGGCGCTTGCCTTCGAAGGCAAAAGGCTTGGTGACCACTGCGACACTCAGCGCACCGAGCTCGCTGGCAAGCGAAGCCACCACGGGCGCGGCGCCGCTGCCGGTGCCCCCGCCGAGCCCGGAGGTGATGAAAATCATGTCCGAGCCTTCCAGGGCTTCAATGATTTTCTCGGTGTCTTCCAGAGCAGCCTTGCGGCCGACCTCGGGATTCGCGCCCGCGCCGAGCCCCTTGGTCAGTTTTGCGCCAAGCTGCAGCTTAACGGGCGCCTGCGACAGCTTGAGCGCTTGCAGATCGGTGTTCGCGGCGATGAACTCGACACCTTCGACCTTCGCGCGAATCATGCGGTTGACGGCGTTGCAGCCTCCGCCACCCACTCCGATCACTTTGATCTTCGCCGGCTGCAGCTCCTCGCTGAAGCTCATCCGGATTCCCATATCTTTCACGATCATGCATCCCTCAGCCTTCCCCAGTTTCGCTGGCGGCCCGGCGATCGCAGATGAGTGCGTCGCGCGAGCGAGTTACGAAGCGCCAGCGAACATGGACTTAAGTTTCGATACCAGACTTCCCCCGCGCGGCGATGCGGCCCGCCGCGCTTTCGCCCCGTACATCACCAAACCGACTGCGGTCGCATACTCCGGCTGGGCCACCTGCTCGGGCAGGTCGGCGAGCCCTTTCGGCTCAGCGATCCGCGCGGGCAGATGGAAAGATTGCTCGGCAAGCTCGACCAACCCGTGCAATTTTGCGCCGCCGCCCGCCAGCACAAATCCGGCGGGGATTTGCCTGTCCAGTCCAGCGCGCCGCAAATCGTCATGAACCAACGCGAGTAATTCCCGGGTCCTAGGCTCAATAATGTCAGTCAGCATGTGGGCAAGGATTTTCCGAGGAGGGCGGTCGCCGACACTGGCAATTTCCAGAGCGCCATCCTCGCGAAGCAAAGACGCCGCGGCGCATCCGTGGTGGCGCTTGATTCTCTCCGCCTCCGGAATGGGCGTGCGAAGACCGACGGCGAGATCGTTCGTGAAATGGTCGCCGCCAACAGCAACCGCGCTGGTGTGACGGACCACGCCGCCGCCGTAGACGATCAACTCCGTGGTGCCGCCTCCGATATCCAGGAGGCAGCAGCCGAGTTCGCGTTCATCTTGAGTCAGGCAGGCGTCAGCGGAAGCCAAAGGCTCCAAGACGGTATCGCTGATCAAAATTCCCGCGCGGTTTGCCGCGGTCACCAAATTTTGTGTGGCGGCAATAGAAGAGGTCACCAGATGAACGTTGACCTCCAGCCGGTGTCCCATCATTCCAACGGCGTCGCGAATACCGTCTTGCGCATCCACAAGGAATTCGTGCGGCAGGACGTGAAGGACTTCGCGATCTTCCGGGAGAGAGATATTTCTAGCCGCATCGATGGCGCGGCGGACATCTTCGCGTTCGATATCGCGGACGCGATTTCCCAGGGTGACGCCGCCACGGCTATTCACGCCGCGAACATGATTCCCGGCCACACCGATTACCGCCGATTCCACGGGAACATTGGCGACGCCTTCGGCTTCTTCCACGGCGCGGCGAATCGAGCTGACGGTGGAGTCGAGATTGACGATCAAGCCCTTGCGCAACCCCTTGGATTCGGCAGCGCCAAGCGCCAGAAATCTGGCCTGTTCGTCGTCGACTTCCGCAATCAACACGCAGGTTTTGGTGCTGCCTATATCCAGGCCGACCAGGTATTTATCCTTCTTGGCCAAACTTGCTCCCGTGTGGAAACTATTTCGTTTTTGCGGCACTCGCCGTGGTGCTCGAGTCCGGATTCAAGATCACCTGCCGCGAATATTGCAAATCGATCGAGCGCACCCGGCCGTTGCTGGCCTGCCATTGCGCGAAATTGTCGACCACCATCCGGTATTTGGAGGCGAAATCGCCGTGGCCGAACTGAATGGTTACCGCCTGAGGATCGATGGCCGTAGTAATGCCGGTCATCACGGCACACAAATCTTTTGGGTTTGCGAGATCGATTTCGCTGACACGCTCCGAGGATCCAACGCGCACCATGTCGATGTCTTTCAAGAATTGTTGGTAGGTTTGCATGCGGCGGCCGCGTTCTTCACGAGGCATATTTTCCGAGAGGCCAGTCACGATGGGAAAATGCAAGTCTTCTCCGGGAGGGCGCTCCAGGATTACGCCGTGGGAGTCGATCAGAGCGAGATCGGTTCCGTTGCGCAGAAAGGCGACAGGAGTGCGCTCGGTTAACTCGACACGAATGCGATTTGGCAAAATTCGCTGCACGCTGGCTGTTTCTACCCAAGACAATTCTTCGAGGGTGCTGCGGCGCGCATCCAGCGGGATTCGGAGAATGCTTCGGCCGCGATCGCGCGCAAACTGTTGCAACACGGCTTCGCGGGTCACGACGTGATTGCCGGCGAGTTCCACTTGAGCAGGCTTGAGTAGAAGCACTTGAGGCGAATACATCAAGAACTGAAAGCTCATATAAGCGGCAATAAGCAGAGTAATCATGGCGAAGCACGAAACCAATACACGGCGATAGGTGGACCAACTGCGCCCGCTGAATTTTTTACGGCGAATCTCGAGGGGCCGCTGACGGCGCAGGTAACGCGGCTCATCCTCTCCCAACAGCTCGGGCCGATAGGAGTCGGTCTCCGCGGGCGCGCCGCGCGGCATGGCCTTCACACGTTCCAAACTACCACCTCATGCTCGAGCTCAACTCCAAAAGCGGAATGGACCCGCTCGCGGACGTCGGCAATCAGGGTCAGCATGTCTTTTGCCGAAGCTTTGTTCGCGTTCACAAAGAAATTGGCGTGGCGGTCACTGACACGAGCGTCGCCGACGCTGAGCCCTTTGAGTCCCAGCTCGTCGATCATGCGTCCGGCGGACGCGCCTGGAGGATTCTTGAAGATGCAACCGGCGCTTTTCTGGCCGAGCGGCTGGCTCGAGCGCCTTTTTTCGTTGCAGATACGAATACCTTCGAGGATTTGCTTGAACGGCTTGGAGGGGAGTTCTAACGTCACCGCGAGCATCATATCATCAGGCGCAAACGAAGTGTGCCGGTATTCGAAGGAAATTTGATCGCCTTTGAGGATTTCCAGCTTGCGCTCAGCGGCGCGGTAGAGTTTCACCTCGCGGACGTAGGTCCCGATCTGCATGCCGTAAGCGCCCGCGTTCATGCGCAAGGCTCCGCCGACGGTGCCGGGCACGCCGATGAGCCCTTCCATCCCGCCGAGATCGTTTTTCGCGCAGAAGGTTACCGTGCGGCCTAGGTCAGC
>Ga0070698_100008876_pt1 | contig 10807 bp, 11 predicted proteins | sample KBSK1502metaG_FD_65477 | JGI IMG/M metagenome (GOLD analysis project Ga0070698, IMG submission 65477) | Corn, switchgrass and miscanthus rhizosphere microbial communities from Kellogg Biological Station, Michigan, USA - KBS K1-50-2 metaG | ecosystem: Host-associated > Plants > Roots >...
TGGGCTGCCTGGTTGCCTGCCGTGGTCCGGTGAGGCCGTGCGGTCTTTTGCCTGGCGGCTGCCGGGGGCCTCGTGGGGTGGCGGGGTTCCTGGTGGGGGCGGGGGTCGCCGGGGTGGTCCTGTGCTGCGTCTGGGCTGGCCGTACCGCCTCCGCTGGGGCGGTTTGGTTCCCTGTCACGCGGCGTCTGGCCCGGTACCCGAGCCCGCGTCGTCCGATCACCAGCGCAGCGGCGTGGTGACCGGTCGCCTTCGGGTCGTTCTGTCGCAGGGGCCGAAGCCAATGCTCGGCTCCCCATCGCGAGGTATAGGCGGGGTCGATGACAATGACCGACAACCCGACGTTGGCGGCCATCTGGACTAGCCGGTCGCGGAGCCGAGCGGTAGGGATACCGGAGATCGCACGCCGGAACCCGCGCCCCCTCTGGCCGCGAACGGGCCGGTTCCCGTGGTGTTCTCGCCCGTCGGCGCGGGCTTTGGTGAAGTCGAGATTTTCTATCACGACGGCATGAGCGCCGTACTGTTTAGCGCAACGGATGATGCCAGTGATGGCAGCCCGAAGGTGCCCGTCGCGTGTGGTCGCAGGCAGCCCGTCCAGGTCGAGATCGACGGTGGCGGGGGCGCCAAGAATGTTGCCGTCTGGGGCGATGACAGCGACCGCGAGGTGGCCATGATTTACGTCGATGGCCACCACCGCGTGCTGCCGTAGCTCATCCAGCGATGCCGATGAAACAGGCGTGATCTTCCAGGAGGCGTCGATGTACCAGCGGTCGCGAGATGGATCGGAGGAATGCGGACAGCGGGTGATGTCGTAGCGGATGGCACCGGTGGATGCTTGTGCCATGACCTCATCGCCTCGGTAACCAAACTCGACCGCGCTTGAGAGCCGGTAGCGACCGTGCGGCTGGTTCGCCAGGTGAGCGAACGGGGCAGGGAGCTTTATTTCCAGCCATCCAGCGTCAGGATTCCAGCGGATCGTCTCATTGCCCCAGGTCTTGTCCTTCTCCCCGTCCGCAGTCAGAAACAGCCGTGACGCTTCCCATTCGCGGCGCCATTCCCTCGCTGTGAGTCGGCGGCAGCGAGGTTGTTCCTCTGGCGCAGCAAGGCCTTCCCGCCGCGCACCACGGACACGGTGCCCGCTCTAAGCTGCCGCTCCACACGGGTGAGGCGCCTCTTCAGCGTTTGGAGACGGATCGCTTTGGCGTACCTTTCGGCGGGTGTGGCGTACCCGCGTACCCGGCCGACCTTCCTGCCAACCGGGACCGCCAGCCTCATCTCGATCGAACCGATACGAGCTGTCAGGCTGGTCTTTTCGGCCCGCAGGTTCTGCTCAGCCAGCCGGTAGGCGTCCTCGCTGGTCCGAGTGATCGCCCCAGCCCACCGTGATGAGGAATCCGCCGTCAGCGCCCTCTTGCGCACAGCACGAGACTCGGCCTTTCCCTTCGCGTTCAACTGCCCCTCGGCGCACCGCAAGGCCAGGTCGCGCCCGGCCAGCGATCCCAGATGAGTGCCTACCGTCTCCAGCACCTCAGCATCCCGGGCGGACACCCGCAGTCGCGTCCGCACCCGAGCGCCGCCGGGAGTGGGAGCCACGAAGGGAGAGGCGACGGGTCGAAGGACGGTCACAATCACACCTCCGTATGGCGCTTTTGGTGGCCGGTAGGCCAGACATCGGATAAAGCCATACGAACATTATATCGATAATGGAAGGCTGCTGTGTCACGCGCACAAGGCCAGAGCGGATTTCTGGCCAGGATCGTGCGCATGGTCGAATGGACGGCTACAAGGGTTTCGCGACTTCCAACGGGCCCTATCCAGGCACCTGGTGTGCTAAATGACCTTGGAGTGGCATAGGTTCGGTCTCGGCGGCCGCTCGAGGCGGCGGAGGAGGGGCGGAGGGCTGTGTCTGACGAGGTGCTCAAGCTGCGTGGCGTGTCGGTACGGCGCGAGACGTCGCTGCTATTGCGGAATATCAACTGGACCGCGCACGACAGCGAGCGCTGGATCGTCATCGGCCCGAACGGTGCGGGGAAGACCACCCTGCTCCAGGTGGCGGCGACCGTGCTGTTCCCCACCGAGGGCACCGTGGAGGTGCTCGGCGAGCGGCTCGGCGAAGTGGACGTGTTCGACCTGCGGCCGCGGATCGGCATGACCAGCGCGGCGCTGGCGGAGCGGGTCCCCGCCGGGGAAAAGGTCATCGACCTCGTGCTGACCGCGTCCTACGCGATCCTGGGACGCTGGAAGGAAGAGTACGAGTCCTCCGACGTGACCAGGGCGGTAGAACTGCTCGACGCGCTCGGCTGCGCGCACCTGATCAGGCGCCGGTTCTCCACGCTGTCCGAGGGAGAGCGCAAGCGGGTCCAGATCGCCCGCGCGCTGATGCCCGATCCGGAGATGCTGCTGCTCGACGAGCCGGCGGCGGGCCTGGACCTGGGCGGCCGGGAGGACCTGCTGCGGCGGCTGTCGCAGCTGGCCCGCGACCCGAAGGCGCCGATGATAGTCCTCGTCACGCACCATGTGGAGGAAGTGCCTGACGGCTTCACCCACGCGATGCTGCTGCGCCGCGGCTCGGTCCTCGCGGCCGGGCCCATCAACGATGTGTTCACGGCACGTAATTTGTCCCGGTGTTTCGGTGTCCCGCTGGAGATCGAATACCGCCGTTCGCGCTGGTCAGCGTGGGCGGCCCGGTGAGTTGACCACGCACAGCGACCGATCTGGCACATGCCGCGGCGCGGAGGTAGCGTGAGAATGTAACTCCCTTGAGCGGAGATGACCGTTATGGGCACCATCATCGCCGTAGTCCTTCTCGTCCTGATCGTGGCCCTCGCTATATTCACCGTGGTGCGCTCGGTGCGGATCGTGCCGCAGGCGCGGGCTGGCATCGTCGAGCGCTTCGGGCGCTATCACCGGACGCTGTACGCGGGGCTCAACCTCGTCGTGCCGTTCATCGACCGGCTGCGACCCCTCATCGACCTGCGGGAGCAGGTGGTCAGCTTCCCGCCGCAGCCCGTCATCACGAAGGACAACCTGGTCGTCGCCATCGACACCGTCATCTACTTCCAGGTGACCGATCCCAAGGCGGCCACCTACGAAATCGCCAACTACGTGGCCGCGGTGGAGCAGCTCACGGTCACCACGCTGCGGAACGTCGTCGGCGGGATGGACCTGGACACCACGCTGACCTCCAGGGACAAGATCAACAGTGAGCTGCGCAAGGAACTCGACGACGCGACGGGCAAGTGGGGCCTTCGGGTCAGCCGGGTGGAGCTAAAGGCGATCGAGCCGCCGACGTCCATCCAGGACTCCATGGAGAAGCAGATGCGCGCGGACCGGGACAAGCGCGCGGCGATCCTGTCGGCTGAAGGGGCCAAGCAGTCGGCGATCCTCACCGCGGAGGGCGAGAAGCAGGCCGCGGTGCTGCGGGCGGCCGGAGAGGCCGAGGCCACCGTGGTCCGCGCCGAGGCGGACGCGACCGCACAGGCGGCCAGGGCGCGCGGCCAGGCCCAGGCCATCTCCACGGTGTTCCGCGCCATCCACGAGGGGAACCCGGACCAGCGGCTGCTCGCCTATCAGTACCTGCAGATGCTCCCGCAGATCGCGCAGGGCGACGCGAACAAGCTGTGGATTGTGCCCAGCGAGCTGGGCAAGGCCCTGGAGGGCATGGGGAGCTTCTTCGGCAACGCGCGCGACGAAGAAAGACCGCAGCGTCCCGACGACCCGGAACAGCTGCTGCCTGGCCCTGGCCCGGACGGTCCGGGAAGCATCACGCGGCTGCCTCGCGCTTAGCCTTCCCGAGGGGCCGGACCTGTACCCAGCCCGACTCGGTGACCTGCGATTCGAACGCGGGCTGCCGTGCGGTCGCCGGGCCGTGCATCACCGCGCCGTCTCTGACCCGGAACGTGGAGCCGTGCCACGGGCAGGTGACGCATGTCGCGTCCCGCACGGTCACCACCCGGCCCTGGTGCAGCGGACCGCCCAGGTGCGCGCAGTGGTCCGAGAGCACGTAGACGGCGTCACCCGAACGCAGCGTCAGCAGGCTCAGGTAGCCGAGCTGGCGCCGGGTGAGATGCCCGTCGGGGAGTTCGCTCAGCGGGCAGAGGTCGTGCCAGCCCAGGCCGGCGAGGTGGTCGATCGGCTCGGCGTGGCTGGCGCCGGCACCCAGCCGCAGCGCCAGGTGCCCGCCAAGGTAGGCGCCAACGGTGGCGAGCGCGAGCCCGCTCGCTGACAGTACCTTTCCGTTCCCTGACCGCCCGGTCGCCCTGGCCAGCAGCGAGGCACCGAACAGCGTGGTGGCGCCAGCCTGCGATATCGCGTGCACGAGCCCCACCCGCTGCTGGTGACGGTGCAGCGCGGACCAGTCGGCGAGACCGGTGGCCGCGGACGGCAGCGCGGCGGCGAGTCCGGCGGCGACGAGAGTGCCAGAGGCCCGTTCCGAGCCGCGGAACAGGTCCAGCAGCACGGCCGAGGTCCAGCACCCGAGCGGCATCCGGACCAGCGCCGGGTGTGCGGGCTGGCCGAACGGAACGCCGTGCAGCGCGTCCGTCCTGGTGCCCGGGGGGAGGGCACGCACCACGGCGTCGGACAGCGCCCGCACCGGACGGTCGAGGGCGGGCGTGCGTTCAATGCGTTCCGCTAGGGCCACCGGTCGGGAGGCCGACAATGCGGGGCGCCTCTTCATGGGGACGAGGGATAGCCTCACATATTCTTGCCTACCCATGCCCGGGGGCCACTACCCCGAGTGTCCCTGGCCGCCTCGGAGTTCGACGAGGCGGTCGCGCATGATCCGCTCCAGCTGTTCCTGGAAGCCGAGGATGAGCCTGAGCTCGTCATCGGTGTACTGCGCCGCGGCGGCGCGCCAGGCCGCGATGACCGGCGCGAACACCGGGGCCACGTCGCGCATCCCCCGGCCGGCGTTGAGGCGGACGATCACCCGCCGGCGATCGCCGGGGTCCCGCTCCCTGCGGACGAATCCGGCCTCTTCCAGGCGGTCCAGCACCCCGGTGATCGACGCCGTCGTCAGTCCTGTCTGCTTAGCCAGTTCGCCCGCGGTCAGGTGCCCGCCGAGGGCCAGGATGTTCAGGCAGTTCAGGTCGGTGACGTTGATGCCGATCTTGTCGGCGGACGCCGCGCCGAGCAGTTGCAGCACCGACCCGGCGCGCCGGACGGCGAGCAGGAACTCGCTTTCCAGGCGCCGCCGCGCTCGGTCTGGTGAGCCATCCTGCTCCGCGTCCCAGCCGCGCTCGTCCCCGGCTTCCTCCATAATAGTTCGGCTCCTTATTATCTAGTAAGACTAGACATTAGTCTACCTAGAGGGTAGCGTTCCAAGTGTTCAGCCATCCACAAAGGTCTAGCACATGCGAAGGAACGAGACGATGACAGAAACGCGAACCGAGGGCGGTCCCGCCATCCCGGTCGGCATGGCGATCGGCCAGGTCGTCGGCCAGGCCGAGACCGTGCTGACCAAGCTGCTGGCGGGAGTGCTCGCCGAGGCCGGCGCCACGCGCGAGACGTACCTGGCCATGCAGCGACTGCTGGTCCACAGCGACGCAGTCGACCGTGACGTGTACGTCCGCGACCTCGGCGACTGGCTCGACCTCGACCTGTGGTCTGCGGGCGAGCTCGCTGACGCCCTGATCGCCGAGGGCCTGTTCACGCTCGACGGCGAGACGATCAGGCTCGCTCCGCGAGGCGCGGAGCTGCGCGAGCGCATCCGCCGCGGCATCGGGGACCTCATGGCGCCGGTATGGGCGCAGCTCGATCCCGCCGACGTCGAGACCACGGTCCGGACGCTGCAGCGCGTCACTACGCTGGCGCGGGACCTGCGCCCGGCCGCGGACGGAGCGCGCTGATGGCCACCAGCAACCTGCCAGGCACCGACGCCGCGCGGCACGGCACAGGCGACGCGGACCTGACGATCATGCTCGCCGCCCACGCGGCCTTCCGCCGCGACCTGGTACGCCTGGCGCACACCACGGCCGCACGCCAGCCCGACCCGTCACGCCACGCCGCTATCCAAGCGGGCTGGGACACCTTCAAGCGCCAGCTCCACCTGCACCACACCGCGGAAGACACGATCATCTGGCCCATGCTCCGTCAGCGCCTGGGCCACAGCGACCACGCCCAGTCCGTTCTCGACGCCATGGAGGAAGAACACCAGCTCATAGACCCGCTGCTGGCAGCGGTCGACGCGGCATTCGCCGAGCCCGACGGGAGCAGCCTCGGCAATGCGACGGACGCCCTCACCAGCCAGCTCACCGCCCACCTGACCCACGAAGAACGCGACGGCCTCCCGCTGATCGGCGTAGCCCTGACCGCAGGCGAATGGCGCTCCGTCGGCTTCAAGATCGCCCGCAGCAGCGGCCTCTCCGAGGCAGGCGAAATGTTCGCCTGGCTAGCCGACGGCGCCGACAAGGACACCGCGGCGGCAACAATCGCCACTCTGCCCCCACCCGCAAGGCTCATCTACCGCGCAATCTGGAACCCCCGCTACGCCCGCACCCCACGCTGGTGAGCAACCCATGATCACGGAAGAAAAGCACGCGTATAGGGTGTCTATCTTCCGTGATCATGGTCGACATGGGTTTGGCGCGGCGCGGGCAGGCGCTTCTGTGTTCGGGCCGTGACCGAACCCGTCACGAGTTACCGGAGGCTATTGCCGCGTCTACCTCTTCCTTGCGCGCGGCGAGCTCGGCGGCGTGCTGCCGCTCCATCCGCTCAGCGATCTCCTCGTCGTCGCGCATGAGCGCGTCAAGGTCGCTGTTCGCGGCGTCGATCACGCCCAGGTCCACGTAGGCGTGCTGCACCTTCGGCCCCCAGAGCCCGATGTCCCTGACGCAGGGCACGATCCGGCTGAACAGGAACTGGCGGAACGCCTGCTGCACGGGGGACCGCACAGTGAACTCGACGCACTCTTCGACGTCGAAGCCCAGCCGGTCCCATACTTCCCTGGCGATGAAGCGGTTCCGCATGAGGTAGCAGCCCTCGACCACGAACTCCTCGCGGTCGGCGAGCTCGGCCGACGTGAGCTGAGCGTAGTAGTCGCGCAGGGCCAGCCGGCCGAACGCCACGTGCCGCGCCTCGTCCTGCATCACGTACGCAAGCAGCTGCTTGACCAGCGGGTTGTTCGCTATGTCCCGGTGCACGCCGAACGCGGCCAGCGCCAGCCCCTCGATCAGCACCTGCATGCCGAGGTAGGGCATGTCCCAGCGGGAGTCGCTCAGCGCGTCGGCGAGCAGCTTGGCCAGGTCGGGGTTGACCGGGTAGAACAAGCCGATCTTCTCCTTGAGGAACCTGGAGAACAGCTCCACGTGCCTGGCCTCGTCCATCGTCTGGGTGGCGGCGTAGAACTTGGAGTCCATGTCGGGCACGGACTCGACGATCCGCGCCGCCACCGTCAAGGCGCCCTGCTCGCCGTGCAGGAACTGGCTGAACAGCCACGACGACAGGTGGTGGCTCACCTCGTCGCGTTCGGCCTCGTTCAGCTTCTCCCACTGCCGCGACCCGAAGATCGGGCAGATCTCGTCCCCGGCCTCCATGACGTTCGTCTCGACGACGGGCTGGTCCCAGTCGATCCGCTTGGTGGCGTCCCACTGCTTGTCCTTGCCCCGCTGGTACAGGTCGAGCAGCCGCTGCCGGCCGTCGTCGTACTCCCAGGAGAACCGGGCCGCCCCGGCCGCGGGCACGTCCCAGGTGTCCCTGGGTACAGGCGACGTGTACAGGTCGTAGGTGCTCAACACGTACCTCCACTCGGCCAAGACGGCGTCCCGCGTCCCCTTTATTACTAGCGAGTAATCAAGCGGGGCGCAATAGCCGGCTACGTGCCGGGGATCTCGTGGATGGCAGCGTCTTCGGCAGCGACGTCGTCCGGTACCTCTGGCTTGGTGGCGGCGCTGGGATGGCGGGCAGCCCAGTCCTCGGCATCTTCCGCGTCGCTGTCGTCGTCTTCGCTGATTACCAGGTCGTCCGGCGGGTCCTCGATGTACTGCTCGTACTCGGAGACCTCGAACTCCTGCTCATCGTCGCCCATGTCGTCGGGTCCGTGCCCGATCCTCGCATCACTGTCCACGGCTGCGGGCCTTCCCTGTGTCCCGGGGGTTCATGCCTGGAAACGGTAGCCCATCCCTGGCTCGGTCAGCAGGTAGCGGGGGTGGGATGGCTCCGGCTCCAGCTTGCGCCGCAACTGCGCGACATACACGCGCAGGTAGTTGCTTTCCGACTCGTACGCAGGGCCCCACACCTCCTGGAGCAGCTGCCGCTGGGTGACCAGCCGGCCCCGGTTGCGGACGAGGATCTCGAGCAGCTGCCACTCGGTCGGCGTCAGCCTGACGTCGCCGCCTCCGTCTGAGTCCCTGTGCACCCGCTTGGCGGCGAGGTCCACGGTGAAATCGGGGGTCTTCACTACCGGCTCGTCCGGCGCGGGCGACGCCCGGCGGACCGCGGCGCGCAGCCGGGCGAGCAGCTCGTCCATGCCGAACGGCTTCGTGACGTAGTCGTCGGCGCCGGCGTCGAGCGCGGCTACCTTCTGGTGCTCCTGGCCCCATACCGACAGCACGATGATCGGCGTCGAGGTCCAGCCGCGGACGCCGTGGATCACGTCGGTGCCGTCCATGTCCGGCAGCCCGAGGTCCAGGATCAGCACGTCAGGCCGGTCCCTCGACACGGCAGCGAGGCCGGAGGCGCCATCGCTCGCGGTGCTCACCTCGTAGTTGCGCGCGGTCAGGTTGATGCGCAGCGCCCGCAGGATCGACGGCTCGTCGTCGATGACAAGGACCCGGGTCACCGGCGGACCGCCCGGCTGTTCACTGGCCCGCTCCGAGCACCGCACGGTCACCGCTGGCCACGGCGGGCAGCGTCACCCGCATGGTGAGCCCGCCGCCCGCGGTGTCCACCGCGGCGATCGTACCGCCCATCGCCTCCGCGAAGCCCTTCGCGACCGCGAGCCCCAGCCCCACGCCAGGCGACCGCTCCTCCAGCCGGAGGAACGGCTCGAAGATCCGCTCCTTGAGGTCGCCAGGCACGCCGGCGCCGTGGTCCACCACCTCGAGCACGACGCGGTCGCCGTCCTCGCGCGCCAGCAGTGCGGGCGGGCTGTCCGGCGGCGAGTGCCGCAGCGCGTTGGAGAAGAGGTTGGCGAGCACCCGCTCGAGCAGCCCCGGGTCGGCCCGCACCAGCGGAAGATCGTCGGGCACCACGATCTCCAGCGCGTCCCCGCCGTCGAGGCCGCGCAGCGCCACAGGGGCCACCTCGTCCACGGCGATGGCGCGCAGGAACGGTGCCAGCGAGCCCGTCTGCAGGCGGCTCATGTCGAGCAGGTTGCCGACAAGCGCGTCAAGCCGGTCGGCGTTCTGCTCGATGTTCGCGAGCAGGTCGGCCTCGTCTTCCTCGGTCCAGTGCACGTCGGTCTGCCGCAGGCTGCTGACGCTGGCCTTGATGGACGCCAGCGGGGTGCGCAGGTCGTGGCTCACCGCGGCGAGCAGCGCGGTCCGCATCCGGTTCCCTTCGGCGAGCGCCTCCGCCTGGGCGGCCTGGGTACGGAGCCGGGCCCGGTCCAGGGCCGCGACTGCCTGGGCGGTGTACCCGGCGAGCAGGGAGGCGGTCGCGCTGGCCGCCTGCCCGCGCACCTCCAGGGCCAGATCTGGCCGGACCTCGAACCTGATCACGCTCGCGTCCTCGCCGGCCTCGCCGCTCGAGGCGACCCGGATCCAGCGGCCCGCGACGCGCTCGAGCAGCTCGGCGTGGCCACCGTGGCTGGCGGTGAGGTGGTCGAGCACGTCGGCGGGCGTGTCGGCGCCGCCGAGCACGGTCTGTGCCAGGGCGAGCAGGGACGCGGTCTCCTTCGCGCTGCGGGCCGCGTCCGCTTCACGTCGCGCGGCGAGGTGAACCACGCTGCTGACCGCGACGGCGACCGTGACGAACAGCACGAGCGCGAGCAGGTTTTTCGGCTCGGCGATCGTGAAGGTGTGCAGCGGCTCGGTGAAGTACCAGTTCAGCAGCAGGCTGGCGGCCACGGCGGCGAACACCGCGGGCCAGAACCCGCCGACGACCGTGACCGCCACCACCGCGACGAGGTAGATCAGCAGGTCGTCGGAGAGGTTCAGGTGCCCGCGCCAGGCGACGAGCAGCGCGGTCAGCGCGGGCAGCCCGGCCACGGCGAGCGCCGCGCCGGCCAGCTGCCTGCGCAGGTCTATGCCGCGTTCCTTCTGCCGGTCCACGCTTTCTAGTGTGACCTGTGCTTGCCAGTACCGGAACATCCAGCCCGCCACGGCGCCGGCCAGCGCGCAGGCGGCCATCGTGATCGCGGCACCCGCCGCGATGGCGCCGGTCGGCCGCAGGTCCGCGTACGGCGGCCGGGAGAACCCGATGACGACGAGCCAGCCGATGACGCCGAGCGGCACGGCGGCGTTCACTTCCGAGACCGCGGAGATGACCGTCACGATGACCGCGCACACGACCAGCACCCCGATCGCGGGCAGCCGGCCGTTCAGCGCCGCCGCGATCGTGCCCAGGGCGAACAGCGCCGCGAACCCCACAGGCAGCGCGTACGGCGCCGACAGTCCCTGTCGGCGCGCCAGGCGCCGTGCTGCCTGACGGCCCGATCGCAGCGTGTCGTCGTGGCGTCCACCAGTCATCGCGATTGCCATTTCATCGCCCGCCAGGCAGCAGATTGACGATCTTGATACATCCTTAACGGCCAGCTCACCAGGCTTAACGCGGCACTTACGGTCATCTATCTGTGCAGCGTTTAGCGTGAAGGCCGCGATGAGAAATCAACTGCCGCACCACGTGCCGCACCACTGCCGGAAGGCACCCC
>Ga0070698_100008877_pt1 | contig 10807 bp, 7 predicted proteins | sample KBSK1502metaG_FD_65477 | JGI IMG/M metagenome (GOLD analysis project Ga0070698, IMG submission 65477) | Corn, switchgrass and miscanthus rhizosphere microbial communities from Kellogg Biological Station, Michigan, USA - KBS K1-50-2 metaG | ecosystem: Host-associated > Plants > Roots >...
TGACTCGAGCCCGCGATAACGCGCCAGTTCGGCCTGCCCGAGCATCTCAACCTGTTTGGCGTCGAGCGGCAGTAGATAGACGTGCTTGAGCAGATAGTTGTAGTTCGCCTCGCCCATCGGCGCGAACGGCGGCATGGTCGGCGCGCGTTTTTCCAACCAATCCGCATAAGCGTGAATTGCCATGATCGCCGCGTTGCTGGCAGTCACGAGATCGTTCATTTCCGCCGGCGACAGATCCCTGGCCAGCGCAGTCATCATGCTGTCTTTATAAAGGCTGTCGATTGAGCGCGCGGAATCGATGGCCAGTTGCGCGTAAAGCTTGACGGGCTTTGTCAGATTCCTCTTGCCCTGTTCGATCATCGCCGGCATGGCCTGCAAACGCGCCGTGGCGGCAAGGGCACGATTGCGCGGAGTGTCGTACTCCTTCTTGAGCAGCGAAAAAATTGCGTTCGAGCATTCATTGACGTAGGTCTGCGGATCAGCATGCTCGAAATCCATTACTCGATCGAAAAAGGCCGGACCTTCAAGCTGGGCGCGAAACAAAAGCCAGTCGATCTGATCGTCCTTCTTCCACTTTGCGGTTTGCATTGCGTTGACGCGGGCCAGCAGAGTGCGCACGTGCTGCCGCCGCGCCTCGATGGCCGCGGGCGAATAATCGGTGAGCCTGCTGTCCCAGGTATGCAGGCCGGCATCACTTGAGGCAACGGGGTAATTTTGGTTGCGCCAGTTGTAGTAATCGTCGGCAATGCGGCGCAGCGCGGCGGGTGATGCGGTCTGCGCATTCGCGGTGTTCGTTGAGAGAATCGGCACTAACATGCAAAAAGACAGAAATAATATCTTCATTCATCCTCCTTAAGTACTCCAGAGAACCCAAGTATGAAAGCGATAGCCGAAATAGCAAACAACCCAGCGCTAAAAACGACCTTCAAGACAGAGCGTTTGGTCCGTAGGGCGATTGCGAGCCCGCAACAGGCGAAGATGATAGCAAGGCATTGAGCCAGGAGCCTCACTCGATCAACCTCAATTCGAACCACTGCGGGAAATCGAGGTTGGTATGGCGCAAAGACGGTCTTGATATTTTCTCGAGGCGGAGGTGAGAGGACAAAGTGGTAGCCATCGCGGGCCCGCATGGAAGAATCGCCATCGAAGTACTCCCACGGTGGAAAGAGGAGCATGAGTGCAAGTAACGCGCTGCCGATGAGCAGAACTTTCCTTTGCACGAAATTCGTCGCCCCCAATTTGAGCGCGCTACGCGCGCTGTGCGGGCGGGACGTCCGCGCTCCCAGCATCGAGTAATGCTCGCGCGTTTCGTTGCAGACCTGAAAGCTTGGCGCGCTTCATAGCGCTATGACGAAAACGAGTGGCGTACGCCTCCTGAGTCAATTCGAGTACTTGCGAAAGCGATGCGTTGACGTTCCCTTCACGTGGTTCAAAGCACGCTTCATCTGTCGCCCGAGTCATCTGGTTCCAGGGACAGACATCCTGACAAATATCACAGCCGTAGAGCCAGCCTTCGAGTTTCCCCGCCACTTCGTCACTGATTTCCGGCGCGCGTGATTCGATCGTGGCATGAGAGATACACAGATTCGAATCGAGCACATAGGGCTCAGTAATCGCGCCGGTGGGACAGGCATTGATACACAGTGTGCACTCGCCGCACTGATCTGCGATTTCTTCAGCGTCGTATTCGAGTTCAAGGTTCAGCAGCAACTCACCAATAAATATCCACGAGCCATACTCTTCAGTGATCAGGTTAGTATGCTTGCCAATCCATCCCAGGCCCGCCCGAGCGGCCCAGGCTTTATCCATAGCGGGCTGAATATCCACGCAGACCTTGCCTTCTGCGTCCGGCCATTGCTCCTTAATCCATGACAGTAGTTGATGCAGTTTGTCGCCGACCACTTCGTGATAGTCGTCGCCCCAGGCATAACGCGATACCTTACCGGGTTTTTCCAAATGTTCGTGCTCGGTGTAATAGTTCAAAGCAACGACTACGACTGAGCGGGCGCCGGGAAGAAGTTTCTGTGGATCGGTGCGCTGCTCAGGATCGCGCGCCAGCCATTTCATCTCGCCGTGATACCCGCGACGCAGCCATTCTTTGAGTCTCTCATGCTCAGCCGACAAAGCCACGGCCGGGACGATGCCGACTTTCGAGAAACCGAGCTCTAGCGCCCGGCGCCTGATTTCGAGCGAGCAAGTCGTTCTAGAGCGGTTACTGTTCACTTCGGTACTCTGCTATTCTCTATTCAAAACCGTAAGGCTTTCGCTGCTAATTCATGGAACCAGAAATATCACTTGCGCCGGAGATATTGTCCAGCGTCGAACGCGCTCTGAATGAAGACATAGGATCCGGCGATGGCCACGACCGAAAGCATTATATCTTCCGCTGCAAGTCTGGAAGAAAGAATCGTCGCCAAAGAATTGGGTGTCATCGCCGGGACTCAGGTCAAAGGAGCATCTCTCGATGACGTTAAAGCAGCTATCGAGCTAGGTGTACAGCGCACCTTACTAGAGAATATGTCGCTCGATAAGATGAAGGAAGCTGTGAAACTAACTGCCAATCGCGCAAGACTCGAAGCATCGAGAAATGTAACACTCGCCAAATGTGAGAATGATTGCGGAGACAGGAGTTGACTATATCCCTGTGGGCGCTCTGACCCACTCGGCCAAAGTTCTTGACTTAAGTTTAAAATTCGCTGAGGGCGGCCAGCGCTGAAGTTAGTCTAGATGGGTTAACAAGTGATGATTACTGATACGAACTCCGAGAAAATGTATCAGGAAATGAAGGCAAAGCTCGCCAACGTGGTGCCGGACATAGAACTGAAGATCAAGGCAGAAGTTGCCGCGGAAATCAACCGCCTGAAAGCTGAGAGGAACGCGGTCATCCTCGGGCACAACTATATGGAACCGGCGCTCTTCACTTCCATTCCCGATTTTGTCGGTGACTCACTCGAACTTGCGCGAAAAGCAGCGCAGACAAATAGAGACATTATCGTTTTTTGTGGCGTGAGATTCATGGCCGAGACTGCGAAGATTCTCAATCCGGGCAAGACTGTTCTGTTGCCTTCAGAGAAGGCAGGCTGTTCTCTCGCCGCCAGCATTACGGCCGCGGATGTGCGCGAACTGAAGAAAAGACTTCCCGGAGTGCCTGTCGTCGCATACGTCAATACCTATGCCGATGTGAAAGCTGAATCAGATATCTGCTGCACGTCAGGAAATGCTCAGGCCGTAGTAGAGTCACTGGGCACAGAAACAGTCATCTTCATACCAGACGAATATCTGGCTAAGAATGTCGCTAAAGAAACCGGCAAGCAGATCATCTTCCCGACCATGGATCCGCGGAAGAAGTTTGGCGACGACCTGGATTACCAGATGATTGGATGGCTCGGGCGCTGTGAGGTGCACGATAAGTTTACCGTCGAAGACATAGTCAATGTCAGGAAGCAATTTCCCGATGTCACTATCCTCGCGCATCCCGAATGCAGTCCCGAGGTGGTAGCTGCCTCAGATTTTTCTGGCAGCACGACTGCTATGATCAGGCACGTAGAAAACACCTCGTCCTCTCACTACCTTCTGCTTACGGAGTGTGCTATGGGCGATAACATCGCGGCCGCGAATCCTGACAAGGAAATGCTCCGCCTTTGCAGTGTCAGATGCCCTCACATGAATCAGATCACGCTTGAAGATACGCTCGAATCCCTCAGGAAGAATCAGTATGTCATTGAGATCCCTGAAGATATTTTGAGACGGGCCGCGAGATCGGTCGAAAGAATGATAGCCATCGGCTGACGTGGTATGAAGGAAGAAATCCCTTGAACAGAAGCGATGTCTTAATCATCGGTTGCGGCATAGCCGGCGCAACGACAGCGTTGAGACTTGCGCGCAACCCTCGCCGTCTCATTACAGTTGTCACGCGCGCGCCCGATCCGCACGAATCGAACACATTATATGCTCAGGGCGGTATCGTTGGTCGTGGTGTGGACGACAACCCTGAGATGCTTCTGGCTGATATCATCGAGGCAGGGGCAGGTGTCAGCTCTCCGAAGGCTGTCCGCATTCTCGCTGAAGAAGGGCCGCCGTTACTACACCAGATACTCGAAGAGATTGCGCACGTGGCTTTTGATCGCGGTGAGAACGGACAGCCACTACTTACGAAGGAGGCCGCTCATTCCCGCCGCCGAATCCTCCACGTAGGTGATGCGACAGGCCAAGCGATCATGGACGGACTAATCGCGGCTTTGCATGATTGTCCTAACGTTACCATCGAGTCGGACATGACCGCAGTCGACCTGATTACGTTCCCGCATCATTCTCGCGATCCACTTGCCAACTACCAGGCCATCACCTGTCATGGAGCCTACATGTTCGATCGAAACGAGCGAACTGTTCATCGTTATCTTGCCCCGGCAACTGTGCTCGCGACTGGCGGTCTGGGACGCATCTATCGGAACACCACTAATCCGGCAGGCGCCCGCGGTGACGGACTGGCGATGGCCAATCGTGCCGGCGCGCGAATCGCCAATGCCGAATACGTTCAGTTTCATCCGACCGCTCTGGCTGTGCCGGGCGCCGAAGGGTTCTTAATCAGCGAAGCCGTTCGCGGTGAAGGCGGAGTCTTGATCACTCCTGACGGGCGGCCCTTTATGGCAGAGTATTCACTGGAATGGGGAGACCTTGCTCCCCGCGATGTTGCCGCGCGCGCGATTCACCATGAGATGGAAAGAAATAGTTACTCATACATACTGCTTGATATCGCTTCTCGAATGCCCCCGCAGAGTATTCGCGAGCGCTTCCCGAATATTTATAAGCAATGTCTCAAGGCCGGCATAGATATCACCAACGAACCGATTCCGGTGGTGCCGGCAGCGCACTACTTCTGTGGCGGCGTGTTGGTCGACGACTGGGGAAGAACCAACATTGAAAATCTGTATGCGGTTGGAGAGATCAGTTGCACGGGCGTCCACGGTGCAAACCGATTGGCATCGACCTCGCTATTGGAGGGCTTGGTGTGGGGAAATCGCGCAGCACAATCAATCGCGCAATCGTTGAAAGACAAAGACTCAATAGCGAATGTGAAAGTTGAAAGCGTACCGCCGTGGGACGAGAGTGGGCTGACTGCGGATGCCGATCCCGCATTGATCCAGGGTGATATGCAAACCATTCAGAACATCATGTGGCATTACGTTGGCCTGGTGCGCAATGCAGATCGACTCTCGCGCGCAATTCGGGAACTCAGACATCTGTGGAGCGAGATTGAAACGTTCTATCGAACCACGAAACTGGATGACGGACTGATTGGATTACGGAATGCAATAGAGGTTGCCCTCATCATCGCACAGGCAGCGTTGCATAATCGACAGAGTCGGGGCTGCCATTTTCGTCAAGATTCCATCACTTCACATGGTGATCGCCTGATTTGATAATGTGCTCGGAGAATCGATGACCCTTAAAAAGAAATCGGGTGAGCTTCTCCTTGAAGCTCACCCGAAGCGTTTACGCTACACGTTTCGTTAGAAATTGAAGCGAGCGGCGAACTGTACCTGACGCGGGCCATAGACCGTCGTGTTATTGACCTCAGTCGTTCCGAGGAAAGGCGTGATCCCGGTCTGGCCAGTGTTTAAGGTCAGCGTGCTGGCCGCGTTGTTGAAGATGTAGAGCGTGTTTTCGAGCTGGGTCACGTTTGCCCGATTGAAAAGATTGAAGCCCTCTCCCACAAGCTCAAGGTTCATCTTTTCGTTGAACTTGAAACGCTTTGAAAGGCGCAAGTCAATCGTTGCTGTCTTTGGCCGGCGGAAACTGTTACGCGGGATGAAAAACGCGCGGGTAGGACCGCCAGAACCGAGCAGACCGTTCGCCGTTCCACCAACGTTGCCAGACCCACCGCTGATAAATTCCGTTACCGTTCTGCCGGAGGAAATGGTGACGATGGGCGCGATCTGGAAGCCACTAAAGATCGCCTTCCCTGCACCGGACTTGGCAAAGTCGAATGTCTTTTCGGGCTGCCAGACCGCGCTGGCCACGAAGCGATGCGGGATGTCCAGATCGGATTTCCCTACATCAGAACCCGAGTCAAAGCCATTTAGAACTGTCGGGGAACTTGGCGAGAAGGTTGAGGAGCGCTGCCCGGCGTCAGTCGCGTGTGAATACGTGTAGTTGGTCTGGAACTGCAAGCCCTTTGTTAAGCGCCGATTCGCCTGGAGCACCAGCGCGTTGTACTTGGACCTGGACGTGCTGCTTGTTTCGAGTATCTGGCCGACGCCGAAAGCGCCGACGCTGGCGATTGGGCGCGCGCCAGTTATGAATGGCGTGGAAAACGACCGCCCGTCAAAGGCACCGCCGATTACCGTGTACTTGCGCGACGAAACCGGAATCGGCAGATTCAAGTCAACGAACTGAGGCAACTCTCTGCCTTGGCTCATCAGGTAAGAGAAGGAGACAACGGTATTCGGAGCAATCTCTCTCTCCAGCGTGATATCAGCCTCGTGAATCAGCGGGTTACTCAACCGCGAGTTAAGCAAATTGATGCCGATATTTCGTACGGGGATTACCGAAAGAGCGTTGGGATAAGTCGGAGTCGGAACGGTATTGCCATTAGCGTCCTTGAGCACGGTACTGGCCGAAAACGTTGGAATTACGATCTGCGAGCCAAGAGCTCCTGAATTGACTAAACCGCTCGCAATGAATGTATTCGGAACGCGTCCATAGTAGACGCCGTAGCCAGCGCGCACGCTGGTCTTACCATTCCCCGTGACGTCCCAAGCGAAACCTACGCGCGGCCCCCAGTTGTTCTTGTCCTTCGGGAACCTCCTAGTCTCTGCGATGATTGCATCCGCCTGCGCCTGAGTGTAGCGGGTTTGACTCGCTGCAAGAACAACGGCGCCAGTATTGGGAAATTGGGGTTTGTCGAAGCTTTGATAATCCCACCTCATTCCCAGGTTGACCGTCAGGTTCTTGGAATAGCGCCAGTCGTCCTGTACAAAGAAAGCGTAATCGGGAGTTCGCAGCGTATACGCGGCTAACCCAAAAGCCTGAGTATAGGTGTTCCAGCGCTTGCCCGAGGGGTTAGCGAAATCGCTGAGGTAGTCGACGATGTTGCTGTAACTATACGAGCCCGTGCCGGTGAAGAGGTTATCAATATCGTCCTTATCATGCTTGTAGTCGCCGCCAAACTTAATCGTGTGATTCCCACGAGTGACGGTCATCGTGTCTGAAAATTGAACGCGCCGCTCATCGGGGAACTTTCGGCGGTCGAAGAATGTGCGATAGCCGAACTGGAACCCGCCGCCGAAGTTGATCTGCGGCAGCGCGCCGGGAAACGCGAGGGTTGTCGCGCGGGCCACTTCGGTCTGTTCGCCTGGGGTTAATGCACCTAGGAAAGCCCTCGCGAATTCTCGACCTATGTTAGTGCGGAACTCGTTAAGGAGATTCGAAGAGAAAGTCGAGGCGAAGCGCGCGGTAAACGAATCAATATTAACAAAATCGTTGCCAAAACTGGCGCGCCCGATGTTGCGGATCAGTGGCGTCTCAAAACCATTCGGGGCCCTGGCGCGCACGTAGTTGTAAGTCCCTGTGAGAGTGTTCTTCTGGTTAATGTTCCAATCGACCCTCGGGAAGATGATCCGCTGATTCTGCTCCCGTGGGACCACGCCAGTTAAACTCTGCAAGAAGGCAAGTCCCGCATCTCGCTGGGCGTTCGTTACGCCGCGCGCGGTAAGCGTCGCCTGCTGCGCCGCACTAATTGTAAAGACTGTCGGATTTGATGGTGTCGCGACGCCTGGGAAGAAACGCTTCTGTTGGTCGTAGGTAAAGTAGAAGAACGCTTTTTCTTTGACGATTGGGCCGCCGATTGCGCCGCCAAACTGCTCGCGAAAGTCCTTAGGTTTGGTTGCCACAGGACCCGCAGGGCTTGGCAACAGGGCCGACGGGTTCCGCGCACCCAACACGAAGTTATTCCGCAGGTAGTAGAACGCTTGGCCGTGAAAATCATTCGTGCCGCTCTTGGTCACGGTATTAATAGCGCCACCCGCCGCGCGTCCATACTCGGCCGAGTAATTCGAAGTATTGATCTGGAACTCGCGCACCGCCGCTTGACTGACTACGTACTGGATGCGCGTGCGTCCACGCTCCTCCGAAAAGAAAGAGTTATTGTTGTCGGTGCCGTCAAGCGTATTGTTATTCAGCAGCCCCGACATGCCGCGAACGCTGTTGATGCCGAAGTCCCCGTCGGGCGCCACGCCCGGGGTCAAACGCACAAAATCAGAAGCGCGCCGACCGTTGATCGGCAATTCGTTGATCGACGTCTGGTCGATATTGGTCGCAAAGTCCTGCTGCGTGGTGTTAATCACGGGAGCTTCGGCGGTCACCTGGACCGTTCCGGTCACGCCCTGAAGGGACAGTCCAACCTCGAGGGGAGTAGAACGGCCGACCTCGACAGCGATGTTTCCGTTCGTGAAAGGCGCAAACCCTGAGGCATTTACAGTTACTGTGTAGGTACCGGGGTCCAGATTGACGACCTTGAAGCCACCGTTATCGTCGGTCGTCGCCGTGGCTTCTTTGTTCGTTCCGTTATTCTTGGCAGTGACAGTTGCACCCGCCACGACCTCTTTGTTCGGATTAATGACGGTGCCGTTTATCGCCCCGGTCGTAGTTGACTGTGCCAGCGTGCTGAGCGCGCACAGCGCAAGGACGACCAGCGAGGCAAAACAGAAGCGTAGAAATTTATGCATAACAGGAGAACTCCTTAGAGAATTAGTAACATTGTGACCATTTTGCGCGCGAGCATTCGGGCGCAGAGTTAACTGAGACTTCCGAGAACGTTTTGGACTGCTTGTTCCGAAGGAATGACTGCAAACAATTGCAGAAGGCAGTTTCTATCATGATGAGAGGTAACCGCGCAAGCATAAAACCTTTAAGAACTGGGTTAAATCTTTGTGACTTCTTGAGCCAATAAACTCGAATGAAAGACATAGATTTGCGGGCGATAATAGTTTTCGCAAGAATTGTGCCTCACTGAGTAGAGCGATTTCAAAACCCGTAATGAAGCTGTTTGCTGACAGTTATTCCTGCGGCTTTACTTCCAGCCGCGAGACGATGGACGAGAATTTGGATTTTCTATGAAAATCAGAATTGTCAGTGGTCAGTTGGTGGTGGTCAGTCGCGGAACTCGCTGACGACAACTGACCCCCGACCCCGTGACTACTGAGACGGCCTAAACTCGTTCACAGATGATCGCGATGCCTTGCCCACCGCCAATGCATGCCGTCGCCAATCCATAGCGCCCGCCCCGACGTCGTATCTCATGAAGCAGAGTCAGAACCAAACGAGTTCCAGTGGCGCCCAACGGATGACCCAGCGCAATAGCGCCGCCGTTAACGTTGGTAATTTCGCGATCGAGACCGAGTTCCTGCTCCACGGCGAGGTACTGAGCCGCAAAAGCTTCGTTAACTTCAACCAGATCCATATCAGAGAGTTTCAGGCCGGCTTTTTCCAGCGCCTTACGAGCGGCCGGCACCGGGCCTATGCCCATGAGTTCAGGCTCGACGCCGGCGTAAGCCCAACTAATGATGCGCCCGATTGGTTCAAGGTTTTTCGCCTTTACAAACTCTTCGCCGGCGATCACGAGCGCGGCCGCGCCGTCCACGATGCCCGAAGCATTTCCAGCGGTCACGAATCCGTCCTTGCTGAACGCCGGTCTCAGTTTCGCCAGTCCTGCCAGCGTGGTATCAGGGCGCAGATGATCGTCCTGTTCGAACAACACGGTGCCTTTTCTGTTCTTCACTTCGACCGGCACGATCTCTTCGGCAAAGAAGCCGGCGTCCAGCGCGCGCTTCGCCGCCTGCTGCGAACGCAGCGCATATTTATCCTGATCGTCACGCGGGATTTCGAACTTGCGCGCCAAATTCTCAGCCGTGCCGGCCATCGGCGTGTTGCAGTAAGTGTCCAGGAGGGCCACCATCAGACTGTCTTCCAGCTTGCCCTGGCCCAGAGCGAATCCCGAGCGCGCGCCGCGAATCACGTGCGGCGCCTGCGACATCGACTCCATGCCACCCACCAGACAAGTCTGGGCTTCGCCAAGTTGAATCATCTGCGCGCCGGAAACAATCGATTGAATACCGCTGCCGCACAGTCGATTAACTGTCAGCGCCGGACGGTCAAATGGAATTCCCGCCTTTAGGGCCACATGCCGCGCGCCGTAAATCGCATCTCCCGAAGTTTGCAGCGCATTGCCGATGACCGTGTGATCGATTTCATCGGGAGCCACGCCGGTTGTTTCCAACGCCCCCCGCGCCGCAATTGCGCCGAGATCAATTGCGGAAATATCTTTCAGCGCGCCGACATACTCGCCCATCGGCGTGCGCTTGCCACCAAGAATAAAGACGTCCTGAGCCATTTACTTAATTGCCTTTCTACGGTTGAAAATTCCAGCGGTGTCAGAAACGAAGAAGGCTAGCAACAGCCGGGGCGAGGTCAATTTGGAATGCGGTGGCAAGCGGAGGCGCGACGCCGCTTTGGATTCATCGTTCAATTCGAGAGCGATGTCTTATTGAGAACCAGGGAACAAAAGCGCCGTCGCCGCTCTGCTCTGCCGGCGCACTCCAAAGTTCAATCCGTAAACCGATGCTTCTCGCGATAACGATGCAACAGCTCTTCGAGAAAGCCTTCGTAAGTGAAAGTTGCCAGATCGTATTGCGGTCGCAGCTTGAAAAGAATCGGCATGGCTACGCGCCAGGCCATCCACTGCCGCGGGTAATCCTTTAAGTCCCAACGCCGCCGCAGAAAACTCTCGACCACGGAAATTTCCTGTTCG
>Ga0070698_100008883_pt1 | contig 10804 bp, 10 predicted proteins | sample KBSK1502metaG_FD_65477 | JGI IMG/M metagenome (GOLD analysis project Ga0070698, IMG submission 65477) | Corn, switchgrass and miscanthus rhizosphere microbial communities from Kellogg Biological Station, Michigan, USA - KBS K1-50-2 metaG | ecosystem: Host-associated > Plants > Roots >...
GTGGCCTGGACGCTGCGGCCCGCGATGGCCGTGTCCGGGCGGGCCAGGTACACGTACTCGAACAGGCATCCCCTCGGCTGCGGCCGGGCGAAGGTGCGTGACCGCACGCCCCGCTCGTCGATGGCGATCAGCTCTCCGGGCTCGATCTCGCGCACGAAGGACGCTCCGACGATGTCCAGCGCCGCGGTCTCGCTGGCGACCACCCAGCCGCGCTCGAGCCGCCCGAGTACGAGCGGCCGGAAGCCCTGCGGGTCACGCGCGGCGTACAGGGTCCGCTCGTCCATGAAGACCAGCGAGTACGCGCCCCGGACCAGCGGCAGCGCGGCCATCGCCCCGGCCTCGATCCCCTGCTCCGCGCCGCCCGGCGGGCTGGCGAAGAGCGCCGTGAGCACGTCGGTGTCGGACGTGGCCCCGATCGCCTCGCCCCCGTTCGAAGGCGCCTCGACCAGCTCGGCGAGTTCCAGGGTGTTGATCAGGTTGCCGTTATGGCCGAGCGCCAGGCTCGCCGACGGCGTCGCGCGGAACGTAGGCTGCGCGTTGTGCCATACCGACGACCCGCTCGTCGAGTACCTGCAGTGGCCCACCGCGATGTGGCCGCGCAGGGAGCTGAGCGCCGCCTCGTCGAAGACCTGCGGCACCAGGCCCATGTCCTTGAACACGACGATCGTGGTGCCGTCGCTCACGGCGATCCCGGCCGACTCCTGGCCGCGATGCTGAAGCGCATACAGGCCGAAGTAGGCCAGCTTGGCCACGTCCTCGCCCGGCGACCAGACGCCGAAGACCCCGCACGCATCCCGTGGCGGCCTGTCGTCGGAGTCGAGATCACCCGTTAGACGGCCATCGGGCTTGATCACCCGCCCAGTCTATTGCAACGGCAGGTAGCCAGAGAGATCCGCGCGCGGGCCGCTGGCCCGAAGGCGGCCGTCCGCCACCGCTTCCGTCCAGGGGAGCCGTCCGGTGGCCAGCAAGATCCAGGTGACCGCGTCGGTCTCCACCACATTCGGCGGCGTGCCGCGGGTGTGCCGGGGTCCGGCCACGCACTGGATCGCCGCGAACGGCGGGATGCGCACCTCGACCGCGCGCCCGGGAGCCTGGCTCTCGAGCAGGCCGAGCAGGTAGCCGACGGCCCCGTGCAGCGCCCCGGGCTCGGGTGCCAGGCCTGCGTCGATGGCGGCGAGCACATCGCGGACGCTTCCCGCGCCGAGGGCCTGCGCCGTGACCGGCCCCGACCAGGCCGGGCGGCCGAGCGCCGCGCGCTGCGCGTTCACGGCGGCGAGCAAGCGCGCGGGGTCACCTCGTCGCACGGGCATGCCGCGAACCTAATCGACGGGTACCTGTGGGCGCACCTCGGTTGTCGTGGCGCTCGCCGGCGGCTCATAATGCCAGGTCCGGCGTCACTCGATTACCGAGGGTAACAGAAGCCATCCCTGGTCCTAACTTTTCGCAACTTCCCCTAGCAGAACCGGCCGGATACCGGTAATCGTTCGGGTATGCGTGGTAAGCGCAGTGCTCGTGCTCGGTCGCGCGGGTCCTGGGCACCCAGGCTCGTGGGGACCGGCTTCGCCTTGCTGCTCGCCGTCGCCGGGGTCGCGGCGTACCTGATCGTGGGCGGGACGCACGACCGGAAAGACGCCGCGGTACTGCCGACGCGAGTCGTCGGCACCCAGGCCGTCGGCATCGTCAACACCGGCACGGCAGGGGCGAATCCGGATCCCGAGACGCTCCTGGTGTCGCACTCGGATCTCGTCTTCGAGGCCGGCGTGCCCCCCGGGGCCCAGTGGACATCGGACCAGATGGCCGGGGGCACCTACATCTTCATCTATCTCCCGGACGGGCTGTGCCTGGCGGCCCGGGCCTCCCCGCCCGCGCCGTCGCTGGCCCTGGAGCAGTGCAACCTGCAGGCCAGCCAGCGCTGGCTCCGGCAGCTGCCGAACGTAGGCCCGAACGGGCTCGACTACTGGCAGCTGCGCAACCTGGCCGACGGCCGGTGCCTGGCCGCCGGGAGCGCGCTCGGCAGCAAGGAGTCCGCTGCGGTCCTGCAACGCTGCGAGGCCTCCCCGGGCTGGCGGCAGCAGGTAGCGTTCCCGACCGCGTCCTAGCCCGCTTTTATTCGGTAACGCCGCGCGCTCAGCCGAACAGGGCGGGCAGGGTGGCGCCGTGCGCGGATGCCAGCTCGTCCAGGGGAACGCTGAAGCTGCCGGCGATCTCCAGGCCCGCGCCGCCGGTCACGCCGAGCACGGCGGCCGGCACGCCGCCGCCCTGGCACAGCGCCGCGAACTCGGCCTCGGCACCCGGCCGCACGGAGACGAGCGCCCGCGCCGCGGACTCGCCGAACAGGAGCGGGAACACCCCGCCCTCCGGCGCCCCGGGAAGGTGCACCGTGCATCCCTGCCCGCCGGCCAGGCAGCACTCGGCGAGCGCGATCGCCAGCCCGCCGTCGGAGAGGTCGTGCGCCGACTCGAGCAGCCCGGCCCGTCCCGCCTCGGCCAGCACGGCCGCGAGCGCGCGCTCCGCCGCCAGGTCCACCGCGGGCGGGCGGCCGCCAAGATGCCGGTGCGCGACCCGCGCCCACAGCGAACCGCCGAGCTCTGCCTTGCTCCGGCCCAGCAGCACCAGGCGGCAGCCCGCGCGGCCGAAGCCGGTCGACAGCCGCCTGCGCACGTCGTCGTGGACGCCGAGGACGCCGACCACCGGCGTGGGGTGGATGGCCGCGTCGCCGGTCTGGTTGTAGAAACTGACGTTTCCGCCGGTCACCGGCACGCCCAGGACCTGGCACGCGTCGGCCAGGCCGCGCACCGCCTCGGTGAACTGCCACATCACCGCGGGATCCTCCGGCGAGCCGAAGTTGAGGCAGTTGGTGACCGCGAGCGGCCGCGCCCCGGTCGCCGCGACGTTCCGGTAGGCTTCCGCGAGCGCGAGCTGGGCACCCGCGTACGGGTCCAGCAGGCTGTACCGCCCGTTGCCGTCCAGCGCGAGCGCCACCCCGAGAAACGTCCCCTCGTCGACGCGGATCAGGCCGGCGTCCGCCGGCTGCGCCAGGATCGTGTTCCCGCGCACGTAACGGTCGTACTGCTCGGTCACCCAGGTCTTGTCGGTCGCGTCCGGCGCGGAGAGCAGCGACAGCAGCGTCGAGCGGAGTTCCTGGCCGGTGCCCGGCCGGTTCAGCCGTGCCGGGTCGTCGGCCTGCAGCGCCGCCTGCCAGGCCGGGCGCTCGGCCGGGCGCAGGTAGACCGGGCCCTGGTCGGCGGCGCTGCCCGGGGGTATGTCGACGACCAGCTCGCCGTGCCAGGTCATCTTCAGCCGGCCGGTGCCGGTAACGTCGCCGATCACGGTCGCCTGAACGTCCCACTTCGCGCAGATGCCCAGGAACCGCTCGAGCCCGGCGGGCTCGACGATCGCCATCATGCGCTCCTGCGACTCGCTCATCAGGATCTCGGCCGGGCCCAGCGAGGCGTCCCGCAGCGGCACGGAGTCGAGGCGAACCCGCATCCCGACGTCCGGGCCGCCCCCGGCCGCGAGCTCGGTGGTCGCGCACGCGACCCCGGCGGCGCCGAGATCCTGGATGCCGACGACGAGCCCGGCGGCGTACAGCTCCAGGCAGCACTCGACGAGCAGCTTCTCCAGGAACGGGTCGCCGACCTGGACGCTGGGCCGCTTGGCCGCCTGTCTGCTTCTGCCCGCCTCCCCGCCCTCGTCCTCCCCCACCCCCCCGCCACCGCCGAACGACGCGCTGGCCAGCACCGACGCCCCGCCGATGCCATCCGGGCCGGTCCTGGAGCCGAGCAGGACCACCTTGTTGCCGGGGCCGGTGGCCGCGGCCAGCTTGAGGTCCTCGTGGCGCATGACGCCCAGGCACAGGGCGTTGACCAGCGGGTTGCCCGCGTAGCAACTGTCGAAGGCCAGCTCGCCCCCGATGTTCGGCAGGCCGAGGCAGTTTCCGTAGAACGAGATGCCGGCCACCACGCCGGGCAGCACGCGGCGCGTGTCGGGCGCCTCGGCGGGACCGAACCGCAGCGAGTCCATCACGGCCACCGGCCGGGCGCCCATGGCCAGGATGTCCCGCACGATGCCGCCCACGCCGGTCGCGGCGCCCTGGAAGGGCTCGACGTACGAAGGGTGATTGTGTGATTCCAGCTTGAACGTGACCGCGTACCCGCCGCCTATGTCGACCACGCCCGCGTTCTGGCCGATTCCGGCCAGCAGCGCCGTGGTCGGCGGCGCCTTGTCGGCGAACTGCCGCAGGTGTGCACGGGACGACTTGTAGGAGCAGTGCTCGCTCCACATCACCGAGTAGATGGCCAGCTCAGCATCGGTGGGACGGCGGCCGAGCAGCTCGGTGATCCGCTGGTACTCCGCCCCGGACAGGCCGAGCTCGGCGTGCGGCTGCGCCCGGCCCGGCGTGGCCGAAGCCCGCGCGACCGTGTCCTGGGCCGACGGCCCAGCCTGACCACCGCCGTTACGGATAGGTGTCTTTGAGCTGCGCGTCATGCGGGCGCCAGGGCGCGGACGGCCGAGGTGAAGAAGCCGAGCCCCTCGTCGCCCGGCCCGGTGAGCGGGTCGATGGCGTGTTCCGGGTGCGGCATCAGCCCGACGACGCTGCCGCTCTCGCTGCAGATCCCGGCGATGCCCGAGACCGAGCCGTTCGGGCTGGCGGCGACGTACCGCGCGAGCACCTGCCCCCGGGCCTCGAGCCCGGACAACGTCGCAGGGTCGGCGACGTAGGCGCCCTCGCCGCTCTTCAGCACCAGCGTCACCTCCTGGCCCGCGGCGTAGTCGGCGGTCCAGGGCGTGCCGACGTTCTCCATCCGCACGCGCACCTCGCGGCTGATGAAGCGGAGCCCGCTGTTGCGGGTCAGCGCGCCGGGCAGCAGGTGCGCCTCGCACAGGATCTGGAAGCCGTTGCAGACGCCGAGCACCGGCAGGCCGGCCCGGGCCGCGGGGACCAGCTCCGCCATGACCGGCGCGAACCGGGCTATGGCCCCGCAGCGGAGGTAGTCGCCGTAGGAGAAGCCTCCTGGCAGGACCACGGCGTCGACCCCGCGCAGGTCACGCTCGCCGTGCCAGAGCGGGACCGCGGTGCCGCCCGCCCGCCGGACGGCGCGGACCGCGTCCTGGTCGTCGAGCGACCCGGGAAACGTGATAATCCCGACGCGAGCGGTCACCGGCGTCCTCGGGCAGTGAAGGAGGAAGGCGATGCGGGCGGGCGCATGAGTGCAGGCTACCGGCTGTGCTGACCCCGGGGGACGACCCCAGGACCCCCCGCGCGCCGTCCGCTCGGGCCGACCGCCGGCCGACCGTCGCGGCCGGCTCAGCTTCGCTAGCCGGCGTTCCTGAGCTGCACCACCTCGGGCCGCCCGAGCGGCGCGTCGCTGCGCAGCTCGATCCTCTTGTGCAGGGAGACGACGGTGCCGCGGCCCGGCCGGCTGCGCAGCGTTACGTCATCCACGCAGGCGCGCATGATGGCCATGCCCCGGCCCGACTCGGGAAGCCGCGCCAGGGCCCGCCGCTCCGCGCGGTGCCTGGACCGCGACAGGCGGTTCCGCATCACCGAGGGCCCGGACGGCCGGGGATACGGCCACTGCGCCGGGGCTGCCACCCGGCGGCGCCGGAAGGGCAGGACCGACCGGACGGGCGCGCGGTTCGGCTGCAGGCTGACCGGATCGAACCCGCGGCCCGTGTCGACGACGTCCAGCACGCACCGGTTCCTGCCGACCGTGGCCACGACCTCGTACCGGCGCCCTGGGCCGCTGTGCCGCAGCACGTTGGTGCACGCCTCGGTCACCGCCAGCAGCAGGTCAGCGACGCAGTCCTCGTCGACTCCCAGCTTGTACAGCGTGTCGCCCAGCACCCGGCGGACAACGGGCACGCTGATGGTCTCGCGGGGGAACACCAGGCAGAACCGAACGTCGACGGTCGGTTCCCCGGCTGCTGTCACCCGAGTACGCATCCGCTCCTAAGCTCCCCGTATCCGCAAGTTGCGCTAACCACATTGTGAAGAGTTCCCGAGCGGGACCGTGGTAATCATGAACTTGGGCGATCTCTGGACGAACAGTGCTCTTCATCATCGATAACGCGTCATTATCGATAACGCGCCGGGGGGCGAAGCCGGTTCAGGCCGGACGGACCGAGAACTCCTCGATCACCGGGTTGGCCAGCAGCTCCCCGGCCAGCTCGGCCACCCGAGCCATCGTCGTCTCGTCGGCGGGCTCGCTGAGCTCCACCTCGAACCTCTTGCCCTGGCGGACGCCGACGACCTGCCCGAACCCGAGCCGATGGCACGCGCTGGCGATCGCCTCGCCCTGCGGGTCGTGGATCTCGGGCTTGAGCATCACCTCGACGACGACTCTGGCCACGGGTGGCAGCGTAACGCCGCCGCCCCCATCACGCAGCTTCCCCGCCTCTCTCCCCGCCTCTCTGCCCCACATCCTTCCGTGCTGCCCTGCCCCACCTCCCTGCATGCGGGCTGATGGCGCGGGCATCCGGTGATGTCTGTCACGATGGCTGTAGCGGCTTTGCCGAGCTGTGACCTCCCGCGACGATCGCCGGGTACTGTCTCAGCGGAAGAGCCAGCGGATACATCGGCCGGTCAGGGCCACCGCGACCGGCCCCGAACATACGAGGAGTGGCACGTGACCGTCAACGGTGCCGGGCCTGCTGCTTCTGCTGATTCCCGCCGCGGACAGCCGGAGTCAGCGGAACTCATCCAGCTTCTGACCCCCGAGGGTGAGCGGGTCGAGCATCCCGATTACCCGCTCGAGATCTCGGCCGACGAACTCAAGGCGCTGTACCGGGACCTGGTTCTCGTGCGCCGGATCGACTTCGAGGCCATCGCGTTGCAGCGCCAGGGTGAGCTGGGCATCTGGGCCTCGCTGCTCGGCCAGGAGGCCGCGCAGATCGGCTCCGGCAGGGCGCTCGAGCCAGCGGACATGGCCTTCCCGACCTACCGGGAGCACGGCGTGGCCTGGTGCCGCGGCCTCGATCCCACGAAGCTGCTCGAGCTGTTCCGGGGGGTGAGCCACGGCGGCTGGGACCCCAAGGCGCACAACTTCCACCTGTACACGATCGTCATCGGCAGCCAGACGCTGCACGCCACCGGCTACGCGATGGGCATCCAGCGCGACGGCGCCGTGGGCGAGGGCGGCGAGGCCGTGATCGCCTACTTCGGCGACGGCGCGACCAGCCAGGGCGACGTGAACGAGGCGTTCATCTGGGCCTCGGTCTCGAACGCGCCGATCGTGTTCTTCTGCCAGAACAACCAGTGGGCGATCTCCGAGCCGCTGGAGCGGCAGAGCCGGGTCCCGCTCTACCTGCGGGCGCACGGCTTCGGCTTCCCCGGCGTACGGGTGGACGGCAACGACGTGCTGGCCTGCCTCGCGGTCACCAGGAAGGCGATGCAGGCCGCACGGGACGGCCAGGGGCCGACGATGATCGAGGCGTATACCTACCGGATGGGCGCCCACACCACCACCGACGACCCGACCAGGTACCGGCTGGCCGCCGAGCTGGAGACCTGGAAGCTGAAGGACCCGATCGAGCGGGTCAAGGCCTACCTGGTCCGGACCGAGCAGGCGGACGAGCTGTTCTTCACGGCCCTCGACGCCGAGGCGGCCGAGCTCGGCGCCAGGATCAGGAAGGCGTGCCTGGAGATGCCCGACCCGGACCCGCTGGCGATCTTCGAGAACGTCTACGCGGAGCCGAACGCGATGCTGGAGGCCGAGCGGGATTCCTACGCCGCTTACCTCGAGTCCTTCGACGTCGAGGAGGCCGGGCGATGACCAAGCTGACGCTGTCCAAGGCCCTGAACGAGGGCCTGCGCAAGGCCCTGGAGAACGACCCCAAGGTCCTGATCATGGGCGAGGACGTCGGGAAGCTCGGCGGCGTGTTCCGGGTCACCGACGGGCTGCAGAAGGACTTCGGCGAGGCCCGGGTGGTCGACACGCCGCTCGCCGAGTCCGGCATCGTCGGCACCGCGATCGGTCTGGCGCTGCGCGGCTACCGGCCGGTGTGCGAGATCCAGTTCGACGGGTTCGTGTTCCCGGCCTTCGACCAGATCACCAGCCAGCTGGCCAAGATGCGGTACCGATCACTCGGGCACCTCAAGCTGCCCGTCGTGATCCGGATCCCGTGCGGCGGCGGCATCGGCGCGGTCGAGCACCACAGCGAGTCGCCGGAGGCGTTGTTCACCCACACCGGCGGCCTGCGCGTGGTCGCCTGCGGTGACCCGGCCGACGCGTTCGCCATGATCCAGCTGGCCATCAGCAGCGACGACCCGGTGATCTTCTTCGAGCCCAAGCGGCGCTACTGGGAGAAGGCAGAGGTGGACACCGCCGGGGGCGTGGCCGCGGCGCCGCCGCTCGGCCAGGCCAAGACCGTGGTCAGCGGCACCGACGTGACCGTGCTGTGCTACGGCCCGATGGTCAGGACGTGCGCCGGGGCCGCGATCGCCGCCTCCGGCGACGGGCGCTCGCTGGAGGTGATCGACCTGCGGTCGCTGTCACCGCTGGACACCGAAACGATCTTCGAATCGGTCCGGCGCACCGGGCGGTGCGTGGTCGTGCACGAGGCGCCGGTCACCGGGGGCCTCGGTGCCGAGATCGCCGCCCGGGTGACCGAGGAATGCTTCTACCGGCTGGAGGCTCCGGTGCTGCGGGTCGGCGGCTTCTCGACGCCGTACCCGCCGTCCAAGCTCGAGGAGCACTACCTGCCCGACCTGGACCGGGTGCTGGACGCCGTCGATCGCACCTTCAGCTACTGAGGGGGGCCGCATGTCAGAACTCAGGCAGTTCAGGCTTCCCGACGTGGGCGAGGGCCTGACCGAGGCGGACATCGTCAAGTGGCACGTCCAGCCCGGGGACAAGGTGACGGTCAACCAGATCATCGTGGAGATCGAGACGGCCAAGGCGGTCGTCGAGCTCCCGTCGCCGTACGAGGGCGTCGTGGCCGATCTGCTCGTGCCCGAGGGCACGACCGCTGACGTCGGGACGCCGATCATCTCGGTGGACGTGGGCCCGGACGCCGGCCGTCCCCCGCACCCGCCCGCGCCGCGCGGCAGCACCAGCACGGACCTGGTCCCGCCGACGGCCGCGGAGGCGGGGGTGGAACCCGGGATCGAGGGAACCCTGGCCCCCAAGGAGGAGCGCCAGGCGGTGCTCGTCGGCTACGGGGTCAAGCTGGGCGCGACCACCCGGCGGCCCAGGAAGGCTCCCGCGGGCGCCCAAGCCCCCGGCTCCGCGCCCGCCTCCTCCGCCCCGTCCGCGGCATCCGCCCGGTCCGCCCCGTCCGCTGCATCCACCTTGTCCGCCGCATCCGCCCGGTCCGCCACACTGGCCCCGGCCGCACCATCCGGCGCGGGTGTTGAGGCCGCGGGCGGCTTCGAGAGCGGGGCGGCCGCGCCCGGCGCCGGCCAGGGAACGGCCGTGCTGGCCAAACCGCCCGTCCGCAAGCTCGCCAAGGACCTGGGCGTGGACCTGGCCCGGCTGTCGGGGACCGGCCCCGGAGGCTCGATCACGCGCGACGACGTGCAGGCGGCCGCGAGTGGCCCCGTCACGGCGGCCCCGGCCGAGACCGGCCCAGCTGAGACCGGCCCAGCTGAGACAGGCACGGTGCCGGCCGGGTTCGCGCCGGTGACCGCGGTGGCGCGCGAGGAGCGCATCCCGATCCGGGGCGTGCGCAAGCACACCGCGGCCGCCGTGGCGGGCAGCGCCTTCACCGCACCGCACGTCACCGAGTTCCTGCAGATCGACATGACCGAGACGATGGCCGCGACGGCGCGGCTGCGCGCGATGCCGGAGTTCGCCGGCATCCGGGTGTCACCGCTGCTGCTGGTGGCGCGGGCCCTGATGGTGGCGGTGGCCAGGCACCCAATGATCAACTCGTCGTGGGACGAGGACGCCCAGGAGATCGTGGTCAGGCACTACGTGAACCTCGGCATCGCCGCGACGACCGAGCGCGGGCTGATCGTGCCGAACATAAGGGACGCCCACGCGCTCTCGCTGCCGGGCCTCGCGCGCGCGCTGGCCGAGCTCACCGAGACCGCGCGGGCCGGCCGGGCCACCCCCGCCGACCTACGCGGCGGAACGATCACTATCACGAACGTCGGCGTGTTCGGCGTCGACACGGGCACTCCCATCCTCACGCCTGGAGAGGCCGCGATACTCGCGTTCGGGCAGGTCAAGGACGCGCCGTGGGTGCACCAGGGCCAGCTGGCCGTGCGCAAGGTCACCACGCTGGCCCTGTCGTTCGACCACCGCATCGTCGACGGCGACCTGGGCTCGGCTGTGCTGCGCGACATCGGCGCGATGCTGGAGGACCCGCTGCGCATCCTCGCCTGGTCCTGAACGCACCACCGGAACCGGGAGGATCGCGATGATCAGGCACGTGGTGGTTTTCGCCTGGGTCCCAGAGGCCACCGACCAGCAGAAGCAGCAGGTGGCCGACGAGCTGCGGAAGCTGCCGCCCCTGATGACCGGACTGCGCGCGTATCATTTCGGGCCCGACGCCGGAATCATCGACGGCAACTTCGACTTCGCCGTCGTCGCGGACTTCGACGACGCGGAGAGCTACCTTGCCTACCGCCACCACCCGGCCCACCACGCGGCCGTGGACCAGGTGATCAGCCCGATCGTCCGCGAGCGCGCCGCAATCCAGTACGAGATCTGACCGCAGCGCTGCGGTCAGATCTCGAAGGCCCAGCCTTCGCTCTCGTTAGAAGGCTTCTTCGGGCAGCTCCATCAGGTCCAGGGTGGTGGCCTCCAGGATCTCCCGCTCCGCGGCCAGCCTGGGCAGCACGGTCGCGGCGAAGAAC
>Ga0070698_100008884_pt1 | contig 10803 bp, 8 predicted proteins | sample KBSK1502metaG_FD_65477 | JGI IMG/M metagenome (GOLD analysis project Ga0070698, IMG submission 65477) | Corn, switchgrass and miscanthus rhizosphere microbial communities from Kellogg Biological Station, Michigan, USA - KBS K1-50-2 metaG | ecosystem: Host-associated > Plants > Roots >...
CCGCGCGACGATCGCCGGACCGCGCTCGCCGCCGTTGGCATCTCCCCCGTGGCAGGAGGCGCACAGGGTCTCGAACTGCCGGCGACCGGGGTCGGGCGTCTGCGCGACGACGACGGCGGCGGAGAGCAGGGTACAGAGCAGCATCGCGGCAACGCGCATGGCCGCGGAAGATACCACACCGGACTCTTCCCGGGATGAGCAGGCCATTTGCCCCATCAGCCGGGGATGAAACGGGGCGACAACGGGCCGGCACCCGCAGCGTCGCTGCGGGTGATCGTGTTGAGCGGCCGCGGATAACGCAGTCATAGTTTTGGCATATAATTGTGATAGATTAGAATAGCGGTCCTGTCTAGGCAGGCTCACATGGTATTGAATAGCCATGAAGAGCGCCATCCCATCCCACCTTTCAGATGCTGAGCTCCTGGCCTCAGTGAGGTTGCTCGTGCGGGGCGAGCGGGAGGCCACCGCGTCCCTCGTCGCCCACCTGGCCGAGCTCGACGCGCGCGGGCTCTATCTGGCGGCCGGTTTCCCGTCCCTCTTCACTTACTGTTGCGAGGTCCTTCATCTTTCCGAGCCTGCCGCCTACAACCGTATCGAGGCCGCGCGGGCGTCGAGGAGGTTCCCGATCATCCTCCGGATGCTCGGCGAGGGGTCGTTGAGCCTGGCGACGGTTCGGCTGCTCGCCTCCAGTCTGACCGCCCAGAACCACGAGGAGCTCCTCGCCGCGGCCGCAGGGAAGAGCAAACGAGAGGTCGAGCAGCTCCTCGTGCGCCACTTCCCCAAGCCCGACGTTCCGTCCTGTGTCCGCAAGCTCCCAGCGAAGGTGCCATCGGCACCCGTGCCCGCGGCGCTGTCGGTATCCTCGGACGCGTCCGGCGTCGTCGCCGTGGGCTGTCTTCCTTTGGCTGGTGCATCGCAGCCGGCCCTACTGTCGCCGGCGCGACATCCGGTCGTGAGCCCGCTCGCCCCAGACCGCTACGAGATCCGCTTCACGGCGAGTGCCCAAACACGCGAAAAGCTACGCCAGGCCCGGGACCTGCTCCGGCACGCCATCCCCAGCGGAGACCTGGCGGAGGTCATCGATCGGGCGCTGACCGCGCTCCTCGAAGACCTGGCTCGGAAGAAGTTCGCGGCCACGAAGCGGCCACGGGCCAGTCGCGGTACGAGTCCCGGCAGCGATATCTCGGCCAAGGTCCGACGCGCGGTGTGGATCCGTGACCGCGGTGCCTGCACTTTCGTGAGCAAGAGCGGGCGACGGTGCAACGAGAGGGCCTTCGTCGAGTTCCACCACGCCGACCCGTATGGAGTGGGGGGCGAGGCGACGGTAGGGAACATCCAGCTCCTCTGTCGTGCGCACAACGCGTACGAAGGCGAGCTCTTCTATGGACACGGACGCCCAGCAGCGCACGGGACTCTTCCCGGGAAGAGCACATCACCACCCTCATGAGCAAAGCGGCGGTGCCCGAATGGGATGTCAGCCCAAGGCCCGTTGGGATCGTCGAGCTTCCCGTCGGCGACCGCTGCAGGTTCTTCCCGTCGCCTCCGATCGCGAAGTTCTTGAAGAGCGACAGGTCGTGGTTCCGGTACGGCTGCCCTTGATGTTCGGAAGGATGAAGTTCCCGAGCTGCCCGACGCCGGGCTCAGCGAAGCACGACGCACGTGACGATCGGCTGCACGAGTATGTCGGGGCTGCAGCGGAGCGCCGCGGCAGCAGGTCTCGGGCGGCTCAAGTAACCTGGAACTGGGCTGGGGCGTGGAATGCTGCTGGCGGATGGCAGATCGCCGGCATCTACCTCCAGAGGACGGAGAGAGCCCTTTTAGAAAGGTGTCAAGCCCATTTTTCGGCCTCAGTCGCGCAGCCGCAGCCGGCCGAAAGCCTCGGGTGTGTGGAAGGTCTCGTTCTTCACGATCTGCCAGTTGATGTACTTCCGGTGGTCGGGCGGGCCCTGGCAGCGGTACAGGTTGATGCGGGCCTCGACGCCCGGCTTGGGCGCCAGGACGCCGATCGCCGGCATCGGGATGCGCATCGCCCCGTACCAGACGTGGTGGTCCCGGTCGAGACGGGCCTTCACCTCGTAGCCGGAGTTCCACGCCACGTCGTGGCTGGGCGGCTGCGTGCCGCGGTCGATGGCGAGATCGACCCATTCGCCCTGGGGCGACACCTGGAATTCCTTGTACTGCTTGATGTGCGAGAAATCGGCGCCGATGAACGCCTCCGCCACGTCCCAGTCCCAGAGCTTGTTCGTCTCGGCGCTGGGGGAAGGATCCGGATGGAGGTAGAGCTCCTCGTAAGGGCAGATGAAGAGCAGGTAGAGGTTCTGCGGGGTCCAGCGGGAGCGGATCTCGGTGCGGTGGCCGGGCACGACCGCGCCGAAGCGGTCGTGGTCCGCGATCACGCCGTGGACCCCCTTCCAGGGCGCCGCGGCCGGATCGGCGGTGAGCGCGAAGTCGGATCCTGCGCGGCGACTCTCGATGACGTTCGTATCCCGCGCGGGGGCCGGGGCGCCGGCGAGCAGGACGAGCAGCGCGACGAGCAGCACCCGGCGTCGCACTACTTCAGCTCCTTGACCTGGATGTTCCGGAACTGGACCAGGGCCGGCGGCGACACCCAGCGGCCGTCCTTCTTGCTGCCGTGGTGCTGCAGGGCGATCGGCCCGCGCGCGGCCACGCCCGGAAGCTCCGCGTTCTCGATCACCCGCTCGCCGTTGAGCACGACGGTGAGCCGGCTCCCCTTCATCGTGATCTCGAACGTGTTCCACTGGCCGATGTCGTGGTCGGCCAGCTTCTTCGGAGTCACCGCCGCCCGCACGGCCGCCGGCATGCTCTCGTCGGTGCGGTACCCGTAGACCTCGCCCGAGCCGACCGGCCAGCACCAGATGTTGACCTGGGCCTTGGACGACCCGCGCAGGTAGATCCCGGAATCGGAGTCGGGGACCGCGATCAGGATGGGCTTGCCCTGGACGTCCCGCTTGGACGTGCCGTCGGGCTTCACGATGTGGACGTTCGGGTTCGTGTAGGGCGTCTCCTTGATCCGCCAATCGACGCGCAGGACGAAGTCGCCGAACTCGCGCTCGGTCCAGAGGCTCTTGTCCTCGGCCTTCGACTCGCTCTCGGCGTCGATGTCGATGACGCCGTCGACGACCTTCCAGTGCCCGTTGTCGCCCGGCGGGATCTTCCATCCCGCCAGGTCCTTCCCGTTGAAGAGCGTAACGAAGCCGGCCTCCTGCGCGAGGAGCGGCGCGGCCAGGGCTGTCATCGCCGTCAACACGGCGCTCAGGAGCTTGGTCGTCATGGCATGGACCTCCAGGGGCTGCATACTACCTTGCGATGACGCTCCGGGCGCGGTCGGTCACGAGTTTCGCCCTCGCCGGCTCGTTGTGGGCGCTCCTCGCCGGCGCCGGGCCCGAAGCGCCCCTCGTCCGGCACGAGGCGAGCCGCATGTCGATGGGCTGCGCCTACGCGATCGTGGCCTACGGGCGCGACGGCGCGGTGCTGCCCGGGATCGTCGACGCCGCCTTCGACGAGGTGGACCGCATCGACCGGCTGATGAGCCACTACAAGCCGGAGAGCGGGCTGTCCCGCCTCAACCGCGACGCGGCCGTCGGCCCGGTGGCGGTCGACCCGGAGCTCTTCGGCCTGATCGCCGAGTCCCTGAGGTACAGCCGCGAGTCTGACGGCGCGTTCGACATCACGGTCGGCCCGCTCATGAAGGCGTGGGGGTTCTTCCGCGGCGGAGGACGCGTCCCGGGGAGCGACGAGCTGGCGGAGCTGCGCCGCCGGGTCGGTTACGCGCACGTCATCCTCGACCCGTCCCGGAGCACGATCCGATTCGACCGGCCGGGGGTCGAGCTGGATCTGGGCGGAATCGCCAAGGGCTACGCGGTCGATCGCGTCGTCGACCTCCTCCGCGGCCACCAGGTCGTGGCCGCGCTGGTGAGCGCGGGCGGCAGCACGGTCTTCGGGCTGGGCGCGCCTCCCGGGCAGACCGCGTGGGCGGTCGGCGTCCAGGATCCGGTCGATCCCGACGCGGTCGCGCTCGACGTGCGCTTGAAGGACCGGGCGCTGTCGATCTCCGGCAGCTACGAGAAGTCCTTCGAGAAGGACGGCGTGACGTACTCGCACATCATGGACCCGCGCGCGGCCCGACCCGTGCAAGGCGTGCTGAGCGTCGCGGTCCTCGCGGCCAGCGGCACCGCGGGCGACGCGCTCGACGACGCGTTCTTCGTCCAGGGCGTCGAGCGCAGCCGGGCCTACCTGAAGCGCCTTCCCGGGACGGAGGCGTACTTCTTCCTGCCCTCGGCGCGGCGCCGATGGACGCTCGTCCACGTGCACGGCCCGAGTCACTCGAGCGCGGACAGGTCGACCACACCGTAGAGGCCCAGCCGGGGGACGGTGAACTCCGTCGCTCCGTTCACGACGGCGCGCTCCTCCAGCCCGACGCGGCCCTGGCCCGCCACCCGGGCCTCGCCCCGTGGAAACGACCCGCGCACGTGGATCCGCAGCCCCTCGATCTCGCGTCCGCCGTAGTTCAGCAGGTGCAGGCGCGCGCGCGACCCGTCGCTCGCGAGCCGGCCGATCACCACCTCGCTGCCGAAGACACGGAGCGCGCGCTGCTCGTCCGTGAGCTGCCGCCTTATCTTGAGCGCCAGCGCGCTCGGCTCGCCGGCTTCTCTCAGCGGATACTCCTTCGTGCCGAGCTTCACGTTGATGCCGAAGTCGGCGGATGGCGCCTTGACGATCCGGATGAGCAGGTTCCGACGGACGAGCAGGTTCAGGACCTCGCCCAGCGGCGCCGAGCCGTCGTCGACGACCGCCAGGTCGGCGACGTCGGGAAGATCGTTCGCCGGCAGCTGCGCCAAGAAGGCCATCATCGCTCCGAGGCTCTCGAGGTCCGCCGGATCGATCCTGAGGACGGCGTCCGCCCCGTAGACCGCCGCTTCCGCCGCCGCCAGCGCGGCCCTCCCCGCGGGCAGGTCGTAGGCGTATTGGCCGGCCGGATCGCGCAAGAAGCGCCATCCGTTCGCATCGACCCAGGGGCTGCGCGTCGCGGAAGCCCGATCCGCGCGGACCCTGATGCCCGGCGCGAGCGGCGTGTCGCGCACGGCCAGGTCCGCCTCGCTGAGCCCCACCGCCGCAAAGCCCGCCTGGCGCCATTCCTCGGCGCGCGCGGGCGGCACGCAGAGCCGATCGATGCCCGCCGCCTTCAGCCGCGGAGCGCTGTCGACGGCCGGCGTCCAGTAGAGGCAGGGCAGCGCCGCCAGCCAGAGGAGCAGGTTCATACCTCGATGTCCTGCACCTTGATCCGCGCCAGGTCGGCCACGCCCAGGCCCAGCCGCGCGGCGTACTCCACGTGCCCGGGCTCGCGGATGATGATGTTGACGTTGGGGTCCGCGTCGCGCGCGGCCCCGTCATCTACCTTGAGGTACCGGGGCGAGCGGTCGTAGATCGAGATCGCGCCGTGGGCCTTGCGCTCGTCGTCGATGATGTCGAGGAGCTGGCGGTCGATCGCCACCGGATCGGTGCCGAAGAAGATCCTCTTCGGATAGAAGACGTAGCGGCGCGTGCGCGCGAACGGCCCGCCGTGCCACACGCCGCGCAGGCCGTCCATGATCTGCAGCACGGTGCGGGAGCGGAGGGGCTCGACGGAGGCCAGCGTGCCCACGAAGGAATAGGTGTGGGACTTGCCGCGGTAGTGCGTCCGGGCGACGTTGGAGAAGCTGCCGTAGGCGATGTTCTTCAGGCAGCCGGTGGCGCCGGTCGCGCCGTGGTCCTTGACGTTGGGGATGTTGATGATCTTCGTGAGCTTCTGGGTCACGAGGCGCATCATGTTGGACCGCGTGTCTTCTTCTCCGAACAGGTCCGCCTCCACGTAGGTCGCCGGGTCGTAGCCGCGGTTGTCGGCGCGCCGGTTCGCCGTCTCGGCGGCGACGATCGTCACCCCCCCCGGGAGATGGGGCGCGTAGTTCACCTCGTCGAGCTGGTTCTGGAAGCGCTCGTAGACGTAGATCTGCGTCGTCGGGAGCCCGAGGGCCATGAGCTGCCGGACGGCCTCGGCGACGATCTCGTACGAGGAGACGACGTTGGGATGGCCGCCGCAGTTGACCTTGATGCCGACGACGTCCGACGGGGCGAAGAAGCGCCGCCACGCCTGCGGCGCCGTCCGCTCGCCGGTGAGCGCGCACAGGCCGCGGGCCATCATCTCGCGCACGACGTCCGCGTTGGCGGCGTTGCTCCTGGTGTCGACCGACTTTTCCGACCTCACCGAGACCACGCGGCCGGGATACGGTCCCGGCATGCCGGGGACCGCGGCCGGCGCGTAAGCGCTCACGACCTTGAGCTTCGGCAGCGCCTCCGGCGAGGCGGGAGCCAGCGGAGCCGCCGCCAGCAATCGAACGAAGGACCGGCGATCCATGGAAGCCTCCCGGACACAAACACTACTTCCGGCCATGGCGTCGGTCAAAATGGCGACGAACCGCGAATGCGGCGGAAGGTGGGCGAGGCTGGCCCTCGGGACGCTGTCGACGGCCGGCCTCTCCCAGCGTATTGGTCAGACGTGACGGGCTATCACGTGATTTTTTCGCGTGGGGCCGTTGCGAGTAGGATGAGCAGGCTGTTGGGCCCACGAATCGAAGGGAGGCCGCGTGAAGAAGACCGCGCTCGCACTGCTGATGTCGGCGGTGGTGCCGCTCATGGCCGCCGAGCCGACGGGTTTCGTCGTCTGGTCCGGGTCGGAGCTGAAGGGCTACGCCAAGAAGCTGGCCCCGAAGATGAACGAGGGGAAGGTCGCCTCCGAGCGCCTGGCGACGTTCCCGAACCACTTCGCGATGATGGCGCACCGCGAAGGCGACGGCGAGGCCGAGCTGCACGAGAAGCAGGCGGACCTCTTCGTGGTCCAGAGCGGCGAGGCGACGCTCGTGGTGGGCGGCGAGGTGGTGAACCCGAAGACCACCGCTCCCAACGAGGTGCGGGGACCGTCGATCAAGGGAGGGGAGCGGAAGGCCCTCGCCGCCGGGGACGTCGTCCACATCCCGGCGAAGATCCCCCACCAGCTCCTCGTCCCCGCGGGCAAGGAGTTCACCTACTTCGTGCTGAAGGTGGACACGCCCTGAGGGTCAGCCGCGGCCGCGGGTCGCCGGCCGGCCGAGCAGGCGGGCGGGGTTGTCCACGAGCAGCCGGCGAGACGCCCTGCTCGTCGAGAGTGGACACGATATCCATGGCCGCTCGGCCGTCGCCGGTGTGGCAATGGATCCGCAGCGCCGTGCGTCGATGGCAGAGCGCGGCCGCCGTGATCAGCTTGCGATCCACCTCGGCGAGCGGGCCGGCGTCGACGCCGGTTTTGACGAGCGTGGTGCCGAGCTCGGCCGGGTCCACCGGTCCTCGCACGGTGAGCACCCGAGGCGGGTGGCGAGGAGGGGCCAGCCACGGCCGGCCCGCCGCCAGCGCCGGCAGTGCGGCCAGGAAGCTTCGACGGTCCATGTCGCTTGACTCCCGTCGCCAGAAGTCTAGGATGAACGGATTCCCTGGAGGCGACCAATGCGGAACTTCCGTTTCGCGGGCCTGTGGCTCGCGCTCGTCCTGGTCCTCGGCTTGCACGAAAGCGCTCTCGCCCAGACCGGCGCGGCGTCGATCACCGGGCTCCTCACCGACCAGAGCGGCGCGGCGGTCCCCGCGGCCACGGTGACGGCCGTCAACCAGGCCACCAACGTGCCCTACACCGCAATCTCGAACGACGCCGGCAACTACACGATCACGTCGGTGCCCGTGGGAACCTACGTGGTCAAGGCATCGCTGTCGGGCTTCAAGACCGCGACGACGAAGCCGATCGAGCTCGAAGCGAAGCAGATCGCGCGGCTCGACTTCAAGCTGGCGGTCGGCTCGCTCGAGGACACGGTCGAGGTGACCGCGGAGGCTCCGGTTCTGCAAACCGAGTCGGCCACGGTGGGCGAGGTCATCTCCGGCAACACCGTCAACTCGCTTCCTTTGAACGGTCGGAACACGGGCCAACTCTCGCTGCTGCTACCAGGGGTCGTCACGCCGAACCCGCAGTCCTTCGTCAACCAGAGTCGGAACTTCGGCGGCGGGCGGCCGTACGTGAACGGCAACCGCGAGCAGACCAACAACTACTTGATCGACGGCGTCGACATGAACGAGTCGATCGACAACACGGTGGCCTACCAACCCAGCCCCGACGCCCTCGCCGAGATCAGCGTGGAGACCAACAACTACGCCGCCGACACCGGCAACGTGGCGGGGGCGGTACTCAGCAACGTCATCAAGTCCGGATCGAACCGCCTCCGCGGCAACGCGTTCGAGTTCTTCCGCGACAGCAGGATGGACGCGAACACATGGGCCAACAACCGTTCGGGCGCCCCGCGACAGGAGCGCCGGCAGCACATCTTCGGGGCCACCCTCGGCGGTCCGCTCGTGAAGAACAAGCTGTTCTTCTTCGCGGACTACCAGGGGACGCGGTACAACGCACCCGGCACCGAGGCCCTGTCGGTGGCGCCAGCGTCGTGGCGCAACGGCGACTTCTCGGGCGTGTCTACCGTCATCCGCGACCCGCTCACCGGGCAGCCGTTCCCGGGCAACATCGTCCCCGCGAGCCGGATCAGCCCCGTCGCCCGGGCCATCCTCAACAACACGGCGCTCTATCCTCTGCCGAACCGCAACGTCAGTGGCGTCGCTGGCAATTACGTGGGGGACACCAACCAGGCCGTCCGCGCTCACCAGGGAGATCTGCGGCTGGACTGGAACGCGTCGGTGAATGACAAGGTCTTCGGACGATTCTCGTTCAACGAGTACGATTCCAAGATCGACAAGCACGCGTTTCCCCTCGTACTCGGATTGGGGCAGAACGGCCCATTCCGCAACCTGGCGCTGAACTGGAGCCACATCTTCGGCCCGGCGGTGGTGAACGAGGTACTCCTCGGCTTCAACCAGATCACGAACATCCAGGAAACGCTCGACTGGGCCGGCGTCGGGAACGCGAACTCGACGTTCAACATCCCCGGCGGCCAGCCCATCGCCGGCCTCAGCGCGATCCAGGTCGGTGCCGGCCAGTCGGGCGCGCTCACGACGATCGGTGCGGGAGCGAGCGACTCCGACACGCGGGACAAGACCTACCAGCTCAACGAGAAGCTGACGTGGATGAGAGGCCGTCACTCGCTGAAGTTCGGGGGCCAGCTCCTCCACTACGTCCAGCAGCGCTTCTATGCCGGCAACAACGGCCTGCTCGGCATCTTCGGCTACAGCGGCGCCTTCACGGGAACTCCGTTTTCCGACTTCCTCCTCGACCAGGTGGGGAGCAAGGGGCGTGGCAGCGCCTCGGCGCCGTGGACGCATCTCCACAACCGCATCGCGCTGTTCGTCCAGGACGACCTCAAGGTCACGTCCGACCTCACCCTCAACCTCGGGCTGCGATGGGCGTATACCCAGCCGCTGGTGGAGAAGGACAACCGGGAGTCCAACTTCTCCCTCGTGACGGGCCAGCAGATCCTGGCCAAGGACGGAAGCATCGAGGACCGCGCGCTCTACAAGCCCTACTACAACGGCTTCGAGCCGCGGCTGGGCTTCGCCTGGCGGCAGGGCGATCGCTGGGTCTTCCGCGGCGGCTACGGCATCTCGCAGTACATGGAAGGCACAGGAGCGAACCTGCGACTGCCGCTCAACCCGCCCTACTTCTTCGAGTCGAACGTCTCGTACGACCGCACCACCGGCGGGGGCAGCCTAGCGACGGGCTTCGCGGGCCTGGTGCCCCTCGACAAGCCCTCCGGCCAGGTGCGCGCGTTCGATCCCAACATCCGACCGCAGTTCACCCAGCAGTGGAACGTATTCGCGGAGTACCTCGTGACGTCGTCCATGTCTGCGAACATCGGGTACGTGGGCCACAACGCGAACCATCTGGTGACGCCGGTGGAGGGGAACCAGCCGCTGCCCGGCCTGGGCGATCCGTCGGTGACTCCGTGGGCCCCCCTCCAGCAGCGGCGCCCGCTCTACGCCACCGCGCCGCTCATCACCAACATCTCAACGACGGCGTCGCGAGGCAGGAGCAACTACAACGCCGTGCAGGTGAGCCTGCGCCAGCGGCCTCGCCACGGCCTCGAGTATCTCGCCTCCTACACGTTCGGCAAGGTCCTCACGAACAACCTCGGTTACTACGGTTCGAGCTTTGTCCAGGCCGAAGGCGCCTACTGGATGAACGCTTATCAGCCGGAATGGAACTATGGGCCGGCCTTCCACGACGTCCGGCACAACTTCGTGCTCTCCGCCGCCTACGATCTGCCGTGGGGCCGCGGCCGCCAGTGGGGAGGGAACTGGTCGGGGGTCACGAACGCGCTCCTTGGCGGCTGGAAGCTCAGCGGCATCTTTCAGGCCCGCTCCGGGTTCCCCATTACCGTCACGGACAGCCGGGGCTCCTCGCTCCAGGCGGTCCGCGGCAACGAGCGGCCCAACTGCGTCGGCAATGCGAAGCCGGCCGACCAGAGCCTCGATCACTGGCTCGACATCAACGCCTTCGCACGCGCGGCCCTCGGGACATGGGGCGATTGCGGCATCGGTATCGCACGCGCGCCGGGCTACCGCAACATCGACGCGGTCCTCTCGAAGCGCTTCGACGTCGGCAGTGAGCGCTACCTGGAGTTCCGGGCGGAGGCTTTCAACCTGACCAACACGGCAAGTTTTGCTCCGCCGGCGCGCAACATCGGCGACCCGGCGACCTTCGGCCGCATCACGAACACGGTGAGCCTGCCGCGCAACGTGGAGCTCGTCGTCAAGTTCTTCTTCTAGGGCGGCCACGTCGTAGAA
>Ga0070698_100008889_pt1 | contig 10798 bp, 11 predicted proteins | sample KBSK1502metaG_FD_65477 | JGI IMG/M metagenome (GOLD analysis project Ga0070698, IMG submission 65477) | Corn, switchgrass and miscanthus rhizosphere microbial communities from Kellogg Biological Station, Michigan, USA - KBS K1-50-2 metaG | ecosystem: Host-associated > Plants > Roots >...
GTCGTTCTCAGCTTGCCAAACTGCTCCCCGATCAGGCATAGTGCCTTACAGGTTAATCCTTCTCTCGCGCATCGACGGTGATGCGCCCCGCGCAAGAAAGAGTCCGCGCTGGTCGTTTGGATAGTTCGAGAGCAGGCTGTTTTCAATTCCAGAAGCGCTCTCTAGAGCATCCGAACTCCGGTCCTTCGTCTGACTACCGTTTCTCCGAAGACAATCTGATTCGCAGCTTCTTTTTGTTCCCTAAGGAGGGAAAGGTACAAATATGTCTATGAAACTCTATGTTGGAAATCTCGCTTTTGCGACTTCAAGTCAGGATCTGCAGGCGCTCTTTGCTCAGGCAGGCACTGTCGAATCAGCGAGTGTAGTTGAGGACCGAGACACCGGTCGCTCACGTGGTTTTGGCTTTGTTGAGATGTCGACGAAGGAAGAGGGGCAAACCGCGATCACCCAGTTCAATGGGAAAGAGATCGGCGGCCGCGCCTTGACAGTTAACGAGGCGAAGCCTCGTGAGCCCCGCACAGGTGGTGGCGGTGGTCGTGGCGGTTTCGGCGGCGGCGGTGGTCGTGGTGGCTACGGCGGCGGCGGTGGTCGTGGTGGCAATGGTGGCGGAGGATATCGCGAACCCAGATGGTAAGCGAATAGATAATCTGAGTGTTTTTGTGGCCGGGCGAAACCTGGCCACAAAAAACACTACGAAGAAAAGAAAAGTATGAATTTTTCAGAACTGGGACTTGATGCTGCACAACTGCGCGTCTGTGAGTCTCTGGGATATACAACCCCAACCCCGATACAACAACAGGCAATCCCTGTTGTTCTTGAAGGCCATGATCTAATCGGCTGCGCTGAAACAGGCACCGGTAAGACGGCCGCTTTCTTGCTCCCGATTCTTCGGAAGCTATCCGACACTCGCCGGCCAGGTGTTCGCGTGCTTGTATTAGCACCAACGCGAGAGTTGGCTTTACAGATACAGAAAAACTATGGCGAGTTGAATACTGTAAAAAACAACCGCAGCGTTATTGTTATGGGTGGCGCGAATATCAAAGCGCAAATTGCTGATCTTCGTCGAGGCGCGACCGTTGTGATTGCGACGCCTGGCCGCCTGCTCGATTTAACTGAGCGTGGCTCGCTCAACCTTTCGCACGTGGAAGTGTTGGTTCTTGATGAAGCCGACCGGATGCTCGACATGGGATTTCTGCCGGCGATTCGTCGAATACTTTCACTGGTTCCGACAAACCGACAGACATTGTTATTTTCAGCAACGTTGCCTCCCGAAATTGAACGCCTGGCGCGTTCGACAATGAAGCAGCCAAAGTTGATCGAGGTTAGTCCTCGAGGTCGTGCAGCAACTCTTGTCGAGCAAACTGCCTATCACGTTTCGGTTGAATCGAAGACGGCTTTGCTCCTTGATTTGTTGGAGCGAGAAAGTTTCGAACGCGTCCTTGTATTTGCTCGAACAAGACGTTCAGCTGAACGATTGTCACACATCCTGGCGGCGCGCGATCACCAGGTTAATCGAATCCATTCGGACCGCAGCCAACCGCAACGCGAAGCAGCATTGCGCGGGTTTCGTGAGGGTCGAACTCGCGTACTGGTTGCTACTGACATTGCCGCACGAGGGCTTGATGTTGATTCCGTCTCGCATGTGATCAACTACGACGTGCCTGCTGCACCGGAAGATTATGTTCATCGCATTGGTCGAACTGGACGTGCGGGTAACACCGGGCAAGCCATAACAATCGTGACGCCGGTTGACGAGCTTTCGTTGCGCGCGATCGAGAGATTGATGGGAAAGACGGTAAAACGAATCGTTCCTGATGGTTTTGGTGGCAAGACAACGGTGCCGGCAAGCAAGCCCATATTCCGCACGGCGAGACCGGTATTCACTCGTTCGTTTCGTCCGCGCAGGGCAAGCAGGTAAGTTAAAAACAGTCCGTGGTCAGTTGTTCGTAGTCAGTGTAAGCGATGGGATTTGAGATCTGTGCTTTGCGCTTAGAGAGGCTAGGTATGTTATTGTCCCAACTTCACATTGACCTTCAAACGACGCACAACTGACCACTGACCACGAACAACTGACTAACGGTAAGGAGAACCTACTTGGCAGCAGAAGACTTAATTCCAGCAGAAGGTGTAATCATCGACAAACAGCCCAACGCCTTTTTCAAGGTACAGCTTGATAATAGTACTCATGTTGTATTGGCAGCAGTTTCGGGAAAGATGAGAAAGAACCGGATCCGAATTCTGGTTGGCGATCGGGTCAGCGTTGAGATGTCACCTTATGACCTGACCCGCGGGCGGATTACGTATCGGTACAAGTAGAGAGATTGCAGATTGAAGATTTGAGATTGCAGATTGGTCTTTGGCCTTTGTCTGACAATGGTGAAAAGAGCCAAGACTAAAGGTCCATCGGCAATCTGAAATCTTCTATCTGCATTTACTTAAACTCAAACGTCCCCAAAAACTCTGTCACTGATTTGGCCCACTTCGCGACTGTCTTCTCGGGGCCTACCAATTTCACATAGTAAGAACCCTTTGGCGTCTCGATGACCGCGGCACGCAAACGGTAGTTTGGGTTGTTGTAGAAGGTTCCACTACCAGGCGCCATTTCCGCGGTGTAAGTACCACCGACGTCTACGGTCGTAATCTTCAGACCGTTTATAGTGAGGCTCTCTTCCTTAGCCTTGTCATTTGAATTACCTCCGTCTGGTTGTTTCATTTGACCAATCCAACGCTCGACATTGGCAGCTGTGCCGCCACCTTGTCCTTGTCCGAAGTAATAGAGGACTAGAGAAGCATCTTCGCTATCGCCCGGCGCTTTCGGCAACTTGTACTGAGCGACACGCATTGTCGAACTCGTCTTCTCTTCAACCCAGTCAGATGGAGCCGAAAACTTCAGTGTCGGAGACTGTGGCTTCGTAGATTCCTGTGCAGGGAACAAAGAGCTCGAGGCTACGATAACGGCTAAGGTGATCTGTTTGAGCATGTCAGCCATTTAACCGCAACCAGGTGGTTGTATCAAGGACCTCCCTGGAGTGTGGTAGCAGGTTACCGGACTCCAGCAAGGCGGGTTTTGCCAACGTTTCGCCATGCCAAAATATTGAGGGCGTGCTAGTATTCAGCATTATGCATGGGGATGTCGTTCTTATTCGTCTTATATTTACGGCGGTTCTGATAACGGCGGGATACTTCCTTCATCCTGTCTACGACATGAAGTGGACGTCGGCCGGGATAGGAGCACTGGTTGCGATCTGTATCATCCTGTTTGAACTCAGGATTCGTAGAGCTACTCTCAAAACTCTCATTGGTGCGGCAGTCGGATCGATCCTTGGAATCATTGGTGCCTATCTCATCGGATCACTGATTAGCAGTTTCGAGGCACCTAAAGACGTCTGGCATATCAAGGTGTTTATCGTTCTCGCCTTAACTTTTTTCATGGCTTATGTCGGACTCATGGTCGGCGCCGCAAAGGGCGACTATCTCGAACTCTCCGCCCTCGGTGGAATCTTCAGCGACAAGGTGACGCGACGGGATTTAAAGATACTTGACACCTCAGTGATTATCGACGGCCGAATCGCCGATGTTGCTGAGACGGGATTTCTCACTGGCTCACTAATCATTCCTCAGTTCATTCTTCGCGAGCTTCAACAAGTTGCTGATTCGCCGGATTCTTCCAAGCGTCAACGTGGTCGTCGCGGCTTGGATATGCTGAATCGTTTGCAGAACAACAGCTCGCTCGATATTCAAATCGTCGAGACCGATTTCCCATCGGTGCGCGAAGTGGATCTGAAATTAATTGAGTTGGGGAAGCAACTTGATGCGGTAATTGTCACAAATGATTTCAATCTAAACAAAGTGTCTCAACTTCGCGGTGTGAGCGTCTTGAACATTAATGAATTGGCAAATGCGCTCAAACCTGTTGTGCTTCCCGGTGAAGCTATGCGTGTCTTCATCCTCAAGGAGGGCAAGGAATACAATCAGGGTGTTGCTTACCTCGATGATGGGACCATGGTCGTGGTTGACAATGCCCGCAAGTTGATTGGTAAGAATGCCGACATCGCCGTAACGAGTGTGCTGCAAACGACTGCCGGCAAAATGATCTTCGGTCGCCTTTGGGAAGAGGCAGAGAACGGCGGTCACAACGAAATTCACCGCACGAATGGTACGTCTCGACGACAAGCACGTGATACTCGTAGCGCGGCGGGGCCGGTAAGAATCACCGACACCGAGCCGATCACGGAGACGTGAGCTAATGTCCGATATGCTTTAGCTTGTCGAGTGTTTGCCAATGGGCTCCTCAAACACCGACGCGACAAGCTAAAGCATATCGGACATTCTCCTGCAACTTCCTATTTTCTCTTTCATGAACACCGCAATTATTGCCGCCGCCGGAAGTGGCAGCCGGATGGCGAGCGATCGACCGAAGCAGTTTCTTCAGCTGGCAGGGTCGCCAATAATCTTGCATACCCTCAAGCGTTTTGAGGAATGCGACAGCATCCACGAAATGATCGTTGTTCTACCCGCAGAAGAGTCTGCGGGTTTCCTATCAATGGTAGGAAAGTTTGAGTTGCGAAAGCTGGTAAAAGTTGTTTCCGGCGGCACGACGCGGGCCGACTCGGTCAAGCGGGGGTTGATGGCCATTCGTTCCGCAACTACAGATATAGTCGCCGTCCATGACGGCGTTCGTCCTTTTGTTACCGTTGAAGAGATTGAACAAACGGTTGCGGCTGCCACCAAAACAGGAGCAGCGATTTTAGTTGCGCCTGCGGTTGACACGATCAAAGAAGTGAACGATGAAACGGTCGTTCGGACGCTTGATCGGAAACGTTTGCGCCATGCGTTGACACCGCAGTGTTTTCGCTACGACATTCTGCGCAGGGCGTACGAAAACGTTGATGTTAACGATCCCTCATTGACCGACGAGAGTTTCCTTGTCGAGAAACTGGGAGAGCCGATCGCGATTATTGAAGGTAGCGCGAGGAATATGAAGATTACGACGAGCGAAGACTTGGCGCTGGCAGAGTTGATTGTGCGTGAGGGTCTTAGGTCTTAGGCCTTTGATAAATCTGATCTCCGTTCGGTCAGCGCCAAGTCCTAAGACCCAAGGCAAAATTCCATGTTCCGCATCGGCACTGGCACTGACACACATCGCCTCGTGGAACAACGACCGCTTATGCTTGGCGGCGTGCAGATAGCTTCTGACCACGGCGGGGCGGGACACTCAGATGCAGATGCGCTGACACACGCCATCGCCGATGCGATACTGGGTGCTCTTTGTGAGGGGGATCTTGGTGTCCACTTTCCTGACAAGGATCCGCAATGGAGCGGGGTTAATAGTTTGGAGTTGTTATCGCGCGTAATGTGGTTGGCCCGCGAACGAAGTCTTCACGTCGTTAACGTCGATTCGACCATTCTGTTAGAGTCGCCAAAACTTAGACCCTATATCGACTCGATGCGGGCGAACATTGCTGACATCCTCGGAATTGACGTTGGTTGTGTCAGTATAAAAGCGAAAACCGGCGAAGGAGTTGATGCAGTAGGTCAAGGGCTTGCAGTTACTGCTCAGGCCACTGTGCTGATGCAGAGTAACTAAGGAAGCGCTTTGAGACCTCAAGACGTCATCAGAAAAAAGAGAGACGGAAAGAATCTAACTCGGGAAGAGATTGGATTCTTCATCGACGGCGTCACCAGCGGCACAATTGCCGATTATCAGATTAGCGCCTTGCTCATGGCCATTTATCTGAAGGGCATGAATGAAGGTGAGCAACAGGCGTTGACTGAGGCAATGCTCAACTCCGGAAACATCCTCGACTTCTCAGACATTCCCAAACCAAAAGCAGACAAACACTCAACAGGAGGCGTCGGTGACAAGACTTCGCTGATCATCGCACCGATGGTCGCTGCGTGTGGAGTTTGCGTGCCGATGATTTCCGGGCGTGGTCTGGGTCACACAGGCGGAACCCTCGACAAGTTGGAGTCCATCCCAGGTTATCGCGTCAATCTAAGCACCTCCGAATTCAGAAAGACGCTCGAGGACGTCGGTTATGCAATGGCGGGTCAAACTGCGGAGATTGCCCCGGCAGATAAGAAGATGTACGCATTGCGTGATGCGACGTCCACTGTCGAGGCGATTCCGTTGATTGTCGCTTCGATCATTTCAAAGAAAGGCGCAGCTGGTTTGGGGGCGATGGTTATTGATGTCAAGGTTGGTAATGGAGCGTTTATGCGTGATGAGTCGCGCGCAACGGCACTCGCGCACGCGCTCGTGAGTACGGGGAATTCTTGCGGCATTCGCACCCGAGCTTTGCTGACAGATATGAATCAGCCGCTGGGCCGCGCAGTAGGCAACTCTTTGGAAGTGCAAGAATGCATCGACCTTTTGCGCGGTGAAGCTTCAAATGGTGCGCAGCCGGTGTTGGAACTATCGATGGAATTATCAGCACACATGCTGGTGCTTGCGGAGGTCGAGAAGACTATCGAAAGTGCTCATGCAAGGTTGAGGAAAGTTATCGACTCTGGTGCGGCGTTGGAGTGTCTCCGCAACAATATCGTGGCGCAGGGTGGCGACCCGCGCGTCTGTGATTCGCCTGGAGAGTTTCTTCCTTTGGTAAGCGAATCCGTTAAGGTAGAATCCCCGCGCTCTGGCTACATCAAAAACGTTGAGACCACAGAAATCGGACACGCAATCGCGGCGATCGGAGGAGGTCGTGTCCGCATCGAAGACGTGATTGATCCCACGGTTGGTTTTATAGCTGAACGTAAAATTGGAGATCCGGTGCAAGCTGGCGATGCTATCGGCGTAGTTTACTGCACGGACGGAGCGAACGCCCAGGAGGCCGCAAACCGCATTCAAGCATCGTATGAGATTGCTGACGAACCTGTGGGAGAACTGGAGAAGTTAGTAAAGGAAGTAATAAACGAATGAACTACAAACTTCTTGCTCTCGTCGCATTGTTGTCTCTGATGGGTTTTTGTCTGGCGGCGTGTAACCGGAGTTATGCTGCTGACGATCGAGCCAAAATCCATGTAGGGATCGTCTTTGACATCGGTGGCAAGGATGATCGATCGTTCAATGCTGCAGCCTGGCAGGGAGTTCAGCGAGCTGCCAAAGATCTGCCAATCGTTCTGCGTGATATTGAACCAGGGACACCGAACGCCATCGAACCGGCGATGCGCGCGTTTGCGGAACGCAACTACGATCTGATTATCGGGGTTGGTTTTGCACAGGCGCCGATCATGGAGCAAGTTGCGAAGGACTACCCAAACATTCACTTCGCAATTATTGACGGGGTCAGTGAACTCCCGAATGTGGCATCACTCGTTTTCAAGGAACATGAGGGCTCTTATCTGGTTGGCATATTGGCGGCCAAGGCTTCACGAACTGGAACAATCGGTTTTCTGGGCGGAATGGATATTGGTCTCATTCATCGTTTTGAGAAAGGCTACGAAGAGGGTGCAAAGGCTGTTAATCCAAACATTCGAGTGATTCAAAACTACGTCGGTGTAACTGACGGTGCCTGGAACAATCCGGGCAAAGGCAAAGAACTTTCGTTGGCCCAAATAGGCAAGGGTGCAGATGTCATCTTTACTGCAGCTGGTAATTCTGGTCTAGGTGCGTTTGACGCAGTCGAACAACAAGGAATGCAGAATGGACGCGCAACACACTTTGTAATTGGCGTCGATTCCAATCAAAACATGGTCAAGCCCGGTTTTGTTCTCACCAGTATGGTCAAGCGTGTAGACAACGCTGTCTACAACATCGTCGAGGAAGTTGTTAACCATCGTTTCTCACCAGGCCTGCACGTCTTTGGGTTGGACAAAGATGGTGTTGGCTATGCGATGGACGAGAACAACAAAAACCTCATCACTCCCGAAGCCATTCAACAGGCGGAAGAAGCGAAGAAGAAGATTATTGCGGGGGAGATTAAGGTTACGGATGCGATGAATCAATAAGACAGAGCTTTGTGCTTTGTACTTGGATCTTTGTTTGCCCGCCTCATCAGGAGCAATCAAAATGGGACAGACGAATTTTGAGAAACTGCGTGTCTATCAGCTAGCTGAACAGCTCAGAACTAACCACAAGCTAAATGTTAGAACTTAGGAACATTTCCAAGCGGTTTGGCGCTGTGCTCGCTAACGACAGTGTCAATATCGTCGTTAAGCCGGGGACGATTCATGCGATTGTTGGTGAAAACGGCGCGGGGAAGTCCACGGCGATGCGCATCGCTTATGGGTTTTATACGCCCGACAGCGGTGAGATTCTGGTGGATGGCCAGGCTCACGAGATCAAATCTCCTCACGATGCGATAGCACTGGGCATCGGCATGGTGCATCAGCACTTCATGCTGGTTGAGCCCATGACGGTCGCTGAGAATATTGTCCTGGGATCAGAACCAGGGACTTCCTTCGCGCTCGACCTGAAAACGGCCGCGTCCGAAATCAGAAAGCTCTCAGAGGAATTTAAACTTGCCGTAAACCCAAACGCAGTCGTAGAACACCTGTCGGTTGGACAACAACAACGCGTAGAACTCTTGAAGGCGCTTTACCGTCACGCGCGTTTGTTGATTCTCGATGAACCGACTGCCGTGTTGACGCCTCTCGAAGTAGAGGAGTTCTTCGCCATCCTGCGAAGAATGCGCGAGCAGGGAAAGACCGTCATTATCATCACTCACAAACTCTCAGAAGTACTGGCTATCTCCGATGAGGTGACTGTCATGCGCGACGGGAAAGTTGTGGGTCGGGTTCAGACAAAAGATACAAGCGCTGCGGAACTCGCCCGCATGATGGTCGGACGTGAAGTGCTCCTGCGCGTCGAGAAACCGGAGCCCACGGTTGGGGAAGCTGAACTAACGTTGAACAATCTAACCGTGACAGTTCGTGATGGTTCGAAACCGGTAAACGGTGTTTCTTTTCAAGTTCGTAAAGGTGAGATTGTAGGAATTGCCGGAGTTGAAGGAAATGGGCAAACAGAACTAATCGAAGCGCTAGCCGGTTTGGTAGATCCCGCCCAACTCTCCGGAGAGATCACCTTCGAGGGAAAGAACATCACACGTGAAGGTGCGCGTTCACGGCGCGAGTTGGGCATCTCACATATTCCCGAAGATCGTCATCGACGCGGACTGTTGTTGGATTTTACTCTCGCAGAGAACTCGATCCTTGGCGTTCATTATCGTCCACCAATTGCCGGCGCACTTGGAGGTGTGTTTCTTGACGATCGTGCCATTCAACAAAGAGTGGGAGAAATCATCGAACGCTTTGACGTCCGACCACCCAACGCCATGCTTCCGGCAAAATCGTTATCCGGTGGAAATCAACAAAAGCTGATCATTGGACGTGAGTTTCATGTAGATCCCAAGCTTTTACTCGTTTCTCAGCCAACCCGTGGTGTGGATATCGGCGCAATCGAGTTTATTCATCGCAAGCTGGTTGGTCTCCGCGATGCGGGATGTGCGGTGCTTTTGGTGTCGGCTGAATTGGAAGAAGTGACGAGTCTTGCGGATCGATTGCTCGTTATTCACGACGGCAAGATTGTTGGCGAGGTGGATCCAAAGGTTGCGACGTTGGAAGAGATTGGGTTGTTGATGACGCGAGGGCATTAAGCCTTTGGTCTTTGGTCTTTGGCCTTGGGCCTTTGACCTTGGTTAAGCAACGCTGAACTGCAATCAGCCAAAGACCGAAGACCCAAGGCCAAAGACCAAAAGATGACCAAACTTCTCCGCGAACTGTTATTCCCGCTCATCGCCGTTGTCGCGGCTTTCATTGTGAGCGGCATACTCATCTTACTCGTCGGTGACAACCCAATAGTTGCGTATCGTTTGTTACTCGGCAGCGCTCTTTCGTGGCCAGATGGAATTGGGTACACACTTTTTCACGCCACACCGTTGATCTTCACAGGACTGGCCGTACTCGTCGGGTTTCGTTGTGGACTTTTCAACATCGGTGCGGAAGGCCAGCTGTATATCGCCGCATTTGCCACAGCCTGGGTGGGAATCACGTTCGCAAATCTCTCACCCTGGTTGCTGGTACCGATGTGTTGTGCCGCCGCGATCTTAGTTGGCGCGTTTTGGGCAGCAATTCCAGGTGTTCTAAAAGCGAGATTTGGTTCGCATGAAGTTATCAACACCATCATGCTGAACTTCATTGCCGTTGCGCTTGTCAGTTATTTCACCCAGTACCACTATCGAGTTCCTGGCGATCCAATAATGCAGACGGCTACCATCGGGTATGGAGCTCACATCGCCCGCCTGGGGAAGTTCATCCCTGGTTTACCCGAACGAATTCCAGTGAATCTTGCTTTCGTCCTCGCGCTAATTTGTTGTTTACTTGTTTACATATTCTTGTGGAAAACGAAGTGGGGTTACGAGATTCGCTCCACCGGAAGTAATCCCTCGGCCGCTGAGTACGGTGGTATCTCGATTGGCAAACAGATCGTGTTGGCGATGGCAGTGTCTGGCGCGCTTGCCGGCATGGTTGGTATTAACGACGTAATGGGTTATCGCTATCGCTACTACGATGGCTTCTCCGATCAGTATGGGTTCACGGGCATCGCTGTAGCGCTGTTAGGTCGAAACCATCCAGTCGGGGTCATCCTGGCCGCGTTGTTATTTGCGGTATTACAGCATGGCGGCATTTATGTTGACGGCTTTTCTGAGCACGTAACCAAGGACATTGTTCAGGTGTTGCAGGGAATCATCATACTGTTTGTCGCGGCTGAGTCGTTCTTCAAATACGTCTCGGGCCGGCTTGGTTTCAAGCAATCCGCGAAGGTGTAATCGATGAAGGACATTCTTACTTTTGGTTTGAT
>Ga0070698_100008892_pt1 | contig 10796 bp, 15 predicted proteins | sample KBSK1502metaG_FD_65477 | JGI IMG/M metagenome (GOLD analysis project Ga0070698, IMG submission 65477) | Corn, switchgrass and miscanthus rhizosphere microbial communities from Kellogg Biological Station, Michigan, USA - KBS K1-50-2 metaG | ecosystem: Host-associated > Plants > Roots >...
GATGACTTCGTCGCCCTCCTTGCGGATGAACACCTCGTCGGTCGAGAACTGGTACTCCTTCGGCAACCGGACCGCCTGGCTGCGGTTGGTCATGAAGACTTTGGCGGTGCGTGGCATGGGCTGACGGACCTCCACCACCATTATGCCATATACAATTCGTATATGGCGCCGCGTGCTCAATACGTGCTTCTACCTAGGCTTTCGAGCGGATCGGGCGGATCGTGAGGAAGTCAGAATGCGTTAAGTTCTTTGTTTTCAACAGCCGGCAGTGGTGCGAATCCCACCCTCTCCGCCAACTTGAGCTTCTGTGTTTTCAATCGTTTGACTGGCTACGTGGGTTCTCAGCGGGCAATGCGTGTTCTCTTCGCCCCTAATTATGGGGTCTAAGTTATTGAAAACATGGCCAAGCAGGCCACGTGGGTGTTCAAAGCACCCTTCATCACGAACGGCTGCTGGGAGAGGGTGCTTTGAGTTCCAAGTCGCGGCTCCGACGGTCGTGTCTGGTCATGTTCCGCCGGCGGAGATCGTGATACAGGCGTCGAGGCTGCCCCGCCGCCCGCGCACTGAGTCCTTACCCGTCGAGCACTGTCTCGGCGAGGTGGCTGACGTCTCCCCCGAAAACGACGGCACGCGACACTAGAGCAGAATGCGGCTTCGGACGGCTCACCAGGAGGGACGAGAGCCATGAAGAAGTCGAACTTCACCGAAGAGCAGATGCACCGTTCGAACCCGGCACAAGTGTCAGTACGAGGCATGACGACGCGGCGCGCTGCACTGTCTGTTGCCGGACGCCGTTCTCACGATGCAATTCCAGGAACTTAGGTTGGACAAATGCCGCCCGCATCCCATAATGACGCCTGCGGACACCACGGTCCGTGCCTGTGGTCGGCATGCTGCCGTTCCGCACGCATGCCGCTGCGGCGGGCGCTAGATGGAGCGTTTGAATGTCCCAGACAAGCGCGGCGATCTGGTGGATCGAGCTGATCAAGATATCGCCCGGCCTCATCACGGTGCTGTTCTGCATCGTGCTCGTCATTCTCAATCGCAAGACGCTTACGGCGATGCTCGAGCGCATGACCAAGTTCAAGGGGCTGGGCCTAGAGGCCGAGTTCGCTACGAAAGAACTGGACAGCGCCATCGCGAGCCACCAAGTCGCCGTGAGCGCGGACGACCGGAAGGGCGCCTTGAAGCGACTCAATGTGACGAGTCCGCTCCTGCGCGATGCGCGCGTGCTGTGGGTGGACGATGAGCCCGCGAGCACGCGCAGCGAGCGCGCCCTGCTCGAGAAGGCTGGCGCTCGTGTCACGACGGTTAAGACGAGTGCGGACGCCGAGCGCGAGCTCATGGAACACGAGTATCTGCTGGTGATCACCGATCTGAAACGTGAGGGCAACGCCACCGAAGGCCTCGACTTCGTCAGGCGCACGGTCGCGAGCGGCACGTATCGATGGGCGATCGCCTACGTTGCAACGGATCAATGGGGGAAGCCGCGGCCGGAGTATCTGTTTGCGATAACGAACCGTCCCGACCACCTCATTCACTACATCTGCGACGTCGCCGAGCGCGAGAGACTCTGAATCATGTTCGTACAGTGGTGCATCAAAGGTGTCCGCGGCCGCCTTGCCCATGAAGACGCCGCGATCGGCATCGACGACCCCGCAGCGCACGCAATGGTGCTCAATGGTCAGGGCATCGTGTGCAACTGGTGGAGAAACGCCGGCAGTATCTCACCTGCGGCGCGGCGGATGAAGCTCACGGCCGCCAATCTTGATCGTCACGTGCACGACTACGACACGTTTGCAGCGCACACTCCGTTCATCTCGCTCACCGCGGGGTGCGTCGAACGTGAAATTGCCTTGCGGCTCAATCGTATCCATGAAGCGCAGGACGTCGCGCTCCGCTTCGGCACGGATTGGGGCGCGCGACATGGGTACCTCTTCTACTGCTGGGTGGTGGTCGGCCTGAAGCCAGCAGTGAGCGTTGAAGGTGTCGCGGAGGAAATCCGGGAGCTGAACACGTATGTCAGCTGGTCCGACTATCAGCTCGAGGGCGAGGTCACCGCCAAGATCAACGTACCGGCCAACCAGATACACGCGTGGGAGCGGTGGGACTCGGATCACAGCGGCAACGTGAACGCCACCGCCACGTGGCGACGCCTGAATCCGCGGTTCGACTCGCCTGCGCTGATTTCCAACATTCGCGATTTCCTCTGAAGGGTCCTTCCCGTGCTCTTCGACACCATCGTCACCGAGGCCGATAACAAGCCGATGCGGCCCGTGCTCGCGCGACGCGTCCAGTACCTCACGAATCGGGCCGAGCAGTTCGCAGAACGCCGCGTCGAGGGTGACGAATGGCACACAACGATCACTCGCGCGAGCCTGCACCTCGAGGCAGCGGAAGGTTCGGCTGCTTTGGGCGAATTCGAGCGGGCCCAGTTCGCCTTGCGGCTGGCCATCCCGCACTTCCTCGAGCTGCAGATGCCTTTTGGCGCGGCCTTGCAGCGGGCGTTCCAAGCCGACCATGGCTCGCTGGCGGCCGACGCGGATCGATTGATGCGCGCATGGACGGAAATCCTCCTCCGGCCTGAACGCGACGAACCCCTCGATCTTGGCGGCACCGCGTTCACCTCGCGCGCCGCCGACACGCCGCAGCAATGGGCGTACTACGGGTTAGCGGCGGTGCTATCACGCGAGCCAGACGCAGCACGAGACGTTCCATTCGATGCTCTCTGGCCGGCGCTCCAGAGTTGGTTGGCGGTTCCAGTGGGGCGCATGCGATTCCCTATGGACCACTATCTCTACGTCATTCGCTTCTGCCTTGTCGTGAGGCGTTCAACCAACGGTGTACGCCCTGAGGAGGGCGACGATGCCTTCTCCGATTCCAGAAACGTCGTCGACATCCTCGGTAAGGAGGTCGTTGCGCTCTACCGCGCGTTACAGTACGCAAGCGTGAACCGCTACTTGTGGACGCGGCTCTTCGCGCCGGCGCCGTTGTTCGACTTCGACGTGGCGCTCCTCCTGGCCGCCGTGTTGACGCTGCGCGGCGAGCTCCCGGCGCAGATCACCAGAGCGGTCGTGGAGGCCGTACCTCAGGATGTGTCGCGGTATGCGAGCGAGTATGTATCGACCGTTCGGGAGTTGATGCGGATCGGATGACTGTCAGCCGCGCACCGCCTGTCGGCATTACTCGAGCACGATTTCTTCAGTCTGCTGGAGCAGTTTGCTTAGCTGCTGAACCGATCGGCCTGGGTGTGCGCTCGGTTGGGACGTGCCTGACGCCGGGAGCGTGGCCAACGCGTCGACGCGTTGACGCTGTTCTTCATCGTGTCCGTGGGCCAGGCACGAGCGAGCGTCTCCGGCAATAGAAACGCCTTCCAACGCGGCTTAGAGCAAGATGAGGTGATCGCGCTATCTATCAATTACCCCAAGGAGTAGCGAACGATCAGAAGACCTGCTGCGTTCTACGCTCCAGTTCAGTTGCATTTATCGGAAGACGCCTCAACACGGTATTTGGCGCCATCGCGCGGTGTAGCGGATGTCCAGGATCACGTCGGAGATCGTTGCGTAGTCGAAGGCTGGGTAGTCCCTGGGCAGTTCTAACTTCCAAGTACTTTCCGCGCCCGCGCCCTCGAACGGCAGGAAGCGCTCGTCTCGAAGGTTGGTCTCGAACATCCCACCGTCGTTGCTGCCTCCGCTGGTGACGATGGATTGCGTCGGACCGATGTAGTCGACGAAGCGATCATCCTCCGAACGTAAGACCTCGCCGGACCCCGTCTCGCCAAGCCGACCAGGATAGTCCACAGTTTCTCCGGCAAGGAGGAGCTGATGGATCACGCACTGGTTGAATTTCGAAGAGCCGCAGCACGCGAAAATCGAGGCCGCCATGGACTCCGACGGCGTTACTCACCGGCGCTCCAGGCCCAGGCTGTCGAGTACTGGCGCAGGCGGCAGCGGAGCGGGGATGGTATGCGCGTCGTGGCGGCGGCGTTGGGCGTGGCCCACTGGAGCCTGCACCGCTGGATTGAGGCCTCGACACGTCATTCCCGTTTTCATCCGGTCCAGGTCGTCACACGGGAGCCGGCGCATCCGGCGCCGCGGGTCATCATCGAGCTCATCGCCGTCGACGCGCGCGTCGAGGGACGCCACGTCGAGGCCGCCGCGAAGTTGCTGGCGCTGTTGCGATGAGATGGCACGGCCGGCGCGTGAGGGTCTACGCGTGCGCGCGGCCCACGGATATGCGCAAAGGGTTTGATGGGCTCTGTGCCCTGGTGACGCAGGGGCTGCACCGCGATCCGCTCAGTGGTGATGTCCAGCCGCTCGGTGTCAAGACTTTGCCCAAGTCAGGTTGCTACAGCCCAAGCAACACTCGGAGCCGCTCGCGCACATCGGTAACGACGTCGGCTGGAGCCTTCGCCTCGAACGCGAGTCGCCGCGCCTGCCAATCGAGGTTTTTGACGTGATCGGCGAGGACCACTCCTGAGATCTTCCCGCCCGGGGGCAACGGGACTTCGAACGGGTACCCCTTCACGTGACTGGTAATCGGGCATGCAATCGCAAGGCGCGCTTTGGTGTTGTAGCTGCGCGGCGAGAGGATCAGGGCCGGACGGCGACCGCGCTGCTCATGACCAGCCTGCGGATCAAACGTCAACCAGACCAGATCGCCGGCATCTGGTACGTATGCGCGGGCTACCACGCCTCGTCGCCGACCGGTGTCCCCCAGTCGCTCTCGTTGTGGCGATTGCGAGGCGTGATCTTGGCGACGAGCTGCTCGAGGGAATAGATCGGACGATTCGGACGGACCACGATTACGCCGTTCTTGACCGAGACGTCAACCGTGTCGCCCTCGCCGACCTGCGCCTCGAGTGCCACTGACTTGGGTAGGCGGAGACCCAGGCTATTGCCCCACTTTGCTATCTGCGTCAATTTGGCCATGTATCTACATTGAATATACGCGCCGCGCGGCCGGGCTGTCAAAAACAGTCCGTGTGAAAAGGGCAAGCAGAGGGGTCTGTCGGTGCGGAGTGGCCTGGAGTCGATCCGACCTGAGGAAGACCCGCCACATCGAATCACCGCAATTCTGGCTCGGTGATGCGGGCAATAGCGGGCAAGGGGCCACGGCATCCCTGGCATCTGCAGCAATCGTGGCAATTTAGAATCTGTAACTTACAGAAACTAAAAGGTCCTGTCGGGTTCGAATCCCACCCTTTCCGCCAACTTGAGCTTCTGTGTTTTCAATCGTTTGACTGGCTACGTGGGTTCTCAGCGGGCAATGAGTATTTTCGTCGCCCGATGTTCGGCCTCTAACTCGTTGAAAATTGCGCCGCGTTGGGCCACGTGGGTGCCATTTCCACCCTTCCATCCTCCCGGCCCTCGCACACTGGGTGGCCACCAACCTGAGGGAACCCAAATCTGCTGCGAAGGGACTCGCGGCGTAGATCCGACGCCCGAGCTGCTAGGATGTAGTCCGCGAGCAGTCGCCCCTGCGAATGCTCCGCTTCCGCAGCCGCGTACTGCAGTTCGCGCTTGCTCTCGCTGCTCCATGGGACGTCCACAGATTCTGGGATCGGTGGTTGTGGTTCGGCCATTTCCTGTTCGAGCGCCTCAACGGATACGCCCGAACGCTCCAGGATTGTCCTCGCGATGTGATCATTGACGCGGAGCACTCCCAGAAGAAGGTGTTCCGTACGAATAGACGCACTGCCGCGCGCCCGAGCCTCCTCGAGCGACAGACGGAGTGCACGCACCGCAGATTTCGAATACCGCTCGACCACGCTGAATCGCGGTGATTCTATTGAACTGAGCGTCGAATCAACACGGATAATTTGCGAGTGTTTCCGACGCTCCGTGCGAGTCCGTCCGTCTCACAGGGATCGCTCCAGCATCGCAGAACGGAGCTGTGCTGTTGTGAACATCCTCGTTTCCATCGCCCGTATACGATCGGTAGCAGTTGGAAGTATTCCGTGCTTCATGAATTCATTGCCGTCAACCGCGACGAGATCGTCAGGCGGTGCAGGGCGAAGGTCGCCATTCGGTCGGTCCCACCGCCCACAGAAGCGGAGATCAATCACGGCGTACCTCTGTTCCTCGATCAACTCGTCAGTACCCTCCGCAGTGGCTTGACGAACCCTGAGATCTCCAGGAGCGCCGTCCTGCACGGGCATGACCTACTGCTTCAGGGATTCACCGTGTCGCAGGTCGTGCATGACTACGGCGACATCTGCCAGTCGATCACCGACCTGGCCATGGAAGTGGACGCGCCCATCAGCACGCACGACTTTCGTACCCTGAATCAGTGCCTGGACGATGCAATCGCGGGCGCCGTCACGGAGTTCGGACGCGGACGGAACCAGTCAACGCTCGACGGCGAGGCCGCCCGCGGAACCGAGCGCCTCGGGTTCCTCGCCCATGAGCTGCGAAACCTGATGAACACCGCGCTTCTCGCGTTGGAGGTTCTCAAAACAGGAAACGTGGGCGTGGCCGGAAGCACGGGCCAGGTGCTGCATCGGAGCCTCGTTGGCGCACGGGATCTCATCGGCCGCTCGCTGGCCGAAGTCCGTTTGACTCAAGGTATCGAGAATCGCGAACGGATCGAGATGTCAGATTTCATCGAAGGGCTGGTGCCGGCTGCCACACTCGAGGCACACGTGCGCGGCCTCACATTCGAGGTCGTGACCGTGGAGGAGGGCATCGCAATCGAGGGCGACCGGCAGGTGCTCGCCGCCGTCATCGTCAACCTATTGCAGAACGCCTTCAAGTTCACACACCCGCATACGACCGTCACGCTCCGAGTCGGCGCCAGTGCCGAACGCGTGCTCGTCGAGATCGAGGATCAATGCGGCGGCCTCCCCGGCGGGACTATGAACGACGAACTGTTCCGGCCATTCGAGCAACGAAGTGCCGATCGGACGGGTCTGGGGCTCGGCCTCGCGTTCAGCCGATGGGGCGTCGAGGCCAACCACGGCCGGATCTACGCGCGCACCGTGCCCGGGAAGGGATGCATCTTCACCGTTGACTTGCCGCGGTGCCTGACACCGGCTGCGGCTGTCGTGTTGGCGAAAAACTAATCGAACTGGCGGCGATCGTGCGCATGCGGCTGATTCGCCTGCCGGCGCTCCGGGAAGAAGGGGCGATACTCCCCGAGGACCGCAGCCGCAATCTGCTTTCGTAGTGTTACGGCTTCCTCGATTAATTCATCGAGCCGTCTGAGAGCCGAATCCCTGTCAACCTTGTCGTCCATGGAGTGATGTATTGCAATGAACACTCCGCTACCCGTACAGGAACTTCATACAAACCGCCGATGGGCCCGGAACCAATTTGCCGGATAGACTGGGCAACAACGTCTGTCCCGACAAATACACTTGCCGCTGTGTGCAGTATTGAACGTCGCGGATGCACATCCGGCGTTATTCTCCTGATCAGAACGGCAAGGCGGGCTGCTTCCGCAGGGAGGATGAAGGTGGACCATCCCAAAGCGGTGAACGACGATACCCTGGCCGGGCTGCACCTCATGGCTGCCCGATTGACAGAACGGATCGGGGAAGGCCAGGACCTTCGCGCGAGGCTGACCAAAGCCCTCGCGGCTAACGCTTGGCCTGATTCGGTGCCCCCATCTCAACATCCTCCACCCGACGGTTGCCGCAAGGACTGACGTGCTGCGCTGCCATGATGGCGAGAGAGTCGAACCGCACGGCGGCGTCGTGCACGTTCGCGTGACATACAGAATCGAATGGGAGCCGGAACCAGCGACGCTGAGATTACGAGTTTACCCTCCGAAAAAAGCCGTACTTCTCAAGGCGTCGGCCGCTCTTCGCTAGCACAACTGCACGGCCGATACTCGATTCCAGCTGTCCCACCACCCTATCGTGAAGGGTACACTCGTCACCTCGGCCGGCACGGCAATTTGATCCGGATTGGCCACGACCTTGACTCTTGAACCAACTCGCGCGCCGGTGAGCGCCCGGCGGTTTGAGGCTTCGGTGCGACGCCATCTGTTGCTTTTGGGAGCAATACTCGTGTCGCCGGCACCAGCGTTTGCGCAGGGCCTTGCACCGACGAGGGCGTTGGTCGTCGTGGCAGGGCCTGGCGTTGCGCGGTACGAAGGCACGGACAGAACCTTCAATGTCGGAGTCGGCGGAGAGGTCGTGTGGCCTCGTGGTCCGGGTGTTGGTGCTGATTTCACCGTAGCCACCAGTCGCTACCACTGGATCAAGCTCTTGTCGCCTGGCATCTCCTATCACTTTCGCGCTGGCATGACGTTGTCCCCGTATGTACGTGGTGGTTACACGCTTGGTGTGGCGGTTGGCTCCGCGAACATGATTCACCTCGCGGCTGGCGTCGACCAGACGCTGGGCAATCGACTCGGTTTACGGTATGAGGTTCGCGATCATGCGTTCCCGGATGTTCACGTTACGGAGTTCGTTGTCGGGTTCGTGATTCGCAGTAGATGAAGGGCGAGTCTCTGGGTGGATACTTCGCTCAATTGGGCCTGGTGGAGATCAGCACTCGACCGAGCTCCCAGCCAAATCGGGCCACTGCAGATCTTCTGATCAACTGATTCAACGCGTCCTCTGTGCGTCGAGCGCCTCGGCGAGCGTCTTCGCCGCCTCGCCCGCTCGCGCGTTCGCGGCCTGATCCAGCTTCCCGGCCATGCGCTGCGCGTCTTCGATGCTCGCCAGCGCCATCTGTACTCGCGCGACCTCATCGTTTCGGCCGAGGCTCTTGAGACGCTCGTCTGCGCGACCGAGCAGACCCAGAGCGTCTTGCAGATGGCCGCTTGCCTCCCCGAAGTTGAGGCTGTAGATCGCCACTCGCGCGTCGAGGGCCGCGGCTCGCGCGCCGAGCAGCTCGTTTCGTAGCTCGGACGTCTGGAGCGCGCGGGCGACATCAGATCGACCGCCTGCTCCCCACAACCATCCGCCCAGCAGAGCGACCATCAGGCCTACAGCGATTCCAAGAACCAGCTTCGCCTTCATCATCGGGCTGCCTTATATGGACGGTAGGTCGCGATACGCAGGAAATGGGTGTGATCGGACGTGAACCAGCCATCCACCGCCAATCGACGCGCGAGTTGGCGACCGGTCTCCCACCCATCCTCGTAGCGGACGTCGCTCAGGCGCGCGAGGGAGGGGACCACAGAGATTTGATAGACATCCGCACGCGCGGTCGGCCGGGAGACCAGCACATCGCCCGCCTGCATGCCGGTGCTGCAAGCAGGCACGAACGCCGTGTCGCGACTGAGCGGAGGTGTGGGTGCTGTAGGCATGCGACTACTTGAAGGTTCGCCTGGATGCACGCGGCGCCCGAAACTGGAGGCGCCGACGGAGCGAGCGATGACGCGAGGGTAACGCGAACGCTGCGCCGTCGCTGTTCATTACCGCACATCGAGATCTCGTGCATTCGGGTAGCGGACGGCGGATGGTTGTGCGAAACAGAACAGGCGGCACGCCTGGTTCGCGTCACCATGGGGGATGACCACTCGAGCGCAACAGATCTCGCATGCCATCGCCGTGATGGTCTCGTGCGCGTCCGTAGTCTATGCGCAGGCGCCGACGATACACGACCGGCCGGACAACCCGGTGTTCAGGGTGCAGGCGTGGGGTGTCATCGCGGCTGACTTCAGCGAACGCGTTTCGAATTATGTCGAACTTCGGAGCAGCCTCGAGAAGGGATTGCCTGTTCTAACCGCGACAGACCATCCAGGAGAGATCTTGATGGCGCAGCGCGCGTTGGCGAAAAGGATTCGTGTTGCGCGCGCGGGAGCCAGACAAGGCGACATTTTTACATCGACCATCAGTGCGGAGTTCCGGAACGTCCTGCTCGTTGAAACGAGCCCCGGCACGATGGCGGCCATCATGGACGACAACCCGGGAGACGTGTCGCGTCGCATTAACCGCGCGTACCCGACAGGGAAACCGCTCGCCAGCATGCCGGCTGGCATCCTCGCTGTCCTACCGAGGCTTCCTGATGACTTCCAGTATCGTTTTCTGGGGCGCGCGCTGATCCTGATCGATACGAGGACGAATCTGATTCTCGACCGGATGCCTTGCGCGATAGGATGCGCCGCGCGGGTACCTGCGCTCGCCGGGACGATGGGCGAACGCGGCCACGAAGAGCCGTAAGTGGCCCCGAGTTGTTCATGCACGCTGCGGACGAGGTCCTGTCCGCGGCGACACCCTTCGACGAACGACGCTGTTCACAACAGAACAGACGCACGACGCTTGCGTGCCTAGGATGGTCCTGCTCGTAGTTCGTTTCCGGATTTAGTCCCGTCCGTCTCTGGAGCCGCCAATCTGGAACCGCATAGGACGACGTGTGTCAGCCGCGGACTGGTGCTTGAACGGCGTCCAGACTCACTTATACCGATCAGGAGAGCACGCATGAAAACCACATTGAACGTCATCGCGATCCTCGCGGTGCTGGCGATGGTGCCGGTTGCACTGTCTGCGCGCAGCGCCACGGCACCTCAAGGCGCGGGCGAGACCATCAAGAAGGGCGCCACGAAAACCAAGGACGGCGTCGTCAAAGGCGCAAAAGTCGTCGGCACCAAGACCAAGGACGGCGTCAGCAAAACCGGCGAGGTCATGACCGACGCATGGATCACCTCGCGGGTGAGCGCGCGTTTCGTCAACGAGGACACGCTGAAAGACAGCAACATCAATGTCGACACGAACGACCATATCGTGACGCTCAAGGGTACGGTCGTCACCTCGGCCGGCCGCGCGAGGGCAGGCGTGGTGGCGAGACAGACCGAGGGCGTCCGACGCGTCGTCAACAACCTGACCGTCGGCTCGAAGGGCA
>Ga0070698_100008893_pt1 | contig 10794 bp, 15 predicted proteins | sample KBSK1502metaG_FD_65477 | JGI IMG/M metagenome (GOLD analysis project Ga0070698, IMG submission 65477) | Corn, switchgrass and miscanthus rhizosphere microbial communities from Kellogg Biological Station, Michigan, USA - KBS K1-50-2 metaG | ecosystem: Host-associated > Plants > Roots >...
GCCATCTCGATTTCGACCTGTCGACCCTGCCGCTCGACACGGTGATGGCCAACCGCAGCGAGCCCAAGCTGCAGCGCATGCAGACGCGCTACCGTTCGATGAGCGGCGCGCTTTTGACGCTCGAGCAAGTGGCGCGCAATCACGGCCAGGCGGTCGGGCTGCCGCAGATGGTCGGCACGCCGGCCGATGTCGCCGACCAGCTCGAGGCCTATTTCGATGCGGTCGGCGGCGACGGCTTCATGCTCTCGCCGATCTACGCGCCGGGCGCGATCGAGGAGTTCGTCGACTTCGTGGTGCCCGAGCTGCAGCGCCGCGGCCGCTTCCGGAAGGAGTACGCGGGAACGACGCAACGCGACCATCTGCGGCAGGGTGACTGACGTCGCTCGCGGCGTGTCAGGCTCCTCTCCCCCGCTAGAGCTTGATGAGTTTAGGTCCACCCGTCGTCCCGACTCGCGCGGATCATATCCGCGCTGCAGCGAAGCGGAGCGGAGGGACCTTATCTCAACGATTAGCCGCAAAACGTTTCACAAGGTGGTTCCACAAAGATCATCTCGTTGCAGCCGTTAACCGCTACAAATTCCTGATCCTCCAAGACCTCGCTGGACAGATCGAGCCACTCAGGATTGGCCGCGTCGATCAACGCGATCTTCTTTTCTCTTCGCCATCTCTTGAGCTGCTTCTCGCGTTCGATCGCATCAAGGGTGTTTTCGTGCGACTCGATGTAGACGAGGCGCGTGATATTGTAGTGAGTTGTATGAATCGACGTTCCTCGGCGATGCTCGTCAAGGCGACGGCCGAGGTCGGTCGTGACGCCGATGTACAAAGCTCGGCCGTTTGGACTCGCGAGAATGTAGACGACGGGCTGCCGTGCCATGGTGCCTGTGGTGAAGGGGTCTACGCGTGATCGGGCAAGGTCTTTACGTCCGCGCCTTCGGCGTTTGGCTGGCTAATCGTTGAAACAAGGTCCCTCCGCTCCGCTTCGCTCCGGTCGGGACGACGGATGGAGCTAAAGTCATCCCGCTCTAGGAGGAGAGGAATTTGAATGACACGAGCTGATCACGCATCGGGTTGCACGGCTGGGCGTAGACTCCCTCGTCAACCCGGAGGTACGCCATGAAGGCGCTTCTACTGTCGCTGGCTGCATTTGGCTTCGCATCGCTGGCCGCCGCACAGACAGCCAGCTCCGGCGGCACGACGCTTTCATCCAACTGCAGGGTCATGACGCTGAAGAGCGGCGAGAGCCCGCCGTCGGGCACCATCCTCACGCCATCGGCCGGACTGCCGACCGCGACCGCCGGCCGAAAGGGAGGGATGCCCGGACAGGAGGGTACGGGAAGCGCCTCGACCCGCAGCTTGCCCGACGGTTCCAAGATGGTCACCGACGCCGATGGCGGTTGCACCATCTACCGAAATGAGGAACGCCAACCGAATCCGTCGCGCTGAGGCGTGCTGTAACCTGAATGTAGGGAACGAAACGGGAATATCCACCGTTCCGCATGAAACCACAAGGCCTGCTCGGTCGTTGCTCCGATGTCTCTTAGAAAGGAGGCACTCCCGTGCAAAACCTAAGACTCAGCGCCGTCCTCGTGGGTGGCCTTCTGCTGGCGCCGATCTCGGCGGCCATGGGGCAGTCGACCAACATCGCCTATGCAAGCGCGCCGCGCACCGAGTATGTCGTCTTCTTCGACAGCAGCGGCGAGCTCCCGAGCGCTGCCAGCAAGACCCTTCACCAGGCGGTGAAGGCAGCCAGATCCGCCGACACGGTCCGCATCACGGGTCGCGCCGACCACGCCAAGGTGGTGAAGAACGAGCTGGTGCGGCAGGGCATTCCTGCCGAATCGATTGTCATCGCCCACGAGACGGGGAGCCCGCTTCCCAAGCCGGCCGACGGTCTGAAAGACCCGCTGAATCGGCGCGTGGCGATCAGCTTCTAGACACATCCCGACATGGCGACGTCGCGGTTGGCTTTGCCACCCGCGACGTCGGATGAGGCTCCAGGCCGGCGACTACCGAGTGTAGACGGTCGTCGTCGAGGCAGGAGCCGGAGTCGTGTAGACGGTCGCTGCCGGGGCCGGCGTGGCGATGACGGTCGAAGCGACCGGCGCGGGCTGCTGGACGACCCGCTCTTCCTTGATGCTGCAAGCGGCAAGGGCGGCAACGCAAGCGATGGCGATCACAGGGTAGTATTTCATCGGAAGACTCCCTTTTCTCGTTCTGTCCGGGTCAACGTCCTGTCGCGATGACGGTTGCGGACGGACTCAGGCCGCGCGGCGGCGGCCAGAGGGCTTTTTCTTGCTGTTGGCGGCCTTGAAGCGCTCGGCGCGGGCCTTGGTCGCGCCCTCGCCCTGCAGGCTCTTCTTCAGCGCGGCCATGAGGTCGACGACCTTGTCGTCCGGCTCGATGGCGGCGGCGGGCCGCACCGGCTTGCCCTTCTTCTTTTCCTCGATCAGCGCGCGCAAGGCGTCCTCGTAGCGGTCCTGGAACTCGGCGGGATCGAAGTCGCCGGCCTGCTGTTCGATGATCTTGCCGGCGATGTCGAGCATGCGCGGATCGGGCCGCGGCAGGTCGGGATGGTCGAACTCGTCGGCCTGGCGCACTTCCTCGACGGTGCGCAAGGTCGTCAGCAGCATGCCGCCTTCCTCGATCTCGATGGCGCAGATGCGCTCGCGCGTGCTCATCACCAGCCGGCCCAACGCCACCATCTTCTTCTGTTTCATCGCCTCGCGGATCACCGCGAAGGCTTCGATGCCGGTCTTGCCAGCAGGCACCAGGTGATAGGGCGCATCCCAGTAGAGCCGGTCGATCGAATCGCGCGGCACGAACTTCTCGATGTCGATGATGCGCGTCGATTCGAGCTTCACCGATTCGAAGTCCTCCTTGTCGAGCAGTACGTATTCGTTCTTGGCGATCTGGTAGCCCTTGACCAGGTCGCCGCGCGACACTTCCTCGCCGGTGCCGGCATCGACCGTCTTCATCTTGATGCGGTTGTTGGTCGCCGGATTGATCAGGTTGAAATGGACGCTCTCGGCCTCGCTGGTCGCCGAATAAAGCCGCACCGGACACGTCACCAGCGACAGACGCAGATGTCCTTCCCACGACGGACGCGCAGCCATGCGATCCCTCCCTTTCCCGGAGGACTCAACACGACAGAAATGCCGTCGTTGCAGCGTTCTGAAGGGGCCCAGATACAGTGGCCGTTGGCGAGTGGCCCGCTAGCCCTGGGGCCCGCTAGCCCAGACGAACGCCCAGGAGGCTGGACACATAGGGTGGCGATGCATCCGAATGCGCCCGCGCCCTCAGGGCCGCTGCACACACCATCCGCGGGTCCTTGAGGATGGTGGCCACCCGCTCGGGCAGCAGCGTCTCGGCGTACTTCAGCTCCGCTGTAAAGGGAGGAGCCTCGATCCATTCGACGGTGGCTCGGCGATGCTCCACCAGGACCTCACCGTTCTCCCTCGCTTCCCATAAGTTGTGGGTGTTGAGATCATTCATATCCATGATGTGGTGGACTGCGACGTAAATCTCGCCGTCGAGGCGGCGTGAGGGCGCCTCTACAAGGCATCGCTCGGCCAGCGCCAGCAGCCGTTGCGCCGAAGCTTCGATGTCAAAGGCGATGTAACCGTCCATGCCGACTGAACGCCCGGATGCCGCGATCGGTTCAAGGTTCCGTACATTTTCCTGTTGGTAACCAAGCTCGGCAGATCCGGTCAGTCGGAACGCTGTGGCGGATACGGGTCGACGCCGGAGGTCCATGCGGTCCGGAAGTTGTTGCCGATGCTCTGAACGCGGACCTGTGCGCCATCGGGATTGGCGTTGCAGGACTTGTGAGCGGCCTCCACCGCGGCGGCGATGGCGTCGTCCTGGCTGGCGTAAGGACCGTTGTGCTTGCCGTGGAATCTCACCTTCCATTGATTCTCGAGCAATACGACGGTGTAGACGTCTCTTGCCATGCATTGCTCCTGGTGATGCACAACAGTCGAACGATCGGACGCCAAGGATGGCACGCGTCGGGATTCGGCGTCGAGTCCCGAGATATCGCGCAGCTGGGTTGGTTTGCCGGTTTCTATTGCTGGGTCGTCGCCGCCGCGCCCGAAGCAGGTTCGAGATTGTTATCGCCCTGCATGTAGAGCGTCAGAAGAAGCAGGGCGACGGCAAGCACGCCCCAGAACAACCCTGTCGCCATTCCTTGCTTCATCTCTGCGCCCCCGACGCGTGCCGCCTTCGCCGAAGGGACGGCCACGGCGCTCCGCCCCGGCAGCCAGGCCACGAGACGGGCGGCGATCGCCCCCGACTCCGTTGCCTTCCAATCGCCTTCAGGCAGTGTCGCGATGGTCGCGGCGAGCGCCACGGCTGCGCTTTCCCGGGGCAGATCCGACAATCGGCCGGCTTCCTGCCACGGATCGATGCCCAGTCGCGTCAGCGCCGTGAGGACCGTGAGCGGCATTCCGGCTTTGTCCTCGCCGATGGCGGCGAAGAGGAACGGGTTGTACTCGGAGTGACCGAGGGAATATTCCGGACGCAGCATCGCCACACCCTCCGCTGGGGCGCGCCTCGGCGCGCCCCCAACACCTAAAAGCCCATATCGCCGCCGCCGCCGCCACCCGGCATTGCCGGGCCGTTCTTGGTCGGCGCTTCGGCCACCATCGCCTCGGTCGTGATCAGCAATCCGGCGATCGACACCGCGCCCTGCAGCGCCGTGCGCACCACCTTGGTCGGATCGATGACGCCGGCCTTGATCATGTTGACGTACTCCGCCTTCTGCGCGTCGAAGCCGAAATTGTTGTCCTTCTGGTCGAGCATGCGGCCGGCGACCACGGCGCCGTCGAAGCCGGCATTCTCGGCGATCTGGCGGACCGGCGCCTGCAGCGCCCGGCGCACGATCTCGATGCCGACCTGCTGGTCGTGGTTGGCGCCCCTGCGGTTCTCGAGCACGCGGGTGGCATAGAGCAGAGCCGCCCCGCCGCCGGCGACGACGCCTTCCTCGACCGCGGCCTTGGTCGCATGCATGGCGTCCTCGACCCTGTCCTTGCGTTCCTTGACCTCGATCTCGGTGGCGCCGCCGACCTTGATGATGGCCACGCCGCCGGCCAGCTTGGCCAACCGCTCCTCGAGCTTCTCGCGGTCGTAGTCCGAGCTCGTGTCCTCGATCTGCGCCTTGATCTGCGTGACGCGGCTGTCGATGTCCTTCTTCTTGCCGGCGCCGTCGATGATGGTGGTGTTGTCCTTGTCGATATGGACCCGCTTGGCGGTGCCCAGCATGTCGAGGGTGACGTTCTCGAGCTTGATGCCAAGATCCTCGCTGATCTCCTTGCCGGCGGTCAGGATGGCGATGTCCTCGAGCATCGCCTTGCGGCGATCGCCGAAGCCCGGTGCCTTGACGGCGGCGACCTTGAGCCCGCCGCGCAGCTTGTTGACCACCAGGGTGGCCAGCGCCTCGCCTTCGATCTCCTCGGCGATGATCAGCAGCGGCCGGCCCGATTGCGCGACCAGCTCGAGCAGGGGCAGCAGCGGCTGCAGGCCCGACAGCTTCTTCTCGTGGATGAGAATGTAGGGGTTCTCGAGCTCGGCGATCATCTTCTCGGCGTTGGTGATGAAGTACGGCGAGAGATAGCCGCGGTCGAACTGCATGCCTTCGACGACCTCGAGCTCGGTCTCGAAGCTCTTGGCCTCCTCGACCGTGATCACGCCTTCCTTGCCGACCTTGTCCATCGCCTTGGCGATCATGTCGCCGATCGACTTGTCGCCGTTGGCCGAAACGGTGCCGACCTGGGCGATCTCGGCGCTGGTCGAGACCTTCCTGGAGCGGCTCTTGAGCTCCTCGATCACCAATTCAGCCGCGAGGTCGATGCCACGCTTGAGGTCCATCGGGTTCATGCCGGCGGCCACCGACTTGGCACCTTCGCGCACGATCGCCTGGGCGAGCACGGTCGCCGTCGTCGTGCCGTCGCCGGCGGAGTCGGACGTCCGGGTCGCCACCTCGCGCACCATCTGGGCGCCCATGTTCTCGAACTTGTCGGAAAGCTCGATCTCCTTGGCGACGGTGACGCCGTCCTTGGTGATGCGCGGCGCGCCGTAGGATTTGTCGAGCACGACGTTGCGCCCCTTGGGGCCGAGCGTGACCCTGACCGAATCGGCCAGGAGATCGACGCCGCGGATCATGCGGGCGCGGGCGTCGCCGCCGAAACGTACATCTTTTGCTGACATGATTTTTGTTCCTTGTTCGATGCCTGGAGAATTTCGCTCGCGGCTAGGCCGCCTTCTTCTTGGCGAGGCTCTTGGCGTCGATGACGCCCATGACGTCCGACTCGCCCATGATCAGGAGGTCCTCGCCGTCGAGCTTGATCTCGGTGCCGGACCACTTGCCGAACAGGATGCGGTCGCCGGCCTTGACGTCGAGCGGCACCACCTTGCCGTTGTCGTCGCGCGCGCCCGGGCCGACGGCGACGATCTCGCCCTCCATCGGCTTTTCCTGGGCGGTGTCGGGAATGAAGATCCCGCCGGTCGTCTTGCCCTCGTGTTCGACCCGGCGAATCACCACGCGATCGTGCAGCGGCCTGAATTTCATGGCGTTTCACTCCCAATTTTCGGTTTTTTGCGGTGACGGGCGCTCAGCGCCCGCGAGGCAACAGCTGGCAGAGATATGGCGCTTTTTAAGCAACTAACAAGCAATATCTTCCGATTTTCCCGTCATTCTGAGCGCAGCGAAGAATCTCATGCCCGTGGCAAGCGGCGATGAGATCCTTCGCTGCGCTCAGGATGACAGACAGAGGCCGTCAGGTCCGCCTATCCGCCTCCATGAGAGCAGACCATTCCACGGCATCGACGGGCACGACCTGATGGGTGGTGCTTGCGGTCGCCAGGGCGATCGACACGGCGGGCAGATGCAGCATCATCGCCGTGCGCCGGAAGGCGACGAAGGAAAGGCCGGGAATCTCCTCTTCCTCGGTCACCAGGCGATAGGTTCCGGCAGGCTGCGTCGCCGCCACGGCGGCGAGCACGAAGGGATGGCGGAACGTGACCATGGTCTCGATGGTGCGCATGCCGGCCCTTTACCACACCGTCCCGGCATCGGCTCTATGTCGACCGCCGCAAGCCGCGCACGACCAGACCGTTCAACCGCCTGGCAAAGGCCGCGGGATCGTCCGGCACTTCGCCATCCAGGATGGAGGCCTGGTCGAGCAACAGGGCGGCAATGTCGGCGACATCGGCCTCGCGCTTTTCGTCGATCGCCCCGGCCAGCGCCTGGACGAGCGCATGGCCCATGTTGAGCTCGAGGATCGGCTTGGCGCCGCTCCCCCGATTGGTTCGCGCCAGCAGGCGCTCGAGCTCGCGATCGCGTCCCTGGGCGCTGGCGACCAGGCAGGCGGCACTTTCCGTCAAGCGCTGCGAGGCGCGCACGTCGGAGACCTTGCTGGCCAGCGTCTCCTTGACCGCCTTCAGCACGGCCGCGTCCTGATCCGATGCGGTCTTTTGCTCGGCCGCCTGACCCTCGAGCGGCACCAGCCCGAAATCGACGTCGCCCTGGCTCAGCGACTTCAGCTTCTTGCCGTCGAATTCCTGCGGCATCATCGTCCAGAAGGCGTCGACCGGATCGGTCAGCAGCAACACCTCGATGCCGCGCGCGCGGGCGGCTTCGAGCTTGGGGTTCGCGCGGATCCGCTCGGCGCTTTCGCCCACGAGATAATAGATCTCGGTCTGGTTGGGTTTGAGGTCGGCGACATACTGCTTGAGCGAGCGCGGGCCGGTATCGGCCGTGGTGGCAAAGCGCGCCAGTGCCAGCAGCTTGCCGCGGCGCTCCTCGTCCTCGTACAGCCCCTCCTTCATCACCGCGCCGAAGGCGCTCCACACCTTGTCGTAGGTCGCGGCATCCTTGTCGGCCGCGCTTTCCAGCTCGCCCAGCACGCGGCCGATCAAGCCGTTGCGGATCTGCGTCACCTGCGGATTGTTCTGCAGCATCTCGCGCGAGATGTTGAGCGGCAGGTCCTCGCTGTCGACGACGCCGCGCACGAAGCGCAGCCAGGCCGGCAGCAGGTCGGCATCGTCGGTGATGAAGACGCGGCGGACATAGAGTTTTATCCGGCCCTTGCGCGCCGGATCGCCGAGATCGAACGGCGGCATTTTAGGCACGAACAGCAGCACGGCATAGGCCTGCCGGCCCTCGACCTTGTAGTGCAGCGTGAGCGCCGGCTCGTCGAAGGCCATGGCGATGGTGCGATAGGCCTGGCTGTAGTCCTCCGGCGTGAGCTCGGACTTGGGCCGCTGCCACAGCGCGCTGGCGGCATTGATCTGGCGGGCCTCGCCCCCCTTCCCGGTCGCCTGGGCGTTGGTCTCGTCCAAAAGCTCGATGGGAAAGAGGATGTGGTCGGACCACGTCTTGACCAGGCGCTCGATCTCGTAGGCCTCGAGGTAGCGGCCGGCCTCCGGCTTGAGATGCAGCGCGACCTCGGTGCCGCGTGGCACGCGGCTGGCCTGTGCCTCGCTCGCCGGCGCGATCTCGAAGCCCGCGCCGCCCGCCGAGGTCCACACCCAGGGTTCGGCCGCGCCGGCGCGGCGGCTCACCACCTCGATGCGGTCGGCCACCATGAAGGCCGAATAGAAGCCGATGCCGAACTGGCCGATCAGCCCGATCCCCTCCTTCGCCTCGGCCAGGCCTTTTAGGAAGGCCTTGGTGCCGGAGCGGGCGAGCGTGCCGAGATTGTCCAAAAGTTCCTGGCGATCCATGCCGATGCCGCTGTCGGAAATCGTCAGCGTGCCGCTCGCCTTGTCGGGCTTGATGCGGATCGCGAGCCTGTCGTCGCCCGCCAGCAGCTCGGGCCTGGCGATCGCCTCGTAGCGCAGCTTGTCGCAGGCGTCTGAGGCGTTGGAGATCAGCTCGCGCAGGAAGATGTCGGTCTCGGAGTAGACCGAATGAACCACCAGGTTCAGGAGTTCGGCGACCTCCGCCTGGAAGGGGTGGGTTTCGCTCGCTGCGCCTGACACGTCCATCGTTCTCCTCGCGCCGGGTTGGATTGGGCCGGCGATGGATATAATGAACGGTGAACGACCAGCAAGGGGCCGGCAAGGGCCCGGCAAGCCGCTTAGCGTGGCCGCTGGCGGGTGACCTGCCACCGCTTGATCGGCGCGCTCCAGTCGTTGCGGTTCGTGCAGTCGAGCCCGAGCGACGCCCGCCGTCGGCTGACGACGGAAACGCTGAAGCGCTTGCCGGTCGCCGCCTCGATCAGGGTCGCGATCTCGATGTTGGTGTAGCCCTGGGCATTGCGGCGCAGGACCTCGCTGCAGCGATCGTCCCAGTCGGGATAGTATTTCATCGCTGCCTCCTGCGTTTGGCGGCGTGGAGCTTGAGGTGGCACGGCCGGCACAGCCAGATCACGAACAGCGGCCGCGCATAGTCGGGGTGGTGGCGCTCGCTCCTGGCGTCGCCGCAATGCCGGCAGGGCTTCTGGCGGTTCTTCACGTAGTCGCCGACGTAGAACGCCATCCAGGTGCCGGCTGCCGTCATCGCCGGCGGCCCGCGGAAAAAAGGGTGGGCCGACGGCAAGGGGACAGAACCGTCGGCCCTATCCTGCGGCGACGAAGGGAGGAGGCGTCGGAACCGCAGGAATGACGAAGGCGGTGGAAAAGGAGGCGTGGGAGCATTCAGCCCGCTCCCATCACGACAGCGCGGACGATCCGGTTCAGGGTCTCGACCGCAAGGGCTGTCCGCTCGTCGCCGACCACCCGCTCGACGATGGCGTCGCGGGTCGCCGGATCGTCGGCCGCCTCGAGATGGAGGATCTCGATGGTCTTGAAGAGGCCGACGCCGACCGGGAGCGAGCATTCGGCCCACATGCAGCAGTCGCGCACGGACGGCCGGAACTGGCCGGCCCGCATCAGCAGCCGGCAAGCCGACACGATCGCGGCGCGGGAGGCCGACGGGCCAGCGCCGCCACCCTGCCAGCCACCGAGGCCGGGTTCGGGCTGTGGAAAACAGTCGAGGGCGACGTCGCTCCTCCACTCCGGCACGCGCCCAGGGTCGAGGAACACGTCGGGACGGAGCTCCTCCTTGGTGACCTGACCCCCGGTGAGAGCCTCGATCTGCAGGGCGCGCCGCAGCGGCACCCTGTTTTTGATTTTCCACTGGCTAATGGCCGACGGGGTGATGCCCAGCAGCCTCGCCAGATCTTCGCAATTGCCGCCGGCGGCGGCGCAGGCCTTTTGGAGAGCGGGATTGATCATGCCGCTTTCTTAAGTGAAACATTCCACATTTGCAAGTAAAACTTTGATAGCGTTCGTTGGCGCTATTTAGTATGTCTTAACAATGGGCATTGGCAGGCGAATCGAGACGGCGATGATCAAGTCCGGCAGGAAGCCGGTCGACATCGCGCGGCGTCTCAAGATCAGCGAATCGGCGGTGTCGCAGTGGTTCTCCAAGGACACCGGCCCGAAATCCATCCGTCTGGCGGAGCTGGCGGCGTTCCTCAACACCTCGGTCGAGTACCTGATCACCGAGCCGCAGGGCCCGGCGGCCCTGGGGCAGCCGCACTCTTCGCCGCCCTTCGTGCCGGGCGGCGGCGAGCGGCCGGACCTCGCGGTCTATGCCTCGGCGGCGGGCGGGCCGGAGGGCGCCTGGGTGATGTCGGGCGACGCCATCGCCTGGATCCATCGCGACACGCGGCTGGTCGGCGTGCGCGACGCCTTCGCCTGCTATGTCGTGGGCGATTCGATGTTCCCGGCCTATGAGCAGGGCAACCTGCTGCTGGTCAATCCCGCGGTGCCGCCCGGTGCCGGCGACGACTGCCTGTTCGTCCAGGAGAC
>Ga0070698_100008895_pt1 | contig 10793 bp, 7 predicted proteins | sample KBSK1502metaG_FD_65477 | JGI IMG/M metagenome (GOLD analysis project Ga0070698, IMG submission 65477) | Corn, switchgrass and miscanthus rhizosphere microbial communities from Kellogg Biological Station, Michigan, USA - KBS K1-50-2 metaG | ecosystem: Host-associated > Plants > Roots >...
GGAGCCCGCGGGAAGCGGTGCGACATGGACGGGAAGCCCGAAGGGTGGTTTCTCGGGAAGAAAACATCATAAGCCATGGCTAGCGTTGGAACAACATTACGGCGGGAGTGCGTGAGCGCGAAGACGTGAATGGAGCGGCGGGTAAGCGACATAGAAGGTAAAACGACGAGGGTAGGAGCGAGTGAGTCTGGGCAACGAACGAGTTTCAATCGCACTAGGGTGGCCGGGCACCTGGATGAAATCCAGGGTGTCGTGGCAAACACACTGAACCTATTTCGGAATGGGGACGTTGGCTTCATCGTTTTGTTAGATGGTTCAACGTCGCCGCATAAAACGCCATGCACCCACCATGCCGCGGAAGATACCGAACAAGATCATCGCTGCGAATGCATATAGCGCGACGGTGGCCATGAGGCTCAACCCGAAGATCGTCAGCCCGTAGAGCGACGAATGACGCGACTGATCGAAAAACAAAAGAAAAATGGACCCAGGGTAGAACAACAACTCCAAGGTGCCGACCGAGAAGAGACGCCCGAGCAACAGCGTGCGAACTAGCAGGGTGATCGGAACGAGGACGCCGAGGACGGTGGCTACAGCTATGACTCTTCGTAATGAGACACGCTTAACCATCTAACGAGACAAAGCTGAGCCACCGCTGGCGGCGGCGAGCGCGGTAAACTCTTTGGACTGTTTCATAAAATCAAATGTGCGCATCGCGAGGGCCAGCGGTTGGCTCCAGCGACTGGTTAGGCGGAATTAATTTCTCGTAGCATGACGACGGACTCTTTGTCTCCCACTTCGCGCTCATGTATTGCCCAACCGTTCTTTCCATACACTGGCGCCGTGACGGCAAGGCAGTCGATAAAGAGGCATTTTACGCCTGCTCGTGCAGCGATCGATGCTGCCTCTTGTAGGATCATTGAGGCGATCCCTCGGCGGCGAAACTCCGGCCTGACGTAAACTGCAGCGACCCAGGGCGCATATTGGGGGCGATGGATGCAGTCGTTCTCGATTACGCAGCAACTTCCAACTGGTTCTCCCTCGACCAAGGCGACGACGCTATACGGAACAGCATCCAATTTCTTGTGCGTGCGGAGCTGGCTGAAAACAATCTCAGGCGAGTCGCATCGCTTGCTCCACCATTGGTTGTAGATCCAGAGCCCGACGGTTTCAAGGTGCTCCGGGCACTCTGATAGCTGCTTAAGAGCGATCTCCATTCAGCGGGATGTTTTCGCCTAACGAGAATAAGATCAGCTACGCCTTCCGAGAGCGAGACTGAATTGAAATGAGGGGGCATTAATCATCTTGAAGTGTGAACGCGGTACGGGAAGGCGTTAGCTGCATCGGATGGTTAGGTCTTTGGTGTGTCAATCTGAACAACTTCGACTCCATCTCTGTAGTCTAATCTCCGTGCCCGCGATGATAGACGAGAGCAACATCCCCCGTTTCAAGCAGCGACTTGAAATTCGATATGACCATCGGCCAGCCCTCCGAGACGGCTCCGATGAACTTGGAGTCCGGCCGTTCAATCGAATGGGTGAGTGTGAGCTTCGCGGACGCCCCCGTGGGCTCAATCTCGTAGACGCAACGGGAGTTGCCCTCGGCCTTCCATTCATTTAGCCAACTCATCACCAGCCGCATCTGCGAAACGCTCTCGAGAATCTCGCCCGAGTCCATGAGGCCTCCGTCAGCATACATTCTCCACGTGGAGCCGACCTTCCAGTCGCTTTCGACGCTCATTCCGAACCGATACTGCTTTATTATCTCGGGCGTTGTTAGTGCATGCCACAGCTTCTCGGGTGTTATGCGGATGTAGGTAACGTAAACAAATTTCGAGCCAGACATGGGATTCTCCTAAGTTTGCGATTCGCCTCTTTGGGGATGGACGCGCCACACCAGACCCAACGAGAGAGAGCTCAGCTACCGCTGGCGGCGGCGAGCTTTGCTGCATCGTTTAATGTTGAGGTCATGTGAAAGCTACTCATCGGAACGGCCAGCGGTTGGCTGGAGCGTTTGGTTAGATGCGTTCGCTGAAAATCACTCAGTCCGATGAACTGCAATGGAGTCCGCCAAGGCCGATTACGAAGCGTGCATCGAAGAATGCAAGGATTGATTATCATGCCGGCTTTCTCATAGCATCATTAGCTTCTAATCTCGGTTGGACGCTGGAAAACACGTCGCAGAGCTTGAGTGCTGTCTCTATCGCTGACACAAGCTCAGGGGAACGAAAATCGTATTGGTCCGGAATGTGGAGACAGTGCACAGGCTTATCCGTCATGCGAGTGATCGCGTCGTGCTGCTCCTTGTCGGCGCAAACGATTTCGTCTGCCCATTGGAGCAGTTGAGGGGTCACGCGTATCAATGCGTAATCGCCCAAGCCTACAGCCCTAGTGTTGCAACGGTAAGGCTCGTTACTCAACACCCAGGCAATAGTGGCACTGCGCAATATGCCAGCTGAGCAAACGCACAACACGCGCCTGAAGTTTCCTTCGGATTTGCTCTTCATGTAACTAGTAATACCCGACGCAAATTACTTTGAACAGCGTCCGTTTTTTGCCGTGTCAGCGTGCGCATGACAGTATCGGGGCGCCGACGGATAATCAAGCCTTGTTGAGCACGGGGTCCTGGTTTCTGGAAAATGAGAAGAATTTACAGAACGCGGTCAAGGCAGCCGTGCGCAAGGCGCAACTCAGCAAGGCAGCGAGTTGTCACACACTGCGCCACTCATTCGCGACGCATTTATTGGAGAACGGCTACGACATTCGAACCGTGCAAGAGTCGCTCGGACACAAAGACGTGAGCACGACGATGATTTACACACACGTGCTCAACAAGCCCGGCATCAGCGTCAAAAGTCCATTGGATTGAGGCGCTCAACCGGCCGCAGTCCGGTGGCTGCACGTTTCATGAAACTAGGCTCGCACCGGCACACTGGCGGTGCGCTCGAGTTTGCCCCAGCTTACCCATGCGCCTTTGATCGCGCGCAGGATCGCTTTCCAGATGCAGTAACTGAGCATCGGGCGGTAAATCAGGCGCATCGGTAGGATGCGCCAGGCGCGTGTTACCGGTTCGCGTTCCAGGATGCAGGCGAGCGTAGCGAGAAGCACATCCATCGCTAAAAACGTGATGACGAACGGCAGCACCGCGTTCCACGCGCCGAATGGCAGCGACGCTAGAAGAAACAGATCTACCATCGGTGTGATGGCTACGAGGATGATTTGGAAAAACCAGATGCTTGGCAAACTGAACCAGCCCAGCGCGCGATAGTTCCAGTTGAACACCATGTCGCGATGTTTCCAGAGACATTGCAGGGTGCCATAAGCCCAGCGGAACCGTTGCTTCGCGAGTGTGCGCACGCTTTCCGGCGCTTCGGTCCATGCGATCGCGTCGGGCACATAAACGATGCGCTGTCGGTGTCTCTGCAACGACAGAGTGAGATCGGTATCTTCGGCCAGGGTTTGCAGACTCAGCCCGCCTGCTTGATCGATGGCATCTTTGCGGATAGCGCTGATCGCGCCGGGCACGACGGTGATGCAGTCCCATCGGTTGTAAGCGCGCCGATCCAAATTAAAGCCACAGGTGTATTCCAGAGCCTGACAACGCGCGATGAACGTGCGCAAATTCCCGACTTTGGCGTGACCTGACACCGCACCGATGCGGGCATCAGCGAGCGGTTCGAGCAACCGCGGGAGCGTGTCGCGCTGACATTGCGTGTCGGCATCGATGAAAACAACGATGCCGTGACGCGCAGCCGCCAGGCCGCGTTGCAGAGCGCGCGCTTTCCCACGGTTTTCCTGCCGCAATAACCGAACACGCGGATCGCTGTTCGCAACGCGCTCAACTTCTTCAGCGGTTTGGTCACCCGAACCGTCATCGACAACAACGACTTCGATTCCGCCTTTGTAATCCGTCGCAAGAAGAGTGCGCAAAGTTTCCGCGATCACTTTGCCTTCATTGTAGGCTGCAATCACGACACTGATCGGCTCCGCGAAATCCGTTCTTGGTCCGCGTTTAAAACGATAAGCAAGCCAGATGACAATCAGCGTGCGACCGACCACCAGCGCCGTCGCCACAATCATGAACGCCCAGAGGAATTCCTCGATGCTATGGTAAACTCGAAATCCGGTTCTGCTCACCAGACGCGTGAGAGATTGCCCATTGTTTTGCACGAACGGCATGAGAGCGTCGCGTGTCGTGCCCAGTAGCGTGCTCAACGGCACCACGGTGTCGCCTCGCGTATGCAACCAATCCAAAATGCGCGGAAGCGCTTCCACCGTCTGTGAGCGGTCACCGCCCGCGTCATGCAGCAAAATGATGCTGCCATCGCGCCGTTGTTGTTTCACGCGCTGGACGATGATGTCCGCCCCCGGCTTCGCCCAGTCCTGCGGATCGATACTTTCCAGAACGATGAGATAATTGAGGTCTTCTGCGATCTTTAGCGGAGTCAGATCGGTCAGTTGGGTCGGACTCGAATCAGCAGCGTAAGGCGGGCGGAACAATGTAGTGGCGCGGCCTGTTATCGTTTCGAGCAAAAGCTGTGTCGCATTCAATTCCAGCCGAATGTGTTCGGGCCAGCAGAGCGCCAGGTTGGGATGATAATAAGTGTGGTTTCCGATCTCGTGTCCTTCGTTGACGATGCGCCGAACAAGCCCCGGGTAGCGTTCCGCGTTCACGCCCACGAGGAAAAATGCGGCTTTCACGTTTGCTGCCTTGAGAATGTCCAGGACTTGCGGTGTCCATCGCGGATCAGGGCCGTCGTCAAAAGTGATTGCGACCTGATGCTCGCCGGCAGCGCCCTGATGATAGAGCGTTGGGAATTCCGCAAACTTCACGTATTTCGCCGTGAGATAACCATCGGCGTCCACGGCGAGCTTTCGCAATCCATCGGTGCGTTCCTCGTCAACGGTTACAATCTCCCCGTCGCCGACGTCGGTTATTGTGTCCGTTGATTTTATCACTTCGAGCGCCTGCTGCGTCTGATTGTCGAATTTGAAATTCCGCGAAACATTTAACGCATCCCAAATCGCAGGGTCTTCGCTGCCGAGGCGATAAAGTGCGAATCCGCCGGCCTTTTTGTCGCGCACTTCGCGCAATTGGTTAAGAAACGTCACCGCATCCAGGAACCAGACGGCGTGTTCCTTCTCCTCATCCTGAAAATAAAAATACGGGCTGTATCCCGGTCCCTCAACTTCCGCGCTCTTGGTCTCCGCATCGTTAGCGCGGCTCATCGCTTCCGAAAAGCTGATCATCTCCGCCTTTTTTGCGCCGAGTGTCCAATCGTATCCGTAGCTGCCGATCGCGATGATCCATTGCTTGGTGTCGGAATCTTCCAGCAAGACGTGGACCCACCCTTCAAACCACGAACGCGAGGCCACAGGCCCCGGCGGATCGGTGTCGGACGTTTCGTCAAACAACATCGCTACGAAACGATCGACGTTGTCGGAAAGCGCCTCGAAATCGATGTAATCCAATTCCTGACCAGGCTGAACGCAGAGCCAAAGCTCCCTGTTATCGTCGTGCAACGCGTCTGCGAACTTGTCGATAAATCCAGTGATGTCTTTCTTGTAAGCCGGATCGATTTGCTGCCAGTCGACTACAACGCCCGCTGCTTTGGCGTTGCGCAAAACGGCAAGCACACGCTGGATAAAGCGGTCCTGTCGTTGCGCAGGCCCGTGCGCTAAATTTTCAATCGCTTCCGGCTGCCAGGTGTCGCCGACGAGGTTCGTCAGTAGCGGCATCAACGCGATCCCCTTGCCTGCGGTCAGTTTCAACAGCCGGGTGTCTCCGTCGATTTGCAAATCGCCCAAGCCATTGATCACCGTCATCCATTCCGGACAGAGATGTGTAATCTGCCCTGCGTGTTGCTCCAGTGACGCGTAGCTATACGGATCGCCATTGCTGTAGAATGCCAGACGGACTTCGTTATTTGGCGATTTCTTTCGCGGCCGCGCGGTAGGCGCAGGCGCGGCCCCGGCGAGCTTTTTGGCCGCTTGTCGCGCTGCGGTAAATTTCTGCCAAAGGAGCGAACTTGCAGACAATTGGTCAGCCGGATTCTGTTTTTGCAACGCCTTCAACTGGCCTTTCAACTGCCGCAAGGAAAACGGCATATTCATTTTCGGTGCAACGAAAAGCGTCTGGACGAACACAACCGTTCCCAGAAAAAATAGTACGCCGGCGATGAGCAGAATCAGGCGCAGGCGCGGCCAGCGTTTTCCCGTCGGATCGGAGAAAACGAACGGTGTGACTTCTTCTGGCGGGGACCCCTGCATGCGGTGCCTACAATCGCTCAGACGCAAGAATAATAAAATCGGATTCCGTTAGCTTTCTCCTGGAAGAACCGAAACCGCTGCAGCCACGACCCGATCGGGTGCGTCACTCCGTGCGCGCCGCTTATGTGAACTCATGCGGCGGGCAGAGGACTGCCCGCCCTACCCTGTGCAGCCAACCGCGGCTAGAAAAAGATTTCGAATCCGCCGTAATAGTTCCGCGGCAGTGCAGGCATAATGCCTTCCTCGCGGACTTCGCCCCAATAATCCTCGTCGAAGACGTTCCTGATACCCGCGAAGACTCCAGCTCGCCCTTTCCAAAACCTAAATTCGGCTGTGAGGTCCCAAACATTATATGCGGGAATGAAGCCTTCGAAGGAATCGCCATCGTCACCAAATTCATCGGCAACAAGCGTGCCAAGGAGCGCGAGTTTGAAGGTATCCTTGTAGCTATAGATTGCGCCGGTCTTGACCTGGTAATTTGGGGCGTATGCCGGAGTCTTGCCGGTGTTCGGGCCGGAGGTGAATTCGGCGTCCAGCAAGGTGACGTTGCCAAAAAGCATGAGGTTGCCGTACGGGCTGGGAGCGCCACCGTTGATTAACGCCAGAACGTCCAGTTCAGTCGCGGCTTCAAACCCGATGTAACGCGCGTCACCAACGTTACTGGTGGAAGTAAAGCCGTTAGGCAAAATGATCTCACCGACTTGATCGTCGAAGGTGAAATAGAAGCCGCTGATATCGAAATTGAGATACTGGAACGGCTTTCCGCGCACTCCATATTCAAACTGAAGCGCTTCGCCTTCTTTGAGGTTTCCATTTACCACGCTGCTTGCTCCGGTTGGGACCAGTTCCCCGTACGTAATTGGTCGGTAGGCTTGCGATATTGTGCCGTAGAGTTCGACACGGGGCGGGCCAACCGGCCCCACCACTGGCGTAACTACTTTTTTTGATTCTGTGCCCTTCGAACCGGCCACCGGTGCCGGCGGCACCACCAACGGTTCGCCTTCGACCAGAACATAATCCAGTCCCAGCCCGAACAGCGGCACAAAATTAAAATCGGACTGTGAATGCAGGGGATTCGAGATGTTTACTTCTTCAGCAACACTTTGCTCCAGGAATTCGAGGCGCATCCCGGGTACAATTGAAAGGCGCCCAAAATGGAAGCGATTCTCAGCAAAGATGGCCCCGTCCCATGTTTCACCGGTGTTCAAATTACGAAGCGTACCGTGCTCTGCGTCCGGCGTTTGACCCCGTTCATCACGCCGGTCCTGCAATGCGTGATAGAAATAGATGCCGCCGGCAATGGTCGAGACGTCGTTAAACAAATTGTAGTCATGGCGCATCCGCGCATCGAGGCCCTCTGTGTAGTCGGACCGCAACTGAATTGAATCGGTATTCGCATCCGGCCCGCTGGGCAACGTACCGAAACCGCCGCCGCGCTGGCGCGTGCTCCAGCGCGTCAAATACCCGCCGAATGCCTTGATATCGAGTTGTGTTCTCTCGGAGAAGAATTTCTGATATTCGAGCGTGGCGTAGTAGCGCTCGAGGCGGAATCGATCGAAAAACCGCGTGCTCGCAGTGCGATCATCTTCCACGAAAACAGAGTTTGGCGGATTCTCAGCCTCCCGACGTCGGAGGCCGCCCGGTTCGCCGTGTTCTTCGTCGTATGCATCGAGCGTCAGGATGAACCGGCTATCGTTAGTCACATCCCAGACCAGACGCGCGCTGCCGCCGTTAAGATCGTAATCGCTATTGGCCTCACGGAATCCTTCTTGTTGGCGATGATCGTAATAGAAGTAATAGCCAAGCCGCCCAATTGTGCCGTCCACCTCTGTGTAATTGCGATAATAGTCGTAGCTGCCAAACACGTTTCTGGTGGTGAAATGAAATGGCGCGTCTTGCCGAGGCATTTTCATGACGAAATTGAGCGCCCCGCCCGGTTGCGGCCCGAACTGTAACGCCGCGCCTGCGCGAATGAGTTCAATGCGTTCCACTGCGTCCAGGATTGGCGTGTAATGGGTTTCCGGAAAACCAAACTGCTCGTTCTTGATCGAGACGCCGTCTTTGAGCACCTGCATGAATTCGCTGCGCTGCGAATTCAGACCGCGATAACCGAAGTTGATGATTGGAGACTGGGGCTCTTCGCTGACGACAATGCCAGGCGTAGTGGCCATCACCTCTCGATAGTCGTTACCGGCGAAGGCAGGGAACTCTTTCGGTTTCACGAACGAAGTTTTCTTGCCGGAATTGATTCTGGTCCCTTCGACTGGCGGCAACGCGGGGTACGGAACCGGATAGATATCGAAACCTCCTGTAACAACGACGGCGTCGGCTTCAGCCGTTTCAGCCACGCTGGTTGCGGCGAGCGACCGGTTTTCATTCGCGCTCGCCCACGGTGCGTTATGCGTCTTTACATTGCTGCCGCTACTCTTGTGCGAGCGGCGCCCGCGAGACTTATCATCCTTGTCGGTTTCGTCGTCACCATCGACATCGTCATTGTCGCTTGCGGCAACCGGAGCCGTGAGGGCGTCCTGAGCCAGGCCGGACTCAACAAAACAACAAAACGCGATCGCCGTCAGTGCCATTCCCAGAGCAAGAGTCACTTTCGAATGCATGCGCGCGATGAAAAGGAATTGTCCCCGGCGATGCAAGCCTTTTTATTACAATTTCGCAATGTTTGACGCTCGCCGGATTGCTACCCGCCTGACGTACGTCATAAAGGGATTTTCCCATTGGACGTTGGACGTTGAGCGCCAGGCGTTGAAATGTAATCTCTAACATGCATGTCACACCCGATACACTTCCCACCGGACACGCCGGTATTGCCGCGCGTTTGAAAAAATGTCCTACCATCCATTCCAGCGCGTGGGTCGTCCCGAGCGCAACAGTGATTGGCGACGTAATTCTTGAGGAAGAATCGAGCGTCTGGTACGGCGCCGTGCTTCGCGGGGATATCAATCGCATCGTGATCGGTCCGCGCTCAAACATTCAGGACAATGCCGTTGTTCACGTCGACACCGATTATCCGACAACCATGGGCGAACTGGTTACCGTCGGGCACACCGCCGTCGTGCACGCATGCAAAATCGATAACGAAGTGCTGGTAGGTATGGGCGCCATCATTCTTGACGATGTGGAAGTCGGCGCGCGCTCCATTATCGGTGCCAACGCTCTTGTCACCATCGGGACAAAAATTCCGCCTGGCTCACTCGTGCTTGGATCGCCGGCGAAAATCCGCCGCCAAATGAGTCTTGATGAACAAAAGGATATCGCTCGATGGGCGTGGAGCTATGTCGAAACAGCAAAGCAATATCGCGAATCTTGCTGAACAACCGACAAAACCGGGGAACAATAGTCAGTCTATGAAAACTATTGTCGGTTCTGTAGCTGTTATTGTCTTGGCCACGGCCTTTTCTTTGACGCGGTCATCTGCCGAAGAGACGCAGCCTGAAGACATGCGTCTTTATCCTGCCACAAGTATTGAGTGGAAAGCGGGGCCAGCGGCTATACCTCCTGGCGCAAAGATGGCTGTGCTCGAAGGCGACCCAACGAAGGAGGGCCCGTTCGTGGTGCGATTTCAGTTTCCTGACGGCTATCACGTCCCGCCGCATACTCATCCGAAGACCGAGCGGGTCACAGTGATTTCGGGTGCTCTTTATCTCGCAACGGGAGAAGCGCTGGATCGCAACAGCGCAAAGAAACTTCCTGCCGGCTCCTTCGGTTACTGGCCTGCCGGCATGAAACACACCGCGTGGTCCGAAGGCGAGACGGTCATTCAACTCCATGGGATCGGCCCATGGCAGATCAACTACGTCAATCCTGCTGACGATCCGAGGAACGCAAAGAAGTCGCCCTGAGAGATTGGGCAGCCACTTCTATAAACTTTTAGCGAGTTGTTGCGCTTTCTCGCGCAATAGTTCTCCGGCGTGTTTCATCTGTTCCTTCTCGCTCATGTCAGGCCGAGCGAGTTCATAAACTTCATCGAACAACTGATTCACCTGTCTGTCTGCGTTGTTGCGTCCCACAATCGCGAAAACTTTTTTTCCAAGTTTGTGCGCCAATCTCGCAACGCCTGCCGGTGTTTTTCCCTCCAGGGTTTGCCGGTCCAAACTCCCCTCGCCTGTGACCACCACATCGACCTCTGTCATTTTTGACTCGAGGCCGACCGCTTCTGCGACGACATCGAAACCAGGTTGAATCGTTGCATCGCAGAAACTCACCAGGCCAAATCCGAGCCCACCCGCCGCGCCTGCGCCGGATTTATCTCGATAATCAAAACGAAATTTCTCGGCAACAACATCGGCTAGCCTGGTCAGGGCCTGTTCCAAGATGCTGAGCTCATTTTCGCTCGCGCCTTTCTGCGGACCAAACACTGGCGTGGCCCCGTTTTCGCCGAGTAATGGATTTTGCACATCAACGGCTGCAACAATTTTTAACTGTGGAGGCAGCCGTATCGGCCGCATCGTCGAACTCGCAGGCGATACGGTCCGAGCCGGACTGGCGTTCGCCGCTACAGGAGCCTCAATT
>Ga0070698_100008896_pt1 | contig 10792 bp, 8 predicted proteins | sample KBSK1502metaG_FD_65477 | JGI IMG/M metagenome (GOLD analysis project Ga0070698, IMG submission 65477) | Corn, switchgrass and miscanthus rhizosphere microbial communities from Kellogg Biological Station, Michigan, USA - KBS K1-50-2 metaG | ecosystem: Host-associated > Plants > Roots >...
CGTTCGGCTTCGAGCTTGCGTCCGTCAGTTCCGCTTCGTCCGGCGGCGCCGTCAACGCCGTGCGCTCCATGCAAGGGGCCATTTCCGAAGTCGACGGAAAAAGGTGTCGGCAGAATTCCAATCTGAAATGCGTCCTCGCGTGGCTTGCCAGGATAAATAATTTCCTGGCAGAGTAGTGAAAACACGTTGCCGCGAACGATTAACGACGCGCCCGGCTCAATGACCAGCGTCCCTACGTTGACCGTTACGTACAACTCTTCCATGTCGTCCAGGCCCCAGGCTTCACCGCGCACGCTGACGTCCCAGACGTCGCCTGCGGCGATCGTTCGGCGCAAGACGCTGACGGCTTTCACGTGTATCGGAAGGTGTCGACTCTGGCCATCAAGATCGGCGTGATCAATTGTGCCGGCCGCGAACGACACGGCTTCGCCGCGGTCATGCATGCCTTGCCCGAGGCGGCGTCTGGCGGCGATGGGAGGATTGAAAAACGTCTTTTGACGAGCTTGACGGTTGGCTTGAGTGGCCATGGATAGAACGCGCCGACCTTCCCGGATTGTCGGCAGGGTGAGGTAGGTACAACACTCTCCGCCTTGCTCGATTACCAATTTGTCGTGGCTGAGCAAGCCAACTCTACTCATAAATTCCGCGTATTGGACTGTGTTCATCCTCGTTCCCTTACGCGACTAGAATCCGTTCACGAACACGGGCGGAATCACGATCACTTGTAAGCAAGAGATGTGGAGCCCCGGTTCAGGTGGTCTCCCGGTGGTTGGGTCGGGAAACCAATTTGATCAAACTATGGAACCTCCTCCCGCGCGCTGCCTCAGAGAGTCCCGCGTCAGAAGTAAGAGGGAGTTTGCGGCAAGCAAATCAAGGTCGGCTGGCCTTGGCGAGCGAGAATCGCCAATGAGAATTCAGTCGATCGAAACGGCACATTATTCCGTCTTCACGATAAAGTCAATGACTTTTTGCTGGATGTAAACCCAGAGTTGAATGTCATCCGATTGGTGCAAATAGAGATGACCCCTGGGTGGCGGGACGTGTTGATCCGTAAACCAGACGAAGCGTAGTGATCTGAAATTCTCTGCGCCCGCTTCGCGATCTGGGCGCCTCTGCGGTGATCGTATTGGAACGCTTTTACACCGCAGAGACGCAAAGGACGCAGAGACTTACGCAGAGAAAAACCAGGTTAGAACACTAACCAGACGAAGCGATACCTTGACGACCGCCAGGCGCGTAAATACTGGCACGCATCGTTTCATAAGATTACCTGATACCGTTTTCGAGGGACTTAAGACCCGTTGCTCGGCAATGAGAGTAAATCGCCCGAGCCCTGCAATCATTCGCGCGCCCATTAAGAGTCCAATAAGCGTTCCCGTGAGTCCTTCAAATGCGGAAGAGTGCTATCCATCCGCAAAGTTCGGTTGAATTACAATAGGTTGCTTCTCTTTCACGGCGGCGACACGGGTTCGACTCCCGTACGGGACGCCAATTCAGTAAGGCTCGAGTGGTGCATTCGTTAAAAGCCGCACGAACCAAACAAATCTTCGGTTAACATCTTTCAGGTTTGACTCGCTTAACTTTCACAGGAGCGCAATTCGGTTGAGTCTCAGGTTGAAAAGAAGATTTAATCCTTCGGGCAGTTTCAGTTAAGCGGCTTCACCCAACAGCGCGGTCGTTATCAAAACGGTTTCAAGAAGGGCTCCGTTTCAACTTCAACTTCTGAAGTCCCACAGCGATCAGTAACAAGCCCCGAAAGTTTTGCGCTATTTGAACAGCGGACAGATCGATTTTCGCATTTTCAATCAGGAGTTCCAGCAAACTCTGTCGGTGAACTCCGGGTAAATTGGTGTAGGCTGCGGATGAAAATGAAAGCCACGCCTCTCTCACGGTGGGGATGGCGCGCATCTCAGCAGCAAGAGCATTGATATTCCCCGGGTCGGCGGCAAACACAAGGCAGCTAACAGCCTCTCCCAGCAGGCCCTGCGTATGCAACGGGCTTTCGCTGGCTCCGTAGAATGTTTGTATGCCGAGAAATTGTCCAAGCGCCCACGCAATCGTCGCAGCCGCAATCCATTGTCCCCCTCTGGCTATTCTCCGACGCAAGACTAACCATTGTGCCAATGCCACCACTGCGCCAGTAAAGGCGCTGTAAAACGTTCCAAACTGCCAGGAGCTGAACGACCCGCCGGCGCACCACTGCGCGGCCGTCGCGAGTATCCACCACCGGCTAATCCTCCGCGCGCGCCAAAGCACGAACCAATGTGCTACGCCTAGAAAAACCCAAGAGAGAATTCCTTGGTACGCTCCTTAGAGAGCCCAATTCCATTTCTAACCAGTGGGCTCGAATCGCAATCCGCTCCACGCAAGTAACCGGGCGCATGCCCCTGGGACACCATTTGACCACAGCCATTCGACCAAGATACGAAGTTCATCGTAGGTGGAAAAAGACGATTGTTCCGGGCTCTTGAAAACTGTTCGAATCGAACTTTATTCTCGTGGCCTTTAAAGCTGCTCAAGTTGCGTAGCCTTCCGATCTCTCCGATCTCAAGAAAGCGTTCGGAACGGCCTGTCGGTTAGCAGGAATTCGTGGTTTGCATTGGCACGATTTGCGTCACACATTCGGCACGAGGCTGGCGGAGGCTGGTTGCAGTGAAGCGACAATTGCCTCGCTTATGGGCCACTCCCATCCGCAAACCACGCGCCGTTATACACACGCCACCGATGGGGCTAAACAGGCTGCGGTGGAAGCTGTGCGTGTCTTGCGCAATGGTATCTGCCACAACTTTGCCACAACGCAAGAACGGCTGCCAGAATTGACAGCCGTAAGTGCTTGATTGAATTGGTCGGGACGACTGGATTCGAACCAGCGACCTCACGCACCCCAAGCGTGCGCGCTACCAGGCTGCGCCACGTCCCGTCAAAACTTTTTCAGTATGACCCGAAAAAGCTCATTGTCAAATCTGCCAATCAGCGCGCACTGGTTGATCGTGGCACGCGCATCTTGTGCGTGGATTCACGGGCGGGACGCCCGTGCCACTCTTTCACTGGCCCACCACCGATTAGCGTTTCTTGGCCCGAGTTGGCACCGCTTCCATTTCGCCTTCGTCCAATAGATCAAGAATCTCGCGAAGCTCTTTGGCAATCTGCCGCAAGGCCGCGCGCTGATCATTGCCGAGCGGAGCGATCGGGATCGACGGCGTTGCCGCGGCAATTCGGCCGGCCAGGGACGGCGGCGGGGATAAACTTCTGGCGGGCGCTTTCGGGGTCGTGGATGTCGAGGCTTCACGCACCGCGCCACCTCTAATTTCGCTTGCCAATTTCTTCTTGGCGCCGGCTATCGTGTACTGCTCGTCATAGAGGAGTTCTTTGATTCTGAGGGCCATCTCGACATCCCGTCGGCGATAGGTGCGCTGTCCGGCGCGGTTCTTTTGGGGCGCCAGGGTCGGAAATTCGCTTTCCCAATAGCGCAGGACGTGCGCCTGCACTCCGGCGATGTCGCACACTTCGCCAATCTTGAAGAAAAGCTTTTCAGGAATTGCGGGGGCTGCCTGGCTCATGCTAATCAGAAATTCTAATTCTAAGGTTGTCGCGGTCGCCGGGCCGACTTTTCAATGGCAACGCTAACTTGAAGTCCGATGTTACCTGCGCGGAGATTTCGGTGTCAACAGTTACATTTAGAGATCAAAAGCTAAACCGAGAGATTAAACGTGTCTTCTTAGGTAACCGGATTGCTCCGCCTGGCTCAGTTTTGGGATCAAACTCTTTCGCGGGCAGTCTCCTTCACTTCATGCTCGATGGACGTGACGAAGCCCGCAAGCTATAATCGCGCGTTCCGAAACGAGCAATTGTCAGTCTGGAGGTTCAAAACCAACTGTGCCCGCATCTGCCGCCGGGTTTCACCTCGCCGCACGCCTTGAGGAAGTAGGCTTTTCCGACATCGTCAATATTCGTAATCGGGTCATGGAACTGCGTTCCCAGGGCGAGACCGTTTATCAGTTCGAGGGCGGCGAACCCTATCGTCCCACGCCGGATTACATTAAAGACGCAATTCATTCCGCCCTGCGAGAGAACAAAACGCGCTATGCCCCTTCTTCAGGAATACCTGAGCTACGCCGGGCCATCGCCGACAAACTGCAAGAGCGCAACCATATCAATGCCGGCGAACAGAATGTAATCGTCGTCAACGGCGGCATGCAGGGTTTATTCGGTGCGTTTCAATCAGTCGTTAATCCGGGCGATCATGTTTTGATTTTTGCTCCCTACTGGACGCCGATAAAGGATCTGGTGGCACATTCTCAGGGCAGGCTGGTGCTGGTACCCACGGATGAAGCTCGCGAGAAAGGTTTCCGCGAAACGCTCGCTCGTTATGCAACTGAACAGACTCGAGCGATTTACTTCAATACTCCCACAAATCCCACGGGAGTAGTGTTCACACGTGGTGAAACTGAAGAAGTCGCACGGTTTGCAATCGACCGTGAGCTCGTTGTGATCGCGGACGAAGCTTACGAGGACATAGTTTTTGACGGCGAGCATGTTTCGATCGCCTCGCTCGAGGGAATGCTCGAACGCACGATTACGACATTCACGCTCTCTAAGTCTTATGCCATGACCGGCTGGCGCATCGGTTACGCGGTTGCGCACGAGCCGTGGATGACCGGGCTTAAGAAAGCTACGTTGTATTCCTCCAACGGTGTCTCAACTCCAACCCAGTGGGCCGCGCTCGCGGCGTTTACGACCGCCTCGGACTTTCTGGAAACTTCGCGCGCTGCTTATCTCGAGCGGCGCGATTTGCTGTTGGCGGGTCTTAATGAACTGGGGCTTAACTGTGCGCTCCCGGCGGGGGCCTTTTATGCGTTTCCCGACGTAAAGACCATCAGCAAGGACAGCCGCGAAGCGTCGGAGTTACTCCTCAATCGCGCGCGGGTGGCCACGGTGCCCGGCGTGGTCTTCGGTCCCCAGGGTGAAGGCCACGTGCGCTTTTCCTTTTCCACTTCGATCGAAACGATCGAAGCCGGCCTGGAATCGATGCGGCGCAATCTTTGAGGCTTGCCCCAGAGACACGGAGGCACGGAGAAAATTAAGAGACAGGTCAGCATTAATAACGGATCAGCGACTTGTTTCTCTTCCTGATTTGTCTGTTTTCTCTCTCTCTTTGTCTCCGTGCCTCGGTGGCTATCTAATGAACGAATTCGATTTCATTCGCAGACTGCGCGAACAAACTCGCTCGCGAAAGCATTCCGCACGCGTCGTTACTGGAATTGGCGACGATGCTTCCTTAATTGCTGAGACAGCCAATCGCAATCTGGTCGTTACAACCGATCTGCTCGTCGAAGATGTTGATTTCCACCGCGACGCGGCGCCACCGCGTTTGCTCGGTCATAAAGCCCTGGCGGTTTCCCTGTCGGACATCGCCGCGATGGGCGCGCGGCCGTTCTGGTCTTTCGTTTCAATCGGATTGCCGGTCGAAGTTTGGAGAAGTGATTTTAAGGACGAATTCTTTGCCGGCTATCTTGCGCTGTCCGATCAATACGGTGTCACGCTCGCCGGTGGCGATGTTTCGGAAACAAAAGCAGGGATCGTCGTCGACTCCATAGTGCTTGGCGAAATCGGCAACGAAACCGCCGTGCTGCGCTCAGGCGCGCGCAGCGGCGATCGGATTTACGTTACGGGAAGCCTGGGCGGCGCGGCCGGCGGATTGAGGTTGATTGAGATGGGAGCGCGACTCGGCGAAGGCGGTCTCGCTTCCCTGCCCTCGGCTTCAAAACGGGGTGTTAGCACGCCCGTAAGGGAAGGATCAGATCAAGAAACGGGTGCGCCAGCTATTGGATCAGAGCGAGGGTCGGCGGTGAGGTCAGTACCGGGAGCGGTAGCGACCGGGTCGCTTGACGTCCAGGACTCAGATCAAGAAACCCAGACATCGGAGATCAGAGCTATCGAGTCTCTGCTTCTTCGCCAATTGCGCCCCTCACCACGGGTCGGCTGGGGCATCGTCCTCGGCGAAGAGCGCCTGGCCACGGCCATGATCGATATCAGCGACGGGTTGTCGAGTGACCTTTCTCACTTGTGTAGCGAAAGCAGCGTTGGCGCGTTGATTCAATCCGCGCAGATTCCGATTGATAGTGATGTGATCAGGTTGTGCGGCCGGCGCGCGCTCGATCCGCTGGCGCTCGCACTAAACGGCGGCGAAGACTTCGAATTGCTGTTCACCGTGCGGCCTGAAGACGCGGCGCGTCTGCCAAAACGAGTCGACGGTGTGGAGATCTCTCACATCGGCGACGTTACTAATGAATCAGACACGATTCGCATCGCCGAAGGGAATCGTGTTTGGCACTTGCAGCCGCGCGGTTTCCAACATTTCAGTTCTGAAGGTTAAGAAAACAGGCTAACAACGCGATTGAATTCCCGCGTCACGAGGTTCTTGATGTGGTAGAATCTCCGACCACTCAAAGGGGATAGCTCGTCTTGCAAAAAAATGCACGTCCGCGACTGTAGAGGATTGCAACTGGACGGGACGTAGCTAATCCGGTGGCAATCAACCATTCGACACGATCAAAAAATCGTAGGCAGGGTCGCCACTGCGTTGACTCTCAGGCGCCAGGCCTCACTCAGCGAGCAATTTCACCGCTAAGCAGAATTCAATCTCGATCAAGTCGCGCAGTTGGCGCGAGCGCCGGTTGTGTGCCGGATCGAGCTGATGCGATTACCGATCTGGAGAGAACTCGTGTTGGCGAAGCGCCGGAAGAAGTAAGCACGACGCCCGTTCAGTCTTGAATTTTCAGATGCCCTCTCTCACGGTCGGGCTTCTGACACGAAAAGCTCTGTTTGACTCGCCTTCCCTCCTTTCTTAGACTCGCTGACAATGCTTCGCATACACAACACACTCTCTGGCCGGCTGGAAGAGTTCCGTCCGATGGTCCAGGGGGAAGTCAGGTTCTACTACTGCGGCCCAACGGTTTGGGATTACGGCCACATCGGAAACTTTCGCTCGGCGATCGCCGCCGATGTTCTGCGCCGCTACTTTAAATTCAAGGGATTCAAGGTAACTGAGGTAATGAATCTGACCGATGTCGACGACCGCATCATCGCGAAAGCGCAGGAAGCCGGGGTGGCCATCGACGACTATACCCAAAAATACATTGAAGCATTCTGGGAAGATTTCGACGCGCTTGGCTGTGAGCGTCCGGAAGTCGCGCCGCGCGCCACCCGTCACATTCCTGAGATGGCCCAACTGATCGAGAAGCTCGAGCAGCGCGGCCACGCTTACCAATCCGACGGCTCGATTTACTATCGAATCAAATCGTTTCCTGAATACGGCAAGCTCTCCAAGATCAATTTCGCGGGCAATCTCGCCGGGGCCAGTGAACGTGTCGATACCGACAAGTACGAAAAGGAAGACGCGCGCGATTTCGCTTTATGGAAAGCGCCGAACCGAGATGACGAACCAGCCTGGGACGCCGGCATTGGCCGCGGCCGTCCGGGCTGGCACATCGAATGCTCCGCGATGTCGATGAAATATCTCGGCGAGACTTTTGACCTGCATGTGGGTGGCATCGATCTTGTCTTTCCGCATCACGAAAACGAGATCGCGCAAAGCGAAGGCGCCACGGGCAAGCAATTCGTGCGCTACTGGTTTCACTTCGAACATCTCAAAGTCGAAGGCGAGACCATGTCCAAGTCCAAAGGCAACTACTACACGTTTCGCGATCTGTCGGCTAAGGGTTTTACCCCAGCGGGAATTCGTTACTTTCTGCTGAGCGTTCCCTTCCGCAAACAACTCAACTTCACTTTCGACGCGCTCCGGGGCGCTGAAAAGACAGTCGAGAGTCTGCGCGATTTTCGCGAGCGTCTGGAAGAATCAAAGACTGAACCCGGTAGCAACGAATACTTGCATTCCGCTACTGAACAGGCGCTCAAGGATTTTGAGGCCGGGATGGATGACGATCTCAACACGTCGGTGGCGCTGGCTGCGGTTCACGACCTCACGCGCGAAGTTAACACGGCGCTCGCCAGACGAACTGTGCGCGAGGAAAATAAACGCGAAATCATCGACGCGATTAAACGCATTGACCGTGTGCTGAATGTCTTTGGCGAGCCACAGAAACAGATGCTCGATGACGAGATTCAAAAACTCATCGATCAGCGCCAGGAAGCGCGCCACCGCCGCGACTTTTTGCGCGCAGACGAAATTCGCGATGAACTTTCCGAGCGCGGCATTGTGTTGGAAGACACCAAGGACGGCGTGCGCTGGAAGCGAAAGTAGCCAACCCGCTTGTCAGAACCACCTGCGGGTGGTTGATCTTTGCACTTGACGTCGAATCGGCTGCGTTCAACCGCCCGCTACCGCAGGCGGTTCTGACTCGGTCCTCTTGCGAAAGCGAGACGTTTCCCTGACTAAACCCCAATGCCTACTGTTCCCCGCAATCGGCCTCGAACTCGCTTTCGCATTCGCTATGCGTTGATGGCGCTGGCCGCGGCGATCGTGTTCGGCACCCTCGGCTTTTATTTCATCGAAGGATGGTCGTTGGCTGACAGCCTGTACGTGACCGTTCAGACCTTGACGACGGTCGGCTACGGCGACATTCCTCCGCATACGGGCAAGGGCCGCTTTTTTGCCGTCGTGGTTATGCTGATAGGGGCGGGCGGGGTTGCGCTGGCTGTCTCGACCATAGTTCAATCTGTGGTGCAGTCGGAACTGGTCGCAACTTTTGGCCAGCGGCGGCGCTCAAGAAAGATGTCCAAGTTGCGCCAACACTACATCGTCTGCGGCTCCGGCCGCGTCGGGTCGCACCTGGTGCGCGACCTGGTGCGCACGAATCAGAACTTTGTGGTGATCGAGCAGGACCAGCAAAAAGCGGCGGAGTTCACTCAACGCGGCGTTAATGTCCTGGTCAGCGATGCGACACTGGAGGAAACTCTGCGCGACGCCCGGGTTGAACACGCCCGCGGGCTGGCGGCCTGCCTTCCGGATGATGCCGACAATGTTTACGTCGTCCTGATTGCGCGGGACTTGAATCCAAAGCTGCATATCGTGGCCCGCGCCGCTGAAGAGCAAGCGGAGGCAAAGTTGTTGCGCGCGGGCGCGAACCACGTGGTGGCGCCAACGATTATCGGAGGCCATCGCATGGCGATAGCTCTAACCAAGCCGGCGGTCAGCGAGTTTATGGATTCGATCACCGCGAACGAACTGGGTTTGGGATTCGAGCAGGTCGAAGTTGATGCAGCCTCTTCTCTGCTCGGAAAGGAATTGCGTTCGACGACGATTCGTTCTGAACTGGACATCGTCATCGTCAGCATTCGACGGCAGAGCGGTGAGATGCTCTTTAATCCTGCGGGTGATTCGCAGATTGAAAACGGCGACATTCTGATTGCTATCGGTCGGGCCGATTCTTTGAGCGAGCTCAACAAGCTGGCGCGTGGTTTCAGCTAAGTTTCAAGTTCCAGTTTCACGTTCGAGTCGCTCCAAGACTCGATCTGTAACGGCCAACTTGAGACTTTGCAGACTCAGCACCTGAAACCTGGGACTTGAAACTTGAAACTACTAGTCACCGGCGGCAGTGGTTATCTCGGCACACACGTCCGCAGTTTCTTTCAGGCTGAGGATTTTTCGCGGCGCTCGCACCTGGACGTGCTCAGTCCGCTGGATGCAGCCCGAGCCGGCGCTTATGAAGCCGTAATTCATCTCGCCGCGTACTCCAGCAAGAATCCCGCCGACGCTGAAATCTCTTTCCGCACGAACGTTGAAGGCACGGTAAACCTGCTGCAGGAAATGGAGCCCAACTCGGTCTTCATCTTCGCATCGACGAAAGATGTTTACGGGCCCCACGCTGACGATTACACGGAAGTTCCCGAGAACTGCAGTACGGAATACCAACACCATTCGCCTCTGGAATGGTCAAAGCTGATTGCTGAAAAGTACGTTGAATATTATGCCGCGCAGCGAAGCTTCCGCTCATGTATCTTTCGCTTGTCGACTGTGTACGCGCGGCCTTCAAAAGGAAACGAAAACGGGTTCGTCACGCATTACGTCGAGTCGGTCAAACGGGGTTGGCCGATTCGACTACCGCTCGAAGGCAAGCCAGTGCGCGACATTCTGCACGTAGATGATTTTTCCCGCGCCTGCCGGGCCTTCATCGATTCCACCGTCACGCATGGGTTGTATAATCTCGGCGGTGGCCGCGCGAATGCTTTGTCTTTGCGCGAGATAATTGACGGGGTGGCAGAGATGATTCAATGCACTCCGGTAATTGACGACGGCAATCCATCGCCGAAGCCCGTCCCGCTGAACTACATTTCGGATTTGACGCGCGTTCAAGAGGAACTGGGCTGGCAACCGCAGATAGGAATCGAAGAAGGATTGAAAAGTTTGATTTGATAGTTAGGACTCGTCGAGGATTGATGCTTTGCGGCTCCGGAGGAGCCGAATGTTCATAGCAACGTTCCCGGTGATAGGAATCAAGCTCCTTTAGGAGCGTAATGTTTTGTTTCGCTCCTTTGTTTCGCTCCTTTAAGGAGCTTAAAGCTTTGTGGGCGCAGATGAACTATAAATATTGCGCGCCTCCGGTGCTCCACCGCTGGAACGAGTGGGCCAATAAAAAGGTGCGACTATAGGCGCATGGTCTAAATTGAAGACGGACAAGTCACGAGCAGATAGTATCAAACGCGTCGTCGTACGCGCCCCTAACTGGGTCGGCGATGCGGTGATGAGCGTGCCTGCTTTGCGCGCGTTGCGGCGGATCCTGCCGGATGCGCGCATCACACTGGTCGCGCGGCCGGGTACCGCAGATATTTT
>Ga0070698_100008897_pt1 | contig 10792 bp, 7 predicted proteins | sample KBSK1502metaG_FD_65477 | JGI IMG/M metagenome (GOLD analysis project Ga0070698, IMG submission 65477) | Corn, switchgrass and miscanthus rhizosphere microbial communities from Kellogg Biological Station, Michigan, USA - KBS K1-50-2 metaG | ecosystem: Host-associated > Plants > Roots >...
CTGCGCAACTCCGATCACTTTGTGCCCTTCGTCGAATTCCTGGTAGGCGGTGCAAACGCCGGGATCGAGATGACCGGTGGCTCCAATGGCAATCAAAACGCTTTTGCACTGGCAACCGGCGGCGGCGTAGATGTCGTGTTGCTGAAGAACTTGGCATGGCGGTTCGTGCAGGCCGACTATCTGATGACCAATTTCACGGGCCCATTTTTGGGATCCGATGGCCGGCAGCACAATGTTCGTCTGGGAACTGGATTGGTGTATCGCTTTGGCTTTCCCCCTCCGCCACCGCCAGCACCGAAGGGACCTCCAGTCGCTGCGTGTTCCGCGAATCCCACATCGGTCTATGCCGGGTCGAACGATGTCGTGGCTGTACATATAAATGCCAGCAGCCCGGACAACCTTCCTTTGACCTATAGCTATACGGCAACCGGCGGCGCTGTAGAGGGTACCGGGCCCGACGCGCGATGGAATTCCTCGGGTCTCAACCCGGGAACTTACACGGTGAACGCCAAAGTGGACGACGGTAAGGGTGGCACGGCGTCCTGCGCGGCCGATGTTCGTGTCGAGGAAAAACCCCATCATCCGCCGACGATTTCGTGCGCTCCCGACCGCAGCCCGATTCTGCCGGGTGAACGCGCGACCATCACGTCGACCGCGAGCAGCCCGGACAATCTGCCGCTGACGTACAACTATTCGGCGACTGGCGGGCAAATCTCAGGAAACGGTCCGACAGCAACGTTCGACTCCACGGGCCTGCAGCCGGGGAGTTATACCGTGAGATGCGGAGTAACTGACGAGCGCGGCGACAAGGCCGAAGCCTCTACCAACGTCGACGTGCAACAACCGCCTCCGCCGCCGCAAGCGACGAAAGTCGGCGAGTGCGGGTATACCAAGCCTGGTGTCGCGCGCTTTGACAATCTCTGCAAGCGCGTCGGAGACGACGTGGCGCTGCGCTTGAAGAATGAGCCCAACGCCAAGGTCGTGATCGTCGGCTACGCCGATCCCAAGGAGCCGCGGGCTAACAGGCTGGCGCAGAGTCGCGCCGACTTGGCCAAGGCCTATTTGGGCGAGAAGGGTATCGACGCCTCGCGCATTAGCACGCGCTCAGGTGAGGGTTCGAGAGAGAAGGGCGCGGAGAAGACCAATCGCCGCGTCGAATTCATCTTCGTTCCCGAGGGAGCAACGTACTAACAACAACGGGATTGTTTGCCAGTGACTGATTTGGAGTCACTGACGGGCTACAGACCAAATCCAGCGAGCCGGGCTCTTCGAGAAATTCTCGGAGGGCCCGCTTGCATTTTGGGCAGCTAAAGAAAACACGCAGTGTGCGGTTCGGAAAATTACCGATTTTGCTGTCCAAAGGTCCCGAACTGGGAGAAGACCGCACCGCGGAGAGCTGTTGGCAGAGACAAGAGGCGTGCGGCGGATTCCAAAAAGGAACAGTCTGTAGTATAAATCCGTGTACTACTCCAATTTGGTACACAAACGCGGTGTTCTGAAATGGCACCACGGGTGCTCGCTGTTCTCAAGTGGAGGAGGCCAAACCTTGCTAGCCATGGGCGAAGAAGTGGCGGTCTCGCGCGAATCCGCTGTTATGAGCATTTGATCGTCGATGACGAACCGAGTATCCGGGAAATGTGCTTGACGGTACCTCAACAGACCGGGATGAAGGCCATCGCCGTGGCCACCGCTGACGAAGCTCTGGAAGTTTTGGAGCACGCTGCCGTACATATCGTGCTTACGGATTTGATGCTGCAACACAGTAGCGGTCTGGACTTGATGAAACGTGTGCGCGATACCCACCCCACGGTCCCCGTCATCATGCTGACACAGTATGGAACGATCGATTCTGCCGTGACAGCAACCCGGCTGGGCGCCATCGACTATGTCACGAAGCCGTTTCGGACTGCGCGCGCGGTTGGAGCGTGCTGCGCGAGCTGTACAGCTACAAGAGGAAAACCGGCTGTTGCGAGAACAGTTGCGTACACGGCCAGGCTTCGGCGGGCTTATCGGTGTTTCCGAGAGAATGCAGCGAGTCTACAAGACGATCCAGAAGGTCAGCCAGCACGAGTATCCGGTGCTGATTCTTGGCGAAAGCGGCACGGGAAAAGAATTGGTGGCGCGCAGCATACACTTCTCCGGTGCGCGAAAGGACCGAGTGTTCGCTCCGGTTGACTGTTCGTCGCTGGTTCCGACGCTGATCGAATCGGAATTGTTTGGGCATGTGAAAGGCGCGTTCACTGGAGCGCAGCACGGAAAGCAGGGTCTGCTGGAGGCCGCGCAGGGCGGAACGTTATTTCTGGACGAGATCGGCGACATGCCCGTGGATCTGCAGGCCAAATTGCTGCGCGCGCTGCAGGAGCGCGAAGTCAAGCCGGTGGGTTCGACCGAACGGCGGCGCATTGACGTGCGCATCATCGCCGCGACGAACAGAGATTTAGAAGCTGCCATCCGCAACGGCACGTTCCGGCAAGATCTCTATTTCCGGCTAAAGGTAGTGCAAATCAAGATGCCGGCCCTGCGTGAGCGGAAAAGCGCGGAGCTGCTCCTCGCGGAGGTGCGACGCAAGAACGATGGTCGCCTGCCACGCGGCGGGCAACAACGTCTCGAGACCATCGCCGAACTCGCCGTCCGGTTGCGCGAAACCGTACGCCGGCTCAGCGAAGATTGGGAAACTCGCCATCACGCAGCTTCCTGAGTGCTGGCACATCCCGCGATAAGCAGGCACACCCGGCGAGAGTACGTTCATCGGCAGCTGGCTGCATCACACTTTCCAACGCATCCCGCTCCTGTTAGGCTTACGGCCCAGGTCCGCGCCCCGCCGGCCCGCGGCAATACCGCCCATGAGTGAAACTTCCGCCCGCCGAGCAAATCGGGACTTCTTTCCGGAGCTGTTGCACGGGCTTCGCCAACTGGAAGGGCGATTTCCTACCGATGAAATTGCAGCACGCGTGGTGCGCGCGGCCTTGGCGCATCCCGAGATCGTGGGAGCCCGCCTGTGGCGCATCGAGCGCGGCGTCGCCGGAGTGTGGGCGCAAGAGGGAACCCTGCCGGGGGCGCCCGGACGGGTCCCGGGGGAACTCGAGAACAGTGATGCCGAGCCCAGATTGTGGATAGGCGCCATTGGAAGCGATGATTTTCGCATGCGCGTTTTGGAGGCTCGTGGCGCCGGCCCACTGGGAGATTCCGTGCGCGCGCAGCTTGATCTTCTGGCACGCTTTGCCGCCGTCGTTCTTGCGCTGGCGGAACGCCGCGGTGCGATGGCCGAGCTCTCCAGCATCGTTGAGGCGACCAAGCGGCTCAATTCCACGCTCGATCTTGGCGAGTTGCTTCACATCATCTTGCAGATTGCCACCCGGCAAACCGGAGCAGAGCGCGGAACGGTTTTTCTCGTGGATCAAGAGCGCAAGGAGATTTGGTCGCTGGTCGGACTAGGACTCCAGCAAAATGTGATTCGCCTGCCTGCCGATCGCGGCATCGCGGGTTGGGTAGCTCGCACCGGAACACCAGTACGGCTGGAGGACGCGTACCAAGACGCGCGGTTCGAGCCGGACGTCGATCGTGTGTTGGGTTTCACTACGCGGCAGTTGCTGTGTCTCCCTATTCGCAATGATGCCGGGACGGTGATCGGCGTGCTCGAATTGTTGAACAAAGTCGAGCCTTTCACCGCAGAAGACGAAACATTTCTGGACGCGCTATCTGCTCACGTCGCGCTCGCTCTGGAGAAAGCGCAGTTACATCGCGAACGCATTGAAAAGGAAAAGATGGAGCGCGATCTCTCCCTCGCCCGCGAGATTCAGGCTGGCTTTCTGCCTGAAGCGCCGTCTGCCTGGAAAGGCGTGGAGATTAGCGTCTCGCATCGTGCCTCTCAGATGGTAGGTGGTGACTACTATGATTTTCTTCCAGTGGACGCCGGCGGAAGAGAAGCGCTCCTCTTGGTCGTGGCGGATGTGGAAGGTAAGGGCGCAGCTTCCGCGCTAGTAATGGCCAACGTACAGGCCACGCTGCACGCCTTGGCGGATCATGCCGAACCGCTCGAAAATTTGCCCGCTAAGATCAACCGGAAAATTCTGGCCAGCGCGCGCAGCTGTCGAACTTCCAGCCGCCGAACAAAATATGTGAGCATGTTTCTGGCATTGGTCGAAAACGAAGGGCGGCGATTGCACTATGTCAATGCCGGCCATGTTCCGCCAGCCATCATTCACGCCGATGGGAGTCACGAGTGGCTGGAGACCGGCGGGATGATTGTCGGTCTCTTCGATAACGCAAGCTATGAGTGCGCCTCCGTGCCACTCGCGCCGGGCGACCTACTCGTAGCGTGTACCGATGGCATCACCGAAGCGATGGATGCCTCTGGCAACGAATATGGGCGGGAGCGCCTGACGGAATTGGTCGCCGCTCGCCGGACCGCAGGCCCGGGCGAGATTGTGCGCGAAGTGTTGCAGGACGTCGAAAAGCACGCGTGCGGCGGTAGTCACGAGGATGACCGCATCCTGTTAGTGCTGAAGGCTACCTAGGAATTTTTGCGCCAGTCATCACGCCCAAGCGTGCGACTCTTGGGTTTCACCTAATGTGAATTCACCGATCCGAAGAAAGCCAATACGCGGCGGCGAAACTCATCAGGCTCGTAGCTGATCGCCGCGGTGTGGTAGGCGCCCGGGACGATCCACATTTGCTTGGGTCCGCGGGCAGCATTGTAAATGCGCTGCGTGTGGCGGCAGGGCAGCGCAACATCTTTGGCATCGCAAATCAGAAGAACAGGAAACGCTCGCTCGGCGACTGCGCGTTCCGGAGACACTTCGTTCGCTGGGAAACCCGCCAGAGATTCGCCGCGATAAATCATCGTCCACGTCCCGGGAGCTAGCAAGGTTTTGCCAAGGAAAGGAGAGCGCCGCAGCCCCGCATAATCATATGAAGCTTCGCGCAAGCTGGCGAAGGACGCCTCCGCGACCACGCCTTCAATGCGAGGTTCAACCGCAGCCGATTGCAGGGCAATTCCCGCGCCCATCGATTCGCCCAAAGCAAATAGATGTCGCGGACGTTCGCTGGCCTCGAGCGCATTCACAATGGAGCCACTGTCATTCCGTTCAAGCCAACCGTACGTCGCCATCGGTCCTTCGCTCGCGCCGTGCGCGCGAGCGTCCATCATCACCACGTTGTAACCGCCACTGACCAAGACTGTTGCGTGCTCGAGCACACCCATGCGATTGTCACCCACGCCGTGAAACACCAGAACCCAATCGCCATTCGGCTTTGCAGCGCGCACCTTCCAGCCTCGAAGAAATGTGCCGTCGGAAGCGCGCGCCTCGAATTCTTCACGATGCGCGTTTATCTCCGAAAAAATCGCGTCCGCATGTCGGATCAAATCTGGCGTGAGCTCTCGCCGGAAGGGATGAAGAAAAGCAGGCCCAACCAGCCAGCCGACCGCCGCAGCGAGCACCGGAGGGAACAACAGAAGGACCAGCAGGATGCGGGCTAGGCGGCGCATTCTGAATTTAGGTACGTCAAAACCTCGAAAAAAGTTTCGAATCCGAGCTCAGGCTTGCGTGCATCCACTCGGCTCAGACTTGGTGACATCTTCCTCACGAAGAGAACAGGACCGACTCGCGCTGAAACATTTTCACCGCGAGAAACAGTGCGACGCCCGCATATATGCAGGTCGACAAGAAAATCAGCACGATATAGTTCCAGTGGTATGTTCCCGCGACCAATTCCTTACACAGCAAGCTCACATTCAAAATCGGAATTAGGGCCAGCTTCGGCGTTAATTCGATACCCGGCAGTACCGCGGCGATCGCCGGCACCAACACCACGAAAGTCATCGGCGTCAAATAACTCTGCGCTTCTTTGAAGCTCTTTGCGAAAAGGGAGATGGTAAAGAGCACGGCCGAGAACAGCACGGCGATCGGCAAGGCCATCAGGAACACCGCCAGTACCGTCTCCGGGTGCATGGTTAACGCCGGGAGCCCCTCCGCGCCGTTCTGCAGCGAAGCCAAATGCGACAAGACCGAAAAGGATAGACCCATGGAAACGACCGAAAGCGTTGCGGTGGCCAAAGACGCCGTCAGAACCAAGAGAAATTTGCCAAGCACCAGGTCCGTCCGTTTGACCGGGCTTGACAGTATCGTTTCGATCGTGCCGCGCTCTTTTTCGCCGGCGGTTAGATCCATCGCCGGGTACATTGCGCCGGTCATGCACATGAGAATCGCGAGGTAAGGAATCAAGCCGCCATACGTCTCTCCCGCCACCTTTTCCGGCGACACCACGTTCTGTTGCCTGACGTTGAACGGCTTCATCAAGCTTTCCGGCAGGTTCTGCGCGGCGAGCCGGCCACGCACGGTCATGTCTCGGAATTCCGTGAAGAATCGCTCGATGCGCGTGGCTCCAAACGCGGATTTCATGTCTCCGGAAAAGATGTAAATCTTCACGTCCGGGCGTTCTCCACGTTCGACTGCAGCCTGAAAGCCCAGCGGAATATCGACCACGGCACGAATTTTCTTGTTGGAAATCAGGTCCAGGTAATTGGTTTTGGTGGGCACAACACGAAGATTTCTGACCTTCTTCAGGCCGTCGACAACCGCGGGAGAATCTTCGCCTCCCAAAATCATGATCCTGGAAGGCTCTCGGCTGGCCGCGCCGATTACTTCGGCAAATGCATACCCGATTCCGATCGCCAGCGCGGGGAACAGAAACAACGGAATCACAATGGACGAAATAAGCGTCCGCCGGTCGCGCAGGGCCTCGGTCAGCTCCTTACGGTAGACAACGCCGATATTGCGCAGCGACATCTTCAGCCTTCTTCCGCGGCCGTGCCGTTACACGCGACAACCTTGACGAAAATTTCCTCGAGATCCTGCTCTCGATACCTGTCCCGCAGTTCACCGACGGTTCCCTCGGCCAACAGTTTGCCCTTCTGGATGATGCCCACTACATCGCACAGTTTTTCGACCTCGCTCATAATGTGAGTCGAGAAAATCACCGTCTTCCCGCGGTCGCGACACTCGCGTATGAAGCCCGTGATCGTGCGCGTAGTCAAAATATCCAGTCCCAGGGTCGGCTCATCGAAGATCATCACCGGCGGATCGTGCACTAAGGTGCGGGCAATAGAGGTCTTTTGCTTCATTCCGGTAGACAGTTTGTCGCACTGGCGATCGCTGAATCCATTCATATCCAGGCGCTGAAAGATGCTGTTTACGCGATCGTTCAATAAAGAGTCATCCAGACCGTTCAGCCGTCCAAAGTATTGCACCAGCTCTCTCGCGGTGAGCCGCGGATAGAGCGCCGTCGCGGTAGAGAGGAAGCCAACTTTGGTGCGAACCTCTTCGGCCTTCTCCACGATATCGGATCCGCAGATCACCGCTGTGCCAGCTGACGGCTCCAGAATCGTCGCGAGCATTCGCAGGGTGGTGGTCTTGCCTGCCCCGTTCGCCCCGAGCAGGCCGTAAATCTGCCCCGGGCGGCAGGTGAAGCTGACGTCGTCGACGGCACGAATCTCGCCGCGCTTCCGGTCATGAAAGCGCTTGCAGAGATTGCGGACTTCAATCATGGAGGGATTCTTCCCGAGCGCTCACGACGTCTCGCTACAAAAGGCACAGCGCTCGCTCACGCTACGATCCGCGGCCTCACAAAATCTTACTTGAAATGTCGGAAGGAGTGTCACGCAAAGCTTCGCTGCCGGCATTAATTTGGCATCACAATGGATTTCACGCGGTACACTAAGTCGAGCTGGCCTTGCATGTAACGTGCACCAGCATTTGGACTTACTGTGGGGGGCGGCATCCCTAAGGAGGCTACGCGCATCCATTTGGAGGTTAAGCAAATGCGCGACAACGTCACTAGTGCAAGCTGCGACGCTATTGTTACAATCGTGCCCTCTAATGCCCGCCGGACGGACGGCTAGCAAGCCACGCATATCGAATGGGATCTCGCACGCCCCGAGTGCGCCTGCGCGCTGATGCAGGCGGGGCACGAATAAAGCGACATGGACCGCAGGCTGCGAAACCGGATACTCATTTTCCTGCTCCTAGCGGGTGTGCTGGCGTATGCGCTGATCCGCCTCAGCGGCAGACAGCCCGCCGCAAAAATCTCCGCCGTCAGCCCGGTGCGCCAGAATGTGATTTCTTCTATTTCCAGCAATGGAAAAGTCGAGCCAATTTCCCCATTTGTGATGCGGGCACAACTCGATACATTCGTAGAGAGCGTCCGAGTTACGGAGGGCCAGTCTGTTAAAAAGGGACAGATCCTGATGGAGTTGAACGTGAAAGATGCGCAGGCGCAACTAGCCGACGCGCGATCGAAATTGCTGCGCGCGCAAGATGAACTGCGCGCCGCCAACGCCGGTGGTCGTTTGGACGAGGCTGCCAAGGCGGCGGGTGCGCTCGCCAGTGCAATCGCTCAACGCGACCGGTTGCAGCGGAATCATGACGCACTCGTCAGACTTATCGCCGCACAGGCAGCTACAAAAGACGAGCTTGCCGCCAACGATTTGGAGTTGACCAAGGCGCAATCCGAGGTTACGCGTTTATCCGCCGCCAAGCAGGAGTTCGATCGCGGTGTAAAGCTCGACGCGAATCGTGCCGTTCTTCAAGTGCAGCAAGCACAAAGCGAAGTCGCCGCGCTGGAAGAAAAAGTGCGCGATGGCAAGATTGTTGCTCCCGCTGACGGCACGCTCTATTCGTTGGGCCGTCACGGCGACGGTACCCTGCCCATAAAGGGCGGCGACTACGTCAAAGTGGGCGATTTGTTAGCCGAAATGGCCGATCTCCACAAGGTCCGAGTTCGCGCCTTCATTGATGAGCCGGAACTCGGAGGGCTTGAGCCCGGTCAGCCCGTCAAAATCACCTGGGACGCACTGCCCAACCGGAGTTGGACGGGCAAGACGCAGGTCATCCCCAAGCAGGTGCTCCAACGAGGGACTCGCAGCGTCGGCGAACTGCTCTGCGAGGTCAGCAATGACAACCTCGAACTCTTGCCCAACATCAATGTCAATGTTCGCATCAATTCCAAGGAGCGCTTCAATGTGCTCACTGTTCCACGCGGTGCCGTTGCCTCAGAAGGGGGCTCCAGATTTGTCTTTGTCGTGAAACACAATGGCTTCGGAGTTGGCAAGTCCAGACTGGAGAAGCGAGATATTCAGGTTGGTGTTGCGGATGCCACAAACTATGAAGTGGTCAAAGGTCTGCAGGAAGGCGAAATGGTGGCGCTGCCAGGCGATATCGACCTTCGCGACGGCATGGCCGTCAGAATTGTGAACACGGATGCCAGTTACATTCGAGGCCGAACGGATGCCAACTAAAGTGTCCCCAAGGCTTGCCGCGGCGCTCGTTATGGTCGCCGTGTCCCTTGGTGCGACCACCGTTAAGACCGATGAGACTCTCGACGCCGGCCGGCAGGCCTACGAATCCAGTGATTACACTCGGGCGGTGCAGCTTCTCCAGGAAGTGGCCGCTCGCAGTCCTCAGAACGCGGAGGTTCATTTGTGGTTGGCCAAAACATACTACGAGATGCAACAACACGACGCAGCCATTGCCAGCGCGGAAAAAGCTGTGGCTCTGGAGCCCCAGAATTCGCTTTACCACGAATGGCTCGGCAGAACCTATGGAGAAAAAGCCTCACACGCCGGTTGGTTTTCTGCCCTGTCGCTCGCAAAAAAGACGCGAAAGGAATTCGAGAGAGCCGTCGAGCTTAACGAAAAGAACTTCTCCGCCCGCCAGGCTCTAATCGAGTTCGATTGCAGCGCCCCCGGAATCGTTGGTGGAGGAGAGGACAAAGCTCGCCCAGAAATCGAGAAGCTCGCCGCGCTGGACGTTGCCGAAGGCCATTACGCCGCCGGAAATTGCCGTCGCCAAAAGAAGGATTTCGCCTCCGCTGAGATCGAGTTTACAAAAGCGATCGACAGCCATCCCAAGTCGGCGGACCTCATCTACGACATCGGTGACTATGCAATGAAGCACAGTCAGGCCGAGCGGCTCGTCGCCGTTGTCAACGAAGGCGAACGCGTTGCCCCGTCCGATCCGCGCGGAATGTTCTATCGCGCGGTAGCTTTGGTTCTGACCAAAGATCGCCCCGATGACGCCGAGCGCTGGCTGCGCGCCTATCTGAAGCGAGCTCCCCTGCGAAACAATTTTCCGAGTCCCCACGAGGTTCACGAATGGCTGGGTCGACTCTATGAAAATCAAGGCATGACGCAGTCAGCCATCGAAGAGTATGAAGCTGCCTTGAAGCTCGACTCCAAGAGCAAGGTCGCGCACGAAGCCCTGAAACGCCTCAAGAAGAGTTGATGATCCGTCTCTCCTCGAATTCGTGGCCAACCAAGCATGGTGCAACGCCATGATGGCCGTTCGCGAAACTGTTTCTGTGGCCATCGACGCGCTGCGTTCCAACAAACTCCGCGCCATCTTGACCTCTCTTGGCGTCATTATTGGCAGTGCGTCCATCGTGCTCGTGGTCACCGTCGCGCTTACCAGCCGCAAGTTCGTCATCGGACAAATTGAAGGTGTTGGCTCTAACCTCGTTTGGGCGGACCTCATCAATCCGGGGAGCAAAGGCCAGCCGCTCAGCTACGAGCTCACCATTGATGATATGAATGCCGTAAAGGCAACAATCCCCAATGTTGTCGAAGTTGCCGGGACACGCGAGTTGCCCATGTCGGTCATCGTGGCTGGCCGCGAGCGCCCCGTTAACCTCATTGGCGTAACCGAAGGATTCCAAGCCATCCGTCGACTCGTCATCTTTCGCGGGCGATATTTCGACTCTGCAGACATGGAAACCCGCAGCAAATTTTGCCTCATCA
>Ga0070698_100008898_pt1 | contig 10791 bp, 13 predicted proteins | sample KBSK1502metaG_FD_65477 | JGI IMG/M metagenome (GOLD analysis project Ga0070698, IMG submission 65477) | Corn, switchgrass and miscanthus rhizosphere microbial communities from Kellogg Biological Station, Michigan, USA - KBS K1-50-2 metaG | ecosystem: Host-associated > Plants > Roots >...
AACGTGATCCGGCTCGACGCCTGGTACAGCGGCAGGCCCCTGGACAGGACCCGGACAACCCACCTTCAGCGCATCGACCTCGCGCCCGCGGCATGAGTCCGAATTAGGCAGCAGGATCTCAGAACGGGGCAAACCCCCATCCCGGCGGACAGCGTCCCACAACGACGGACGGGCCGGCGGCAGAACGGAACCAAGGAGACCGCTCCCCTGCGGCAGAATCGCGCGCAGGCCCGGCATGATGGATCACGCCGGCTGGCCGGAGGGACGGCATGCGGACGCTGTGGAGGGACGAGGACGGCGCGTGGCGGACGACGCTTCGCGGCCGGCAGGTGCTCGCCGATGCACGGATCAACAAGGGGACGGCGTTCAGCGACAGCGAGCGCCGCGACCTCGGCCTGACCGGGCTGATCCCGGCGGGCCACTTCACCTTGGACGACCAGGTCGCGCGCGTGTACGCGCAGTACGAAGGACAGCCAGGCAACCTGGCGCGCAACGTCACGCTGAACGCGCTGCACGACCGGAACGAGGTCCTGTTCTACCGCCTGCTGACCGACCACCTGAGCGAGATGCTGCCGATCGTCTACACGCCGACGGTCGGGCAGGCGATCGAGCACTACAGCCACGAGTACCGGCGGCCTCGCGGCATCTACCTGTCGGTCGACCACCCCGAACTCATCGAGGAGTCGCTGCTCGCCTTCGATCTCGGGCCCGGCGATGTCGATCTGATCGTGGCGACCGACGCGGGCGCCATCCTGGGCATCGGGGACTGGGGCGTCGGCGGCATCCACATCGCGGTGGGCAAGCTCGCGGTCTACACCGCCGCGGGCGGGATCGATCCTGCCCGCACCCTCCCGGTCATGCTGGACGTGGGCACCGACCGGCAGAGCCTGCTGGATGACCCGATCTACATCGGTAACCGTCACCCCCGGGTGCCGACGGCCGAGTACGACGCGTTCCTCGACGCGTTCGTCCGCGCGGTCGGCACGCTGTTCCCGCTGGCCCTGCTGCACTGGGAGGATCTCGGGGTTGCGAACGCCAGGCGGCTGCTCGAGCGGTACCGGGGTGAGCGGCTGACGTTCAACGACGACATCCAGGGCACGGGCGCGGTCAACCTGGCCGCCGTGCTGGCCGCGACCAGGGCGACCGGGGTGCCGCTGACCGGGCACCGGATCGTGATCTTCGGGATGGGCACTGCCGGATCCGGCATCGCCGACCAGGTGACCGCCGCGATGGTCGCCGAGGGTGTGCCGGAGGCGGAGGCCCTGCGGCGATTCTGGGCGGTCGACCGCCAGGGGCTCCTGACGCGGGACGTGGCAGGGCTGAGCGACCTGCAGCGCCGGTACGCCCGCGACCCGGCGGAGGTGGCAGGCTGGCCCCGCGACGGCCTGGGTGTAGGCCTGGCCGAGGTGGTCGCCCGGGTGCATCCCAGCGTGCTGATCGGGACTTCGACCAGGGCAGGAGCCTTCACCGAGGCGATCGTCCGCGGCATGGCCGCCCACACCGAACGGCCCGTGATCCTCCCGATGTCCAACCCGACCGCGTTGTCCGAGGCCGTGCCGTCCGACCTGATCAGGTGGACCGATGGCCGGGCTCTGGTCGCGACGGGGAGTCCGTTTGACGCCGTGGACCATGGCGGCAGCCGTTATGAAATCGGACAGGCCAACAATGCCCTGATCTTTCCTGGGCTGGGCCTTGGCGTGATCGCCACCCGGGCGCGGCGCGTGACCGACGGGATGCTGCTGGCGGCCGCCCGCGCGGTCGCGGACCTGGCGGACACCTCGACCCCCGGCGCTCCGCTGCTACCGATGGTCGCGGACCTGCGGGAAACGTCGGTCGCAGTGGCCGCCGCGGTCGCCCGGGCCGCCGAGACGGACGGCGTGGCGTCGGCCGCGCTGGACGCCGACCTCGCCGGCCAGCTGCGGGCGCTGATGTGGGAGCCCCGCTACCGCCCGGTCAGGCCGGCCTGATCGCCGTCAGCGCGGCCGGCCGTGCCGAGCGCTCGCAGGGCGGCGTCGAGCAGGCCGACCTCGCCGTCGCGCAGCGCCTGGGTGCGAAACGCGTGGGTCCACCGGTCCCCGGCGAGCAGGTGGTCGCTGACCACGAAGGCGGCGGCCACGTCGACCCCGCGGTAGGCGCCCACGGTGAACAGCGCCGCCGCCTCCATCTCCACGCAGATGACTCCCTCGGCCTGATAGCTGCGCGCCTCGGCGATCGTCTCCCGGTAGGGGGCGTCGATGGTCCAGGCCAGGCCGGCTTCCGGGGCGCTGCCCCCGGCGGTCAGCGCGTCGGTGAGCCGGGCGGTCAGGGCGGGCGATGGCCAGGCGAACTTCCCGGCGGGCGCGTAGTGGTGCGACACGCCCTCGTCCCGGATCGCCCCGGTGCACACGACGGCCTGGCCGAAGGCGCACCGCGGCTGCAGGCAGCCCGCCGTGCCGATCGAGATGAACTCCCTGGCACCCAGGGCGATGAGCTCTTCGAGCACCACCACCGCGGCGGGCGCCCCGATGCCGAACCGGCCGGCCACCGCGATCTGGCGCGCGCCGGTCCCGGCGAACCACAGGAACCTCCACGGGCCCGGGTAGCCCCCGGCCGGCGACACGCCCCGCGCCTCCAGCTCATCGATCAGGCTCGGCTCGTAGGTGAGAATGACGGCGTCCGGGGCCGCGACACCGCTGTCTTCGCGCACGCTCGCCACGACCTCCGCGGGCGAGAAGATCGCTTCCTGCTGGTGCTTGCCCGGGAAGTTCGGATAGCCGGTGTCTGCCACCTGCCGAACGGTACCCATCGTCACCGCGCTCCCCGGTGCAGGGCCCCGTAGATCCGGTCCCGCGTCGGCCGCGAGGGCGTTCCGGACCGCCCGGCCAGCGGATTTCCAGTGGCCTGCGGCGGTCCGGAACGGGGGTGCTGGTGTTTTATCAGGCGCCGACGATGGCCGGCCGGAGGCTGGCCACGATGCCGATGATCTGGTCGGTCAGGTGCCGGGGCACGCCCAGCTCTTCCAGCGTGGCGTCGAGATGGCCGGCGGTGCGGTCGAAGTGGGCGTCGGTGATCCCCAGGCCGCGGTGGGCCGCGACGAGGTCGGGGCCCCGGTAGCGCTCCGGACCGCCGAGCGCCTCGCCCAGCACGGTGACGACGTACGCGCGGTGCTGGGGTCCGGCGCCACGGGGAAAGAGCGGGGCGATCTCCGGGTCGGCGAGCAGCCGCCCGTACAGCCCGTCGACGGCGGCGGTCACGGCGGCCCGCCCGCCGATGGCCTGGTAGATGGTGTCCGGGGCCGCCTCGGCGGGGGCGGACGGGCCGGAAACGGTAATGGTGGTCATGGCAGATCTCCTTGGTGAGGTTGTCTACCGCGACCCTCCTCCAGGCACGCCGGCCCAGGCTTGAGCAACGACTACTCATTTCCGCGGCCGGCAGACTACCCAGGGTCGGCGCTCTCCCCGGCGGGTCAGCCGGAGCCGACCTGTCAGCTGGACCTTTACTGGTCAGCCGGAGCCGGCCTGTCAGCCGGACCTTTACGCGTCAGCCGGAGTGGCGCTCGGCCAGCGTCAGTATCGCCGTGCCGTCGTAGTACCCGGCGACGGTGCAGGCCGTGCCGGACGTGCACGACACGCCCTCGAGCGTGGTGGCCTGCGAGCCGGGCGGATTCGCGGCGAGCTCCACCGACCACTCGGGCGTGCCGCCCGGTCCCTTGGTCCGCTGCTCGATCAGCGGCAGGGCGCCCCGCACTCCGACCGCGGTGCACGCCGAGGCGGACGGGCACGCGATGCCGCTGAAGAAGGCTGACCCCGAGCCCAGGCCGGCCGTGGCCTGGATCGACCAGGCGGCGCCGTCCCACACCTCGGCGAGCGGCTGGGCGCTGGTGGCGCCGGTGTTGCTGCCGCCGACGGCGGTGCACGCGGTGGCCGACGTGCACGCGACCCCGGCCAGCGCGCTCGAGGTGGTCCCGGCCGGGGCGGGCGCGGAACGGACGGACCATCGGCTCCCGTTCCAGGACTCGGCCAGGGGCAGGTTGTTGCTGGTGCCCTTCTCGTACCACCCGACCGCCATGCAGGCCGTGGCCGAGGTGCAGGAGACCGCGCGCAGCACGGTGTGCGTCGAACCCTGCGGGCTGGGGGTGGGCCGAAGGGACCAGGAAGTCCCGTTCCACGACTCGGCCAGGGAGAAGGCCGTGAGCGTCCCGCCGCTCGCCACGTAGTACCAGCCGACGGCCATGCAGTCCGCGGACGAGAGGCAGGAGACCCCCTCGAGGCTGGCGGTGTACACGGTGGCCGGGTTGACGGCCGGCACGACCGACCAGCCCGCCGTGGTCCGCGCCGCGCGCCGGTTCGGGTTCGGCTACGTCTGAGGATGATCTCGACCGCCGGCGCCGAGCTGGCCTGGCCGCCCCCGGCGGTGGTGCAGATGGCCGTGATCGGGTGCGTGCCGGCCTGGAGGTAGCTGATCTGGCAGAGCGTGGCGCACGCGGAGACGATGGCGCGCTGGCAGCAAACGGCGTTTGATTCACCCGTGCGCCGTCAAATTCGCCGGTCAAGCAGCGGTCCGCGGATCGCGCGGGTCGATGCTTGACCGTGCGATGCGCGGCTGAAACCGTCGGAGGATGGAGCGCAGCGTCTACGAGGCGGTCGGCGGTGCCGCGGCCCTGGAGCGGCTGGCCGGCGCGTGGCATCGCCGCTGCCTGCAGGACCCGGTGGTCAGCCACGCCTTTTCCCATCCCGGCCTGCATCCGCGGCACGTCGAGCGGCTGGCGGCCTACTGGGGCGAGGCCCTGGGCGGCCCGCTCCGCTACACCACAGAGATCGGCGATCACAGCCACGTGCTGCGGCTGCACTCCGGCAACGGCGAGCACGCCGACATGGACCGGCGCGCGCGGGAGTGCTTCGCCCAGGCCATCGACGACGCCGGCCTGCCGCCCGACCCGCGGCTGCTGCGCACGCTGACGGACTGGTTCGCGTGGATGACCGCCGCGATGGCCGCCTATCCCCGCTCCCCCGACGACGTCCCCGGCGGCCTGCCTCTGCCTGCATGGTCGTGGGGCGGCCCGGTGGACCCGTCCTGAGCGGCATACCGCGGCCGGGAACCGGCGTGCCGCCCGGTGAGTCACCTCGGACTCCGGTGAGTCACCCCGGACTGTGGACGAAGCCGAGGGTCTGCTGCGCGGCTTTCTCGACCGCGATCACGAAGCACACGCGGTCGGGCCCGCGGCTGGGAAAGGGCGCGTTCGTGTACTTGAGCGAGATCCGGTCCATGTACCGGCAGTCCTCGTCGCAGCGCACCTCCACCACCCGTCCCTGGATCGCGGCCATCCGGTACGGGTCGGCCGTATCGGTGACCGACAGGGCGACGCGGGGATCGCGGCGCATGTCCTTGGCCTTCCAGATCGCGTCGGACGTGCACACCAGGATGTGGTCATCCTCGAGTCCCACCCAGACCACCCAGTTACGGGGCGAGCCGTCGGCGCGAAGGGTGGACAGGTGCACGTAGTTCGGGGCATCGAGTAGCTCCCGGACATCACCGGGAATCGGAATCGCCATGGTCGTCAGTCTGCGCGGTCAGCGCGTGGCGCGGTAGCGGGTCACCGGGCCGAGCAGGCCGACCACCGCCTCGGACGGGGTCAAGCCGAGCCGCCCGATGACCGTCACGCCGCGGTGCCCGACTTCGCCTCGCGCGACTCGATGATCTTCTGCATCGTCGCGGTCGCCCCGGCCGCCCGGTTGACGGCGGGCCCCAGGCCTGGGAAGTAGTCCATCACCGCCCTCAGCAGGCGGCCCGGCCCGGGCATGACGACCAGCTCGGCCTTGTCCTTCGTGACCGCCTTCACGATCGCCCGCGCCACTGACTGCGCCGGAGCCATGAACCCGGAGGCCTTCATCCCGGACTCGTCCAGCATCCGCTGGCCCTGGCCCGCCCCGCGGATGGCGCCCAGGATGATGACCGACGCGCTCCCCCCGCGGGCGCGGTAGTCACCGACCCTACATTCAGTCGTCCCAGCGCACGACGATCCGCCGGTCGAGGCCGGGCAGCGGCAGGGACGTGGCTTCCGCCTCGACCGCGTCGCGTTCCGCGGGCGATAGCCGCCGCCAGGACTGCACCGTCATGACCGCGCCGGCGCGCCGCCACGTCCCGGCGATCTCTCCCCCCACCAGGACGGCACCGGGCCAGACCCGGGAGGTCCACAGTGCCTGGCGCTGGCCGGCGTCGGGGACCAGCAGCTCGCGATCGGCTCCCTGCAGGAGGAAGAAGGCGTCGCCGCTGGGGAGCAGCCGCGCCGGTGCCGCGGGCCAGGGCGCGGCCCGGAACGCCGGCTCATCCTGGACGAGGATCCACGCGTCGCCGATGGGCGTCCGCACCGGCGTCAGCGACGCGCCGAGCGCGTCGAACGCGGCGGCGGCGTACCGCGCGCCGATCCCCGACCACCGGCCGAACGCCTCGGCCGTGCCGGGTCCGTAGACGTGCAGGTAGCGGCGCGCGAGCTCGAGCCGGGCGTCGCCGGGGTCGGCCTCGGGCCGTGGAACGGTCCAGACCACCGGCTGCCGCGCGCCTTCCCAGCGGATCAGGACCGTGCCGGTCGCGGCCGCGTACCTGAGGCTGTTGGCGTTCGGGCCGAGCGCGTCTCCCGCCTCGGCGTAGGGCATCCGCCCGCCGCCGAGGAGCGCGTTGAGCCGGGTCGCGGTGTCCTCCGCCCGGCGCCGGCCCTTGGCGTCGTCGGGCAGCAGCCCGAGCGAGAAGACGGCCAGGTCGCACGCTGCGACGACGAACACGCTGAACCGCGGCCCCCACAGCTGGACCAGCGAGGGGTCCTCCCACGCCGAGGGCCCGGTGCCCTCGACCCGCGCGTGGATCGACAGCAGCGCGGCCCGCGGCATGCTGTCCTGCAGCCCCGCCCAGGCCGCGCACTGGAGCGAGTCCGGTTCGTACGGCAGCCGCTCGTCGAGCGCGCCCGCCCGTCGCCGGAACGCCAGGATCCGCGGCCGCGTGAGGTCAAGCCGGGACCCGGTCACGACACCTCCCCGGCCGTCGCGACGTGACCGTCCACCCGGCGCAGCCGCCCCTCGCGGATCAGCTCGTCGACGAGGGTGTCGGCCCAATACCACGACCAGGAGAACCAGCGGCGCAGCTCGGGCTCGGGCGCGAGGACCGCCGCGCGCACGCCAGCGGCGATGAGATCCCTGAGCGCGCGGCCAGGGTCGATGTCAATACCGCCAGCGCCCGGGCAGACCTGGTCCCAAAGGGCCAGCTCGCTGGAATGCGAGTGGCCCTCACCCGCGGTGACCTCCAGCGAGCGGGAGACGATCGCGCCGCAACGCTCGAGCGGAGCGCGCATCGACCTCAGCTCCTGGCGCTTGAGCCCCAGCTCGACCAGCAGGTCATCGATGGTGGACGGGCCCGCGGCCGCCAGGTGATCCAACAGCCGGCGCCAGCCGCGGTCGGCCGCGCGCATGCGCTCGCTCTCGGCCCGGCAGATCGGGTCGAGCATCCCCGCCACCTCGCCGCTCACCAGCAGGTTCTTACCACGGTGGACCGCCGCGATCAGATAGCCGCGCTCGGCGAGCTCACCGAACCACGGCCATTTGGTCGCCGGCCACGTCGCGAAGCCCCGGCTGCCGGCCCGGTACGGATCCTCGTGGCACGCCTCGTACAGGCTCGGCACGGCGCAGTCCGCCGTGCGGGTCAGCAGCCCGCGATCGCGCAGGAACGCCTCCGCCTCGTTCAGTGATCCGAGAGCGCGGTCGGGCCTCAGGCGGCACTCGAACGCCCGCCGCTCGCGCAGCTCGGTCAGCGACTCCACGCTGCCATCCTCCCCCGGGAGCCGGGCCCCCGGGCGCGTGGCCGGCCGCTCGGGCGCGGGCGGCGCGGTCCGGGAAGCCGGGCCTATGGCGGGCGCGGGGGGCCGTCGGGGCTGGCAACGCCGGCTGCCCGGCGCCGCGCCGGTGCCCCTCTACCTCGTCGCGCGCTGCCGGCGGATCTAGGCGGATCGCCTAGCCCTGGTTCCAGAAGTCCCGCTCTTCCACGACCAGGCCGTCGGGCCCGAACCGGAGCAGAGACACCCCCGCCAGATTCTCGGTGCCGCCGTCGGTCAGCGTGGTCTGGGCGCTCCACGCCACCGCCGCCTGGTCACCGTCGACGACCGGCGTGCCGAACCTGCACCGGGCCGACTCCTCCTCGCCGAACACGCGGGCGAGATAACCGGGCTCCGGATCGCGGAACGGATGTTGCTGCCAGAACGCGTCCTCGGCGTAGAGCGCGGCGATGGCCGCCGCGTCATGATCCTGCCAGCCGCGCTGCCAGACCTCTGCCCACCGCTGGGCTACGTCTCGCGTGTCCATGGGCCAACGGTAGATACGGGCACCGACAGTCCTGCGCGCGAATAACTTGCACACCGTTCAAGTCTGCCGTAGCCTCGTACTTGAACATTGTTCAAGTACGACGTAAGGAACCAGCCATGAACCGGGTGCCAACATGACCGTCACACACGAGACGCCAGGCGGGACCGCCGCCGCCGTCAGCAACGCGATCGAGGTCTGCGGGCTTCGGAAGTCCTTCGGCGACCACGTCGTCCTGGACGGAATCGACCTGTCCGTCCCCGAGGGATCGGTCTTCGCGCTGCTCGGCCCCAACGGCGCGGGCAAGACGACGATGGTGCGGATCCTGGCGACGCTGTCAGCCGCTGACGCCGGCCAGGTCCGGGTCGCGGGTCACGACATCGGGCGCGATCCGCTGGCGGTGCGCTCCGTAATCGGCGTCACCGGCCAGTTCTCCGCCATCGACAGCTCTCTGACCGCCGGAGAGAACCTCCTGCTCATGGCGGATCTCTGGCACCTGCCCAAGCGGCGGGGCCGACAGCGGACCACGGAACTGCTCGACCTGTTCGAGCTGTCCGACACGGGCCGCAAGCCGGCGTTCGCCTTCTCCGGCGGGATGCAGCGCCGCCTCGACCTGGCGATGACCTTGATGGGCTCGCCGCGGATCATCTTCCTCGACGAGCCGACCACGGGCCTGGACCCGCGCGGCCGGCGCACGATGTGGGAGCTCATCCACGGCCTCGTGCGCCAGGAGGCGGTCACGATCTTCCTCACCACGCAGTACCTGGAGGAGGCCGACCAGCTGGCCAGTCTGGTCGCCGTGCTCGACGACGGACAGGTCGTCGCGCAGGGCACCGCGACCGAGCTCAAGAAGCGCATCCCCGGCGGGCACGCGCTGCTGACCTTCACGTCGGCGAGCGCGCTCGAGGCCGCGGCCAGGCAGTTCGGCGACGGCGCCATCAGGGACAACGAGGACCTGACCCTGCAGGTGGCCAGCGACGACAGCGGCCGGTCGGTGCAGGACCTGCTCGGCCGGATGGATGCCGATTCCGTCCAGCACGTCACGCTGCACATGCCCGACCTCGATGATGTCTTCCTCTCTCTCACCGGGCAGTCCAGAAAGGCCCAGTCATGACGAGCAACGGTACCGTCGCCGCATCGGCCGAGGCCGTCGCGCCCGCCAGCAGCGCCGCTCCGGTCAGGGTCTATCCGCTGCGCGATACCGCGACGATGTTGCGGCGCAACATCAAGCAGGAGATGCGCGACAAGGTGGCCATCGCCGCGATCATCGGCATTCCGGTGCTTTTCCTGCTCCTGTGCGTCTACGTCTTCGGCGGAGCGCTCAAGAACTCGGTGACGTCGGCAGGCGCGCCCGCCTACGTCGACTACGTCCTGCCGGGGCTGATCATCATGACCACCGCGGCCGGGCTGATCGGCATATCGACACAGACGAGCGTGGACATGACGGCCGGCATCATCGACCGGTTCAGAACCATGGCGATCTTCCGGCCGTCCATTCTCATCGCGCGCGTCGTGGCCAGCGGGCTGCAGACCCTGGTCAGCATCGTGGTGGTCTTCGGGATCGCCTTCGCGGTCGGCTTCCGCTCCAGCGCCATGTTCATGGAGTGGCTGGGCGCGGCCGGACTGCTCGCGCTCATCACCTTCGCCCTGGCCTGCCTGGGCCTGGCCTTCGGCCTCGCCGCGAAGAGCGTGGCGTCCGCGAGCAACGGACCCTTCCCGCTCATCCTGCTCCCGCTGGTCGGATCCGGAATCGTACCCACGTCAACCATGCCGACCGGACTGCGCTACTTCGCGGAGTACCAGCCCTTCAGCCCGATGATCAATACGCTGCGCGGCCTGCTGCTCGGCACCGCCATCGGCTGGAACTGGCTCATCGCCCTCGCCTGGTGCGGCGGGCTCGCCCTGCTCGGCCTGGCCTGGTCGATCAGCGTGTTCAACCGCCGGGACCGCAAGCGCGGCATCCCGGGTCCGGGCCTTCCCGGAGCCCCGGCACCGTGAGACCCGGGGGTTGCGGGGTCATGGCGCAGTGGTTCTCGCCCGGTATCCCGAACGGCTGCGCCAGGCGACTCACCGCGCAGCGCCCGGCTCAGTCCCCCGAATCAGAAAATCCATCCTCAGCCGGCGTGTCGCTCCCAGAATGTCGGTCGTGTGCGATAACGTATTCGAAGAACCCAACCAAACCTGCCCTGGAGGGAGGTGAGCGCCGTGCCCGCAGTAGAACCCCGGCCCGAGTCCTGGGACGAGTGCCTGGCCGCGATGGCCGCGCTCACCACCGCCGACCTCCCGCCCGAGGACGACTGGCCGGACCCCGGCGACGACACCAGCTGCCCGGCCGAGTACGCGCACCTCACCTTCCCGGAGATCGACGAGCTGCTCGCCGCCCAGCCCGGCCCGGTGCCGGAGGTGTGGCCGGCCGGGTGCCTGCCCCGGGACGGTTCTGGCCGCGGGCCCGGGTTCGCCGACGGCGGCG
>Ga0070698_100008899_pt1 | contig 10791 bp, 10 predicted proteins | sample KBSK1502metaG_FD_65477 | JGI IMG/M metagenome (GOLD analysis project Ga0070698, IMG submission 65477) | Corn, switchgrass and miscanthus rhizosphere microbial communities from Kellogg Biological Station, Michigan, USA - KBS K1-50-2 metaG | ecosystem: Host-associated > Plants > Roots >...
GCCCATGTTGGGCTTCGGTAACTTTCTGAATATCTTGCGCAGCGGCTGGACGAGAGCTGAGAGCTACGGCGGCTAACGCCGCAGAGGCACCGGCAATAAACCGGCGACGATCACAGGCCGCCGGCCGGTCAACTGGGATCGGGATTAAAACTTCGGAAGTCTTGTCGTTGTCGCTCATAGATTCTCCTCTTCTGGCCTTCTCCTGTCTGGAATGGATCGATTTTGTTCGTCCTGCAACTATGGCCCTTCACAAAGTTAACATCGGGTGTTTGGCCTCTCCATCAGCAGAAGGAGTGTTTTATTCCTATCCGAAAGAACCATTCCCCCCTTACCGAAGAGGAGACGACCAGTAGCCTGCAATTTTAGCTCCAACGGCCCGTATTGGCTGGGCAAAGTTGTTCCTCTGCTCTCCGGCTTCAGTGCCCACGATTCTTCCGACATAAAAGTGAAATATCTTTATGGTGGCCAAGTTACCCGTGGCTCTGGTATAGCTGGCGATAACACTTGGCACTCGATCCGAGTCGACGCGTTGCTGAAGTTCTAAGCTGCCCCAACAGTCCAGCGATAGAAAGCTAGCGGGGCCGGTAGATGCAAACTGCCGGGTCTTCTCTTTTGTAACCGCGATGATTGTTAAAACAAGGACTGGTCGTGACCCGCCTGGTTGAGACGTCCAGAGCTGATCAATACTGCGACTGATTCCCCCCGGAGAAACCGATGATCCTAAACAACAACTATGCTCTGGCGCTGGCCGGTCTTGTTGCCTTAACCACTAGTGCCGCGTTGGCAGACGACCAGGCGATCATTGATGCTCTGGTCCGTAAAGGCATCCTGTCGCAGAAAGACGCCGAGCAGATCGAAAGTGAGGTGTCGAAAAACCCCTCGTTGGTGACACCTCCAAGCAGCCCGCTCAAGCTGGCACCCTGGATTAAGGAACTGAAACTGGACGGTCAGCTGCTTCTCCGTTACCAGTGGGACGAGGAACAGGCTCAAGAGCCCTCGGCCGCTCCAGGCATTCCGACTCCGACGCCGAGCCCCTCGCTTCGGAATCCTACTCCCACGCTGACGGGAAGTCCGAACGGCCGCAATCACGTAGCGACCCGCTCGCGCTGGCGGTTCAAATTGTTTTTGAATGCCGAGATGAAATTTGACGCCGGCTTCTTTGGCGGGTTTAGCCTCACGACCAGTAACTTCTCCGATACGAACTTTCAGACCTTCACTGGTGGTTTCCAGAACTACGGCATCTATATAAATAAGGCATTTTTGGGCTGGAATGGTTATCCCGGGTTCACCGTTGTCGCGGGCAAGCAGGATCTCCCATTTTATGCCACCACTCTGTTCTGGGATGCGCCAAAAATGTTTCCGCAAGGGTTAGTGGAACGGATTGATTTTGATCAGCTCCTGGGCTGGAACTCAGGTGGCGAACCGGTTAGCTACAGTAAGGAAGGCAAAGCTCCGCCCCCGGCACCAGCTAAGCACTACGGCGCTTTCGAGTTGGCGCTTATTGCCGGTCAGTTCATTTTTTACGACAACAACGAATACAACTTCGACTCCGATTTGAAGAACGATTCTTACCTCTTTGAAGAACAGTTGTTGGCTCGTTACAAGACCGACTGGTTCTCGATCACGGTAGCTCCATCGCTCTTTATTGCCAATGCAGCCGGCTACGGACACGACACGGTGGCTAATGGCCCGGCCGGCAACTTCTCCTCGGTCAACACCGGAGGATTTACTGCGCCGGCCAAAAGCACCGCCTTCCTGCAGTTCCTGGATGGCACCGGCGAAGAGCGTGACCTTTTCATCGTTCAAGCGCCTGGAGATATCACCGTGAAAGTGGGCAAAATTCCAGTGAAGTTCTCCTGGGATTTTGCCTATAACTTCGACGGAGGTAAACGTTTCAGCCTGCTTGGGACCGCCGGCCAACGGATGACTACCGGCACATTGTTCAACGGTACGTCGCTTAGCACCGGGAGCCTTATCATCACTCAGCGTGATGGAACCAATCCGACTACCTTCCCGTTTGCTGGTTTGTACAGCGAAGTGGTTACCGATTCAGCCGGTGATGTCATCGGCTACAAGAATCTGGCGCAACCCTCCGACAAGGACAAAATGGCGTGGTTGCTGGGGTTAAAGATTGGCGACAACAAGAAAGCCGGAGACCTTTCGGCGTACGTCGATTACCGTCAGATCGGTATGGCAGCTGTTGACCCGAACCTGTCATTCGATGACGCGATGATTGGACGTTTGAATTTCCGAGGTTTCGGCTTCGGAATCGATTACAACGTGACCGACTTCCTTGTCTTGGGAGTGAGCGGACGCGTCGATTGGAATCTGACGAACCTGTATGGAGGTCAGGCGACTCGCGGTTCCGGTATCGCCGACGACAACAGCTGGCATTACGTCCGGGTCGAGGCATTGCTGAAGTTCTAAGCTCCCCCAAACATCCAGCGCGCCGGTCGGATAACAGAATCTAGAATCTAGAATTTAGAAGTCTGGAAGGTCAGGGGAAGCCCATGACGACAACGAACGACAGCGAACGTCAACGAACGACGGTGCCTAACCTCTGATCACCTATTTTCGCAGCGTCTGGGAGAGTTCTTCAAACCGAGAAACGCATCTTTCGCAGATTTCTCTGACGCCTGCCAGAGCTTGACTATCTCGAATACAATTACTGTGGCGTAGGTAACCGCAATCCAAACGCAGACAGCCTCAATTGGCAGCCCGGCCCAGGCTCCAATGCGCACGCCCATCATCTGCCTTGGCTGATAATCCCACCATTGATAAGGCACAGCCAGTGTAGCTTCCCATAGGAGACTTATCAGAAGGATGAAGAAGAGTGTGAGGCTGAAGGCGCGCCAGTTAATGAATCGCCTGGCGGTTGGAAAGAAGCTGACCGATGGAACGAAAGAGACCAACACAAGGAAAATGAAATACTCGGGGAAACCTTCTCGGATCGGCGATAGTGCCTTCTTGTAAACGACCGCAGCCACAATGAGGATGAAGCCAAGGATGAGGGAGGGAGGATGAAACCGGAGAAGGCGATCGATCTTCTTCGATTCCATCCGATAATCTGGAACGTTGTAGGCCGCCAGCCAGTATTCGTCCAGCCAGAGATAGATTAGAAGCGTGGCGATAAAGCCGGCTAAGTAAAAGACATACTCTTCGATCGGAACAGGTTTATGGAGTGCAGGTGCTCCGATCTGCAGCGTCGCCCCGGCATTTGAGAAAATAAAGAAACGGCTGGCGAAGAAAAAATCGGTCGCAAATCCAAGGGGAACCAGAATTCCGATGGTCCACCAGAAGGCTTTCCTTGGGAACTTCGCCTCTTTGCGCGGAAGGAACCCGAAAGCAATCACCATAATCGGGACGAGGAACAGGAGCAGGCTCCAAGTGTAACCGTAGGGGGTCGGATTGGAACTAGCCATCTGGAGTGTCCCCGGTGAGCGAACCGTCATCAGAGTCAGCGCGGCCGGGATCGAAACCATAGCCAGCATAACAACGACGATCCATGCGCTCAGGCGCGGACCAGGAGGGCGGTGAGATAGGGGTGTGTTCAGTGGGTCAGCGGTTTTTTCTTGTTAGCCTTCGCAGGTTTCGTAGGAGAGCGCGGTAGCGCTCGGCACATTGGGATCTGTGAAGCCGCCATAATGCAACTGCCGATTTAGCGGAACTATGACCAGATAGGAGACACACAAAATGTCTTTGCTCGAGCGAATTGATTGGTCGGTCCAAATTAATTGAGGATCGCCGGTAGCGTCGTCAAGCAGTTCCCTAACCCGGCTCTTACGGATGGTAGATCCGTACTTCTTTTGTATTTCTGGCCGTAACTCGGTTCCGCAAACGATCGTACGCTCATGCCATGTTTCGGTTCGCGTATCTATCAAATTGAAGTACCAAAAATAATCGACGACGGTCACCAGCAAGAGGATAGCTGCGAGCGCGGCCCACCAAAGTGCGTGCTCTTGTTTTCGGAATCACCTTAGTGCTAGGAGAAAAATTCCCGCCAGGATAGCTACAACAAAACTGGCGAAAGCCCGAATCCCCATTGACTTTCAAGTATAAGTCATCAAGAACCGTATCAAGCCCATCAATATCCATATACTTTGCTTTAGAGAGACTGTAACCGCCAATCATGCTGTGGAGCGTCTGTTGGTCTCCATCCAGCTGCGAGAAGTAGCCTGGGGCGAAATTAGCGGCCATCCAGTCTTGCTTGTGTTTGATGAGAGACCGAAAATTCTCGTAGGCGACACGTGTCCTTGATACCTTTTGCCGAAGAGTTGGGTTCCGCGCTTTTTCAGGCGTGATGATTGGGATATCACGATCAATTTTCAAAAACGAGCCCCATGCGTCCGTTCCCTCCGATGCCTCGGTTGAGCTTTCTCCCAGACATGGATGCGCTAAGACGATTAAAAAACAGCACAGCTTGAATTTCATTATTATGGACCGCTGAATTTCAGCTGCTTTAGCGTGCATCCGGATGCAACACGGTTCGTGGTCTCCACACCCGTAGTTCGAAGTAATGAAACCGCACAACTTCCGGGGGCGGCCACTTTTTGTCCCAATTGCCGGAATCGCTGTTTCGGCTGTCACGTCATGCCCGAAACGCGCCGTTTATGCCGTCCTTTAGTTTGGGATCAACAGCCGATCTGGAAGGTCGCCTCCTAAACCATAGTGCGGGCTCGCCACTTCATGTCGACGGACCCAATCTGACGCCCCTTCAGGGCGCGCCGTGTGGAACGAAAGAACCCAGGGTTGAAACCCTGGGCTAAGTTCTGGAGTCCCTTCGGGACGAAAATGTGTGATCGCCTAGGTTGGCTGTAAACTCGGTCGCCGAACTACGGGACAGCACCTTCCCCCAGCGGCACGCGGGCCCGGGTGGTTTATCGAGGGCTGGGCGCGCATGCGTGTGGCAGAGCGCGATGATCCTCCCGCCTTGCTCGGCGACCATCAGTGCGTGGTCTCCGGACTGCACCACCGCATCGTAGCGCCGCCGAACTTCGTGAACGTCCATCTGATACCCAAGTTGCGAAAGCAGCACTTGCGAGACAGGGACATCCACAGCTGTCATCCGCCTGATCGAGATCATCGTCTATTCCGTCAGCCACTCTCCGCACCGAGGCATCGCTAAATCAAAGCCTCCAGATCATCGGCGTCACCACCGTGGCCAGCAACCAGGCGATGATAGCCATACCGCTCCCGATGGAGAGATAGTGCTTAAAACGATACCGGCCAGGACCCATCACTAACATTGTGGTCTCATGGGCAACGGGCGTGCAGAACGACGTTGAAATACAAATGGCCAAGCCGATCATGAACGGCTTTGGATCCGCGTGGCCTTCGCGCGCGATTTGGTAAGCAACCGGCGCGAGAATGATAGCGATGGCAGCGTTTTCAATCATTTGGGTGAGCGCAACCGTGAACATCAGCAGGGCGCCAAGAATGAAATTCGGACCAGCCCATTGAAAATTGGTGACGATTGCGTGCGCCAAAGCTCCGGCGGCGCCTGTCTTCTCCAGCGCGAGACCGAAAGAGATCATACCACCGACGGTGGCGACGGCTGGCCAGTCAACAGACTTGTAGGTGTCAGTTACTTTCACGCATCCCAATAACAACACGGCAGCCGCCGCTATTGGAATGGAAAGTGCAGGCGTGAGAATACCGGTGATTGCAGCCAATATTATACAACCCAGGAGCAGCATTGTGATGATCGCCTGCTTTTTGCCAGCGGTCGGGAAATGTCGTTGGCTTAGCACAATCAGATTTGGATTGCGTTCGAGTCTTTCGAGATTCGAGTTATGGCCGAGCAGGAGCAGGGAATCACCGTACTCAAGTCGCGTAGCCGACGGCCGTTCCTGAATGGTCTGCCCGTGCCGCGAAATGCCGAGCACACTGAAACCATAGTCGTGACCGAAATTGGTCTGCTGCATGGTGCGGCCGGTGTACCGAGAGTTGGGAGAGAGCAAAGCTTCGACGGTAATCAGGTCCAGGCTCCGGAGTGCTTTCTCACCGATCTTGACTTCCTCCATGAATTGGAAATCGGGGGATTTCAGAAGGCTGCCTATCGTGGGCACGGCGCCTTGCATGATCAGTGCATCGCCGGGATGCAATTTCATCCAGCCATTGGGCGGCATCCGTTCCCCCTCGCGAATGACGCCGACAATGGTTACATCCTGCCGTTTGGCCCAGTCGAGTTGGTCGAGTGTCAATCCAACCGTTGTCGATTGGGGGGTAACCATCACCTCGGTCAGATATTCCTTGCCCAGTTCCTGCTCCAACGATTGCACGTCGGGTGTCGGCAGAAATCTTCGTCCAACCAGAAAGAAATAGGTCGCACAGCCAACGAAAACTGTGACGGCAACCGGTGTGAAATCAAAGAAACCAATTCCCTGGCCGGTCCGCTGGCGAAGGAACTCGCTCACAATGATGTTACTGCGAGTGCCGATCAGCGTCCATTGACCACCAAGCGCCGCGCCATACGCTGCACACAAGAGGTAGCGCGACGGTGAGAGGTTGCGCTCTTTGCACACCCCCAAAATGACCGGCATGAAGACGAGGACGATCGTTGTCTCGTTAATGAACATGGAACAGACCGTGGCCAGCCCCAATACTGCGATCTGAAAAAGGAGTTCGTCGCCAGCACACGCTCTGAACAAGCGGCCACCAATCATTTCAGCAGCGCCCGTACGAACGAGGGCAGCGCTGAACACGAACATGGCAGTCACCATAATCACGGCTACGCTGCCGAAACCAGAGAAGGCCTCCTGCGGGGTAAGGATCCCCGACCATTTGCCATCCGCGTGTGGCCAAGGAAGAGCGAGGGACAACATCACGACGAGCGCGGTGATATCTGTCCGCAATCTCTGCGTCCAAAAGAAGTATAGTGCGCCCAGCAGAAGTAACCCTAAGGCGATAAATTCCGGTTTCATTGCCCGGGGGGACCACATCTTAACATACAGCGAACGACAGCGAACGACAACGAACCGGCGAGAGGAAACCAGCTTTTGTGCCTTTCCAAATGATCGTTTTCAAAAGCATCGGATTGGCCGCATCGTGAATCTCACCCACAACCTCAGTTCGAGGTACTTTTCGGTGAAAACACGGTAATTCTACGGACCAGGAGGTTTGATTCCTTATGCGAGCGGGCGATACGATTAGGAACAATCAGACGGGGGAGGAACTAACGGTGCTGGTAAGCGAAGAAGAAAACGGGGGTGCTCGCCAACTTTACCGAGTGTCCATTCCGCCGAGGCGCCCGAGCCCACCGTTGCACTATCACCGCGATTTTACTGAAACCTTTTCTGTTATCGAAGGAAAGCTGGACATTTACTTGGGCCAGGAACGCAGGCATTTGTTTCTAGGCCCGGAGGAGAGCATCACAGCTTCCATCGGACAATTACACACCTTTGCGAATGAACGAGACTTTCCTGCGATGATCACGATTGAAACTAAGCCAGCCGCTGGAGTGATCAGCGCTTTTCAACTGGCTTATGGAGTTGCCAACGATGGAGGCGCCGCTAAGGACGGATTATCGAAAAACCAACTGGTTCGTTTAGTCTTTATCAAGATGAGCGAGGGGTTCCTAGCAACTGGCTCTGGGTCTCGAGGGCGCCGATTTCGAGACGGTCAAAATGCGCTGTAGTCACTGCAACGAGTTTTCGATCACGACACCTGACTCGATGCATCTAAAAGAACTTCCGTCAGTTATATGTCGGTGTACTTTGGCTCTGAGCTCGAACAATATATCTGCAACCAGGCTCGAGGCTTCTCGAGTGAGGAGATTTGCCGAAAGCTGGACCTCGTCGAGAAGAGTTCGACGCTGTTTCTCCACACAATACCGATTCTTATATTATGAAGCGCACCGCATCCGCAGTTTGGCAAGGAGATCTCAAAAAAGGGCAAGGCACGCTTTCTACGCAGAGCGGCGCCTTAAATAAAACACAATACTCGTTCGCGACGCGATTTGAGAACGGCATCGGCACGAATCCAGAGGAGCTGATAGCGGCAGCTCACGCCGGCTGTTTCACCATGGCTCTATCGGCGTTTCTGGGCAACGCCGGATTCACGCCCGAAGAGTTGTCAACCGGGGCTACGCTCACGCTGGAACAAGTTGAGGGTAACTGGACCCATTACGGCAATTCACCTCGATTTGAGCGGGCGTGTGCCTGGGATTGATGCAGCGAAGTTTGATGAAATCGCCGATCAGGCAAAGGCTGGTTGCCCGGTTTCGCGCGTGCTCAAGGCAGACATCACCCTGCCGCTACGGTATAGCATGCTGCGCGGCTTCTTCAATCAGCGCCGCCACTTCTTTGGGATGTGACACGTAGACCGCGTGGCTGGCTCCCTCTACCTCTACCTTATGGCTGTGCGCGCGCTCGGCGTACCTGCGTTCCAGGTCGGGGTTGATGGTTTTGTCGTCCTTTGCCACCAGGTACCAGCTCGGTTTCAGTTTCCAGGCGGGGTTGGTAATGGGCGTCGTGAACACCTTAGCCGCAGTGAGCATCTGCGCGTGCGCCATGAACTCGGCCTGCTCGCGCGGCAGGTCGGCGGCGAAGTCTGCCGGGAAGTTGGCGGGATCGAGAAAGACGAAGCCGTCCGGTGTCTTGACCAGCGGTTTGGAGGCGTTGGGGAACTTCTTACCGTTGGCGGCCTCGGTCTCGCCCTCCTCCGGCGCGTGCGCAGCGATGTATACGAGGGCGGCGACATGGGAGTCGGTGCCAGCCTCGGTGATGACGGCCCCGCCGTAGCTGTGGCCAACCAGGATGCATGGGCCCGGTTGGCGATCAAGGATACGCTTGGTCGCGGCGACATCCTCCCCCATCGAGGTCAGCGGCTCCTGTACAACGGTGACGCTGTACCCGTCCTTGACCAGAATGTCGTAGACCGGGTTCCAGCCCGAGCCGTCGACGAAGGCACCGTGCACCAGTACGATGTTCTTGACCGGTGCGGCCAGCACGGGAACCGCCGTCCCGGCGAGGACGAGGAAGGCGGCGGCTGACACGAAGGAATGTCTGAGGCGATTGAAAATCATAATAAGATCCTATTCCGCTGTTTTTGGTCCGATCCTGCTCAACGAGCCGAAACGGTGATCCCAACCTCGACGCCGGCGAAAAGCGTCTCCGGGTTGGTTGCATCTCCCTTGCCGCCAAGTTCACAGGGCAGAGCCAGCTTCATATCAAGCAGCCCGTCCTCGCTGCGGATCTGGCCATGACGGCCGCCGGTTGCGGTAACTTTGGTCGAATACAGAGCGCTGGTGATTCGATCGGAGTAGGTCGTTAGATTGGTTTGTTCTTGTGTCTTCATATCAACGTTTTTCAATTAAGGCTTGACTAGTTCTATAGACCGCCGCCTCTCATCCTGTCGCGTCGTCCAGGAACGTGAAACCGGCTCTAAAGTTTGCTTTGCCATTGGGCTACTCATTTGCTAACAGCTCAATTACCTACCTAGCCTTGAATAATTGAAATTGTTTGTTTTGTGTCCTGTAATAAAAAATTCAAATAAGATAAATGATGGATGCCGAATGGAAACAGTTCCAGCGCCATAAACTCGTTTACTTAGAATGCCACTCCGCCGCGAGCCGCTGCCGTACGGCGAGGGTAGCGCTCCGGTTTTTTTGAGCGCCTTGGGATTGGAGGCGGTTGCTCAAATCCCTTTGACCTGAACGGGCATCGGCGATAGCTGCCAACAAGTCGGCCCGCACCTGATCAACCTGTTTCGGCTCTGGTGAATCGACATTCACGCCGTCGATCAATTTGTAGAGTGTGCCAAGCTTGGCGTAGTCTTGAATTTTGTAAGACATCGGAATGACCGTCTCGGCCAACTTATCGAGTTCTTCTAACGTCCGCCGGGTGACCCGTGCCGCCGCATTCTTCGCCATCGCGTGCACCATTACGCCGGAATCGTTGAAGGCCAACAGCCGATTCGCTTGTGCGCCGTGCGTCAAAAAACCGCCAGAGATGGCATGGCCGACCAGCAGAGAAATCACGGGATGCCCGGCTAGTCGAGCAGAGACGTAAGCGTCCGTTGCCGCCGCCGCTGCCAAAAAGATGCCGAGCAGTTCCTCGCGCCGGCCGTAGGCTTGGCTGGGCACGTCGACGATGGCGATGATTGCTCGCTTTTCGCCGTTTTCATCAGCCTCGGCCGCGTCACGAACCTGCTTGGCCAGGTTCCATCCCTCTTGCAGTCCGACTTGGCCCTGGCGCGCGCAGGGAAAGCGATTGTCCGGGTCCGGCACGATGGCAAGGAATCGAATCCGCTCCTTCTGCAGCGTCGTATCGGCGACCAGGACCGATGGTACGCTCGGTACATGCTTCGCTGGTTTTCCGGCGAGGGCTTCAAACCAAATCCGGCCACGCGTGCTGATAGTCTTTTCGTTCATAAGTTTTCTCCTTGCGACCAAAGCTTGCTCACCTCGCTGCTCTGCAGCTGATGGGAAACATCGATAGCGGCGAGGCGCTTGAGATAGTCGTCTACTTGTTCGGAGCGATGCGTGGCAGGAATCCCGCGGCCAAAAGCTTCGACGATGCATTTTTTGATCGCTTCCACATCATCTTCGGCCAAGTAATCCGCGAAACCGGTAGCTTGGCGCTGTTCGCCACCGTTCACACCCCAGATTAGCTGCCGGTCTTTCGAATCGAACTCTTCGATTCCCGACTGCTCTTCAATTACCTCTGGGCCGTTCAGCCCTAACCGCGCCTGGCGAGTCATGATCAGATAGCTGCAAAGCGAGGCGCTGATGGACATGCCGCCAAAGCAGCCGACCATCCCGGCGATGACGCCCACGACTGGAACATGCTG
>Ga0070698_100008900_pt1 | contig 10791 bp, 12 predicted proteins | sample KBSK1502metaG_FD_65477 | JGI IMG/M metagenome (GOLD analysis project Ga0070698, IMG submission 65477) | Corn, switchgrass and miscanthus rhizosphere microbial communities from Kellogg Biological Station, Michigan, USA - KBS K1-50-2 metaG | ecosystem: Host-associated > Plants > Roots >...
CCGCCGCCGGGATTCGTCATCGGCCGCGTGTTCCTCTTCCTGTTCGTCGCGGTGGTCGCCGGCCTGCTGGTTGGCGATGTCCGGGCCCGGCTCGACCGAGCGTTGCGGACCGCCATCGAGCGCGCCACCCAGCTCGAAGAGACCCGCCGCCGGGAAGCGCTCGAAAAAGAACGCGCGGAACGATTGGAGGAGATCGACAACCTGCGATCAGACTTCATCGCGATGGTGGCGCACGAGCTGCAAACGCCGCTGGCGAGCATCAAGACGCAGGCCGACACCCTGCTCAACCAGTCGCACCGGCTGGACCAGGAAACCCGTGACGCGCTGGTCGATGGGATGCACCGCAGTGCCGCCAGCCTCACCGACCTGGTGCAGGACTTCGCCGCCGTCAACCGGATCGAGAACAACGAGTTCACCTATCACTTCGAGCGCCTGGACCTGGCCGATTTCGTCAAAGACGTCGTCGACCACTTCCGGTCCGATCCGCACCGTTACCCGATGCGGGTGCGCGTCGAGCCCGGCCTTGTCGTCCGGGGGGACCGCCGGCGGTTGCAGCAGGCCCTGCTCAACCTGCTGAGCAACGCCGTCAAGTACTCGCCGCGCGGGGGCAATATCGCCGTGATCGCATTCCCGGACAAGGAGGGGAAGGCCAAGATCTCGGTTCACGACGAGGGCATCGGGATCCGCCAGGAGGACATTCCCAAGCTCTTCAACAAGTTCACCCGTCTCTTCGACAAGCGGGCGATGGACATCGGCGGGTCGGGGCTGGGCCTCTACATCACCCGATCGATTGTCGAGGCGCACGGCGGCCAAATGACGGTCGAGAGCGAATGGGGCAAGGGCTCGACCTTCGGCTTCGTTTTACCCCTGTGGCAAGCGTCCGCGTCCTCATCGTCGACGACCATGCCGTCTTCAGCGACGGCCTAGCGACCATCCTGGGAACCGAGCCCGAGATCGAGGTCGTCGGCAAGGGTGGCAGTGTTCAGGAGGCGATCAGCTCGGCACGCGCGCTCCAGCCGGACGTCGTCCTGCTCGACGTCCATCTGCCGGACGGCTCGGGGATCCAGGCGGCGGCGGCGATCAAGAAGGACCGGCCGCAGACGCAGGTCGTGATCCTGACCAGCGACGAGGAGGAGTCGGTGCTGCGATCGGCCGTGCAGGCTGGCGTCACCGGCTATCTGAGCAAGCACGAATCCGCGGCGCAGGTGGTGCAGGCGGTGCGCAGCGCCGCCCGCGGCGAAGCACTGATCGCCCCCTACATGCTGGCCCGACTGCTGCGGGGCCTGCACAAGACGGATGAGCCCGGGCCGGCCACCCCGCTCACGCCGAGGGAACTGGCGGTGCTACGCGAACTGTCCCTGGGACATGACAACGAGGCGGTCGCCAGGATGCTGACGATGTCGCCCAACACCGTCCGGACTCACGTCCAGAACATCCTGTCGAAGCTCGAGGTGCACTCGAAGCTCGAGGCGGTCTCGCGAGGGATACGCGAAGGCTGGATACGGATTCCGCAGGAGCCCGCCGCCTGATCGTCTCGTAGCAAAACCGGCTGTTGGGCGGAGCGGCCGCCGCCGAGGCACCTCGACGATGACACCCGGTCAACAATCTCGAGACCGCCGAGGCGCACACAGAGTCCGGACTGATCCGGATGCTGGTCGACATCATGGTGGTGGGCGCTCTGACCCTGCTGGGGCAATCGGTCCACGAGATGTGGCACATCATCACTGCGGCGATGCCACGTTAGCACCAGGGGCGTTCATGAACGGGCCGACTCGCTCCGGCTCGTCCTTCGTTTAAGAAGCGCCGGTCCGACCCTATACTGTGGGCGAACCGGAACCCATTGGGGCGTCGCCAAGTGGTAAGGCAGCGGACTTTGGATCCGCCATCCCAGGTTCGAATCCTGGCGCCCCAGCCATTTTCACGATTTGCCGCTGAGACGAGGGCGTCGAACGGCTTCCGCAATTCAAATTCCAACGTTCTGCCCTTCAACACGCGGTTCGATGTCAGCAAGCCCACAAGTTCCCGCCGTTGCTCCGGATCGGCCCGCTCGAATATTTGGGGAGCCTGCGCAATCAGTTCGATGAGCTTGCTGCCGAGTTCCATGTAAGCGCCCTCGGCGTGCTGGTGTCGGGCCAGGTCGCGGCTCAGCTGGCTCCGCTTTTCCTCGAGCTGGTCCCATCGCAGTCGGAAGAAGTCTTCGGCGATGAGCCGGTGAAGGCGGTCGTCGTAGAGCCGGTCCATCAACACCTCTTGCTTTTTGATTTCCGTGCGAATTTCTTTGACGACCGTCTGGTGGTAGGCACGCTGCTCCTCGCGGCTCTTGGCGATGCCCTGCAGTAGCCAGGCCTTGGCGTCGTCCGGGATGGCGATGCGAGCCAGCAGTGCGCGAACCTGCTCGTCGAGCTGCTCTTCGCGGATGTAGGTCTTGCGGCAGACCTCGTCGCCGGCGCAATGGTAGTAGACGTAGCGCTTCTTCTTGATCTCCGCCGTGAGATGGCGGCCGCAGGAGGCGCAAATCAGCAGACCCTTGTATGCGAAGTCATGTTTCCGGTAGACGGGCTTCTCATGGGCGCTGAAGGCCGTCTGCACGGCGTCCCACAGCTCGCGCGAGACCAGCGCTGGATGGCTGCCCGTCCAGGTGCGTCCCTTCCAGCGGAAGGCACCGTAGTAGAACGGGTTCTTGAGCAGCCATTGCAGCTGGCTGAGGCTGATGATCTTGCCCAGCTTCGTCGTGGCGAGGCCTTCGTCGCGCAGTTTCTTGCGTAGCGTTTTGAGGGAGTAGGCGCCGGTGGCGTAGAGCTCGTAAGCGCGGCGAACCGCCGGCGCCTTGATGGGATCCGGGACGATGACCTGCCGATCGCCTTCGCGTACGTTGCGGTAGCCGAGCGGCGCCTGGTGCGGGAACCCGCCCTCCTGGACTTTCTCCGCCATGCCTTTCTTCACTTCATCGGAGAGGTTGTCGATGTAGTGCTTGGCGAGGAGCACCATCATCCCGAAAGAGAGCTTGCCGGCAGCATTGTCCGGAAAGTCCTGCTGCCAGAAGAGCGTCTTCGCTGGAAGTTCGTCGATCGTCAGGTAATCGCGAAGGTTGCGGCAGAGGCGATCGACCTTCTCGCAGAGGATGGCGCCGATGGTCGCGTCATGCCGAACGGCTTCAACCATCCTCGAGAACTCACGGCGTCCGGGCTCTTTGGCCGTCTCGACGTCAACGTACTCGGCGACGATGGCAAAGCCGTGACGCTCTGCATATTCGTGGACCCGCTTCAGCTGGACCGGGATCGAATAACCTTCGCGCTCTTGCTCTTTGGATGAGACCCGCGCGTAAGCAAAGGCTGGAATGAGCGCGCCCTTCGCGGCTCTGGTGCCGATGTCTGGGTCGATCTGCTTCGCCTTCACGCGGCCTCGTCTCCGTCGAACGTCGATGACTCGGGGGTCCCGAGTATAGAGCCGTTGATGCTGGCGAGCAAGTCGATGAAGCGAAACAGATTGCCTTCAATCTCCGTCAGGTCGTCGTCGGACAACGGATGGCCATAGATGGCTTCCCAAACAGCACGCGTCGTCGGTGGAACGTCCGAGACATCGGCTGCGTGTCTGACGTTTTGCTGAAGGGGGCTTGACTCGGGCCCTCTTGTCGCGGCTTTCTCCGTCAGGCCACTTCTCCGCCTCCAGGTCGGCGCTCCCACCAGCTGCTTCGCCCGATGCAATCGGCGATCGGACGCTGTGAGGTCTCTCGAGCTGGTAGCGCTGTCAGACGTCGCCGACGAAGGCGTTTAGGATCGACCGGCTTGGGCTTGTCGAGGTCCGCGTCGTCGTCTTTCCCCGAATCCCGTCTTCCAGCGGCAGCCCACAGCGGACCAAGTGGTCCCACCGCGTCGATGCGCTCGATTGTCGTCGTCCAGAAACGGCAGCAACGCCGCCCGACGAGACCCAGCTCTCGGGCTAGTTGGTGAAGTAGTTCCTCCCGACTAGCGCGATGCACGACAAAGAGCACCTGTTCGTGATCGGCGTCCTTGGTGTCTTCGTAAAAGCGAACGTAGGTCCGAAGCTTCGCCGGGAGGCGGCTCACGGACTCGGTCCCGCGATCCCACTCCAGGTCGAACCGAAGGACGTGACCACCCGCGAGGTAATAGCCTTCGCCGTCCGGTGTCGCGACTGGTCGTCGATGGTCTTTCGCCCAGAGGCGTCGGCTGCTGCGGCTGCTCTCCTCGCCGATCCAGAGCAGTAAGCCTTGGTCGAAGACAGCGGGCTGGCCAGGGCGAGGTCCACGAAGAACCCGTTGGCCTCGAGATCGTGGGTGACGTGCCAGCAGTGGTCGCGGGCGTCTTTCGCCCGGCGGATGTAGGACCAGGGCGAATGTCCGCGAAAATCGGCGAGCAACCGCCCCCCGCGCGGTGTCAACAGAAGCAGGGAGGACCGCCGGGTGAGGCCAGGAGGATCGATCATCTGCCAGCGGTAAATGAGCCCGTGATCGGAGAGGAAGCGCAGACGCATCTGGGCGGAACGGAGGCCGTGAAAGAAGAGCTGCTGGATCTGGAGAGTGGTGAGGTAGCGGTAGTCGTGGAGGGCTTGAAGGATGGCGATATCGCGTTGGGTCACGGAGCGGAGGAGGCGGGAGGTTTCTTCCTGGGTGAGGAGGGAGCTAGAGTGCTTGCGAAGATCGCGAAGAATGATGGGACGACCATGTATGGGAGTCCGTCGCGGGGTTAAGGACGGCACTTCCTGAATTCGCAGAGGCTTCGTGCTGGGGGTCGTTCCCTGAAACGCATGCGGAAGCGAATGGGCAAGAGCGAAAGCGGAAACGAGGTCCTCCCGGACCGCGGTGACATAAGGTCCGGGCTCCCAACGGTTGCTGGATGCTTCGCCTTCATCCGAGGTGTGGGGCATGAAGCCGTCTGGGTCTTCGTTGCCGATCGTCAGTCGCTCAGGACGCAGCTGGTCGCGTTCTTGCTCCTCCTTAAAGGGCGAGCCCAGCGGTCTTTGGACGCTCACCCTTTAAAAGGCCAGAATCGACCATGGTTTTCGGACACCCGCCTTTGTGCCTCCAATCTCTAAAAGGCCGGTTTTCTGCACCGATTTCATACATCGGGTCTCACTCTCTAAAGGGTGCGTTCGTTTTTCATCTCCTATCCCTTAAAGGGTGAGGCCGGAGTAGGGTGAGGCCGGGAGTACCACCTCTCCCGCCTCGCCTTCAAACCTGGATCCGATGATCCATGAAGACGTCTGCGTCCTCGTTCGCGATTGTCCGCTCAAGTCCAGGTTCGTCGCGCTTGTCGTCCTACTACCCCTTAAAGGGTGAGCCCGGTTGCGTTTTGGGCGCTCCCTCCGTTTGTTCTGAGGATTTGCAGGCGGGACTGCACCACTTCCGACAACTAGACTCTCCCCGCAGGGGAATGGCTCGATCCCGCGTCGTTCCAGCGATGGGCAAACGTGTCGCGCTGATCATGGCAAGCGGTTGGTTCCTCCTCCTGGGCGGGTGCCAGGCACCGGGAGCAACCTCGGGATCGGCTGGCACACCAAATCCATGCACGGCCCAGGCGGCCCATGACGTCGTCGACCGTTTCATCGATGCCTTCAACCGGGGCAACATCGCGCAACGAGACCAACTCTTCTCCATTCAGCACTTTGACGCGTATTCGACGGATGCCCCTGGAGAGCGGTTCAATGCGCAAGCCCAGGACCGGGGAACCTTGATGGCGTATTTCACGGCGCGTCATCAGCAGCATGAACATCTCGTCCTGATCTCGATGGACGTCACGACCACCGACAACAGGGACGTCGGCTTTTGGTTCCGCGTGACCCGCAGCGCCGACGACGGATTGCCGCCGACGCGCTATAACGGCAAGGGCGGGGTCCAATGCGCAACCATGCCGACTAGCCTGGTCGTCTGGGCGATGGACCCGTTGCCGTGGTCACCCATCGAGTTGCTACCGGAGGCCGCGGCTGCGTTGATTCTTCTTGCTTCCGCAATTGGTGCGTTTGTACTATGGCGGCGGCGCACCGCGCGGCTCTTAGCTTCGTCGACTACGGCGAAGCCCACCATTACTCGGTAGGCTCGGAATCGGCATCATCCTCGTGGGGATAAACAATTCTTGTCCAGACCAGTCAGGTCAGACGGCGCCCAGGCGTTCGATTCCGCCACGGGCTACTCGTCAGGTTGCTGGCCTATCAGTACCCGAGCCGGCGCCGAGGGACACAGGAGCTCCGTAGCAGGTTCAGGCGGCTACTCCACCGTCGTCACTGGTCATCAGGATTATCCTGAGGATGCCGGCCGTCTGGGAAAAAACGGGTCACTCGCCAGAGGTAACGGCATTTCTTGTCCGCATTGAGGCGGTTCAGGCGCCGAACTTCCACTTCCGCTTCATCGGGCGTTGGCAGGACCTCAACAACCGCAACGGCGAGATCCGGCTGTGCAACGTCTAAGTCCACCCTAAGGATCGCGTACACCGCCACCTTGCGAGAACCCGGCCGGTTTGTCGGTGTGCTCATCGCTGAACTCCCAAGATGTTAGGGCGTTCGAATAGTGTCCGCCACGGGCTATGACCTCCCTTTTCGGTTAGCCGTGGGTCATATTCCCGTACGGGGGACGTTGTCCGTATCTGACATTAGACGGGCAGGCGCAGTCATCGTCGACGCAACCGGATCCCCCAGATCAAGACAACGGCGGCGACCACAAAGCCCACAGCAAGCGGAACCACTATCGTGGAAGCCCCGACCGGGCACGGGCCAATGACTCGGATAAGCAAGCAGACCCTACCTGGGTGGAGAGCGCACGGAGACAGGTCGCAAATTCCTCTAGGCCACATCGCTAGGAGCAGGACACCACCGACCAAAACGCCCGCAGCCAGCGCAAGGATCACGAGGTTGCGCCGAGACATTCGGTTGACCATGGCCATCTTATCCACCATCTGTGACGCTAGCATGCGCTAATCGTTTCGATTGCTTCTATTCAGTTGTTCGATTAGTATCCGCCACGGGCTATGACCACCCCAACTCTTGAATAGGCCGAGCTATCGAGTGATGTTGGTCTTGGCCCTCGCCGCACTTGCTAAGCGCCCGGCGGTGCGCCTGCGCCATAGGACAATACCGCCAATTCCAGCCGCGATCAGAACCGTGATTTCCTTCCTCGGTGGGCTTGACCACTTGCCGCCTCCCGGTTACGCTCGGGGCACGAGCTAACCCCGAGGGCTTGTCATGGCGAATCCTGACGACGAGTACGTCGAACAGATCTATCAGTTCGTGCGTAAGCGCCTGCCCGACGATATTGCGGCACAGCGTGTGACCGCCGCTGTGTTTCGGGTGGCGGCACGACAACGACATCCACGTGACCGAGAACGGTTCTTGAACCGGCTTTATCAAATCGCCACGAATGAGGTCACCAGAGAACTGAGAGGGACGACACCATCCGCTCGCGAGGCCGAACTCTTCGCCCGGCTGGGAATATCGCCGCGTACCAGGGGTGCCCGCCGCGCGACCTTCTACTTTGTCTTACTCGCCGGCGTCTTGCTAGTCATCTGGCTCAGTTATCGATCGTTTTCGTAACGGTAGCGAGGTCTTCGGGCCGGTTGCGGTGCGGTAGGTCGGAGCGATTCGCCGATCAATTCCAGGGACGATCGACAGGTTGCTGGCGACCTGGTTCGGCACGGAGGGGAGAAGCAGATCCCCGTGATTCCTCGGCTGGAGTTTCCCTCGGTGGCCTCACTCGAACAGGTGAGCAATCTGATGAAGACCATCAGCAACTGCGGCGCTGGCGTCGACGACCAAAGTTGCTAAAGCTGACCAATTGACCCAGCCATCGCCTTGATCCTGGAGGGCCCACTTCGGCAGCGACGGGCGGGCCGAGGTCGGTGTAACTGGAGTCGCCCTAAATGCGTTCTCAGCATGATGCGCCGAGCCGGATTAGCGATTGCTGCTTCGCTTCTCGCCGCTTGCAGCCAGCCGAGTACGGGACCTCAGAGGACGGCTACAACGCCGACATCGTCGGCCGTTACCCGCCCTTCGCAAGCAGCCGGAGGTATTCCGACCTTTGCTGTGCTAGCAAAAAATCCCGTCGGACTGGCGCCTGGCCAAACCTCGTACACAGTCGAGCTAGTCGCTCCCGATGGCCACGTAGCCGCCAGGCAGGTCGCGTCTCGGCCATCCATAATGCCGCGGGGTCTCGTTGCACCGACGCCGGTGGTCAGTTCCTCCGATACCCAGCTTTACTTTCTAAATGGCGACAGCGAGGTTCGTTTCCTTAAACCCGATGGAGCCACAGGCGTCGCGACCCGCCTTCCGGGGTCGGGCCAGGTGCACGCGGCGTTCGCCGTGAGCCCGGATGATCGCCGCATCGCCGTTTCTCTTCTCGATTATTCGACCCAGCCTATCCATCTGCGGATATACGTCGAGGACTTGTCTGGCGGCGGCAACCACGTCGAAATTTTCAGTGCGACCAACGGAATCGCAGAATGGCCGGTCGGCTGGCGAGACGGCACCCTGGTAGTCGCGGTGGGTCCCGTCGCCGTCCAGAACGTTTGGCCGAATCCCTACAACGCCGGCAACAGCGGAGGGCCAGGGCCGAACGATGCTTACCACGTCGTCGATCCGGCTACCGGCAATCGACTGGCTGCCGTTGGCTCCGACTGCGATTTCGGTGCGCTCACTGTGTCGGGCACCGGCTGTCGCAGCGCGACTGGTGCCGCCGATCTAAGGTGGGATGGACAGCGCCATGAATTTGCGCGGCCGGATAATGTGGAACCGGGCCCCGTCTCTCCGGATGGCTCGCGGATGGCCGGGGCAGGACAGCAGCCTCCGTTTCCCATCGTGCTGTTGTCAGCGTCAACCACAGGCGCGCCTGGCGTGGACGGCAATCCGTTGGGATGGATAGACGACAGCCATCTTGTCTTTGGGACATTGAGCGGAACATCGTACGTTGGTGATGCCATCCTCGATACTGTCTCGGGCAAGAAGGTGACGGTAGATACCCGGCATCAATACCTGTCATTCTTCGGGACGCTACCCGGCGGATTGAGTGCCGGTGACCACTTTGCGTGTCGCCTGCCGCTAGGCGGGCTGATCGACACGACTCGCGGGAGGCCGGCTCGTGACGGAGGCTTCATCACCTTTCCAGGTGCCGCATTCAACATGGATCCCGCAGCGGAACTCCGGGAGGGCGGTGCTGGTGGGTACGTCACCGTCACGAGCCCACAGCTCAATGGTGGCGATGCCGAGGCTTACGACGTGCCGCAGCATCGCTGGTTACCAACACGGCTTTCGCTTGTCGCGCCAGACGGTTCTTCCTACGCTTACTCGGAGCCAAACGGGCTGCACGTCGTCGACGTCAGGAGTGCGGCGGATCGTTTGCTCCCCGGCACGAACGCCACGCAACGCAGTTTCTATCCGGTGGCGTATACGACCAGCGCCATCTACGTGCTCGAGGGTCCGGAGCAGACAAGCCCCGCGCCTGTAGCCCTGACATTGTGGGTCGTCGATCCGAACAGCGGCCAGCAGAGGCAGGTCTCATCGACGGCGACGACGGCCTCAGCCATTGTCGCGGGCGGAGCGGCATGGGTGACCACCCTAAACCCCAGTGACCCTCATCCTTGGCAACAATCGCCATACGAGCCGTCGGCCGCCAATGACCAGCTGCTTCGTGTCGATCTCCAGACCGGGATAGCAAGCCCTTGGTTCTATCGACCCGGGGCGTTTGTGGGACCGGTCGGGTTCGACGGCGAAGGACATCCGGTTGTCGTCGTCGTCAATTCGGCGGCTTCAGAATTGTGGCTTCTCCGCGGACCGCAAACGGGCGACCGGATCTACGCTGGGCCCGGTGCATACAGCCCAGCCAACCGGCTGAAAATTGACCATGTTCTTGCGGTGGGCGTGACAGACGCGAACGGCATTTGGTTTGAGGTCGATGGAGGCGGCGGCGTCGTGCTATACACGCCTGGAGGTGGGGTCGAGGCTGCATCAGCGTCGCTTTCCACCGGCCGGATTGGCGGTCCATGTCAGTCCCGCTCGTAACAGCCGATCCATTGAAGCTTCCAGCGTATCCCCTGGATTGGTCGCAAGAGTTGCCAGACCTGACCAATTGATGACCCAGCCATCGCCATTCATCAAGGGTGGTATGCTGTCATACCATGAGGCGAACTACTGTCAAACTGCCGGACGAACTGGACGCGCGACTGCGCCATGAGGCGGCGCGCAGAGGCCTGACCGTTTCCGAGCTCACCCGCGAAGCTATCCAGCGCCACCTTGGCGGGGGATCCCGGCGCCGGTTGGCCGGCGGCAAGGCTTGGCGCAGCGGGCTGCACGACGTGTCGGAACGAATCGAGGAGCTTCTCCGCAGCGAGCTGCGGCAATCAGGCTGATCGTTGATGCCGGGCCGCTCTATGCGGCCTTCGATGCCGATGACCGCCACCACGCAGCCTGCCGAAAGCTGCTCGAAACCCACCCGGGTCCATTGCTTCTTCCGATCCTCGTCGTTACCGAGGTTGCCTATTTCATCGGATCGCGCCTCGGCGCCGAAGCCGAGACTCGCTTCGTTGGTGACATCGCGGCCGGACTCTTCGTCGCTCAACCGGTGGCCGCAAGCGATTGGTTGAGAATCGCGGAGCTGGTATGGACCTACCGCCAAATGTCCCTCGGCACGGTCGACGCCTCGGCCATCACCCTGGCCGAGAGGCTTCGGGAAAGACAGATCGCAACCCTTGACCGCCGGCACTTCGGCGTCGTCCGGCCGGCGCACGTCCAGAGGTTCGAGCTGCTGCCATAGGGCGCAACGGCTCTCGTGTTTGGTAGGCGGCACTGGGCCCA
>Ga0070698_100008901_pt1 | contig 10790 bp, 8 predicted proteins | sample KBSK1502metaG_FD_65477 | JGI IMG/M metagenome (GOLD analysis project Ga0070698, IMG submission 65477) | Corn, switchgrass and miscanthus rhizosphere microbial communities from Kellogg Biological Station, Michigan, USA - KBS K1-50-2 metaG | ecosystem: Host-associated > Plants > Roots >...
GAATCCTGCTCGTTGACTTCAGAGATGGCGGCCTTAACGATGGCCATGTCACTCGAAGCTTTCACACGCGACGATTCCGAGGCTGCCAGCTCGAGGCCCTCTTCGCGGGCCGCTCTCAAGTGCTCCAGAACGGAAGCAGAAACGGAGCCGTCAAGTCGCTCTTCGCGTTGTCGGTCCAGCATGCGGCTGAGCGACTCGTTAAGTTGGCTCTGAAGTGCGGCTATCTCTTGCTTAATACCGCCAATGCGCCCTTCGATATAGCTCTCCAGCTCCTGGCGCAGGCTATCTTCCAGTTGTCCGCTTACCACAGTGTGTTCCTCCATTGCAGGATATTATTGAACGCGCGCCCTTGGTGAGACTCATACCTGAGATGCCTAACTGAGATAACGCCTGTTGCTTGTATGGCGGGGGGCAACACATCTCTTAAGAGATTATGGACGTGTGGGAATCGGTGAGTCAAGAAATCGTTTCTAGCCCTCTGATTGACACTGTTTCGGCCCTAAGTTATAAGTCCCAGATGGACCGTTCGAATGCGTATTCCAGTTTGTCCCATAACATTCCATGCCAACTACGATCCTAATAGCCGACGATCACGACGATAACCGGGAGCTTTTATTGCTCTTGCTTTCTGGCGCGGGTTACAGCGTTCGAGAAGCGAGAGACGGTCATGAGTGCCTCGCGATTGCCCGAAGTGAGCCACCGGACCTCATTGTCATGGACTTATCGATGCCGGTACTGGACGGCTGGGGAGTTTTGCAGGAGCTGAAGGCAGACCAGCGCACTGTCACAATACCCTGCATGGCGGTTACGGCTCACGCGGAACTTAGTCAAAACGAGGCCCTCGCAACGGGTTTTCTGGCTTACGTGTCGAAACCGTTCAGCAGTGATGTGCTACTGAAAACCATCGCCAACCTGCTCGGCGATCAGAAAACCGTTCACTCGTCTTAACCCTATCAAGTGACTATTTAGTCGAGATCACCACTCGCTGAATCGACGGCGGTATCGGGTGCATCTCGCTACCGGAAAAGCCTGCGTTCGCAAACATTCTTTCCAACTCAGCGAATGTGTAGGCATCGCCACCTTCCGTTCCACCAAGCATCTGAACACTGAAGGATGCCTCCGGGGGCGAAATTCGATCATCGTTGGGAATAAACTCCAACGTGACCGCGCGTCCGCCTTCAGCCAACCCTGCATGGACCTTCCGCAACAGCGTCTCATTCGTCGGCGGATCAAAGTGATGAAGGAAGTTTGTTAAAAGGATCAAGTCGTAGTCCTTGCCGTAATCGACGTCGAAAGCACTGCCCTCGATAGTGGAATAGCGATCGACAACACCAGCCGCAGCGGCATTCTCCTTCGCAACCTCAAGCACATTCGGCCAGTCGAGCGCCACGACGCGCGCTTGCGGATTATTCTTTGCAAACGCGAGACCGTAGAGTCCGTGACCCGCAGCAATGTCTAGAATTTTTAGTTTCCGATCTGCTGTCGGGTCAACCAGTTTCATCATCAACTGGGCCGGGAGCGCCATCATCGGCGCCATGGCGCGCGCAAACTTCACCCAGATGGGATTATCGTGGGACACCGTGCCGCCCTCAGGCATCGTGGTGCCACCCTTGCGCACCGCCTCAGCGAAATTCCTGAACGGATCGATAAGCATTGGCGACAACATGAATTCTGTAACGCCGCCGAGATAAGCAGGCGAATGCTTGTCGAGAAACATCGCTGAGTCGGCTGTCAGACTGTAGTTGTTTCCGTCCTTATTGAGAAAGCCGATGATGCATAGGAAGTCACAGAGGATGCGCATACCTCGTTCTGAAGTTCCGCATCTCTTCGCAATCTCAGGCACCGTAGTGTTGCCCTCACCGATTGCCGTAAAGGCTTCAAGCTCGATTGCCGCTTTCAGTCCTTCTGTTTGTTGATACGCATTAACAGTTTGGAAGAATAGTTGTGGTGTTGGCTGTTTGGCTGGACTGGACATGATTAGTGCTCCTTGGATTATTTTTGGAGTGCGGTGACCTGTCACCGCTTTGGTCTTGGGCGGCTTGACGCCCAAGCTGTCTCGGTTAGATCAATATAAACGTAGTCGCGACAAGTCGCGACTGACCAAAGCGGTGACAGGTCACCGCACTCCAAAATTTTCGCGCTCCTCACGGAGTAAACGCGCGATAGAAATCAACTCCGGCGACATTCGCATGGATCGCGCGACCGTCAATGATGGTATCAAACGTCACTCGGTCAACACCGGTATCATCATCGAAACGAAAAACTCCGGAACTTACTTCCACCAGGGGCTGGTCGCCGCCAATCAGCATTTGGCCTTTGCGAATAACTATCCGTAAGCTGCCATACCAGGGACTATCCGAATGAAAATGACCGGTAAAGGCATCCCATCCTTTTGGATACTCAAACTTCTTTGACCCGGAATAGCGTTCGCTTGTCCACCAACTGGAACCATGGAAGGCTTCCGTGACCAGCTCTTTTTCGCGTCCGAACCTCAGCGTGAACAACTCGAAATCCGGATGCTTCACGAGAAAGGTATCCCGGCCGGCCGGCTCCAGTGCGATGGGTGATCCCGCATGTTGCAAAATCAGTTGATTGCCTTCGCTAGTCAACACCAGCTTCTTCTCATCAGAAGTCGCAGCTGACGATTGCAGCGTAAACGTACCGGCATAGTCCGCGGCATTCTGAACTAACGTCGGTGATGGCAACGGCGGCGGTGTGGGCGGCAACTCCTGACCGGCTGCGGCGGCGCTGAGCAAGGCCAGAGCATAACGGACCACTGGGATGGGTCGATATCCGCCCGGCAGCCGCGCGGCATTCACCGATGCGAAAGCCGCAAGCCCGTCGGTTGTGTCCGCATACATCGCGGAGCTGAAGGCGACCATACCGCCGGTGTGGCGCAAGAGCTTATGACCGTTCGTTTCGCTAACCCAAATCCCATAGGCATAGCTTGCGTCCTCACCACGAAAAGGCGATTTGATTACCGGCTTCGTAAACAACGCAAAAGATTTTTCCGAAAGTACTCGACCCTTCGCGCCCGCGCCGTTGTTTAGAAGCATCTGCAAATAGTTACCCATGTCGCCGGCAGTCGCGGCAATACTGCCCGCGGCCTCCGGCACTTCAATCCACGGCGCCTCGCCGAGTTTGCCTCTGATTGGGAAAGGGCGATCCGACTGCAACGGCGCATAACCCACCGCGACACGTTCGCGAATCTCGTTTGAGATAACTGGTGAGCTGGAATTCATCCCCAACGGGTCGAAAACCCGCTGCCTCATCGCTTCAGCAAAAGGTTTCTTATCGACTGCCTCAATCAGGAATCCAAGTAAGCCGTAACCGATGTTTGAATAAACCCAATTCGTCCCCGGCTCAAAACTGACTCCCAAAGTTGTTCCCGCCGTGCGCAACAACAGCGGCACGCCGGAAAGACCGGAAGTGTGACTAAGAAGGTGGTGAGTAGTAAAAGGCGAAAACTTCGATACGATCTTGAGCCAGGGCAGATAACTGGTCACCGGCTTGTTTAGATCGAGCTTGCCTTCTTCAGCAAGTTGCAGCACGACTATCGCCACAAACGACTTCGATATGGAACCAATCTCAAAAAGCGTTTGCGGAGTAACTTTGATGCCGGCCTTCACGTCGGCAAATCCATATTCTGAAGCCCGCAGCAAACCGTTCCGATTCGCCAACGCCAGCGTCATTCCCGGCGCACCCACTTCCGCCATATGTCGCGCGATGTATTCATCGAGACGCTGATAGGCGGCTTGAAACCGATTGCCTTGCGCCGTAGTGGTTTGCGCCGAAGCAATCAGCGGATATGTATTCAGAGGCAATTCTCGCAGGACGACTACTCCGAGGCTTGCCTTGATTCCGCCACTTAAGAGTCTGCGTCTGCTGATTACGGACATTGGTGAACACTCCGGGTGGTGACCAGAAAAACTGTCATGGGGATTTCTTCTCGACGGGCTTCTGGCCTGGGGCGTTAACCAGGAAGCCTGGTCGCGTGATAACGGTTAACTTCTTACGGCCCGAAGCCTCCGTCAGTTTCACCTTGAACTTGCGGAGACCTTTTTCTCCAGGCTTGGCTTGTGGCTGATAGCCAATCAAATATTGGAAATGAAGGTCGTGTGCAATTTGCTCAACCGCGTCAGACATCTCTTTACCATCCCGCGGAGAGAAAACACGTCCGCCACTTTCCTCAGCAATCTTATTTATGAGCCCTTCTGCCTTGTCGCGGGGACTCTTCCGAATCAGACCTCCCTCCTTATCCAGCTCCTTAGTTATCCCGACAATAAAAACTTGTACATCATTCTCGCGAAGCAGTTTGACGAGGTTGTCTGTATCATAAAAACTTGCACTGTCTTCACCATCGGTAAACACAACCACAGCCCGCCGCCTTTCCGCCAGGCCACCCTTATTTTCAGCTGTGTGTTTTACGGCAACGTAGATGGCATCAATAACGGCTGATTGACCGAGGCTGATATACAAAGAATCCAGTGCCGCACCAATCTTGGTTTTGTCCCCGGTAAATTCTTGAACTGTCTCGATCATCGCACTGTCGACGAAACTCTCGACAAACGTTTCGTCTTCAGGATGATTACTGTCGATTAAGGTCTTCGCTGTCTGAACTACCGCGTTCAGCAGTTTCTTAAAAGACCCGGTGGTGTCAACCACCAGGGCATAATCAACCGGACGGCGATCTTTGACGAACAGCGAAATTGGGATTGGAAGCTTGCCTTCAAGCAGCTGAAGGTCTTCCTGACGGACGTCGTCAACCGAACGCTTCGCCTGGTCAGTCACAATCATCGTGAGCTGCACAGGTTGTGAAGCCTCCTGCGCCTGCACCGAGCCCGCTCGCATCAGCAGATAGGCGATGCCTGACAATAAAACCGTATTCCTTATTACGACTCTCATGCTTTGTCTGAAAGAAAGTTCGACACTCACCGCGGTCACTTGGGTAATCCTCGCCGTGCGATTATTTCCATTAGTTCACAGAATCGTTCCAGCTCGCCGAGCGTCGTGTACAGATTTGGCGTGATGCGAATGCCTTGAAACTCCTCGTGAACTATCGGCGTGGTGAAGATCCGGTGTTGATCGAATAGATAACTTCCGACCGCTCTGGGCTCAGTCCCCTCAATCTGCACATTCGCGATCGCGCACGACTGGTTCGGATCGAAGGAAGTATTGAAACGAATTTTAGGAATGTCCTTTAGCCGGTTCATCCAATAACGAGACAAGTATCTGAGCCTGGCCTCTTTCCTTTTCCCGCCAATCCCATTATGGAATAGCAGCGCTTCGCCGATGGCGAGTTTAGGTGCGGCGGAGTGAGTTCCGATCTCTTCAAACTTCCGTATGTCACCGGCCTGCTTCGACTCAGCCGCCATCAATGGCCAGATCTTCTCAATCTTGTCGCGTTTGATATAGAGCAGGCCGGTACCCTTCGGAGCGTAGAGCCACTTGTGCAGGCTGGTGCCGAAGTAGTCGCAGCTGAGGTCCTTTTGTTTGAAGTCAAACTGGGCAAACGAATGCGCGCCGTCAACAATTGTTTCAATGCCTCTGGCACGCGCCATTTCGCAAACGGCTTTCACCGGTGTGATCTGCCCGGTGATGTTTACCTGATGCGCCATCAGGATTAGCCGGGTGCGGTCAGTGATTGCCCTTTCAAAGGCGGCGGTAATCTCGTTCAGGTCTTTTGGTGGAATCGGAATCTTAACTAACTTGAGCACCAGGCCCTCGCGTTTCTCGCGCTGGCGCAAGGTCGTTATCATGCGCCCGTAGTCCTGGGTGGTCGTAAGAATTTCATCACCGGATTTAAAGTTCATTCCCATCAGCAGGATTTCCAACGACTCGGAAGCGTTGCGCGTGATTGCAATTTCCTCGCGATCACAGCCAAACACTTCAGCCAAGCCTGTGCGAATCGTCTCCGACTGCGGCTCGAGTATTTGCCACATCGTATAGGCGGTAGCGTCTTCCTGCTGCCAGATGTAACGAACGAGCGCTTCGGTAACGATGCGCGGACTGGGAGAAACGCCGCCGTTGTTAAGGTTGATGATGCCGCGCGTGACCGAAAACGCGTTTTGGATCGTGAACCAGAAGTCTTCATCCATCGCAGTCTGCGCCGGCGTCAGATGTGCGATGCTCTTCGACGCCGCCTGAATCTCTTGTAGTAACGAGGCGACAGTCGTTGACGAAAGCGCCGCGAGGCCGAGACCTTTGCCCACGAGTGAGAGAAAATTGCGACGGTCGACATTGGGATCGGCCTGAGAAGTAGTGGTCATAGCGTTAACCTCAAGCAGCCTGCGGAGCAGGCGAAGGCATAAAGCCTGGGGTGAAGCGAAGCGTAACCCCAGGATCATCAACCCAAAACCTTCCGGAGTCCGCGAAGCGGCCGATAGCAGTTCGATTACAACACGTAGACCGTTATGATTCGGCTGTCGGCCGCTCCGCGAGCTTTCATTGGTTCTAACTAACGGTTCCTGGGGTTTCGCTGCGCTTCACCCCAGGCTTTACGCTGACACCCGCTTCGCGGGTTGAATACTGTTGCGTTCGTCTTATTTCGCCTCATAAACAATCTCGCCGCCAATCACTGTCATCACGCAGCGCGTTTTCAGTATTTCCATCTCTGGAATCTTCATGATGTCTGCGGAGAGAATCGTAAAGTCTGCCAGCTTGCCGTTCTCAATAGAACCCCGCAGCGTTTCTTCAAAGGCGGCATAGGCCGGCCAGATGGTAAACATCTTGAGAGCCTGCTCGCGTGTGACAGCCTCTTCCGGGTGCCAGCCTTCGCCTGAAAAACCTTTCATATCTTTGCGCGCTACGGCCGCGTAAAACTCAATCATCGGCTCACCACGCTCAACCGGAGCGTCCGAACCTCCGGGGATAATCGATCCGGATTTGATAAAACTTTGCCAGGCGTAGGCTCCCGCCAGCCGCTCTATTCCCAAACGACTCGGCGCGAAGTGTAAATCGCCAATGGCGTGCGATGCCTGCATCGAAGGAATGATGCCAAGTTTTTTAAAACGTGGGATGTCTGACGGATTCACGATCTGTGAATGCTCCACCCGCCAGCGCGGCTCCTTGATTTTCCATTCCGCTTTTGGCACTGCGTTCATCGCCTTCTCGTATTGATCGAGAATGAAGCGATTGCCGCGGTCGCCGATCGCGTGGGTCTCGATTTGAATTCCTTTTCTCAATGCTTCCTGGAGCAGGGGCTGGAGGGTTTCTTCCTTAATTGTCAGGAAGCCGGATGTGTCTGGCTTATCAGCATAAGGCTGGAGCAACGCCGCACTCCGAGAACCGAGTGAGCCGTCGGCGTAGAGTTTCAGGGCCCGCACCGTAAAGTGGTTTGCAAACTCGCCAATCTTTGGTCCGTCGTGAAAGAGTCTATTTGCTTCCGGCCCCGGCGCTGAGAGGGCCTTGTAAATGCGAAGTTTGATCTTGCCTTCGCTGTAAAGTTTGGAGTCGATAGCAACCTCGTCGTAACTGCCGCCCGGATCCTGCACTTGCGTCCAACCAAGTTCGACGTCGCGCTTAACTCCCAGGATGATGGCGCGTTCGGCCTCGGCCGCGGTGGTCCCCGGAATGTGGCGTTGAATTAGATCCTGCGCGGCGTCGAGAAACATTCCGTTAGGTTCGCCGGTCTGCTTGTCTTTGGAAACTTCCCCGCCAAAGGGGCTGGGCGTGTCTTTGTCAACTCCGGCAATCTTTAAGGCGGCGCTGTTTGCTACGGCCCCGTGTCCGTCAGCACGATCCAGAAAGACGGGGTTGTTTGGCGCGACCTTGTCCAGGTCCCAGCGCGTAGGAAATACGGGTGGCGTCCAGAATGTTTCAATCCAGCCGCGGCCGGTCACCCATTCGCCCGGTTGTTTTTGATCGACGCGCTCTTTGACTTTTGCCAGAAATGCTTCGAGGCTGGTGACGCCTTCAAGGTTGAGCGTGATCTCCCGAAAGCCGACGCCAGAAAGATGATGGTGCGCGTCAGTCATTCCCGGCACCATCGTTTTGCCGCTAAGATCAATGACGCGCGTATTCTTACCGATATAGTTTTGTGCAAGTCGATTTGAGCCGACAAAAATAATGCGATCGCCTTTGACAGCGACAGCTTCTGCGGTTGGTTGCCTTGCGTTGACGGTGTAGATGTTGCCGTTTGTGAAAACCAGATCGGCCGGCGGAACTTTCGCCGACGCCGTCGAAAACTCAACAGCGGAAACCATGGCAATGAGAAGGGCAGCGAAAGCTTTCATATTATTTTGGACTAACACGGAAGATGTTTGCAGAGCGTCAGTTTTATATCACTTGCTCCGACAAACTGTAAGGGCGCACCTCTATTTTGGAGTGCGGTGACCTGTCACCGCTATGGTCGGTCGCGACCTGTCGCGACCACGATTAGCAGGAATCTATTCCCGGATTTCGGCGGCAAGCCGCCGAGGACCAAAGCGGTGACAGGTCACCGCACTCCAAAGAGTTGAACTATAATCACATTGCGAAAAAATTGACTTCCAACTTTGAGGAGCTGCCATGAAAACCGAGACACTCAACTTGAACCCAGCCAACGGCGCCACGACTGCATACCTTGCTCGTCCGGACGGCGATGCCACGGCAGTTGTAATACTCATTCAGGAATGGTGGGGCATCAACGACCACATTCGAGACCTCGCCGGACGTTATGCAAACGAGGGCTACATCTGTGTGGCTCCGGATCTCTATCGCGGTAAGCTCGCCAAAGACTCCACCGAGGCCGCCAGCCTTATGCAGGCCCTGCCGATTGAAGACGGCCTGGAGACAATTCGAACGGCAATCGTCGAAACAAAGCGGACGCATGATGTGCAGAAGTTTGGCATCACCGGTTATTGCATGGGCGGAACGTTTGCCCTTCGCGCAGCTTGCGAGATAAGTGAACTTGCGGCCGCCGCACCCTTCTATGGCGACATCCCCGGAGAGGACGTCTTGAAAAAGTTGCAGGTACCCACGCTCTTCATAGCCGGTAAGCGCGACGCCTGGATCAATCCCCAGAAAGTAAACGGACTAAAAGAAGCGTCGCGGAAATATGACTTGCCGGTGGAGGTTGTCACATACGACGCCGATCACGCTTTCTTCAATGATACACGGTCTGAGGTTTACGATGCCGACGCTGCTAGCGATGCGTGGCGGCGAGTGCTCGATCTATTCCGTAAGCAGCTGGCGATGTCAGTCCCGACCGGTGCCTGACTCAAGTGAATTTCTGGGACCGCGGGCGTCCCGCCCAAATGAGCGCGAAGCGCGAAAATGATTTATCAACTGGCACGCTGGTGAAACTTCGACGGCACGTTTTCACGTCCCCATTTCAAAGTACGGCTCATCCAGACAAGTTCATCAAGAAAATCCTGAGCGCGCTTCTCGAACGCCGGATCGAGGAGTCTTCCTTGAGAGTCGAAGGTGTTTTGTACTTTGGGAAAGTTCAGATCTGAAAACGTGACAGCCAGGCCCAACTCACGGGCCATCGGCACCATCGCCTCTATCACGCGCGTGCCACCCCACGGCCCTGCCGAAACACCAACAAACGCGACCGCCTTGTGTATGTATTCCCGCAGCAATAAATCGAGAATGGCTTTCAATGTACCCGGGTAACCGTGATTGTATTCCGGCGCCACAATAACGAGTCCATCTGCCTTAATGATCGTGTCGCGCCATTCCGGGAAACGGTCCTTGAGGCCCTGGCCATAATCATCTTGCGGCAGCGCAAACTCGCCCGCATCAAACAACCGCGTTTCAATTTCCGGCCGCTTCTGCATCTCACCCATCAACCACCGGGCCGGGTGTATGCTGCTTCGATCTTTTCGATTAGTACCCAATAGAACCGGCAGAAGTAGCTTATCCAATGGAAGTCTCCTTAAAATGTGACAGGATTTACAAGATTAAAGAGCTGGAAATAAGGAAACGGGAACTATACTTTCTCTGCATCTTGTAATCCTGTAATCTTGTTAATCCTGTGCCTGTCTTTGGATGGTGTCCAGAAATTCAGTCAATTCCTTTCGATCCGGCAGCGCGGTGCGCGCCCCCAGATCGCGACACTTCAACGCCGCTACAGCGTTCGCAAACTGCAAACTCGTCTCAACTTCCCGGCCACTCAATAATCCGAAAAGAAATCCGCCGTGAAACGCGTCGCCGGACCCGGTAGTATCGCGGCAGCCACCGGGAACTGCGAAGGCAGGCGAATCGATAAACTGTCCTTCGCAATAAATGGTCGCGCCCTCTCGTCCTTTTGTCAGGCCTACGACCCCACACCCGTATCGAGCTTTCAATTCAACTAACGACGCGCGTTGGTCGGCGATGCCTGTCAGGCGATGGGGAAACTCTCGCGAGCTTATCAAAACATCGATTAGCGGGAGCAGGTCAGGCAGTCCTTCATATATATTGTCGACATCCACGGTCACAATTGTGCCCTCTGCGCGCGCCGCTCGCGCCATGCGTACGCCAGCCGGCGGATCATGTGCGTCCAGATGCAAGATCCGTCCGCGCGAAGCTAAAGCGATCGGAGCTTCCTCGGGGCTGTAAGACAATCGCTCGTCTCTATCCCAGATAATTGTGCGCTCGCCGCTGCGCCCATCGACGATGATGAAGGCGATTTGGTTGTGTGCCCCGGCGACGACTTCCGCGAACTCGCTGTTGACACCTTCTGATTTCAAAGACTCGAAACCAAACTGCCCCTCGGCGTCTGAACCGAATCTGCCGGCATACGCCGTCTTCAAACCCAATCGCTGCAACGCAACCATTGTTGTTGCCGTTTGCCCGCCGGTGGTTTGTTTGTGCTCCAGCAGACG